>Ga0310786_10000064_pt1 | contig 170265 bp, 137 predicted proteins | sample AusTroGonzalo_MG_FD_203881 | JGI IMG/M metagenome (GOLD analysis project Ga0310786, IMG submission 203881) | Bovine rumen microbial communities from tropical cattle in Woodstock, Queensland, Australia - Gonzalo_03 (v2) (version 2) | ecosystem: Host-associated > Mammals > Digestive system >...
CCTCCTAAATGGTTTTTGTTTGTTTTGGTTTTGTTTGGTTTGTCTTTGTTTGATGGCTTCATTATTGCCCTTGTAAAGCCCTTAAACCATCAGCAATGTCGGCCCTTTCTGATGTTTAAGCGACACTCTTCAGATGGACTGTCGCTTATCTTGAAAAAACTTGAAAAAACTATTGCAAAAAACAGCCGTTTACTGCCATAAGGACGGCAAATCTGGGGCAAATTCCCTTATCGTGATATAATGAGTAGGTTATAAACCAATAAGAAGTAACAATTACAGGTATAAATAAGAAAGAAGTATATGAGCACTACAACCTTGTCCGGCAATAAAAGAAGTTTATATTGGGACAATATCAAAGGTTTCCTAATCCTGTTCGTTGTTTTCGCGCATATCCTCTATCAGCTCAAGGCCAATTCCGGATATATCAATGCGACCGTTGACTATATCTACATGTTCCACATGCCGGCATTCGTCTTCGTTTCCGGTTATTTCGGCAAGAGCGACCGTTCGCGCAATTTCAGCAACATATTCAAATTCGCATTCCTGTATTTCGTATTTAACAGCATCACTTTGTTCATCAAGTATCACGACGGCTTAACCTCTCTCATCGAGCCGCTTTATTCCTACTGGTACCTTATCGCTCTGATCGTATGGAGACTGACTTGTCACAAGCTCGCAAAGGTAAAAGGCATCACCATTATCCTGTTTGGCGCAGCCTTGATCGCCGGATTCTTTTCATCAGTCGACAATCACTTTGCAATAGCAAGAATAATAGGCTTCTATCCTTTCTACATGCTGGGGTACAAGCTTAGCGAAGAAAAGAACAAAAAGCTTACAGAGTTCGGATTCAAAGAAAGACTGCTCTTAGGCTCCGTTTCTTTACTTGGTGCCTCCGTACTTGCATTTATATTGCGTGAGTTCCTTCTTTTCAAAGGGACAGCATTAAATCTTCAGCCATATACAACCCAGACTGAATATATAGGTCGCGCCGTTCTGTTTGTTACGGCTTATCTGGCCATATTCGCCCTCAGATGCCTGGCTATTGATAAAGATCTCTCATTCCTTACGTTGTTTGGCCGTAATTCTTTGTGGATCTTTGTACTTCACAGAATGTTTGCCTTATGGGCAGGCGACTTCACGGCATTATTCCCGCAAGAGTTCCAGATCCTGATAGCTTTGGTCTTCACTATCGCTATCTGCCTGCTTTTCGGCAATGATCGCGTTGCTGATCTCATGCATAAATTCATTTCTTCTGCAGAAGCAATTTTCACAGGTTCCGCCAAGAAGTTCAACTTTGCAAAAGTCCTTTCTGTTACTATCGGTATCGGGCTTGCAGTAATCGCCGTATTCAGTGCTTTGAAGCTACCTCAAGCTGCAGACCAGAATATTCAGTACCCTTCACTTGAACACAAAGCAGACATCATCTACCCTGCCATGACGCCTTCACAGAAAGACTCTTTCGACAAGGCTTTCAGGATCACGTTCGCAGGCGATCTCATACTGCTCGAAGATCAGGTCAAGCTAGGATTTAATTACAAAGACAAAAGTTACAATTACGATGACGTTTTCGAGCGTGCAAAACCTTATATTTCCTCTGCTGACCTTGCGATCGGCGTCTTTGAAGGTCCGATGGCAGGAGAAGAAAAAGGCTATACCACCGGCAATTTCGACGACGGCAAAAAGCTTTATTTAAACTTCCCCGATGAGTTTGCATCTTCAGTCAAGAACGCAGGTTTCGATCTCGTAACCACTGCAAACAACCACCTGATGGACAAGGGCGAAGAAGGCGCAAAGAGAACGATAGACGTTCTCGACAAGATAGGTCTCGATCACACCGGTTCTTATAAGGACGCAGCCGACAAAGAGAAAAACCGCATCAAATTGGTAGAAAAAGACGGCATTAAGATAGCAGTCCTCTCTTATACTTTCTGCAGCAACTATGTATCCAATGACGAACTTATCGACGGACAGTATTCCTATATCACTTCCATGATCGCAGGCACTAAAGGCAAACAGTTCGAGAAACTCAAGTCACAAGTTGAAGAAGACTTCAAACAGGCTAAATCATTGTCTCCTGACCTCATACTCGTTCTTCCCCACATCGGTACACAGTTCATGAACTGGCCTGATCAGGAGCAGAAAGTATGGTTTAAGATCTTCAAGGATAACGGCGCAGACATAATCCTCGGCGATCACCCGCACGTTGTCGAGCCTGTCGAGATCGAAACGGTTGGCGGCAAAAAGGTATTCACTGCTTACTGCCCCGGAAACTTCGCCAACAAATACCGCGAAAACCAGGGTGATACGAGCATGCTCGTTGACGTTTATATCGACCGCAATACAAAGCAGATAATCGGCGGCGGAATCGTTCCGCTTTACACCTATGCTCCCGCAGGCAAGAACTACCGCGCAGTTCCCATCTATGACATCGTTAACGACGAAAAGCTCCGTGCTGAACTTACAAACGATGATATCGCCCGCGCGGAAAAGGCTCACAGCATAATAACCAGCGTAGTCTTCGGCAACAGCATGGACATAACGGGAATAAAAGAAAGATACTATTTCAACTCTGACGGCTTCCTCCGTCAGAAAACACCGGCTCTCGAAATGACTGACAGGATGTACGGCAGTACTCTGTATCAGGCTATTTCCTATGCTGACAACGTATGCTTTGTCGGCGACAGCGTTACCGAAGGCACAAAGAACGGCGGTACTCCCTGGTATGAACCCATTGAAGCACTGTTCCCCGGAAAGAACATTTCAAACTTCTCAAAGGGCGGATGCACGGTTTCTTATATGCTTGATAACATCGACCAGATACCTGCTGCAGATCTTTATGTCATAGCAGTCGGAACAAACGATATCCGCTACCGCAATGAGAATACCTGCGCTATGACATCAGAAGAGTATATTAAGCGCTTAAATGAGCTTAAGGAAAAGTTTTCAGCGAAGAACGCAAACTCAAAGTTCCTTTTTATCGCTCCGTGGTTTTCAACTGACGGCGATCCTTACAGCCCGTTGGCTTATGTTGATATAGTCGCTATGAACGAAGATTATTCTTCTGCACTCGAAAAGTATTGCAAGGATAACTCCCTGATGTATGTAAATGCTAACCCTTACATCAGAAACGTCCTATCGTATAGAACCGACAGGACGTATCTGCTGGATCACATTCATCCGAATGCTGCCAAGGGCGTTAAATTGTATTCAAAAGCAGTTCTCTTATCCGATAAGAAGGATTAAAGCGCTGACAATCTTCTGCAAGCCTCTTCTGTTGCTTCGGCAGAACCGAATGCCGTCAGTCTGAAGAAGCCGCTTCCTGCCTCTCCGAAACCTTCTCCGGGCGTTCCTACGATACCGTACTTTTCGAGAAGAAGATCAAAGAACTCCCAGCCGCTCATTCCGTTAGGACACTTGAGCCAAACATAAGGAGAATTTACGCCGCCGGTAAAGAAGATTCCCTTTGACTTAAGAAGTTCTGAAAGCATTGCTGCATTCCTTCTGTAGTACTCGATATTCTCCATGCATGCCTTGACTCCTTCAGGTGAAAGAGCAGCCTCTGCGGCACGCTGAACGGGATATGAAACGCCGTTGAACTTGGTAGCCTGTCTTCTTGCCCAGAGTGCAGCGATCTTCGTGCCGTTTGATTCAAGGCCGTCAGGAATAACTGTCCATCCGCATCTTGTTCCGGTAAAGCCTGCAAACTTGGAGAATGAAGAAACTTCAATAGCGCAGGTATCAGCTCCGGGTATCTGATAGATGGTATGAGGAACATCCTCAGTGATAAATGCTTCATAAGCTGCGTCAAAAATGATGAGAGAGCCTGTCTCGAGAGCATAATCGACCCATGCCTTAAGGCCGTCAAATCCGTAAACTGCGCCTGTAGGATTGTTGGGTGAGCAGATATAGATTACTGCGGGATTGCCCTTCTTCTCGGGAGGCATGGGCAGGAATCCGTTGTCAGCGGAACCGGGAACGAGCGTTGCCTTTCTGCCGCTCATGAGATTGGAGTCAACATAAACGGGATATACTGGATCCGGGATGATGATCTCGTTGTCACCCATGATATCGACAAGGTTTCCGAGGTCGCTCTTTGCACCGTCAGAAACAAAAACGGATGAAGGCTTGATGTCTGTGCCGAGATCAGCATAGTGCCTGCTGATAGCTTCACGAAGGAAATCGTATCCGTATTCCGGCGGATAACCCCTGAAGGTCTCCTTTACGCCCATTTCCTTAGCAGCTGCTTCCATAGCACGTACTGAAGGTTCAGGGAGCGGGAGCGTTACGTCGCCGATACCGAGCCTTATGATGTCAGCTTCAGGATTCTTCTCCTTGTAAGCCTTTACGCGTGCCGCAATATCGGAAAACAGGTAGTTCTGCTTTATCTTGCCGAAATTCTCATTGATGTTGATCTTCATATATATTCCCCTTTATTTTTCAAATTCTCCTCTAATATCCTCAGACGGCGGATCCTCAGGATAATTGCCCGTAAAGCAGCCCCTGCAGATGCCTATCTTATTCGAGACGATATCGTCTAAACGCTCAAGTTTAAGGTAACCCAGCGTATCTGCACCGATCTTCTCGCGGATCTGCTCAACGTTTCTCTTGTAAGCAATGAGCTGTTCCCTTGCAGGAACGTCAGTTCCAAAGAAGCAGGGCCACAGGAACGGCGGAGAGCTTATGCGCATGTGGACTTCTTTTGCACCTGCCTCTCTGAGCATCGATATGATCCTGTCAGAAGTTGTACCTCTGACGATAGAGTCATCAACTATAACAACACGTTTGCCGGCTACAGCGCTCTTCATTGCATTGAGCTTGACCATGACACTGTTTTCCCTGCTCTTCTGACAAGGCTTGATAAATGTTCTTCCAATATAGGAGTTCTTTACAAAAACCTGACCGAAAGGAATTCCGGATGCCATTGAAAAACCGAGTGCCGCGACGTTTCCTGATTCCGGTACGCCGGCAACTACGTCAGCTTCAATGGGATCGTCCTCATAAAGATATTTGCCGGCCTTGATCCTGGATTCATATACGCTGATACCATCGATCGATGAATCGGGTCTTGCGAAATAGATATACTCGAAAATGCAGTGTCCGTGCTTATCCTTAGTCAGACAGTTAGAGCGGTCTGAAACGAGTTCGCCCTCCGAAGTGACCGTTACGATCTCACCGGGTTCAACGTCTCTTACATATTCAGCTCCGACCGTATCAAGAGCGCATGTTTCAGATGCAAATATCCATGCCTTGTCGCGCTTGCCGATAACCAAAGGTCTGAAACCGTAAGGATCTCTTGCACCTATCAGTTTTCTTGGTGACATTATTACGAGGCTGTACGCGCCGCGAAGTCCCTTCATGGCAAGTCTTACCGCCTCTTCTACGCTGTCAGACTCAAGACGTTCTCTTGCAACGAGATAAGCTATGAGCTCTGAATCTATCGTCGTCTGGAAGATAGCACCTGTATATGCCAGTTTTTCCCTTAATTCGGGTGAATTGGTAAGGTTACCGTTATGTGCAAGGGCCAGCGTGCCTTTTACATATTCAAGGACAAGTGGCTGTGCGTTTTCGCGTGTACTCGAGCCTGCCGTAGAGTATCTTACGTGACCTATACCTATATTGCCCGGAAGCTTATCTACGTCATCACCTGTGAAGACTTCGTTTACGAGACCCATCCCCTTGCGTGAGATGACTTTTCCCTTAGGTTCTGAAGTATCACTGACTGCGATACCGCAGCTTTCCTGACCTCTGTGCTGGAGGGAAAGCAAGCCGTAGTAAACGGTATGTGCGACATTCCCGCCGTTTATATCATAGATCCCGAAAACACCACATTCCTCATGAAGCATATTAATACCTCTTACTCAACAGTTACGCTCTTTGCGAGGTTCCTCGGCTTGTCGACGTCAAGACCTCTCGCGCAAGAAACATAGTAGCCTAAAAGCTGCAGCGGGATTATCGCGAGAGAAGCCGTAAACAGCTCGTTTATCTTGGGGACATAAACAACAAAATCAGCGGAATCCTCGATCGAATAATTACCGAAACTCGTAAGTGCCATGAGATAAGCACCTCTCGTCTTCGTCTCAACGAGGTTAGAAAGCGTCTTCTCATAAAGCCTGCTCTGTGTGAGAACACCGATAACGAAAGTACCGTTCTCGATGAGGCTTATCGTGCCGTGCTTGAGTTCTCCTGCAGCATAAGCCTCACTGTGTATATATGAGATCTCCTTCATCTTGAGAGATCCTTCCATGCAGATCGCGTTATCTATGCCGCGTCCGATGAAGAAGATATCCTTCTGTGCCGCGAGTTTTGAAGCAAACCACTGGAGGCGCTCTTTATCCTCAAGAAGCTTCCTGATCTTATCAGGAATAGACATTACTTCCGTAAGGAGTTCCTGCCTCTTCTCTTCGTCGATCGTACCCTTTGCCGAAGCCAGTTCGATAGCCAGAACATAGGACAGGGCAAGCTGTGCACTGTAAGCCTTGGTTGTTGCAACTGAGATCTCAGGACCAGCCATCGTGTACAGAACATGGTCTGCTTCACGTGCGATCGTGGAACCGATGACGTTGACTATGGCAAGCGTCTTGATGCCTGAGTCCTTGCACTTGCGGAGCGCAGCGAGAGAATCTGCTGTCTCGCCCGACTGGCTTATGATGATTACCATTGAATTAGGTGCAAAAGGCATATCCCTGTATCTGAATTCGGATGCCAATTCGCATCTGACGGGTATATGAACGAGTTCTTCGATAACGTACTGGGCTGCAACGCCTACATGGTATGCAGATCCGCACGCAACGATATAGATCTGCGACAGTTCCTTCATCTCTTCAGCGGTAAAACCTGCCTGGGAAAGGTCTGCCACATATTTCTCTCCTTCAGGAGTAACAAGTGACTTGAGGGTATCTGCAACAGCCCTGGGCTGCTCGTGGATCTCCTTCATCATGAAATGCTCGAATCCGTCCTTCTCGGCTGCGGAAGCATCCCAATCGATCGTGACCTGTTCCTTTTCGATGACGTCACCGTCAAGGTTATAGAATGTGGCCTTTCCGGGCTCGATGCAGGCCATCTCGAGATCTGCGATATAGTAAACGTTGCGGGTATATTTGAGGATCGCGGGTACGTCGGATGCAACGTAAGAGGAATCCTTATCAACACCGATGATCATGGGGCTGTCCTTGCGGGCAACGAAGATCTTGCCGGGATGATCCTTGAACATTACCGCGAGAGCATAAGATCCTCTGACACGGACCATGGTCTTTGCAAGGGCCTCAATGGGATCATGGGTATATTTCTTGTAATAGTAGTCGATAGTCTTAATTGCGACTTCTGTATCGGTATCCGAATAGAAGGTATATCCCTTGCGGATCATCTTCTCGCGGAGCTGCTGGTAGTTCTCGATGATTCCGTTATGAACGCCTACGACGTTGTAATCATCAACGATATGGGGGTGAGCATTATTCTCGGAAGGCTCGCCGTGGGTAGCCCATCTTGTATGTCCGATACCGCAAGTTCCTGCAAGTGCCTTTCCTCCGTCAGTCTTTTCGGCCAGGACCTTAAGTCTGCCCTTAGCCTTTACGACTACAGGATTTGCCTCGCCGTCCCTTATGGAAATTCCCGCAGAATCGTAACCTCTGTATTCGAGTCTTGCAAGACCGTCAAGAAGTATTGGTGCTGCCTTTTTCTTACCCGTATACCCGACTATACCGCACATTTTGGTCTTCTCTCCTTCAAAAAAATATAAAAGTCCCACAGTATTCACTGCGGGACCCCATTGTCCGAATATTCAATTTATGATCTGATCTGCAGGCAGTGAATACTAACGCTTACTATAAGAAGCGTGTAATGCGTATGCATAGCTGATGAACCAAATCAATTTCATGCGTGTATTTTATTCTTTAAAAGAATAGATGTAAATATTTTTTTGCACAGACAATTAAGGTTTGCATCCTTTTTATTTTGTGTGCATATACTTATCACTTACCTGTAAGCGTCTTCTGGGTCTTATCGAAGAAAGAGATAAAGCCCTTTCCCCTGTCTTTATTGCCCTTGAGAGCCTTTGACAGGTCAGACGAATATGTGGAAGTGATTCCGGCCTTGTTGAGCTTTGAATAAGCCTTGCTGCCGATGCTCGTAGTCCAGGACCAGCCTCCGCCGTTCTTCGAGACTCTGTATACGATCAGGAAGTGGTTCTGATCCTTGAAATTGTTCTTGTAGATGTTCTTGGTATAAGTCCTGAAATCGTCGCCTGTGAGATTTGTCTTTACCGTATAAACAACGGGAATTATCTTCGTTGCCTTCTCAAACTCTGCAAGCTTTGCCTCGAGAGCAGCATCATCCTTGATCACGTTAGCTTCGTCCATAACGTGTGTCGCGATCTTTACGGATGGTGTAGGTCCGGGAGTACTTGTAGGCTTTTTTGTCGGTGTGGGCTTCTTTGTGGTCTCCTCGGTTGTGGGAACTGTAGCAAAAGTCGTTGTCTCTTCTTCAGTCGCAATCGAAGGAGCCAGAGCCGTTGTTGTTTCCTCCGTCGTTGTCGTAGGAGCTTCCGTTGTAACTGCCGGTGTGGAAACGATCGCAGGAACGCTTGAAACCGGCTTTTTCTTACATCCGGCAAAGAGCGAAACAGCCATGGCTGACGCAAGGATTACCGAAACTATCTTTATACTCTTCATTGTTGCCTCCAACATAACTAAACTGACCTAAAAATATAAATAAAGCATATCAAAGTCAATCAACAATATAGGGCAAAAGTGTTGATTATCAGCTTCTGGGGCTCTCCGCGGGCGTGAATTCTATATTGTCCTCACTCTTATGACGGAGTGCCGCCGCCTCATCCGCGAGTTCGATAAGCTTCTTCTGTGAATCAAGCTTATTCTTGCCTCTGAGATCGAGTTTTGAATATGTTCCGTCAGGATTCAGGAAGCTTACGCGGATAGTATCTGCGAGCTCAACTTCAAGCACTTCCATAACACGCGCCCTGCAGTCGCTGTCCTCGATCGGGAAAAGAAGCTCGACACGTCTGTTGAGGTTTCTGGGCATCCAGTCAGCAGAAGCAAGATATAGATCTTCATGTCCCTCATTATAGAAATAGAATATTCTCGAATGCTCAAGGAAACGTCCCGTGATCGAACGTACCGTAATGTTCTCGGACATTCCGGGGATCCCTGCTCTAAGGCAGCAGATGCCTCTGACTATGAGGTCGATCCTTACACCTGCACAGGATGCTTCGTAAAGCTCATTGATGACCACTTCGTCAACGAGTGAATTGATCTTTGCGACGATCCTTGCGGGCTTGCCGTTACGGGCATTTTCAGCCTCCTGCCTGATCTTGCGTACAAAGTAGTCCTTCATCCACAAAGGAGCCGGTACAAGCCTGTTCCAGACCTGCGGGATCGAGAATCCGGAAAGCATGTTAAAGAACTGCGAAGCATCCTCGCCGAAGCTCTCAGATGCCGTGAAAAGGCCAAGATCGGTATATATCTTTGCGGTAATGTCATTATAGTTACCGGTAGCGAGGTGCAGATAACGTCTGATGCCGTCATCTTCCTTACGTACTACGAGCGTGATCTTACTGTGGGTCTTGAGGCCGACAAGTCCGTAGATAACGTGACAGCCTGCATTTTCAAGCATCTTCGCCCAGTTGATGTTGTTCTCCTCATCAAATCTGGCCTTGAGCTCAACCAGTACCATTACCTGTTTTCCGCACTGGGCAGCCTCAAGGAGAGATGCAATGATCGGAGACCTGTCGGATACGCGGTAGAGCGTCTGCTTGATGGCAAGAACATTAGGGTCCCTTGCAGCCTGCTTGATGAATTCAAGAACAGGTTCAAAGCTTTCATAAGGATGATGGACGATGCGGTCCTTCTCCCTGATCTGCGCAAAGATATCGAGTTCGCTGACAGGGCCGTCAAAAGAAGCCGGCTCTGCAGGTTCATGCGCCGGATAACAGAGATCCTGGTGCTTTGCTTTGCAAGCGGAAGAAAGCTTTGACAGGAACGTAAGGTCGATCGGTCCGTTGACGCTGAAGATATCCTTCTTATCGACTCCGAGTTCCTTGATAAGGTACTTCAGGAGATCCGGATCCATGTCATCCTGGATCTCAAGTCTTATGATCTCACCGAATCTTCTGCGCCTTACCTGCGCTTCTATCTCTTTCAGGAGGTCCTCTGCTTCGTCCTCATCGATATCGAGATCTGCATTTCTCATAACGCGGTAGAAGCCTGCAGCTACTACCTTCTGGCCGTCAAACAACTCGTTGACGTTTGCCATGATTATCTGTTCGATAGGCACGAAGATATCCCCGTCACCTGTAGTTATCTGATAAAGCCTCTTTACGACCGTAGGAATCTGAACTGTCGCATACATATGCTTTTCGTGCTCTTCCTTATCAGAAGATGATTTCTTCTTGGAATTTACGATGCCCTCCGAAGCTTTATCCTGAAGCCTGGCTCTTTCAGGGTCTTTTTCCAGCATTACGCACATGTTGAGCATGCGGTTATAGATTAGCGGGAACGGTCTGGAAGAGTCTACAGCCATCGGTGTAAGAACGGGATAAAGGACATCCCTGAAATAGGAATCCGCTATCTTCTGCTCTTCTTTTCCGAGTTCGGAATAATCCTTAAGGAAGATCTTCTCCTGGGCAAGCGCCGGAACGAGCGTACGTCCGTATGTCGAATACATAAGGGACATAAGCTTTCTGGTCCTCTCGTCGATTCGCTCGAGCTGCTCGCTGACGGTAAAACCGGCGATATCCTTTTCGGTGAAATCGATACTCTGCATGTCTCTTAAGGAAGCGACACGTACGATATAGAATTCGTCAAGGTTTGAAGCAGTAATGGAAAGGAAATTCAGCCTCTCCAAAAGCGGATTCTTAACGTCTCTTGCCTCGTGAAGGATACGCTCGTCAAACTCGATCCACGAAAGTTCTCGGTTAAAGTATTTTGAATTGGCACTCAGGAATGAGGCGAACTTTTCAGACTTGTAGTCCTTAGTCTTCTCGGCAGAAGCGGAAGGCTTTTTAGCTGCAACCTTGGGCTTCGGGGCACCAGTTTTCTTAAGTGCTACCTTAACACCCCTGGGTTTCTTTGCCACAGCGGTACCTGCAGTCTTTTTCACCGCAGCCTTCTTTGCCGTATTCTTTGCCGGTGTTTTTCTAACTGCCATCAGACTTCCCTCCTCCTTGCCTTGAGCACGGGCTTGATGCCCATGACATCTTCAAACATCTTGCCGCGGTTCTCGAAAGCCCACAGCTCGAAAGACATGTCGTCAGGTGCTTCACACACCGTAACGAATTTGTTTTCATTGATAGAGCATGAGATCTTCTTAGCCTTTTCCTTATGCGAGGCGTCACATGCATCCGCGATCTTGAGGATCGACGTAAGTTTTGAAACAATGACCTTCTGGTTAGGCGGCAGCAATGAATAGTAGTAACTGTCGTAAGGATTGCTCCTCGGATAGAGTCTTACTATCAGTGCGACCATGTTGAGCTCATCGTGATCGAGCCCCATCAGGTTGGTGTATTTGATGACCGAATAAGCCGCGTCACTGTGGTTTCTTGCGTGAACGAACTTGCCTATCTCATGGAGTATTACGGCTACCTGAAGGAGCAGTCTGTCGCGTTCTCCAAGGCCGCTGACGTCCTTAAGTTCGTCAAACATCTTGAGTGCTGTCTTTTCGACAAACTCAACGTGCTTCTTGTCTGATCTGTATCTCTTCGCAATATGTCTAGCTGCAGATATGAGATAGCTGTCAGGTGCAAACGGAGCTTTAAGACCCAACGTCGTGTAGCAGTAATGGTAAACGATACCGTCAGAAAGCGACGCATGCGGCATATAGATCTTATCTACGCCGGTATATTCAAGGATATTCTTTACGATCAGGGCCGTCGGCAAAAGGAGCGGAGCGATCATGGAAGGAACCTTGTCCTTGACCGTGAGGTCAGAAGGACGCGTCTTGAGAAGATACTCGTAGACCTTAAGGAACTCTTCTTTCGTAAGTTCGGGAGAGCCCATGGAATCATGGCCTGACAGTTTCTTGATGAAACCCATCTCGCCCGAAAAAGCGATAAGGTTGCGGTATGTAATACCCTTAGGCTCGACTGCGTGATAGTCGTTCAAGTCCTGGGCGATGAACTCCTCCAAAACGTCTTCATAGTGGGTAGTCCTGCTCTGAAGATCTGAAAGCATGCCTGAGATGCGGAGTGAACCGAGTACCAGGTTCTGGCTGAAAACGAATTCGGATTTGTCATAAACCGATGCCTGCAAAGAACCTGAACCGATATCGAGGATCATGGTTCCGTTTTCGATCATCCTGCCGAAATCAGGATAGATTGCCTGCACTGCAATGGTCTGGTAATACCTTTCCATTGAGTTATCGAGGACCTTGATCTTAAAGCCCGTCCTGGTCCTTATCTTCTCGATGACGATATCAGCATTGGTGGCATCTCTGAATGCCGAGGTAGCAACACAGAAAACCCTTGTAACGCCGTATTCGCGGCACTTCTCGTCGAACATCTTAAGGCATCTGCAAAGCTCATCGACCTGCTCGGGCTGGATCGTTCCCGATCTGTAGCTTCTCGAACCGAGTCCGGTGAACTTGCGTACCGCCTCGATCTCCTTCGGCTTGCCCTTGGCATTTACTTCAAATATCTTGATCCTTGCCGTGAGTGATCCGATATCAATTACGGCTATCAGCTTCTTTGCCATTTCAGCTTCTCCCCTTGATTAGCTTATTTATTCAAGATTTGCGATTATCCTGTCCGTCATCTCATCCGTGTTAACGAGAATGATCTTCGACTTATCTTCCTCACCGCCGTGGACAGCAATATCAGGCGTTCTGGCTCCGTCTGCGAGTGTTTTCCTTACCGCCTGCGATATCGCTTCAGCAGCGTCTTTCTCGCCCAAATGGAGCTTGAGCATGAGCTGGACGGAAAGGATCGAAGCGATCGGGTTTGCTTTCTTCTGTCCGGCGATGTCGGGAGCAGATCCGTGTATCGGCTCAAAGAGTCCGGGCATTCCGGGATTTCCGAGAGATGCGGACGGAAGGAGTCCTACAGAACCCGTAATCTGGCCGGCGAGATCCGAAAGGATATCTCCGAACATGTTGGAAGTAACTATTACGTCAAACGTCGAAGGTCTGCTGACAAGCTGCATTGAACAGTTATCAACGTAAAGGAAATCCATTTCAACTTCGGGATATTCTTTAGCGATCTCTTTTGCGAGGTTTCTCCAAAGTCTGCTCGTGCTGAGAACATTGGCTTTATCAACAACGGTCAGCTTCTTTCTGCGCTTCATGGCATATTCAAAACCGCGTCTTAAGATCCTGCTGATCTCAGCCTCCGAATATGTTTCGGTATCAAATGCGACAACGCCTTTTCTTGTTCCGTCGAAAAGCTTTTCGGAACTCTTGTAAGAACCCTGCTTGCCGAAATATATACCGCCAGTCAGTTCCCTGACGATGAGCATATCGATGTCTCCCGGATTCTTAAGAGGAGATACGTCGCCCAATTCTTTCTGAAGAGTTGCAGGTCTTAGATTCGCATAAAGATGCATTCCCTGCCTGAGTCCCAAGATAGCCTGCTCTGGCCTTCTTTCAGCCTCGATCATGTCCCATCTGGGGCCTCCGACCGCGCCTAAGAGCACTGCATCGGAATCCATGCAGGCCTGGAGAGTTTCACCGGGAAGCGGTATGCCGAAAGCATCTATCGCACAGCCGCCGGCCTTGTATTCAGTTATCCTGGGCTCGAAGTCATACTTTTTCGCAACTGCTTCAAGCACTCTTACTGCCGCGCCGTTGGTCTCGGGACCTATGCCGTCACCGGGTATCGAAACGATATTATAAGATCTTCCCATGCTGCTCTCTCCCTTCCAACTAGTTTTGAGTCTGTTTCTTCGTGTACTCCAAAAGTCCGCCGCTTGCTATTATCCCGTTGATGAAATCAGGGAACGGTTTTGACTGATATTTCTCGTTCTTAGTAACGTTCTCGATCATTCCTGTGTCAAAATCCGCTTTGACGATATCTCCCTTAGAGATCGCTTTTGCTGCCTCAGGGCACTCCATGATAGCAAGACCCACATTGATGCAGTTGCGGAAGAATATCCTTGCAAAGCTCTCTGCAATGACAAGTGAGATTCCGCTCGCCTTGATCGCAACGGGCGCATGCTCTCTTGAAGATCCGCAGCCGAAATTCTTTCCAGCGACCATGATGTCGCCTTCTCCGACCTCTTTTACGAAATCAGCGTCTATGTCTTCCATGCAGTGCTGCTTAAGATGTTCGGGATCGCTTGAATTAAGATACCTTGCAGGAATAATGACATCGGTATCGACATTGTCTCCGTACTTGAAAGCTTTACCGGTAACTATCATATGCACCTCCGTCAAAGCTCGTCAGGTGTTCCGACGCGCCCTAATACTGCAGACGCAGCCGCGACAGGCACGCCGGCAAGGATAACTTCAGAACCGGTGTCACCCATGCGTCCTACGAAGTTTCTGTTCGTTGTGGCAACACATCTCTCGCCTTTTGCAAGAACGCCCATATGTCCGCCTAAACACGGGCCGCATGTCGGAGTGGAAATGACGCATCCTGCATCATCAAAGATCTGAAGCCAGCCGGCTTCAAGAGCATATCTGTATATCTTCTGGGAACCCGGAATGATTATGCATCTGACGTCCTTATGGACCTTGAGTCCCTTGAAGATCTGAGCCGCTGCGCCGATATCCTCAAGTCTTCCGTTTGTGCAGGAACCGATGACGACCTGATCTATCTTCAGGTCTTTGCATTCCTCTGCCTTCTTCGTGTTGGAAGGAATGCTCGGAAGTGCAACGGTAAGCGGAACTTCACAAAGATCGATCTCGATCGTCTGTGAATACTCTGCGTCTTCATCAGCTTCGTATATCTTGTAATCACTTGCGGCAAATCTCTTGGGATTTGTTTTCGCGATATATCTCAAAGTGTATTCGTCAAACGGGAATACGGCATTCTTTGCGCCGCACTCGATAGCCATGTTGCAGATCGTAAATCTGCCTGCCATAGAAATGCTCTTAAGACCTTCTCCTTCAAATTCCAAAGACTTGTAGAGAGCTCCGTCCACACCGATCATGCCGATAATGTGAAGGATAAGGTCCTTACCGGTAACATACTTATTAAACGTTCCCTTGAGGATTATCCTTATTGCGTCAGGGACCTTAAACCACGTGATCCCCCTGGCCATCGCGCATGCGAGATCCGTAGAACCTACGCCGGTGGAAAACGCTCCCAAAGCACCGTAAGTACAAGTGTGAGAATCCGCTCCTATGACCATGTCGCCGGGAAGAACTATGCCGTTATCAGGAAGGATAACGTGCTCTATTCCCATCTCTCGGCGGCCGAGCTCATAGAAATGCTTTATCTCCTGTTCCCTTGCAAAACATCTCATCGTCTTGCAGAGTTCGGCAGATTTAATATCCTTGTTCGGAGTAAAGTGATCCTGGATCAGGCATACCCTGTCCTTGTCGAATACCTTTTCAGTTCCCAAAGTTTTGAGGATCTTGATAGCCGGCGGAGCAGTAACATCGTTGCCGAGAACATAATCGAGTTTGGCTTCGATAAGGTCTCCCGCCTTTACTTCAGGCACCCCTGCATGGTCCGCCAGGATCTTCTGCGTAATCGTCATGCCCATATGAAGTACCTCGTATAAGAATAATATCTAAAATTTTACAACATTATTCTTATTACTTGAAGAAGATAATCAAATTAATTTATTCTTCTCCAAGTTCGAAATACTCTTCGTAAAGTGAATTGAGTTTGGCTGATATTTCCGCGTAACGCTTGTATTCTTTCTCACCCGCATCAGTACCGAACCTGGATTCTATCTCTTTTTGTTCTTCCTCAAGAGCGCGTGTTTCGTTCTCGATATCTGAAAGACGCTGACGGCGTTTCGCTGAAGCTACTCTGTCAGCATTCTTCTTTTTGGAAGGCTTTTCTATAACTTCAGTATTAACTTCGGTCTGCTTAACCGCATTCCTGACAGACTTGCGGTAATACTCATATTTCTCAAATTCGGATGCAGTTCCATCTGCAAATCCCAGGATCGTATCAGCACACTTATCGATAAAGAAACGGTCATGCGATACACAGATAACGGCACCGTCATATTCTCTTATCGCGTCCTCTAATATCTCGCGCGAATTGATATCCAGATGGTTCGTAGGCTCGTCCAGGAAAAGGATGTCAGGACGCTCCGAAAGAAGACAGCAAAGATAAAGTCTTGATCTCTCACCGCCTGAGAGGTCTTTGATAATCTTAAATGCGTCATCTCCTCTGAAGCCGAATCTCGCAAGAAGAGATCTTGCTTCAGTCGTCTTTATGCCCTCGTTTCTGTCAACGAGTTCATCAAAGCATGTAGAAGTTTCATCTTCAAAAGGAACAAACTGACCCATGTATCCGCAGCTGGTTCCTGTAGCGATCGTAACTTTGCCTTCAGTGCCGTAAGCTTTACCTGCGAGCATCTGAAGCAGCGTTGTCTTTCCGCATCCATTCGGTCCGCATAAGAACAGTTTCTCATCAGCCTTGAGTTCAAATGAGATATTTGAAAACAGATCAGTATCGCAGTCATCGAATCTCTTTGAAACACCGGAGACCTGAAGAAGTATCTTATCCGATCTTCCGGAACGTTCAAGCGGAACCGCGGTAAAACTCATCTTCGCATACTGTGCAGGCAATTTTGCGCGTTCGCGTTCAAGGACATCAGCGAGCTTATCGACCATCTTCTCCCGCTGGTGATAACCTGAGATATTCCTGTGCGACAACATCGTCTGTTTTACATCAAGCTGATGCGAAAGTTCCGCTTCAAGGTTTTCTATTACTGCAGTCTGAGTTTTTAAGAATTCTTCTTTTTGAATTACATAATCGGAATAGTTGCCGCGGTATTCTGTTATCCTTCCGCCGTCAAGTTCGATGACTCTGTTTGCGACTGAATCAATAAAATGTCTGTCGTGTGTGATTACGAAAACAGCACCGCCGTAAGATGAAAGAAAACCTTCAAGCCATTCGACTGCTTCCATATCGAGATGGTTCGTAGGCTCGTCGAGCATAAGTATATCCGGATGATCAACGATAAGACGTGCAAGACATACGCGCATCTTCTCTCCACCTGACATGGAAGAAAAATCAGTTCTCGCTCCGTCAGTCATCTCACCTAAACCAAGACCGCGAAGAGCATCGTTGAGTCTGTATTCGTAATCGTATCCGCCGGCTGCTTCATAAGCTGCGCGAACGTTTGAATACTCATCCATCTTATTCTTCAACTCAGATGAATCAGGATCATCAACTGACAGTTTTGATATTTCTTTTTCAAGTGAGGATAAACTTGATTCCAGGTCGATAAGTTTTTTAGGTTTCAATGTCGCAGAAGAAAGATCCTGTTCTTCGATACGCTGTGAAAGATAACCTGCGATGGTCTGGCCATGAACCAGTATCTCACCTGATTCAGGTGTTATCGTTCCTCTTATGATCTTGAACAATGTTGATTTGCCTGCACCGTTATCACCGATGAAAGCTATCCTGTCGCCTTTGTTCACGCGAAAAGACACGTCGCTCAAGACGCGTCTTTCACCATAACTCATTGATATATTCTGTACAGTTATTAAAGGCATGGAAAAAAGATATACATATTCGCAGACAAATGCAACCATAAAAAAACTCCCGGAATAAATCCGGGAGTAAATTATTCAAGAAGTTTCTTGGATTAGAAAAGGTCTACACCCTTACCGCTCTCATCGTAAGCCTTCTTCTCAGCTACGTTGACCCAAATCTTAGCAGCCTTGGGAAGCTTCTTAGCGATAGCTGCGTTAGAGATTTCCTGACCGTCGATCTGGAAGAAGATCTCAACCTTCTTAGGAGCAGCGACCTTCTTAGCAGCCTTCTTTGCAGCGGGCTTCTTAGCAGCGGGCTTCTTAGCAGCGGGCTTCTTTGCAGCAGCCTTCTTTGCAGGAGCAGCCTTCTTTGCAGGAGCAGCCTTCTTTGCAGCGGGCTTCTTTGCAGCAGCCTTCTTAGCAGCAGGTGCCTTCTTAGCAGCGGGCTTCTTAGCAGCGGGCTTCTTAGCAGCCTTCTTTGCAGCAGGCTTCTTAGCAGCGGGCTTCTTAGCTACAGGTGCAGCAGGTGCCTTAGCGGGCTCTGCCTTAACCTCAACTTTAACTTCCTTCTTCTCAATATCCATACTTAGAACCTCCGTGTAAATTTCTGTGTTGGATATATTTAACATACATTTTTAGTGAAAATATGTCAACAAAAATAGAGAAAAAAGTATTTAGAAATAAATAGTCCGAGAGCCTTTTATTTGTTCATTTTACACACATTCGGAACATGTTGTTTTTTGTGATGACACACATCGTTTACACATTAAAAACATGTGTGTTACCAAAATGGTGTGCGCGTTATCCAACGCGGTACTTTCAATAATTATGCAGATTATTGTAAAATCAACTCATGAAAAAAGCACTGCTGATTTTGCGTTGGGAATTGAACAAGATATTCTCAAACTGGCATAAGACCGTCACTTTGTTTCTGCTTCCGGCAGTGCTTATGATGCTTGCGCTGAACGTGTTTCCGCTGCTTATCAATTACATGTCGACAGGTTCTTTTTCCAAAAAACCGATCGTGCTGGTAAGTGCTCCGCAGTCATTTCGTGATTATGTAAAAGAGACTGCGGATGCGAATGTTTATTCATATTCAGACATGTCATTCAGCGAGTTTTCTGCACTCTTCAACGATAACGAAAGATTCAAAAAAGTATTGAGCGGCGGTACAGTAATCTGCTTTTTTGCACCCGGTGATACAGATGATTCTTTCGACAATGCAGTGTCTGAATATTATCAGGAAATTATCAAAGGCAACTATGATGCCGGAAGCAAAGCAGTCATCTATCTCGGTTTTGATCTGAACTCCCTTTCCGGCGGTCTGCGTGCAAAACAATTCAGACAGGGTGTATTGGAATACTATCAGGAAACGTTAGTCGACAAACTCGGCGGAGAATATGCAAACACAGGCAGTAATCTGTTCTCAGTTGATGCTTTTAATCCGGTAACCAAACTGATGGATAACCGTTCCGTTGCGGATGAATCCGCATCACGGATCGTTCCAGGCATGCTTCTCATAATGATGTATTACTGTGTGTATTCTCTTGTAAGCGACATGTTCGCATCAGAAAGGGAACGCGGTTTCTGGTCAAAGCTCATGATGACTCCGGTCTCCCCTTCTCATATCTTTGCCGGAAAGATAATGGCGATAATGTTGATCGTTTCCGCTGCGACTTATCTCACTGCACTTCTTCTGTTCCTGACTTCATGGGTAAACACTGCAAACGATGCAATGTCGCTTCTTCCTTTCGGAATGATGCTGACTCCTTTTGAATTGATCATTCTTATCATTACCATTCCTTTCACCGTCTTTGTAATGACGGCAGCATGCATTTCGACCGTATTCTCTCTAAATAAGATTCAGGATATTACCGTTAATCTCCAGCTGCCATTAGTATTGTTCCTTGCAGATTTCTTCCTGCAGATGTTCAGAGGAACCAGACCCATGACGCTCGAATACTTCATACCGATGCATAACAGTCTTGCTCTGATAAGCGAGGCATATATGGCACAGGAAAAACTATGGCACGTGTTCGCCGTATTGGCAGTCAACACGATAGTCGCGCTTCTCGCATTAAGATCCGTATACAGGAAGGAGGGCTTGTATGATAAGCGTGAAAGATATTCATAAAAGCTACACCAAAGATACAGAGACCATAAAAGGCGTTTCATTTGATATAGGCGAAGGAACCATTTTCGGACTCTTAGGACCCAACGGTGCCGGTAAGACGACACTGATGCAGATAATCGCGACTTTGATGAAACCTACGAGCGGTACGGTTGAGATAAACGGAATGTCACCCGACAAAGATCTTCTGAAGATACATAAGATCCTCGGTTTCCTTACGACGGAGATCAAGCTCGATCCTGTTTCAACACCGGATCATCTTTTCGATTTCTTCGCCGAACTATATGACATTCCTAAAGATGAAATAAAGAGCAGAAAAGAAAAAGCTTTCGAAAGATTCGGGATCACCCAGTTTGCAAACCGCAGGATATCGGAACTTTCAACAGGAATGAAGCAGAAGATCTCCATCGCTATCAGCCTTCTTCACGAACCGCCGATAATAATATTCGATGAACCTACGAACGGTCTTGATATCTTAACGTCAAGACAGGTAATGGATTATCTGAAGGAACTCAGGGACGAAGGAAGATGCATCATTCTATCAACTCACATATTCTCCGTAGCTGAAGAATTGTGCGATGAGGTCGCGATCATCGTTGACGGTAAGATCGTTGCACAGGGTACGGTAGATGAACTGGTTGCCTCATCAGGCGAAAAGAACTTCGAAGAAGCATTCTTCAAGATATTTGTAGAAAACCATAAGGAAGATAAATGAACAGAAGCAACTTCAGATCCTGGTTCAGGGGAGCAAAGACATTAGCATCGGGCTTTTTCAGAAAGCACGGTCAAATGGGCGCGCAGGCGCCGGTCTCAACATTCCTGATCTGTATCGGTCTGGTTGCCGTTGTTTTTCTTACTGTGATCTCATGGATGTGGTGGTGGTTCCCGTATCACCTTTTCAGCGATGAGGTTTACAACATCGTAGTCGTAAACGCTCCGCGATCATTTATAGATTACAATCAATATATGCAGGAAGAATTCGATGAAGTATCAAATGATTACGGATCGCGGACCGACTTGATCGGAAACTTCGATAACATCACTACATTCGAATACACTTACCACGGTTACGGCCTGACCAAGTTTATCTACAAAGATAATCAAGCACTTTATGACTTCGTCACATTCGGCAAATGGATGCGTGAGAACGGCGCATATCTGACTGTCGTATTCCCCGAAGGTTTTGACGATAAGATCAGCGCACGATCAAAAGACGGATCGCTTGAAAAGCCGGAGATCCTCACATACTACCGTATGAACTCGCTTGAATACACTTCAATGAAAAACGATTTCGTTGATGAATATCTTAAGGGTTATCAGGAATTCATCCGCGATAAGAACGGTTGGAAAAATGTAAGTGTCGTTGATTCACAGATACGCGATGACCCGATGGATCTTTCCGGCAGGATCAACGGAAGGAATTACATGTTTGATATCCTCGGCCGTTCATTTGTACCTCTTCTTTTATTCATAGTCATACTCTATGCTGCAATGAGCGCAGGTACGAATGTTATCTCCGGACAGAAAGAACTCGGCACATTTACGGGCATCCTTATGACGCCCGTACCAAGGAGCGCGATAATCGCGGGCAATCTTACGGGCGTATCTCTCAAGACGCTGATCCCCGTATGCATAATTACAGCGCCGCTCTTCCTGTTCCCGTACTACAGAACATACGCAGACATCGGAGCTATAGTGATCCATCTGATAGTACTCACGGTCTTTATTTCTTCAGTAACTATCCTGATCTCAGTAATCAATGATTCCGTCGTATCTGCGCAGACTTCTTTCCTTCCCGTTTTCCTGATACTTGTAGCCGCCTGCGTTACATGCATTCAAAACTCAATGGGACGCGAAGATTTCTATCTGTATCTTCCGGTTTACGGTCAGTTTTACGGAATCGGTGACGCTCTTTCAGGAAATGCCGATAAAGCAGGTGTTGCTGTTTCTGCATTAACCACGTTTATTCTCGCAGTCATTGTCGTCCTGATATCAGAAAGGCTTCTTCACAGCGAACGTTATACGGTTTCGATCGATCCTGTTACTGCCAAGGAGATCCGTCAGGCAAGATCAGGAAAATATACCGTTATCCAGATCGCAGACAAGATCACTGACAACATCGTATTCTTCTGCAAAGAGACCGTTTATCCGCTGGTAGTGATCGGATTTTTCCAGTCTCTCGCGATCATACCTGTCGTGATCACATATATGCGCCGCGCAGAGTATTCGCAATACATAGCTGATCTTCAGAATGTAACTGAAACAAGCCAGATCATAAGCAAGACTTTTGAGGTCATAGCGATATTCATGGGAAATCCCCTGTTCATTGCACTTATGACCGTAGCTTATGCGCTCATGATCGCTGTATGCATCATCCACGCTAAAAGAGTATTCAAAAAGAAGACTATCACTGAAGCTTTAAAAACGTGCGGCCTGCCTGTCGAAAACCGCGGAAGGATCGCAAAAGAATATCTGTCAGGACTTTTGGCAGGATTCCTCATGATGTCGGGTGTTTGTCTGATACTTAAGCTTTCGGGACAGATCGAAATGAATGGTTTCGGTCTCGGAAAAAGAGTTCTTCCGTTATTCCTGATAAACCTTGTCATGTGGTTCCCCCAGGGTGCCAGCGAAGAACTGCTGTTCAGAGGCTACATGATACCCAGGATCGAAGGCCGATATAAAAAAGCTCTCGCGGTATTCTTCTCTTCCGTCATGTTCTCTGTATTGCATTCGATGAACATGGGTTACACGCCGCTCGCATCAGTAAATCTTTTTCTGATCGCAATACTTTTCGCGCTGATATACATCAAGACAGGAAGCATCTGGATGACATCCGCCATCCATACCATGTGGAATCTCTGTCAGGGCAACATTTACGGTCTTCAGGTATCGGGAACTGAAGCACATGCAGCAATGATCAATACGGTTTATAAATCCGGAGCAAAAGACATAATAACAGGAGGAGCTTTCGGCCCCGAAGGAGGACTTGCGGTAACGGCAGTCACCACAGTCTGCATAATATTCGTGATTATCTTACTCGCTAACTCCCGCGATCTCACGCGCAACATAAACGCCTGATGCGGATGCGTGTGACAGTGAATGCGTAACGCCGCTTCCGTCACCTATTACATAAAGACCGGGATATCTCGTCTCAAGATGGTCATCGATAGCAACTTCCATGTTGTAGAACTTAACTTCGACACCATAAAGAAGCGTATCGTCATTGGCGGTACCGGGAGCGATCTTATCGAGTGCATAGATCATCTCGATGATTCCGTCCAGTATCCTCTTGGGAAGAACGAGTGAAAGATCACCTGGCGTAGCATTAAGCGTAGGTCTGACGGTTGATTCGGCAATCCTGGATTCGTTCGTTCTTCTTCCGCGGATAAGGTCGCCGAAACGCTGTACGATAACGCCGCCGCCAAGCATGTTGGAAAGCTTTGCGATTGATTCGCCGTATCCGTTGGAATCCTTGAAAGGCTCTGAGAAATGCTTCGCTACAAGCAATGCAAAATTGGTGTTCTCAGACTGGAGTTCGGGAGCATCAAAACTGTGTCCGTTAACCGTAACGATGCCGTTGGTATTCTCGTTAACCACATAACCGTTAGGGTTCATGCAGAACGTACGGACCTTGTCCTCAAACTTCTCAGTGCGGTATACGATCTTACTCTCATAAAGAGCTGATGTCAGATCAGAGAAAACAACTGCGGGGAGCTCAACTCTGACGCCGATGTCAACCCTGTTCGAATATGTCTCGATATCAAGTTCAGAGCAGACCTTCTCGATCCATTTGCTGCCTGAACGTCCGACGGAAACGATGCACTTATCACATACATAGTGTTCGCCTTCGCACTCAACATCGTAGGTTCCGTCTTCGTTAACTGCGAGGTCTCCTACGGGAGCATTGAAATGGAATTCGATCTTATCCTTGAGGAATTCATAGATGTTTCCAAGGACCTGATAGTTCTTGTCTGTTCCGAGATGTCTTACTGAAGCGTCAAGAAGATGGAGCTTGTTCTCAAGGCAGAGCTTCTTGAATCTCGTGCCGGCAGTAGTATAAAGCTTTGTGCCCTCACCGCCGTTTTCCATGTTGATGCCGTCGACGTACTTCATGAGTTCAAGGGCCTTTTCCTTGCCGATGTGCTCATATAGAGTTCCGCCGAAATCATTGGTGATGTTGTATTTACCGTCTGAGAAAGCGCCTGCGCCGCCAAAACCGCGCATGATCGCGCAGGTCTTGCAGCCGATGCATGTCTTGACCTTCTTGCCGTCTATCGGGCACTTTCTCGATTCAAGAGCATTGCCGGCCTCGAAAACCGCAACCTTAAGTTCAGGTGCCGTCTTTGCAAGCTCATATGCGGAAAAGATTCCGCCCGGGCCTGCGCCTATGATAATGACATCATACTTATTGGCCATTTTTCTTCACCACAGCATTTGCTGCTTTTCGGAATTCGCTGTCCTTCTTGTCTATAGTAACATTATACTGGATATATCTGTAAAGCTGTATCGCCTTCTGATCCTTCGGATCATTAATTTCTTCAGTTGTGAAGAATTTCTTCTGTGATGCGGAATAATATCCTGCAGGGTTGATCTGAGGGATCTCCGTCCTTAAACTGTCAATGACCTGGAAGTAGCCGGGATACTTGATCCCTGCTGCTTTCATAACGTCGAGCGCAAGATAGTTAACGCTGGTTACGCCAACCTTGTCATTCGTATACTTTTCGACAAGCTCGGGATTCATATCGTAGTTAGTCCAGATGATGTAAGGAGTTACCCAGCTCGTCTTCTTTCCGATACCGAAATTGTTAGGGAATGAAGTGATGTTAGGCTGATGGTCACCATAGATAAGGAGCGTGTACTTCTCATCCTTTGTCTTAAGGTAAGCGATAAGTTCCTCAAGAGCCTTGTCGCTCTGGTTAAGACATGTAAGGAATGTGTTTACCTGAGTATCCATTCCGGTAACGAGATTCTTGACGTAAGGCTTGGGCGTGAAATTATTCAGATTCTCCGTATAACCGCCGTGATTCTGTACGGTAACGAGGAATGTGAATGACTTCTGTCCCTTAGGCTTTGCGTCAAGCTGCATCATCAGGTTCTTGTATGCCTGTGAATCGGTCATGTAATTGTCGCGCTGCATGTCGTTCTGTGTGTATGTGAAATCATCGATGAACATGTAACGGTCGAAACCGATGTAAGGATAGACCTTTGTCCTCTTCCAGCCGTTGGAATAATAAGGATGCATTGCAAGAGTAGAATATCCCATGTTCTTGAGAGCCCAGGGAAGCGAATACATCTCTTGGTCAACGAACTGCAGATAAGGGATAGCACCGTTGGGAAGATATCCGGTCGTGATTCCCGTAAGGAACTCAAATTCGGAGTTAGGTGTGTTTCCGCCGTATACGGAAGTAGTTACTTTTCCGTGGAGGCAGTTGTCTTTGAGAGAAAGTGAATGCCAATAAGGTGTAGGATCTTCCTTGCATCCGATCATAGCCATATAAGACTTAACGTCTGTATATGATTCGTTCATGATGACGATGATATTTGAAGAATCGTCATCTGCAGCACCGGGATATGAAACATCGATGCCTGTTTCCTTGATCATTGCATCAAGATTCTGAACAGAGTATCCGGCCGGAACTTCAGGAATGGCAGTTACTACAGTAGTTGAGAAATTCATGAGGAATCCGTTGAATCTCGAACCCTTGTCTGACCAGTCCTGAGGTCTGTTATCCTTGCTGCGCGCCTTGATCATGTAGCAGAAACCGAAGATGAAAGCAGCGGAAAGAACGGCAGAGATCGCGATCCTCGCGATGACGAAATTGATCACCGGCTTGTCTTCCTTTATCCTCATGCAGCACATAATGTAAAGAACATAAGGAACAAGAACATACATAACCGGGTAAAGGATCGGGAATGTATAGTTGCCTACAACGTTTGCGGCTGTCTCCCAGCTGAAGATATCGCTGAAGATCAGCTCATGTCCTCTGAACGTATATACATAGAAATTCGCAAGACCCAGGATAAGGAACGGAGCAGGTGTTGCGGCAGCTGCGATCCTTCTGGGGAGCTGAACAGTTCTGAAGAAGAAGTAAATGCCCACGACAATAAGCATCTCTACTGTCCATCTGAACATATCAAGGTGATACATCTGGTCGTAAAGCCACTTAATGCCTGCGATCGTGTCATGATGAGCAAGGTTGATCATCTGCATGAAGTAGACGGAAAAGAATGATGCAAATACCGGTAATACGATCTCAGGAATGAATCTCAGGAGTTTCTTCTTACCATCTGCTTCGCTGTCGATAGTTACCGTTATGAAAGTCAAAAGGAAAAGGCCTGCGAACCAGATAACGGCATCATAGAAAGCCGATAAGGAAAACGCTATGCCGAGTCCGGCTAATATAATCGCCGCAATAAGTCTGGGCAGATCTTTCTTGGTTATCTTTACGCTAAATTTCATTATCTATGCCTCGCAAATTTTGTTCTCAAAAAATCACGCTTATTATAATATAAGAAGCCTAAAACACAAATTTCACGTCACACTTTGACATTCTTAAGAAGATACGAGCAAGGAACCGCGATTATCAAAGCTGCGCCCGCCTGGATAAGATTGAAAGGCACTGATGCAACCGCGGGTGCGGAACCGTATATGAAATACTCGAAAACAAAATAGCCTGATATCATGATGATCTCTGCGACAATGCCGGCCGCGATCCTCATAAACAGTTTCGGATTATGCTGAGGGTGCTTCATTATGAGTCCTGCTACTACTCCCATGAGTCCCTTGATCACAAACGTTGGAATGATATATGCCGGATATCCCGCGATCAGATCAGAGATAGCCGAACCGATAGCTGCAGGGAAAAATGCAGCAGGTCCCAAGACGTATGAAGCCGCAAGTATAACGGCATCACCGAGGTTCATATAGCCGATGGATGTTGGGATCCTGAGCTGTGTTCCGAGGAACACGAAAGCGGCCATGATACCGCACGCTGCGATAAGCCGCAGTGTATTCTTTCTCTTCTTACCTGTCTCTTTGTTTTCGCTCATTGTAAAAGTCTCCACAGATCAGCCGGATCTGAACATATTATGCCTGCTCCGTTTTCTTTCAGGAACGCGCGCGATCTGTAACCCCAGTCACAGCTTATCAGATCGAGGCCGCTGTTTCTTGCAGTTAAGATATCGACTTCCGAATCACCTATATATACGCACTCTTCAGGCGAAACGCCAAGAGCATCAAGGCACATGCCTATTGCTTCCGGCTCGGGTTTTCTTGGTTTGCCCGGCATGGTGCCGCAGACATAATCAAAAACGCCCGGGAAAAAGTGATTTATCAGTATGGTCGTCGGTATCTCATCTTTATTGGTTACGACTGCCAGCTTCATGCCGGATGATCTAAGCTTTAGAACAGCCTCCGTGATCCCGTCATAAGGATGCGTCTCATAAAGGCAGTTTGCCGCATAATATCTGATCCTGTCTTCAAGGAGCTTTTGTTTGAGTTCATCGTTAAAAGTTCCGGGATCAGCCTCCAAAGAGCGCTCTACGAGCTTTTCGACACCGTTACCGATAAAACCCCTTATCTGCTCTTCAGTCTGCGGGGCAAGGCCGTTCATACGTCTGGCTGCATTAAGCGCGTTCACCAGTCCTGCAAGCGTGTCGAGAAGCGTTCCGTCAAGATCGAAACAGGCAAGTCTGTACCGCACTCCATGCACTCCTTTCAAAGTCGTATCCACCGAATATTACATCATGGCAGGGCTTTGGGGTTAAGAGGACAAAATCCACTAATTTATAGAAAACCAAGGCTTGCCGTGCTAACATTATTCCAAATAAGATTCAGGAGTATTTTATGAGCATTATTCTTTTCAAAGACATGGAAATAAACGGTGTTTACGATACAAAAGTCATCGTCAACACCATCGCTGAGAAGAGCACCGCAAACGGCAAGCCGATGCTCCGCATCATGATATCAGACGGCACTGAGAGCGTTTCTGCAGTAATGTTCGATACGACCAAGAAGAACCTTAACGATGCAGGCATCTCCGACGGAATGCCCGCAGAGACAAAGATACACATCGATTCTTTCGGCGGCAGAAGTTATCAGATCCAGTATTTGAGACCTACAACACTCGATGATTCGGAGAAGAGTGCGCTTGTACGCAAGCCGCCCGTTGAACCCGATAAGCTTTTCGTCAACGTTATCCAGAAGATCAAGGCCTCGTCAGGCAGGGATTACGATCTCAAATCAGCAGAGATCAAGGATGACGATTACAGTCTCACGGCACTTGCTGTAAGGCTACTGATGAAGGATTACAAGGCCTTCTATTCTTCTTCCGCTGCAAAATCAATGCACCATAATCTTTACGGCGGTCTCGTATATCACACTTCACGCATGGTCGATGCCGCTTTTGCGATCTGTGACGTTTATACTCTCCTCGACAGGGAGCTTCTCGTCTGCGGCGCGGCTATCCACGATCTGGGCAAGCTCAGGGAGCTTAACACTTCAGATACCGGAGTAGCTTCATATACGACGGAAGGAAGCCTTTTGGGCCACGCACTGCTCGGTATCGAGATGATCGACGAGGAAGTTGCCGCACGAGACGCTGCCGCCGGCAAAGAGACTTATGACCGCGATGACATCATGTGCATCAAGCACCTTATCGCGTCACATCACGGAAAGCTTGAATGGGAAGCCATCAAGCTCCCTGCAATGCCTGAAGCCATGATGCTCCACGAACTCGACATGATCGATTCAAGGATCTACATCTATGAGGAGACTCTTTCAAAGACCGAGCCCGGCACACTCAGTGAACCCGTTTACGGAATAGCCGCTGACAAGACAAGCACTCCTCTTTACAGGCGTAAGAACAGCAAAGACTGATCATTCACCGGCGCTTTTCAGAGTAAACTCAAAAGTCTCGCGGTAATTTATGCCCTTCTTGATAGGCTGCATGGATACATTGTCTGCAGTTCTCTCGATCTCTTTCATTCCGAAATCGCAGAAAAACTCGCAGTAATCATTATGCATCAGCTGCTCTTCATGCAGATATTCATTCATCTGTTCAGGCGTGTAAGGCAGTACCGTGAAATCAAATTTCGGTGTGCTGGTAAGCCTCTTGATCGTTATGGAATCGCCTGCTTCATTTGTCAGTCTTACGACTCTCGTATCAGTATGCGAAGAGTTTTCCGCTGGTCTTGCATACGGGTGATAGATCTTGCCCGTTTCTGCTGAGAAAACACCGATCCTTGCGGCATTCTTTCTGTCTGCATAGGATTCGCCGGGCCCTCTTCCGTACCAGGTACATTTAGCGCCTTCCGCTACTATCGGGAATCTGATTCCGTAGCGTACCATATCGTATTTCGGTGTGAACTGAAGAGTGACCCTGAGCTTATCAGGCGATGGCACTTCGTAAAACATCAGCACTTCACCGTTCATGGCAAAAGACTTGAATCTTGAGATCATCGAAAAGCAGCCGTCTTTCTTGCCGTACTCGGAACCGATGTAACAGATGGACTCCTGGATATGCTCGTAGTCGGATTCCTTGGAGAACACCGTTTTCGCAAGGATAAAGCTCCTGTCAGTTCTGTCGATATTTGAAGGACATCTGTAGAAGCTCGGGCGCATCGTTCCCTTAAGGAAATTGAATCCGTTGATCGAAAGAACAGAGCATCCGGCAGGATCCTTTGCAAAACCGATGCGTGTCTTTTCACTGTTGATATATAATCGCCTGGGATCAGAACTGATGGTTGTTTCGTTTATCAGATTAATAGGGATCTCTTCCTCAGAAGGAACAGAAAGATCTTTTTCGGCATCGATCCTCTCAACGATTCCGTCCTTATCTTCAGTTTCCTCATCAGGCACCTGAAGGACGTTGTCCATTGCGCTTGTATCAACACCTGAAGGCAGTGCTGCAGCTTCACTTTCACCGCCGGAGATCTCTTTTACATCTGCCGTCTTTTGCATCGCAACAGGGCTTGCGACCTCGTCAACAATAACGTCCTGATAGAACGCTATCTCATACCCCGCTTTTGCGTAATATGTTTCGTTATGAAGCTGCATGGTAATATCGAAAACGAGTTCCTTCGTCATCGCTTCATCGTATATTTCGATCAGATCAGTTCTTCCCTGCGCCCAACCTGCGTTGGTAAAAAGTTCTTTGGCAAACGGGAACTTGAGCGTTCTGGAACCATAAGGCTCTATCTCACCTATCGTGCCCTTACCTGAAGCAATGCTCTTTCCGCCCAAAAGCAGATGCCATGAGAGGTCTAATTCCTCTGTATAAGCAAACGGGCTCATGTTGCGCATGGTAAGGCTTGCCGGATCACTTACGGAAGCAAATACCGCAATTGACTGGCACTGTCTCTTGATATCGAGGTAGATCGGATGAGGACTTCTTTCAGCATCGACGATACCCTGTCCTATGCAGGAATTCTCCTTCTGCTTTCCTCCCACGAGATCCGCGTGATGGATCCACTTGTACATGGTGTCATCATCAGTAAAACGCGTTCTTCCGGGTATGGTCTCAAAGAGATTTTTGCCGGATTTATTCAGCGAGAATATCTTCTTTCTGTCGAGACAAAGGTCTACCCACGGACCGAACACAGCTCCCGCTTCGTTAGGGAAAGGCAGCATATCTGAAACTGTTTCCTGTTCCTTCCCTTTAGCTTTGCGCTGTTTCCTGTCAGCTGCGCAATACCAGGGACGCGTATCATCGATGAGCATGCACTCATGCTTGACCCTGACCGCTTTTTCGGAATTGAAATTGTAGTCCTGGAAACCCCACATTACGATAGAGGGGTGATTCATTGCAGATTCAACATAATCCCTCATCTGGAAATCAGCCGCGGTAGCGATTACATAGATACCGTACTGGTCGCACAGATTCAGGAACTCATCGGAAAGCGGGAATCCGTCAGCAATAACGCCGTTGAGACCGGCTCTCTTCATGAGGATGATGTCCTGACGCATACGGTCCTGAGGAACGGCGATACCGCCCTTAGGATCAAACTCGTAGTATTTGACGAGATTAAGATTGATACGTCTGTCGTTAATATTCAGCTTGCCCTGAACGATCTGGATCGTTCTGAAGCCGAAACGCTTCTTTTTCGCACATACGATCCTGCCTTCAGAATCAAGGACTTCAAGAACAAGGTCGTACTGCACGGGCGTGCAGTCAGACCACTCTGCAACGTCAAGCGCCACGAATTCGGTCTGTGCCCTGACTTCCTTCTGTGCATCAACAACACCCGCCAGATCGCCGCTCTGGTTCTTCAGAGATACGAACGGGAGTTTATAAGGATCATACTCCGCGCGCGCCTCCAGGAGCGAGATCTTGACCGAATAAGGCAGCATGAAGTTAGTATGGTTCCTGATAGAAAAATCGACCTTGATCAGAAAGTCGCCGTGAGGTACCCTCGATGCTTTTCCTCTCTCGGAAAGGCTGCTGATCTTAGCGACTTCTGTAATGTATGCCTCAGGTACGTATTCAAGGTTCAGATGAAGATTTGACAATTCAAGGAGGGCATCCTCTACCAGCATAATGGGCCTGAAAAGACCTGCAAAACCGTAGTTCATGATGTCGAGGATAACGTGTCCGCTCTCATCCCTGTCAAATCTGTTGACGATGATGACTATCTGGTTTATGCCCGCGATAGCGACATCAGAGATAAGAAGACGTTTTCTCGTTGTAATGCTGTGCGACTCGCAAAGAAGCTGGTCGTTTACATAGATCTTGAAGCTGCCGCAGATACCGGATGTCTCAAGATAGATCGCTCTTTCGAGTTCTTCCTTCGAAAAGATAACCGTCGTCCTGTAGATACCCGTCTCGTCACTTTCGGAATTAGTTGAATTCCTGACGAACTTATCGCTTATCGTATCCTCATGGCGCGCAGTGTTGTCATTGAGTCTTTCCGGATACTCGTATAGCAGGTTCTGCGGGAGTCCGAAACCTTCCGTCTGCCATGTTGAAGGACAGTTTACGATGTCCCATTCGGTATCATCAAAAGAACGGAGTTCAACGCCAAAAGGGATCTCCGTATCACCGTTTGCATGATAGAATCTCCAGGTCGCAAGCGGCCTTAAATACGGGGATATTACCTTGCCGAATTCCGGCATTACTCGGTCGTTATAGATATAGTCAAAAGAATCATATGGCAGGAAGCCATCGTTTGAATATGTGAATTCCAATGCCAGATTCCTCCTTTGTCAATAATATGTAAGATCAGCTATTGTAATTTTAGCATTAACGGTATATCCCAAAATTTCATACGCGTTACAAATGGAACGCTCGTTATCAGTATCTGATTCCTGCTACTTTCCAGCTTCCGTTGATACGTGCAAGATACAGATGCGCGGTAGTCTTAACGACTTCTCTCTCCTTGGATCCCCAGAACATCTCCATGTGCTGTTCAACATAGACTTCGATATAAACGATGTCCTTCGTGTAGCAGATAAAATCCTTAACCTGTTCGTTCTTGACATCGACTTTTCCGTGCCTTGTGTACCATTCACGTGAAGAGTTTCTCTTGATGTCCCTGAGAGCCTTGGAGTTCTTCGGGAAATACTTGTCCAAAGCATAGTTTCCCGCATCCTGAGAAATAAAGTTCGCGAAATCCGTGGTAAATTTGATGCCGAACTTTTCGATCTCCTTCTTATCCTTGTCAGAGCATTCACTGCGGACGTTAACTTTGTATTCGCCTGTAGTCTTGTCCTTCTCTGCTTTTGCTTCTTTTCCTTCAGTATCCGTTACCTTGATGACGGGCTCTGCGAAAAGTCCTTCAGCCTCATAGACGCACATCTTAGGAAGTTCGGCATGAGGTTTGAGATACTTGTTTTCTTCAGGTTCTAAATCCTGCTGTGTCCTGTAAGCAATAGGGACCTCAATTCCGTTTACGGTGAGCTTATATCCTTCCGGAAGAGTGATCTTGAACTTGTTATTCGCTGCAGAATAGAATTCGAGATCATCTGCCTTCCAGTTCTTAAAACCGTAGGGCAGTTTGTTCGTCTCGTCTTCAGCGAGCTTCAGCTTTGCAATGATGGTCTTTTCGCTGATGATGTAATACTCGGGAGAATTCTCGGCATAATCTTCAGTCGGCTGATAAGTAAATTCCTTGTTGCTGATAAGATCCTTAAGGTATTTCTTGATCGTACCTTCAGTCTCGAATTCCGTATGCGTAGGCTTGTTCTTAACAAGACCCCAGATACCGTCAAGGTCCTGCTTCGCGAACATCTCGATGGTATTGTCAGCGATATGATAAGGAAGACTCGACTGATAGATCTCCTCATATTTACCGAGGAATCCCTTGAACCATACAAGGAAACCTGCAATGACAACCGTCAGCAGGATGAGCCATAAGATCAGTGCCTTGGTAAACTTACTGATCTTCTGCTTTGGCTTTTCGGTCTTTTCAGGCTTGCTTTCTTTTTCAGGCTTGGTCTCTTCCGCAGGCTTAACTGCTTTCGCAGGGACATGCCTTATCGCAGAATTCTCCGGTCTTGAAGGCTTTCCGGGAAGCCTATTCTTCTCTTCAGGTGCCACGGGATCACTGCTCCTTAGTCTCAGCAGACTTGGGCAGAACTACGAAAGCCGTAGGCATCTTTCTGCTCTGTCTGATGCTTGAGCTGGAAACGAGTTCCTCGTTGTTGTACCACATTGCAGAAGACATACCGCCGTCAAGGTTTGCAGCATTAACAGCGCCGTATTCCTTCATGACTTCGATGAGATCAGCCATTGTGGCGCCCATTGAAGATGTCTTTCTTCCTTCGATTACGAGAAGCAGAACCGCACCGTCTTCACGCTGTCCGATAGCTGTTCTCGGGTTAAGTCCGCCGCTGTTTCCGCTGTATTTGGCTGCTTTTCCGTTTACGATAAGTGTAGGTCCGAAAGTTACGGCATCCCTGACGCCTATACCCAATGCCTGCTGGCATGTCATTCTGCCTACTACGAGGACGTTGTCCTTGGTGAAGCCGTAAACGTCGAAAGTTGCATTGGGAGCACCATTCCTGAGCTTACCGTCTGCGATGACGATACCTTCAGGCCAGCCGCCGATTCCCATACCGCCCTTATCCTCGTACTTACCGCCGTTTACGCCGCCGATAGCACCGGACTTTTCGATATGTTCCTTGAGCGTTAATCCCGCACCGGTGTGATTGAACTGATCAAGTGTTGATACCTTAACGCGTGAAGGATCGAGAACGACCATCATGATGCCGTGATACATAGGTCCGCTGACTTCATGTATCTCAACTCCGTCTCCGTCAGGATCGTAAGGATTGACTGCATTTGCATTAGCATTGTTTCCCTTGTTAGCGCCGATCTTAACGAGATTTGTATCTGTGATCGTATCGAATTCCTGTGTCTTATTACGGCTTAAGATCGCATTGATCTCTTCATCAGAGAGGACCATCTTTGCGAATACGCCGCCCATCGAAGATTCCATTACGGATGAAACGAACTGGTCTCTGAAATGAGGGGAAGGTCCCTTCATCATGACACCGAGGAACGTGTAGAATCCGCAAAGGATGAGCACGAGTGAGAATACTGTAACAAGAGCACCTCTTCCGACTACAAGCAGAGCCGTCTTTCCGACTTTGCGGAGTATTTCTGATTGCTGTCTCTTCTTCTCTGCTTCAGCTGCTGCAGAGATCTTCTTAACAGGTGTCCTGCGGATCGCAATAGAAGCGCTTCCCGCGCCGGCTGCTGCAGGAGCATAAGAAGCCTTACGCTGTATGGGCGGCTTTGCACCGGGTCTTCTGACAGCCGTTACTGTTGCCGCTGAATCAGTGACGTTAACTTTCTTTACGCCGACCTTGCTTCCTGTACCTGCCTTGATCGGATGTGTGACGCGGTTAGAAGGTGCGCGCTGTACATTTCTCTTGGCACGGTCATCGACCCACATGGTCTTCCTCTCGGAAAACCTGTCATCACTTCTGGTATATGTGCGTCCGTAATTATTCGGGGGCAGATTAGCTCCTGCATGCACAGGATGCTCGATAGTAAGTTTCCTCGTCTCATAAGCTGCAACGACCTTATCGATCATCTCGTTGCGCTCATTTTCGGGCAGACCCTTCATTTTCATGTAGAGAGCCTGCTTTTTTGCGGGCTCAAGGCCTGCGACTATATTCTGAAACTTTGTAACATTGTTAATACTCATGCGTTTTTCCCTTCAAAACCGCAGATCGCTTATATATAGACCTGACATTAGGGATTATACAAAAAGTACTGTGTGCAAAAGCCGTTGTAAGCAGATTGTAAAAATATCGAAAGAATAGGGTAAAAAAAGAGGTCACCCCGAATGGGATAACCTCTTCTTCTGGTGCCCAGAACCGGAATCGAACCAGTGACACGGGGATTTTCAGTCCCCTGCTCTACCGACTGAGCTATCTGGGCAAAAAACAAGCCGGACATTGCGGAACAAGGTCCGGCTTGTTTGGCGACGCAGAAGGGTCTCGAACCCTCGACCTCCAGCGTGACAGGCTGGCGCTCTAACCAACTGAGCTACTGCGCCATATGGTGGAAACTACAGGGCTCGAACCTGTGACCCTCTGCTTGTAAGGCAGATGCTCTCCCAGCTGAGCTAAGCTTCCGTCACGTTCATTTCAAAGCGCGAATGAATTATAAAATAATCCACCTGTGCTGTCAACAGGTTTTTACGTACGAGAATAATAAATGTACAAATATGAGTTACCGTCATTCTCCGTATCGATAATGTATACAACGTTTTCAGAGGTTTCTTTGCCCAATTTTGAACCCAGGATCCAAATGGTGGCATCAGCCTTCGGAGCCGGTTTTAACGTCGATTTTACAAGTGCCTGGGACTCAAACTGCTTATATCCTTCGATCCCGCAAAGGCCGCCGCCTCCGCCGTAAGCCTTGCTGATGATTCCGAAATAATTATCCCAATTGTTGTCTACGATCCTGAATCTGGCCTCATAAGACTGTCTCGCAAAAAGGAATCCGGCCTTATTTATCTTTTCGAGCTTAAGATTTGAATCTTTTGAGAATGCAACGGCATTGGTCCTGTCGATCAGGGCACTGCTGCGGTCGTAGTAAAAACCGATTCCCAGGATTATTACCAGGATTATCGTGACGACTATAAGAATTGATTCTTTCTTTGTTATTTCCATATTATCTGCTCACTTTCAGGATAACTCGTACAATCTGTTTCCGTTATCATAGGTTATACTTGCCGCTTCTTCAAGCGTTATTCCTTTAATTTCAGCAACCTTTGCGCATACGTAAGGAACGTGGCACGGCTCGTTTATGTTTCCGCGGTTTGGTTCCGGGGTAAGATACGGACTGTCCGTCTCGATGACTATGCGGTCTAATGGGGATCCTTTTAAGACTTCGGGCGTCTTTTTATTGTTCTTAAATGTAAGCGGTCCGTCAAACCCTATAAAGAAACCCATCTTTATTAGTTCCTGGGACGCTTCATAAGAACAGGAACAGCAGTGGCATACTCCAGGTGTCTTTCTGAGCCTGCCTTCCTTATAAAATCTTCTGAGGATATCCAGACAGTCACCGGTCGCGTCACGCTCGTGGAGAATGAAAGGAATATCGTATTCATATGCCATAAGGAGCTGTTTTTCGAAAACTTCCCTCTGAACGCTGCGCTCGGAAAGATCGTAGTAATAATCCAGGCCTATCTCCCCTATCGCGCGGATCCTGAGTTCTTCGCGGTTCTCAATGCTTTCACGCAGATATTTCTCAATCTCATCGTTATAAGTCTTCGCCTCATGAGGATGAATGCCTACGGAAGCGAAAAGCTCCACCCCGTATTTGCCGTTAAATCGCGCTGCATCGCGCACGGCAGCTTTGGACGATTCCATGGAGTCGCCGGGGATCAGGATGCGGTCAACGCCGCTCTCAGCGCATCTTCGAAGTATATCTTCAGCGTTGATGTCAGCCGCCTCATATTTATGGTCATAGATATGGGCATGAGTATCAAAGAAACTCATGCCCGGATCTTCTGGTTTGAAATAACTTATCTCTCTCACGGTATCAGGAGATATCGGATCCCGGTTTAACGGAATCAGGGAACTCTATTACACGGTAACCATCGCCGTGCTTGACAGAGAGGATCATGCCGTTGCTCTCAAAGCCCATCATCTTGCGGGGCTCAAGGTTAACGATCATCGCAAGGGTCTTGCCGATAAGGTCTTCAGGCTTGTAATACTTTGCAATTCCCGAAAGGACCTGTCTCTCGCCGAATCCGTCATTTACCTTGAACTTAAGGAGCTTGTCGGACTTCGGAACATTCTCGCACTCAAGGACCTTAACGGCTCTCAAGTCGAGAGCAGCGAAGTTATCGAATTTTGTAAGTTCCTTCAAAGGCTCTAAGTCTGAAGCCGGCTCTTCCTTCTTGGGAGCGAGTGCCTCAAGTTCAGCGAGCTCCTTCTCAACATCGATTCTCGGGAAAAGGACCGGTCCCTTCTTGACTGTTACGTCAGCAGGCAGCAGATACTTCTTCTCGGAATCGTACCAGCCTGTATTCTCCTCTGTTGCGCCGATCTGCTCGAAGATCTGGGGAGCAGTGTGAGGCATAACGGGAGTAAGAAGGATCGAAACTCTTCTGACTGCGTCGAGGAGGTTATAAAGAACGGCAGCAAGACGGGGCTTGGCTGTCTCATCCTTTGCAAGCTTCCAGGGCTCGTTCTCGTCGATATACTTGTTGGCTCTTGCGACGACTCTGAAGATGGCCTCAAGACCGTCGGAGAAACGGCAGGTCTCGAAAGCTTCAGAAACAACAGGCTGGAGAGCGTCAAGCTGGGATACGAGATCGTTGTCCGCATCGGTGAACTCTTTATCAACAGGCAGTGTGCCGTCAAAATACTTGATAGCCATTGCGACTGTTCTGGATACGAGGTTACCCAAGTCGTTAGCGAGGTCGGCATTGTATCTGTTGAACATCATCTCATTGGAATAAGGCATGTCGGAACCGAATACCATCTCGCGGAGGAGGTGGAATCTCAGAGCGTCAACACCGTATCTGTCGCAGAGAACGAACGGATCAATGACGTTACCCTTGGACTTACTCATCTTTCCGCCGTCACCGAATGTGATCCAGCCGTGACCGTAAACCTTCTTAGGGAGCGGTTCGCCCAACGCCATCAGGATCGAAGGCCAGATAAGCGAATGGAATCTCACGATCTCCTTGGCCATAACGTGCATGTCAGCAGGCCAGTACTTCTCATAGTCGTTATAGGTATCGTTCATGAATCCCATTGCGGAGATATAGTTCGTGAGAGCGTCGATCCAAACGTATACGATGTGCTTCTCATCGAATGTTACCGGGATACCCCATGTAAAGCTCGTTCTTGAAACGCAGAGGTCCTGAAGTCCCGGATCGATGAAGTTGTGGATCATTTCGTTGACTCTGGACTTCGGGTTGAGGAAGTTCTTCTCCTCATCGAGCAGGAGTTCCTTAAGCTTGGGTGCGAAGTGTGAAAGCTTGAAGAAGTAAGCCTCCTCGGAAGCGTCTGTAACGTCTCTTCCGCAGTCAGGGCACTTGCCGTCAACAAGCTGGCTCTCTGTCCAGAAAGATTCACAGGGTGTGCAGTACTTTCCCTTGTACTCGCTCTTGTAGATCCATCCGTCCTTGTAGAGCTTTTCGAAAATGTTCTGAACCGTCTTGATGTGATAATCATCAGTAGTACGGACATATCTGTCATAAGATATTCCGAGTCTTGCCCAGAGCTTCTTGAAGTTCTCTACGATGGCATCAACATAAGCCTTAGGTGTCGTGCCCTCTTCCTGAGCCTTCTTCTCGATCTTCTGGCCGTGTTCGTCAGTACCGGTAAGGAACATTACATCGTAGCCCTGCATTCGCTTCATTCGTGCGACGCAGTCGCAAGCGATCGTCGTGTAGCAATGTCCGATGTGCGGATTGCCCGACGGATAGTAAATGGGCGTAGTGATGTAGAATGGTTTCTTGTCTGCCATAACGGCCTCCTTATAGTGACTTTATTTTGACTTAAAGTCTAAAACTTATTGATTATAAATATTTATAGCGGTGTTTTCAAGAATTACGGGGCCTTATTTGCCGTCCTTGAGCTTCATCGCGGCATTATAAGCTTCCTTCTTGTTCATGCCCGTAAGTTCGGAGACGACAGATGCCACATCTTTGGTGGACATGCCTTTATCGCAGAGCATTGAAATCAACTTATCCGCTTCGACCATTCCGGATACTCCGGATTCTTTTTCGGGGAGCGGCTCGAGGCAGATGCAGAACTCGCCCTTAGGCTCGGTCTTTTGATAGTATCCGCGCATCTCATCCACTGTCATGCGGATGGCCTGCTCGTATTTCTTGGTAAGTTCCCTGCAAACCGCGGCTTTGCACGAACCAAAACCTGCCTCGGAAAGTTCGTCGAAAAGCTTTCTTATTCGGTGCGGAGCTTCATACATGACGATCGTTTCATGAATCTCAGTTAACGCCTTGATGCGTTTCTTTCTGTCGCCGCCTTCAGACGGCAGAAAGCCTTCAAAATGAAAATATCTCGTATCAAGTCCTGAGATCGCAAGCGCAGCGGTTACGGCGGAAGGTCCCGGAATAACGGATACTTCTATACCTTTCTCAATTGCAAGCTTGACCAGATCCGCCCCCGGATCGCTGATGGCAGGCATTCCCGCGTCAGAGACCTGTACGACATTAAGTCCTTCTTCAAGGAGCTTGATAATGCCCTCTCCGCTCGCGGCCTTATTATGCTCGTGATAAGAGATCAGCCTTTTGCCCGTGATCTCAAGAGCCTGCAGCAAAAGTCCCGTTACCCTGGTGTCTTCGCAGGCGATCACGTCAGCTGCTTCAAGAGCTTCCAATGCGCGTTCAGATATATCCTTCAAATTGCCGATCGGCGTTCCGACTAGATAAAGCAATCCGTGTGTTCCTCCGTGTAGATCTTGTTGATACGCTCCGAGTCCATGAAGAGCGGCGGGAGCACTTTAAATTCAGTATTAGGCGAACCTTTCTTACCTGCCAGCAGGAAGAGAAAGGCATCCTTTTCGGCAGATGCGTGTACACTGATCAGCCTTGAAGGCGCGAGCTTATATTTCGAAAACAGTTCCATGCATTCAGGAAGCCTCGAAGGCATCATGCACATCACGGTGTATCCCGATGACATCCTGGTCCTCGCGGAAGCACATGAAATAAAGTCCTCGAGCGTTCCTTTTTCATTGAACCTGGCGGTCAGAACGTTTTCCTTTTCCGTAACCACAGACTTATCCATCTGAAAGAACGGCGGATTCATAAAAACAACGTCGTAAAGACTGTCCTTTAGTTCTCTCGGAAGTTTCCTGACATCGCAATTATAAGCTTTGATGCGGTCTCCTGCATTATTCAGGGCGATGTTCTCAAGCAATGCGTCAAAAGGCTCTTTCATTACCTCAACGCAGTCGATGGAAACTTCAGGCCTTCGCGCTGCAACGAGCATCGTGCATCCCCCTGCACTGCTTCCTAATTCGAGCATTTGAGAGGCTTTTCCTTTTCTTGCAAAAGATGCGGCAAACCACGCGAGCAAAACACCCGCGGTATCAAGCTTAAAACAGTTTTCGGGCTGGATCAGCTTAAAGCCGTTTCTTCCCAGATCCTCGATCGCCATAACACCCTCCGTTCAACGCGTTTATTATAGCACGCAGGGAATGGTTATCCCCGCCAAATAAAAGGTCCCGGAATTGTTCCGGGACGCATTTTGTCTTTTTGCGGTTAAGCTATCTTTTTGCCGAAATGGATCGAATTATCGTTGATGACGAGGATCCTGTCACCTTCCCTGATCTCAAGGAAGTTTTCAGGACTGCAATGGACGACGCAAAGCGTGTTTTCAATACCATCTACATCGATCACGAGCCAGCGGAATGAGCGTCTTGTATCATTGTGGATACTTCCGGCTGCATAGCTTTCCTTCTTAACAACGATGCCTGTCGCAACAAGGTTAGCCCGCTTACTCTTTATGACTTTCATTATTCCGAAGTACACGATCAGTAATCCGAACATTATTGCCAGGATCCCGCCGAGATTTGAAAAAGTACATAGTATTCCGATAACGATGATGATTCCTCCGCTGACGAATAAAGTACTTGAGTCCTTGTTCAGATCCTTTCTGAGCTCAGCAGCCGTCATGCGTTCAGAATCATTTGCCGCCTCCCTGAAGTTCAGCTGATTCGGCTCGATGATCCCGTACTGTCTGTATTCTTCGCTTAAACCTTCGTATACATCGAAAAGCATTTTGTTCATTTAAACTCCCTTATCCCAACTAAGGTAATTATCAAAACTTTTTTAGTATAGTCTTTTGATGTACAAAATGGAAGAAAAGGTCCCGGACCAACTCCGGGGCCTTGCTTTCATTAAATTACGCCATTATTCAGGTGCTCATTTTGTCGATAATTCTCTCAAAAACCGAAAATGAAAAATCAGGCTTGATCATTAGTATGGAAATAAAAAAGGGACTGCCCTAAGACAGTCCCCATTATGCTTAACCGTTATGCGATCAGCCTTCGGAAATAGCTCCGAGAGGGCATGTAGCAGCGCAAGCACCGCAGGAAACACAAACGTCAGCGTCGATAACGTACTGTGTATCACCCTGAGAGATAGCGCCAACAGGGCAGCCATCAGCGCATGAACCGCAAGAAGCGCATGCATCAGAAATTACATAAGCCATTGTAAGAATCCTCCTAGTTAGATTTCCATGAGTGAAGCGAACTTCACATCAACTATTATTATATCGAAATATGACCGTTCTGTCTAAAGTATTTTAATGACAAGAATAATGCGTTTTACTCTTCGGATTCAAGTCCGCTCTCGTCGATCTCTTCCTCATCCTGCTGGTCATTCTTGTTCTTTGCCTGGTTCTTAGCCTGGCAGTTTGCACAGCGTCTCTCGGCGATCTCCGGATTAAGAGCCTCGATGTCAGCCCAGGAGTATCTCTCGATATTGATCTCGTTGTCGTGAGTAAACTTGACGCTGAGCTGCTCCTCTATGAAGTTGACGTCAGAAACAACGCCTACGCCGTCCGGTGTCCTTACGCGGTCGCCGTTATCGGGAAGACGTCTTCTAGCGTCCTCATAAGCTTCCTTTTCGAACTGAAGGCAGCACATGAGTCTTCCGCATGCGCCGTTGAGCTTGCCCGGATTGAGTGATAATCCCTGGCATCTTGCAAGCCTCAAGTTTACGGGAGCGAATTTATCAAGGAATGTGCAGCAGCAAAGTTCCCTTCCGCAAAGGCCGATGCCTCCGACGAGCTTTGCCTGGTCGCGTGAACCGATCTGTCTTAATTCGATCCTTGTCCTGAAAGCATAAGCGAGATCTTTTACGAGTTCTCTGAAGTCGACTCTTCCTTCAGCCGTAAAGAAGAATGTCAGCTTCTTACCGTCAAAGGAATATGTGCAGTCAACGAGATTCATCTCAAGTCCGCGCATGTCAATAAGTTCGCGGCACTTTACGAAGGCTTCTTTCTCCTGTGCGCACTTCTCATCGTAACGGTCTATCTCAGCCTCTGTTGCCTTGTGAAGGATCGGAGTAATATCCTTGTCTTCAGTCTCTGTCTCATAAGGCTCTTCACAGACGTGGGCAAGATCGGTTCCCAAAGTGGTCTCGACCATTACCGCGTCACCGATTGTAAGGTTTACGCCGTCGCAGCTGAACCTGTATGTTTTACCTGCGTCACGAAAACGCACATTAACTATCCTTGTCATTTTTTCAACTCCTCGTGTATCTTAAGCAGCATCGCAGAAGACGCCGCATCAAAATTTGCATTTACATCAAGTGCCTTGAGGAAATCCCTGACGGCTCCTGCGCACTTTCCAAGCTTTACGTTGTCTATCTTTGCGGAACCGGCAAGCTTTTCGAGCTTTGTCCTCTGTTCCGTAAAAGTTATGTTTTTATATCCTGGCGCACCCTTAAGTCTCATCAGGTCATCGATGAGCAGAAGGATATTGCAAGCAACTGCAACCGCGTCCGCCTTGTGATCGTTCATGAATCCCGAATAGTCGTTCAGCACCTTGATATAAGAAGCATCCGGGATGCCGATGAACATCTCAGTCACTTCCCTCTTAAGGTCAGTATCCTCGCCCTGTTCGGCAATAGCGATAGCTTTGCCGGGGACCCCGCCGCTGTTTGCCGCAGCGATGGTCACCGTCTGTGCAGGACACTCGGGAACGTGCTTCTTGATTATCTCTACGATCTCTTCGTTCGTGTATGGATCGAGCTTGATCTCAGTAGCTCTTGAGATAACGGTATCCAATACCATATCCCTGTTGGAGCTCAAAAGGATGAACACGACATGGGCAGGTGGTTCCTCAAGTGATTTGAGGAGAGCGTTTTGGCTCTCGACTCCGAGATAATCCAGATCAAGAATGAAGACTTTCGTTTTGGAGAACTGGGGTCTTAATACAGCTTCAGGAACAACGCTTTCCTTGATGTAACTGACCTTTACGTTCTTGGATTCCGTGGGCTTATAGACCCTCATTATGTCAGGCGTAGTGCCTGCGCCGAAATACTTGCAGCAATCGCATTTTCCGCATGCTCCGTCGCTGCCGGGTTCATTGCACATCAGTGCCTTTGCGAATTCCTCCGCGAAAGCGTGACGGCCCGAACCGACGGGGCCGGTAAACATAAAAGTCCCGCTCTGCCTTTCGCTCACCGCGGAAGCAAGCCTGGACTTTACGCTCTTCTGTCCTGTAAGATCCGAAAATGCCATCAGAGTAATTCTTTAATCTTTTCCTGTATCTGTTCAAGTATCACTGCAGGTTCAGCGGTCGCGTCGATCGTTACGATCCTCTTATCCTCGGAAGCCGCACGGACAAAGCCTGCTCTGACCTTCTCCTGGAAGCTGTCTCCTGCGGATTCGATCCTGTCCTTTTCTTCTCCCCTGGAGTTTCTTCTCCTGATCGCGTCTTCAACGCTGATGTCAAGGAAGAACGTGATATCGGGAGCAAGACCGCCAGTAGCGTCCATATTGAGTCTGCTTACCATCTCAGGGCCCAAACCTCTGGCACAGCCCTGGTATGCATATGACGAATCGAAAAACCTGTCGCAGATGACTACCGTTCCTTCTGCAAGTGCCGGTTTTATGGTTTCTTCTACGATCTGGGCTCTTGCTGCCTCAAAAAGGAAAAGTTCGGTCATGGGAGCCATAGAACTGTTCTTCTTATCCAGAAGAAGATCTCTGATCTTCTCGCCGATCTTCGTTCCGCCGGGTTCTCTTACCAGGAGGACTTTTCTTCCGAGTTCTTCGAGCCAAGTCTTGCAAAGAGCGGTCTGCGTACTCTTGCCGCAGCCGTCGATGCCTTCAAATGTAATGAATATTCCCTTCATATCATTCAATGGTGATGTCCTTCATGGACGCGATCACCTGGTAGATCTCCTTGGTGATCCTTGCATTGTCGCTTCTGATATCGTCAATGGTCTCAACCTTCTTGACTACGGGCTCCTGAGCGCGGTCTTCCTCAATGAAACGCTGACGCTTTTCGCGCTTGATCTGGCCCTGAGCAGGAGCAATGCCGCCCTCGATCTGCTTCTTGCGTCTTGGTCCCTGCTCACGCTGAGGTCTTCCCTCAGGCTTCTCCTTGGGATTCTTGCCGCCCTTTTCGCCGCCCTGGCGCTGCTGACGGTTCTCGTCATTGGGACGCTGCTGGCGCTGACCCTGACCACCGTGTCTGCGGCGGTGATTGCGGTTTCTGCGGATCTCGCCGCCCTGCTGGCCGTCGCCCTGTCTGGGCTGCTGGTTATTATTGTCCTGTCTCGCGTTCTGCTGAAAAGCTGCGGGTGTAACGGCGTTATTATCGGCCATGTTTTCCTCCAAATCTTTTCTTCTTATTTCCTTAAACGATTAATTATAAACTTTGAAAACAAATAACTCAAACTCTGCTCTTGTACAGCCTGACTCCGCTGTCTTCCGGAACGGGAATATCCAGATCCATGAGTTCCTTTGCTGGAACGATCACAAATGCGCGTTCCTTCCACCTCGGATGAGGCACCGTCAGCCTCGGTGTATCTATCTTCTCGTCTCCGTAAAAGATGATGTCGACATCAAGAGTCCTCGGGCCCCACCTGATGACCCTGACGCGCTTGGCACCATTTTCTATGCTTGACGTAAGATCCAAGAGTTCTTCAGGTCCCAATGTCGTCAGAAAGCTTACGCAGGTATTAAGGAAATCCGGCTGGTCGGTGTATCCGACGGGATCAGTCTCATAAAGCGATGCTTTCCTGAGCGAACGGATCTTATCGCAAGCTTCAAGGCGCTCTTCGGCAAACGCGATGTTTGCTTCGCGGTCACCCATATTGCTTCCGATCGAAAGCAGGACTAATTTCTCATCTTGTCCTTTCAATCCTGACCTCCATCGTCTGGAAAACCGCGATCACAGGCGCATCTGGTTTTCCTACGGTTATCACGCAGGATGAAGCATCCGGAACTTCGGCAAGAACCATATCCGCAATAAGCTGCGCCAGATGCTCTATAAGATCACCTGAATCGTTTTCGACGATCTCTTTGGCCTTATCGCAAATGACTGAATAATCCGCGGTATCTGCAAGGTTGTCAGTATCACAGCCTTTTATCCTGTCGAATCGTATCTCGATGGTAATGACAAACTTCTGGCCCTTGACCTTCTCCTCTTCAAAGACTCCGGTATGTCCGTAGAATATCATGTTCTTAAGAACGATCGAATCCATATGTCTCTCCTTCAGCTGCCGTAAAAAACGCTGTCAAAAGCATTAAGTGCCATTCTTGAGCAATCCACGTCATGAACCCTTACCATTGCGGCGCCGGCTGCAGCGGCTGTTACGCTCAATCCAGCAGTGATCTGATCAAGTTCAGCCGCAGTAACGTCATCTCTTCCGGCAAGCGCTTTAACGTATCTCTTGCGTGAAGCCGCGTAAAGCACAGGATACTTTCCGTCAAAACCGAGCCTTGAAACACCTTTTGTAAGGGCAGCATCCTGCTCTCTTCCTGTGCCGAATCCTATGCCCGGATCGGTCATTATGTATTCATCTGCGATGCCTGCTTCGTGCGCTACGCTGATGCTCTTCAAGAGTTCTTCTTCAGCTCGCTTTAAGATGTCACAATCCGGATCGTTTTCAGCTGCACCGTATGTACGTGAATTAAACATCAGGATCACTCCGGCACCGTAAGATGCAACGGTCTTTGCCATATCAGCATCACCCAAAAGACCCGTAATGTCGTTGATTATGTCGCATCCGCAATCAAGAGCGGCTTTTGCGGCTTCTGCCTTATAGGTGTCGACGGAAAGCGGAATATCGTATCTCTCGCGGAGCGCGGTGATAACGGGTACGATCCTCGAAATCTCTTCTTCAGCTGAAATGGGCTTAACCTTAGGGTTTGTCGCCTCGCCTCCGATATCGATAACGTCACATCCGCTGTTTACCATGAGTTCAGCCTGCTTAAGGCATGAATCCAGAGCTGTATATCTTCCGCCATCAGAAAAAGAATCGGGTGTACAGTTAAGGATGCCCATTATCAGGGTCTTTTTTCCGATCAGAAGTTCTCTGTCACGGCATTTATATATGCCGGTAAATCTGTTATCAGTACAAATCACGAAAAAATCACACTCCCGAACGCTGCCTGTTGATCAGAGCAAGCGCTTCGTTGCGTGTTCTGAGGTCTGTCCTGCAGCCGCCTCTCATCGCGGAAGTAACAGTCTTTGAGCCAGGCTTTCTGATGCCGCGCATGGTCATGCAGAGATGCTCAGCTTCAAGCACGACGCAAACTGACCTGGCATCTACTGCGTGCTCGATCGCATCTGCGATCTCTGATGTGAGCTTTTCCTGAAGCTGGGGCTTTCTTGATAACGTATCTACGATCCTTGCGACCTTGGAAAGGCCGAAGATCTTGCCATCTCTCGGGATATAGACTACATGTGCCTTTCCGTGGAAAGGAAGAAGGTGATGTTCGCACATCGAATAAAACGGGATGTCGCCGATGAGGATCATCTCGTCATTGCCTTCACCGTGGAAGACCTTGATATCCTTGTTGATATCTCTGTGAAGTCCCGCAAAGACTTCAGCATACATTCTTGCAACACGCTGAGGAGTATCTAATAATCCTTCCCTGTCGGGATCTTCGCCAATAGCCTCGAGGATGTCTCTGACAGCCTTCTCGATCTTAGGCAGATCCATGTTCTTTTTGCTTTCTTCAGGTATCGAATTATCGTGTTCGAAATCGTACATTGAGCCAAAACCTTCCTTACTTTAAGTGAAGCTTTCTGTATTCCATGGGCGTCATTCCCATGAGCTTTCTGAAAGCTACATTGAATCGCTGCGGAGATGAGAACCCGGACTGTAATGAGATCGCAGAAACCTTGATCTCGTTATTTTCCAGGAGCGAGCAGGCACGTTCTATCCTCTTCTTCATGAGGTAGTTCATCGGACTCATGCCCATCTCGTGAACGAAAGCTCTCGTAAAGTATCCCTGACTGAGGAAAACATACTGCGCGGCCTGGGCTACGGTTACGCCCTGGTCGAAGTTCGCATCCATATACTGTCTTGCGATGGCAACAAGTTCCTTTGCCTTACCGGTCTTAACCCTGATGTTCTCCTCCCATTCGTTACGCATCGCGCGGGAAAGGTTGATCATGAGCTCGACCGTGAGAGTCTGGATCATCAGTTCCTTTGAATATTTGGAAGCATTCATCTCGGAAACGATCCTTTCAGCAAGATGACTTATCTCTGCCTTTTCGGAACCGGTAACTACGAAGCACGGATGGCTAGTCATCTCGTTATCTTCAGTAAGGCCCAGGTCAGCGAACTTAAGGAAGCTCTCGAGTGAGATCTGAGCCATGGATCCGGGGATCGCAACAGAAGGACCGGCGTTCTTCGACTTGTCCGGCTTGTTATCAGGAATTGCTCCCCTGCCTTCACGTGCAGCGGAAAGTTCTTTCGTATCATGGATGAAACCGAAATACAGATTGAGCATGTCGGCCTTTCCGGACTTTACGATGAGCCTGTGCTTAACAAGAGGCCTGATTACTATCGTAGAGCCTTTGCCAAGTTTCATCTTGCCGCCGCCGTCAACGGAAAGTTCTATCTCGCCGTCACGCAGATACAAAAGCTCGTGCGAATTGTGGGCACTTTCCGAAGGAAGAGAATCTCCGGTGTCATAAGTATGTTCTATGCCCTCGATAACAACAGGTACTGAGCCCGCTGACAAAAAGACTTCGTCTTCTATAGCCGAAAGCAGTTTATTAGCCATCTTTCCCTCCCGTCAGATGAAATTGATGCTGTCGATGTAGATCTCGCCGTTGCGGTCGTTATCTTCGATAAAGATCCTGAGCTTCGAGAACTTGATAGGGCCCTCATCGTTGTAGTTAAGGACTATTGTCTGCCAGTTGAGCTGCTGTCTGATCTCAGCTTCTCCGAAATCCTCGATGATGAGTTTTTTCTTCTTCTGGTCAGGATTGAAGACAGTCAGTGCGATCCTCTTCCTGCCGTAGATCTCGATAGGTGCAAACAAAGATGCATATTCGAGGCACGGTTCAAAGCCGTAAAGCGACTTCTCTGTCTCATATCTGATCCTCAGCGAACCGTTGCCGGAAAGCTTGTGGATGTTATCAACGGAGATGATTCCCTTGCCCTTGAATGTACGGTAGATCTCGAGCATCTCGAAATCGGATTCGGGCGTACGCTTACCGACGAATTCAAGAGTATCGCAGTGAGTAAAGCTCAGATCAGGTGCAAAATACGCAGGATCTCTGTCGAATCTGAAAGGCAGGATCGGCAGGCCTTCACCGTTCTTGAGAGTTGCGTCATGAGGGAACGGCGTGAATCCGTATGTAATGGATACGGGATTCTCGATGTCATCGCGCCATACCATTACGCACATGCCGTAAAGACTCTTTGCGTTCGCAGGATAGAAGATCCTGTCTTCTCCTGCAATGGCAAATCCTGTGATCTCACTGGCGGTATCGGGAATACGAAGACCCGATCCCAAATTGCTGAACTTGATGATCCTCTTACCGCCTGCGATCTCGATATCGTTAGGTTCAGGTGAAGACTTGCTCATCTTCGGTGAGAAGTGAGTGCCGAGCGCGATAGTAGCAAGTCTCGTACCGAGAACGAAGCTTATCGTCTTGTCGGGAAGCAGCATGTCGTGAAGGCTTACGATACCGGAAGGCATTGTAAGGAGCTTCGTGAATGCAGTGAAATTCTCGTTGAATTCGAGGACGCCGTAAGGATTGTTGAAATCAACATCGTTCGGATGCATAGAAACGAACAATACGGAAGGCATTACGGCATCGTCAAATACCTGTCTGGGTTCGAATGTGTTGGACAGCGTGACCATGAGTCCCATGAGGAAAAGATCATATCTGTCGAAAAGAAGTTCGCCCTTGTCAGGTGAGAAGCAGAAACCTCTTACGGGAAGTCCTCTGAGAGGATAGAGTTTCTGTCTGTAAAGCGTTGCCAGACGGTATTTGGGTCTGATGAAGTTCTTCTCATCCTCTGCCCTGAGTCTCTCCTCGTCACGCTCCTCAAACTGGGGAAGCATATCGAATTCAAGCTGCTCGGCAGTATCAGACGTAATGTTTTCCTTGTGGCCCTTAGCCGTATTGAGCGAGCTGTCTCCGGATGTAGGGAAATCGATGTCGAGAGGCTTGATATCATCAGGATCCTTGCCTTCGAGACGCTTGATGGCATCGGAAAGAGCAATGTCGATGTCGCCCTGCGCGGTAACCTTCTTGAGCTGTTCCCTGAGTTCAGCTTTAGTCTCACGGCGCTTGTCGATCTCAAGGAGATTCTCGTATGCCTTATCGTCGAGATAAAGACCGAATGTAATAAGCATGTCCTTGAGGGCTTCAACGGAATTGAGGGCTTCAGAACTGATCCAGTTAATGATGGTGGAATCAGCGCATGAGAGATCAACGATTCCTACCGGATATGAGATCTGGTCACTCAATGTATATGCAAATGAGAATGCAGAAGATGAAACTTCGGAAAGCTCTGCGGTATCAGTTACCTTGATCCAGTGAGCATTCTCGTAACGGTCCTTGGGAGTTACGGGATAGATCTTCTCATCGCCTTCAAGACCTGTTCTGGAAGGTGTGAAGAATCTCAGGTAGTTCATTACCTTACGCTTCATGGGTGTCTTGGTAGCGTTTGCATCCTTCATCGGAACTGAAAGGAATTCAGAACCCAGGAAGACCCAGACGTCACCGCACCTGATGTCGGTCATCGTAAGCGTGTCGGTAAGGCACTTGAACGTGAATGAATAAGCGTCTGAGGAAGCCTTGTATGCAGGAACCTCAAAAACGAAACGGCCCTTTGAAGACGTCGTAACCTCACGGCTTAAGATGACACCGTAATCAGTATCGAGCTTACTGACCTTTCTGCCATCAGTAGGATCCTTGGTAATTTCAAGGGTAACGGTCGCGGAAGGTGCCGCGAAACCCTCTATCTTAAACGGTACTCCCTGCTGGAAAACGCATTTGCTGCCCAGCCAGCACGGAACGGAAATTGGACTATTCTGCATAATTCTGACCTCTTAGACAAATCTAACAATATCAGATTATTATACATTAAAAAAACTTGAAAACAAAAATATATGAGAAATCAGGCTTCAGCCACGATAACATTGAGACCTTTTTCCCTGCATTTCCTTACGCTCTCTTCAGAAGCACCCGAATCAGTTATGAGATAGTCGATCTTATCGGCAGGGATAAAAGACGACGCAGAATCTGTCATGAGCTTTGTAGAATCGATGAGAGCAGCTATTCTCTTGGCTCTTTCGGCGCAGAGACGCTTTAATTCGAGTTCATAGAAATTGTCTCCTGAAAGTCCAGACTCAGGTGAAAAACCATTGCCGGAAACGAAATAAATATCGGCCGAAAGCCTTCCGACCATTTCTTTACAGGAAAGGCCCTCGATCGCGCCGGAATGCGGTCTAAGCATCCCGCCGAGGATGATTACAGACTTGAAATTGCTGCAGCGCTGAAGTTCCATAGCGGTATGAATGCCGTTGGTAACGACAGTAACGTTCTTTCGTGACTGCAGGAAAGGTATCATATGAAAAGTCGTTGAACTGGCATCCATGAAAATGGTGGAGCCGTCGGTGACGAGATCTGCCGCCGCTTTTCCGATCTGGTTCTTCAGTTCAACATGGGTTACGGCGCGCACCATGTAATTCTCGCCGCTGTATGACAGTGTCTTTCTCGGAAGCCTTATTCCGCCGTGGAATCTGACGATCGCGCCTTCACGTTCAAGAGCCCTGATATCTGTTCTCAAAGTGGCACCGGTGACGCCAAGACGCTCCGAAAGGACCGTCGTATTTATCTCGCCTTCAGCCGTGAGAACGTCAAGGATCTGTTTTCTTCTATCTGTGATACTCATGGTTAAAATGCTATCAACTGAAAATTCAATTGTCAACTTTCTTTCATTTGATTTTTATTCTCTTTTTCATCACTTTTGCTCATGATTTGCTATAATAGTCAGGCGTGACGCGCCTGTGGTGAAATTGGCAGACACGCCAGATTTAGGTTCTGGTGCCGCGAGGTGTGCAGGTTCAAGTCCTGTCAGGCGCACCATCAAGCCCGATGCATTACAATGCAGCGGGCTTTTATTTGCAACAAAAAACCGGTGCTGTGCACCGGTCTCTTATTACTCGTCATCAAGTTTGAGAACGCTCATGAAGGCTTCCTGAGGAACCTCTACTGATCCTACCTGCCGCATTCGCTTCTTACCTTCCTTCTGCTTTTCAAGGAGTTTCTTCTTACGCGAGATATCGCCGCCGTAGCACTTGGAGGTAACGTCCTTGCGGTATGCCTTGATCGTCTCTCTTGCGATGATCTTGCCGCCTATTGCAGCCTGTACGGGGATCTCGAACTGCTGCCTCGGGATGTTCTCCTTAAGCTTCTCGCACATCCTTCTTCCCCTGGCGTAAGCCTTGTCCGCATGTACGATGAAAGACAATGCGTCAACGGGATCTCCGTTGAGCAGGATATCGAGCTTAACAAGCTTTGACCTCTGATATCCGCAAGGCTCATAGTCAAGCGACGCATAGCCTCTTGTGCGGCTCTTGAGAGCATCGAAGAAGTCGTAGATTATCTCGTTTAACGGCATCGTGTAATGAAGCATTACGCGCTTATCGTCAAGATATTTCATGTCGGTGTATTCACCGCGTCTCTCCTGGCAGAGTTCCATGATATTGCCGACGTAATCCTTGGGAAGCATTATCGTCGCCTTAACCACAGGCTCCTCCATATAATCGATCCTGTCGGGTTCAGGCATGTTCGTAGGGTTGGAACAGTCGATTACGGATCCGTCTGTCATGTGGATCTTATAGATAACCGAAGGAGCGGTGCTGATGAGGTCGAGACCGAATTCGCGCTCGAGTCTCTCCTCGATGACTTCATAATGAAGAAGGCCTAAGAATCCGCATCTGAAGCCGAAGCCCAGAGCTGCGGATGTTTCCGCATCAAATGAAAGCGCGGCATCGTTGAGCCTTAACTTTTCAAGTGAATCTTTCAGATCTCCGTATCTCGCGCCGTCGACCGGATAGATACCGCAGAATACCATCTGCTGTATACCCTTATAGCCGATAAGAGGCTCTGTTGCAGGGTTTTCGGCTGTAGTGACCGTATCACCCGGAGCAGTATCGGCAACGTTCTTGATGGACGCGCAGATGTATCCTACTTCACCTGCTTCGAGCTTTTCTGCAGGTACAAGTTCGCCCGGATGGAAATAACCGAGCTCGGTTACCGTGAATTCTTTTCCGGTATGCATCATCCTGATCTTACTGCCGGACCTTACCGTGCCTTCACGTACGCGTACGCTTACGATAACGCCCTTGTAAGGATCGTACTTGGAATCGAATACGAGTGCCCGGAACGGCGCATTTCTGTCGCCTTCAGGCGCAGGGAGATACTTTACTACTCCCTCCAATACCTCGTCGATATTTATATCGCTCTTTGCAGAGATCAAAGGCGCGTATGAAGCATCGATACCGATATCATCCTCTATCTCGGATCTGACCTCTTCAGGTCTTGCCGAAGGAAGATCGATCTTGTTGATGACCGGAAGCACTTCAAGATCCGCGTCTACCGCAAGATAAACATTTGCCAGAGTCTGCGCCTCAACACCCTGTGAAGCGTCTACTACAAGGATAGCACCGTCACATGCAGCAAGGGATCTGGATACCTCGTAATTGAAGTCTACGTGACCCGGAGTGTCGATCAGGTTGAACATGTATGTGTTACCGTCAGACGCCTTGTAAGGGAGCCTGGCGGCCTGTGACTTGATGGTGATTCCTCTTTCCCTCTCGATATCCATGTTATCGAGGATCTGATCGGTCATCTCGCGCTTTTCCCTTACATGGGTATGCTCGATCAGACGGTCTGCCAGAGTGGATTTTCCGTGGTCGATATGGGCGATGATGCAGAAGTTTCTAATATACTTTTGGCTCTCGTCGGGCATAAACCAAAGTGTCTCCTCAGAATGTCCTTATCATGTTGAACGGGAAGATCCTGATTACCGCTACAGCTACGATCCTGTCTTCGGTAAAAGGTCCCAGATTGCGTGAATCGTTACTTACGGGACGGTTGTCTCCCAGGCAGAAATACTCGTTGTCTCCGAGCTTTATCTCGTTATAGCCGTGAGCTGTACCATAGTCCATCATCGTGGTCTTTACGCCTTCCTGAAGATAATTCTCCTGAAGGATGTAATAGTCGCTGTGTCCCATCGGCTTAATGTAAACGTTGCCGTCAGCGATCTTTACGGTCTCGCCGGGGAGGCCTACGATACGCTTTATCAGGTATTCGCTCTTGTTGTAGCCTTCCATGTTCTGGCCGTTTAAGACAACGATGTCTCCCCTGTCATACTTCTTGATGTATGTGGAGATCTTCTGCGTGAAAAGAACGTCACCTGACTCGAGCGTAGGGCTCATTGAATCACCGTAAACGTTGTCTCTCTGGATAACGAATACGACAAGGAGAACACCTGCGATCACACCGATGCAGATTACTCTGAGCCAGTCCAGTGCCTCTGAAATGACAGCCTTTTTCTTCTTGGACTTAGCCTTGGGATCTACGTGTTCTGCCGTCGGCTTTTCAGCTTCTGCCTTCTCTGTTTCAGGCTTCGCTTCTTCGATCTCAAGAGGCTGTTCCTCAGGTACGGAAAGCTCCTTGTTTTCGGTTACCTCAGAAACTTCCGCTCCTGTGGAAACTTCAGCAAGTTCCTTTGTCTCTTCGTTTTCTGTCTCTTTTACTGACAGGTTGTTTTCATCTACTTTTTTCATTTGCCACCTTTTAGGATTCTTCGGACTTCATAGCCGCGATTGCTTCTTCGTCTATCTTGATCGAAAGCTCTTTGAGCTGCTTTTCCGTTACATATCCCGGAGCGTCCATCATGACGTCCTGAGCGTTCTTGTTCATAGGGAACGGGATGACCTCACGGATCGTTTCCTCACCGGAAAGGAGCATTACCATACGGTCTACGCCGGGAGCGATTCCCGCGTGCGGCGGAGCACCGTAGCAGAATGCGTTGTACATAGCCGGGAACTTTGCCTTAACGTCCTCTTCCCCGAGTCTTACGAGCTCGAAAGCCTTGATCATGATCTCAGGATCATGGTTACGTACTGCGCCTGATGAGAGCTCGATTCCGTTGACTACGAGGTCATACTGGTCAGCCATGATCGACAGCGGATCGATCTCGCCTCTCTCAGCCTTGAGAAGAACGTCAAGTCCGCCAGAAGGCATTGAGAACGGGTTATGGCAGAACTCAAGCTCGCCTGACTCTTCGCCGATCTCGTACATGGGGAAATCAACGATCCAGCAGAATGCGTACTGTTCTTTGTCCATGTGGCCCGGAACAGCTGCGCCGAATGTCTTAACGAGAACACCTGCGGTCTTCTGTGCCGCAGTCTTTGTGCCTGCTGAAAGAACGACAAGCGTGTTGGGCTTGAGGCCAAGAGCATTAACTACTTCGTCCTTCTTGGGTACTACGAACTTGGAGATGCCTCCGACGATCTCGGAGTTCTCATCAATCCTGAACCAGTAACCCTTGTTGCCTGACTGGATCTCAACATCAGCCATGAGCTTGTCGATGAACTTACGGCTCTCGTGGAAGTCGGAGATAACGACAGCCTTGATGACGCCGTCTGCGAAAGGAGCAAACTCCTCTGTGCGCAGGAGTTCTGTAGCATCTGTAACGGTAAGGTCGATACGGAGGTCAGGCTTGTCTGAACCGTACTTCTCCATAGCCTCACGGAACGGGATCCTTACGAAAGGAGAACCGGAGGCCCTGTCGTATTTGCCGTACTTAGCGAATACGGGAGGCAGAACGTCCTCGATTACCTCGAAAACGTCATCCTGGCTTGCGAAAGACATTTCCATATCGAGCTGGTAGAACTCGCCCGGGCACCTGTCGCCTCTTGCGTCCTCGTCTCTGAAGCAGGGAGCGATCTGGAAGTATCTGTCAATGCCTGAAACCATCAGGAGCTGCTTAAACTGCTGGGGAGCCTGAGGGAGCGCATAGAACTTACCCGGATGCTTACGTGCGGGAACGAGATAGTCTCTTGCGCCTTCAGGTGAAGAAACCGTAAGGATAGGAGTCGTGATTTCCATAAATCCGTGCTCGATCATGGAAGTTCTGAGGGCTGAGATAACGTTGCTCCTCAGGATGAGGTTCTTCTTTACCTCAGGGTTTCTTATATCGAGATATCTGTACTTGAGTCTTACAGCCTCATCAACGTCACGGCTGTGGTTGATCTCGAAAGGAAGCTCATTGTAACGGCAGCGGCCGAGTACGGTTACCTTCTCGGGAACGACTTCGATATCGCCTGTATCCTGCTTGGGATTCTTAGCGCTTCTCTCCCTTACTGTGCCTGTAACCTGGATCGTAGACTCCTTGGTTATGGCCTTGAATGTCTTCATCATGTCAGCTGTTTCGATAACAAGCTGTGTAGTTCCGTAGAAGTCACGGATTACGACGAAGCCGAGCTCTGCTCCGACCTCACGGAAATTCTCAAGCCAGCCGGCGAGCATTACCTGCTTGCCGCAATCAGCTATTCTCAATTCTCCACATGTATGTGTGCGGGACTGCATCTATTACCTCCGAAATATTCCTTTGCCTCAGACAATGTTGTCCTGGCAGTATTTAACAAATTCATCAAGCTTAACAGGTGTCTCAACGCCGTCAGCCATATTCTTGACCTTGACTTCGCCGCTTGCGATCTCATCGTCGCCGATAACAGTGAGATAAGGGATCTCCTGCTTTCCAGCGTACTTCATCTGCGCACGGAAAGATCTTCCTGCGAGATCTGTCTCACAACCGATGCCTGCGAGTCTCAGATCATAACAAAGCTTTGAAGCTGTCTTCTTTGAAGCGTCAGACATAGCAGCGATGTAGAGCTTAACGTGCGAAGGCTTTTCAGGGAGCTTACCCTGTGCCTCTGCTTCGATGAGAAGTCTCTCAACGCCCATCGCAAACCCGATGCCGGGTGTAGCGGGACCGTCCATAATGCCAACGAGTCCGTCGTATCTTCCGCCGCCGCAGATAGTTCCCTGCGTTCCGACGTTCTCGGATACGAACTCGAAAACCGTTCTTGTGTAGTAATCGAGACCTCTTACGATGTTGGGATCGATCTCATACTTGATGCCGAGTGAATCAAGCTCGCTCTTAAGACCCTCAAAGTGAGCCTTGCAGTCATCGCAGAGATAATCGATAAGACGCGGAGCGTTCTTAACGACATCCTTGCCGCCATCGATCTTGCAGTCGATCATTCTGAGAGGGTTTCTCTCGAACCTGTCTCTGCAGTCTTCGCACATCTCACCGATGTGAGGTCTGAAATAATCCTTAAGGATCGTGTTATATGCCGCACGGCACTTGGGGCAGCCGATTGAATTGATGCGAAGAGCGATATTCTCAAGGCCCATCTTCTTGAAGAAGACGTCAACAACGGAGATGATCTCAGCATCGATCGAAGGACCTTCTGCACCGAAAGCCTCAAGGCCGAACTGGTGGAACTCCCTGTATCTTCCCTTCTGCATCTTCTCATAACGGAAAGCAGTGATGTTATAGAACATCCTGACCGGTGTGGGAAGTGAAGTCATGCCGTTTTCGATGAAACTGCGCACAACGCCTGCCGTACCCTCAGGTCTCAGGGTGATGCTTCTTCCGCCCTTATCCTCGAAGGTGTACATTTCCTTAGTAACGACGTCTGTAGTGTCGCCGACGCCTCTTGCGAACAGGTCTGTCTGCTCGAAAGTAGGAATCCTTATCTCCTCATAGCCGAAGGAATGGCATACGGAAGCAAATGTCTTTTCTGCTGTCTGCCATCTGTAGATTTCCGAAGGCAGGATATCCTTCGTACCCTTCTGCGCGCTGAATTTCATCGGCAAATTCTCCCTTTATAATAATTAAACACGCGTAATTATAAGGCTAATGTCGTGATTAAACAAGTTGAGCCGCAAATTTGCCGTATAATGACCACTAACAGTAAAAAAACTGTCACGAATTAGGTGAACGTGACAGTTTTTGTGATTATCTGACTAAATTGCGTAAGAGAACTTACATTTCCGAAAGCCTTCTGAGTCTCTCGAACATATCATCGAGCGACGTGCCTGTCTTAGCAGGTTCCTCAGCCGGAGGCTCAGGTGTCTCTATGTTGCTGGTAACTGCTGTAAGAGTGCTTGATTTAGCGAGTTCTCTTGCCAGGATGCCGTTGCTCGGAATGCTCAGGCCGCTCTCAAACTTGATACGGCTGGGCTCGAGGTTCCTTGCAGCGTCACGGATGCTCTTGGCAGGTGATACGAGCGAGCTGACAGGTGCAATGACCGGAGCTTCGGGTTCAGCAGGTGCCTCGACCTTCGCTTCAGGTACTGCCGGCGCAGCCTGAGCAGCCTTCTGTTCAACGGGAACGCGGACTGACTTAACAGGCTCTTCGCTTGCGGGTACATACTTGACCGTATGATCAGCCTCTTCCTCAACACCTGAGGAGATGCCGCAATAAAGCCTTGCAGCTGTTACAGCGTCTTTTATGGCTTTTCCTGCAGCAAGCTCGCAAGCGACTGCAGCAGTAAAATTCTTCTTGCTCGTGGGAGAGTGCGAAGCAGTACCATCAAACCACTTTGCTTTGCCGCCTAAGACGAAAAGATCCCTTCCTCCCGTCTTTCTGCAGCCTTCAATGAAAACGACGCAGTGGAACTTCTCGCAGATCGTCTCTGCAGCCTGTCTTACGTCAGCAGGCCCGTGACATTCAATGCCTGAAAGAAGCTCGGCTTCATAAACATTGATCGTCAGGAAATGAACATTCTGCATGAGAGAACCTACGATAGCATCGTAAGTGTCATGAGAAATAAGTATCTTGCCTTCAGGTGTGATTATCGAAAGCTCTGCGACCACAGCGGGGTGATCGAACTTCATGAGCTTGGAAGAAACGGTATTGACCGCACTTGCTTCTCTGATCATGCCGATAAAGATCGCGTCGAACTTCTCCTGACTGAAACAGTAGTCAAGGACTTCGCCTATGTCTGTCTGTTCGTCAGCATCTTCGCCCGTAAACTGCGGTACTGCGATCATCGATTCAATATTGTAATCATTGTATGTATTGACACAGCGCTGTACGCTGTATCTCGTATTCTCAATAGAATCAGCAACCGAAAGGATGCGTTTCATGCGCCTCAAGCTCCCACAACTAACCACAAAATCACCCACATTTTTGGGGGCAACTAAATTGTTACATGCGGAGATTTGTATAACAACTTGCAAAAGGGCACATTATCAGAAAACAAGTTTGGTGAAAATGGCAAATGACAGATGCTATCTTCTTTGGCACACGTATGCCATCCAGTCATTATCGGTCTTTGACTCGATAATATCCATGCCTGCTTCCGCTATAGCCTTCTCCACCTTGTCCTTCTTGGTATTGATTATTCCTGAGCAGATGAACAGACCGCCTTCAGCGAGCCTTCCCGGGATATCAGATGCGATCATGGCAATAATGTCGGCAATAATGTTGGCGACGATAAGGTCATAATCATTGCGCTTTGCGTCCTTAAGTTCGCCTGTATGGCATTCGATCTCGCTGCATCCGTTGATACCGCAGTTATCCTGCGCTACGTCAACGGCAAGCTTGTCAATGTCGATGGCCTCTGTAATGCCGCTTCCTAACTTTTTCGCGATTATCGCAAGGATTCCTGAACCCGTGCCGAGATCCAAGACGGTTCCGTCCTTCTTGAGATACTTGTCGATCAGTTTTGCGCACATTGACGTGGTCTCGTGCGTACCCGTTCCGAATGCTGAGCCGGGATCAAGGATTATCTTATGCTCAGCCTCGATCGAATCGGGATCGAGCCACGAGGGACAGATCGCCACACGGTCAGAGATCTTGAACTCTTTGTAATACTTCTTCCAATTGTTGGCCCAGTCCTCGTCCTTGACGTACTTCAGGCCTTCAAAGCCCTGACCAACGGGCAGGAATTCACCGATGTCGGCAAGCCTTGCCTTGATGAACTCAACGGCATCCTCGGTCTTCATGGTCTTACCTGAGATATTGCCGTAGATCGTGCCTATGCCTTCGGGATTAAAGAACTCCTCGTTCTTCGCGCCCATCCTGACAAAGCCGTCATCAAGCTCTGCAAAATAAGACTTTATGACAACATCGCTTCCGTAAGACTTATAGGTACCGTCATCCGCATAACTGAGCGGATCGTTTTCAACGGTATTCCTGAATTCATACGGATCTGTTACCGCTATGCCGTCACAGCCTGCCTGTGCAAGCATCTCGCTGATAGCTTCAGATGCTTCCTCTGTCGTTCTGATCGTAATCTCTGCCCATCTCATAGTCGTTACTTAAAAATATTCTTGATCTTCTGGAAGAACTGCGACCTCTTGGTGTAGTTTCTGTCCGTAAGCGTATTGTTAAACTGCGTAAGGAGCTGTTTCTGCTCGCGTGAAAGACCCGTAGGAACCTCAATGTAGAACTTGAGAGTGTGGTCTCCCTTCATGTTCGGATTGGACTTGTTCGGTATTCCGCGGCCTCTTAAGATGCTTGTATCACCGGGCTGCGTGCCTTCCTTGAGGACGAATTTCTCCTTGCCGTAAATGGTAGGAACCTCGATCTCGCCTCCCAAAGCAGCCTGCGCATAAGTTATAGGCACATCACAGAAAGTGTTGATGCCTTCCCTCTTGAATACGTCATGGCTCTTAACGCGGAATTCAATGTAAAGATCGCCGTAAGGACCGCCGTTTGTTCCGGGCTCGCCCTCTCCCTTGATCGGAAGAAGATCACCGGTATCAACGCCTGCGGGGATCTTAATGTGAAGCATCTTGGATGTCTTGAGTCTGCCTCTTCCGCGGCACTGTGTGCAGGGTGTCTTAATGACCGTTCCCCTTCCGCCGCACGTAGGGCAGGACTTGGTAACCATCGTCATGCCGAAAAGTGTCTGTGTCTGCTGCTGAACGCGTCCTGCACCGCGGCATGTGGGACATGTCTCCGGTGTTGTACCGGGCTGTGCACCTGAACCGTTACAAGCCTTACAGAGATCTTCTTTGGTTATCTGGATATCCTTTTCAACGCCAAAAGCAGCCTCCATGAAATCAAGAGACATGTTGTACTTGAGATCGGAGCCCTTCTGAGGGCCATTCCTTCTGCGGGAAGAACCGCCGCCGAATCCGCCTCCGAAAATGCTGCTGAAAAGGTCGCCGAGATCGACATCGTAAGCGCCGCCGTATCCGCCGCCACCGCCGAATCCGTTAGGATCTACGCCGGCATGGCCGAATCTGTCGTATTTTGATTTCTTATCAGGGTCAGACAGGATCGAATAAGCTTCGTTGATCTCCTTGAATTTGGCCTCAGCCTCTTTATCACCGGGATGTAAGTCCGGGTGATATTTCTTGGCCTGCTGTCTGAAAGCCTTCTTTATCTCGTCATCGGAAGCACCTTTGTCTACTCCCAAGACTTCATAGTAATCTCTAGCCAAAGAGGAACCCCTCCGTTCTTGTTTTCGCGTTCAAAATACAGATATATCCGGCACATCCGAAAAACGGAAGTGCCGGACTATTGTATCAGTTTTCAGTTGGATCAGAAGTCTCCGCCTGCGTTCTTGGGACCATCCTGTGCTCCGGCATCGCCGTAGCCAGCGTAGTCCTGAGGACCGGGCTGACCCTGAGGGCCGCCTGCGGCACCTGCAGCGCCTGCTGCCTGGTAGAGCTTCTCGGAAAGCTTGTAGATTGCCTGTGTGAGGCCTTCTGTATCAGCCTTCATAGCTTCGGTGTCATCCTTAGCGATGGAATCCTTGAGCTTAGCGATAGCATCGTTAACGGGCTGCTTGTCGGAATCGGAGAGCTTGTCTCCCGCATCCTTCATTGTCTTCTCTGCCTGGTATACAGCGGACTCAGCCTGGTTCTTGACCTCGATCTTCTCCTTGTTTGCCTTGTCTTCAGCTGCGTGCATCTCAGCTTCCTTGACTGCCTTCTGGATATCTTCCTCGCTCATGTTGGAAGAAGACTGGATCGTGATCTTCTGCTCACGGCCTGTGCCCTTATCCTTAGCACTTACGTTAACGATACCGTTTGCATCGATATCGAATGTAACTTCGATCTGCGGAACTCCTCGGGGTGCGGGTGCAATACCGTCAAGGATGAAGTTACCGAGTGTCTTGTTGTAAGCAGCCATCTCACGCTCACCCTGGAGTACGTGGACCTCAACCTGTGTCTGGCCGTCAGCTGCTGTTGAGAAGATCTGGCTCTTCTTTGTAGGGATCGTTGTGTTACGCTCGATCATCTTTGTGCATACACCGCCCATTGTCTCGATACCGAGAGAAAGAGGTGTAACGTCGAGGAGAAGGAGTCCCTTAACGTCGCCTGTGAGAACTGCTGCCTGGATAGCTGCACCGATAGCAACGCACTCGTCAGGGTTGATGCCCTTGAAAGGATCCTTTCCGAAGTAGTTCTTAACTGCATCCTGAACTGCAGGGATTCTTGTGGAACCGCCTACGAGCAGGATCTTGTCAATGTCAGAAGGTGTAACGCCTGCATCGCTCATAGCGCGCTTAACAGGATCCATTGTCTTCTGAACGAGGTCAGCCGTAAGCTCATCGAACTTAGCTCTCGTAAGAGTGATGTCAAGGTGCTTAGGCCCTGTTGCGTCTGCTGTGATGTAAGGCAGGTTGATCGCAGAAGATGTAACGCCGGAAAGCTCGATCTTAGCCTTCTCTGCTGCTTCTCTAAGTCTCTGCATAGCCATACGGTCTGTTCTGAGGTCAACACCGTCACTTGTCTTGAATGACTCTACGAGATAGTCAACGATCTTGTTATCGAAGTCGTCGCCGCCGAGTCTGTTGTTACCTGCAGTTGCAAGAACCTCGAAAACGCCGTCGCTGATGTCGAGGATGGAAACGTCGAATGTACCGCCGCCCAAGTCGAATACGAGGATCTTCTGATCTGTTTCCTTATCGAGACCGTAAGCAAGTGATGCTGCAGTAGGCTCGTTGATGATTCTCAATACCTCGAGGCCTGCGATACGGCCGGCATCCTTTGTAGCCTGACGCTGTGAGTCTGTGAAGTATGCAGGAACAGTGATAACAGCCTGTGTAACGGAAGTTCCGAGATATGCTTCAGCATCGCTCTTGAGCTTACTGAGGATCATTGCGGAGATCTCCTGAGGAGTGTACTGCTTTTCGTCAATGATTACCTTGTAATCAGAACCCATCTCACGCTTGATGGATGAGATAGTTCTCTCAGGGTTTGTGACTGCCTGTCTCTTAGCTACCTGGCCGATGAGACGCTCGCCTGCCTTTGTGAAACCGACTACTGAAGGAGTAGTTCTGTTTCCTTCCGGATTCGGGATGACTACTGTCTCCGAACCTTCCATAACCGCTACGCACGAATTCGTCGTGCCGAGGTCAATACCGATTACTTTTGCCATAAGAATTTATCCTCCCTTAAATCATGCTTTCTTGCTTTCAAGAATCTTATCAACGATACCGTATTCAAGAGCTTCCTGAGCTGTCATCCAGTGGTCTCTGTCTGTATCGTTCATCAATGTCTCTAAATCCTTGCCGCAGTTGTCTGCGAGGATCTGGTTGAGACGCTTTCTGGTGTCCTTAATGTGGTCAGCAGCGATAAGGATCTCTGTTGCCTGGCCCTGTGCACCGCCCAAAGGCTGGTGGATCATTACTTCAGCGTTAGGCAGGATGCATCTCTTGCCCTTTGTACCAGCTGAAAGGAGAACTGAACCCATTGAAGCCGCCATACCCATGCAGATCGTCTGAACGTCAGGCTTGATGAGCTTCATGGTGTCATAGATCATCAGACCGTCAGAAACAGATCCTCCGGGGCTGTTGATGTAGAACTGAATATCCTTCTCGGGATCCTCTGCTTCGAGGAAGAGAAGCTGAGCCGTGATAAGGCTTGCTGTTACATGGTTTACTTCCTCAGAAAGGATTACGATCCTCTCCTTGAGGAGTCTGGAATAGATGTCGTAAGCACGCTCTCCGCGGCCTGTAGTCTCGATTACTGTAGGGACTAGACTTGATCTGATTAAATCCATTGTTTTATCTCCTTTGTGTTTATTAACTTGATCAATTAGCGACCTGCACTACAACGTGCCTGATCACTTTTCCTTTGTACATATAGCCCTTGGTGAAGACCATTGCTATTTCCTGCTCTCCCAAGTCATCATCTTCAACGTGCATTACTGCTTCGTGAAGGTTGGGATCGAACTTCTCGCCTCTCTCGGCCTTGATCTCTTCAACACCGATCTTGGTGAGTATCGCACTTGCCTGCTTTCCTAAGAGCTCAACGCCTTCGATAACCTTGTCTATGGAATTCTCGTCAGCGTCCTTAGCGGTTGCGACGGCACGGTCGATATTATCCAATACGGTCAGGAATTCCTTTGTAACATCAGCTACTGCATCAGCATAAAGGCTTTCCTTCTCTTTCTGTGTGCGCTTCCTGTAGTTGTCGTATTCGGCATACAGGCTCATGTAGCGCTTCTCGAGTTCTTCGCTCTTATTGTCGGAATCTTCGGCTGCTTCTTCAGCCTCTGCACTCTCTTCAGTCTCTGCTGTTTCTTCAGTCGTCTCTTCAGTTTCTTCGTTTTCGGAAACAACCTCTTCTGCGGAAACTTCTTCGGCAGTCTCTTCCTCCTTAGCGTTCAGAATCTCTTCGTCTTTGTTTTCTTCCATCCTTGCTTATCCTTTCAATTTATTAACTTATCTTCATGTGAGCTTCTTGAGCTCTTCGTTAAGTTTCTTCTTTACGAAATCCATCTTTGAGATGACTCTCGAATAATCCATTCTCTTGGGTCCGATGACGCCGATGTTGCCTGAGACCGTATCGCCCATGTTGTAAGTTGCGGTAATAAAGCTGCAGTCATCCAAGCCTTCGAGCGTGATCTCCTGACCGATCCTTATCATGTAGGAATCCTTCTTGCCGCTGACCTGCGCCTGGTTCTCCATCTCATTGACGTAACCTGCGACCATGCCTGAATCGGAAAGCGTTCCCAGGAGGTCTCTTGCTCTTCCCATCGAACTGAAATCCGGGAATGCGAGCATCTTGTGCTCCCCTTCAAGATATATGCTCAGCTGGTCTGCCTGCTTGATAGCGGTATACGCCTCATAAAGGACCTGTCTTAAGATACCGTTAGGGATCTCAGTATCCTTTGCAGCTGTCTCAACTGTTACGAGCGTTATCTCATCAAGGGGCTTGCCCGTAAGGTTCTTCTCGATCGCACCTGAGATCTTGATCATCTGCTCATCGGTAATGAAGTTAGGGATCCTGACGATCTTGTCCTTTACAACGCCTGCTGAAAGAACGAGTACGACAAGTGCCTTGCCGGGTTCGATCATGAGGATCTTTATCTGCTTGAGAAAACTCTTCTGGAGCCTGGGGCTCATCGAAAGAGAAATGAATCCTGTTGCTTCAGAAAGCGTATGTGTAGCGCTCTTGATAAGCTCTGCCGCCTCATCGACCGTACCGGAGATATTGGATTCGATCTCCTGCTGCTCCTTCTGGGTGAGCGTGTCGATCTTCATGAGGGAATCGACATATTCACGGTAACCGAGGTCGGAAGGGATACGTCCTGCTGAAGTATGGGGTTTCTCGATAAAGCCGAGCCTCTCGAGTTCTGCCATGTCGTTCCTCAGCGTGGCGGAGCTGACCTGGAAGTTGTGACGCTCGATAAGCGACTTTGAACCGACAGGCTCATTAGTGGCGACATAATCGTCGACTATGGCTTGAAGTACTCTCTTTTTACGATCATCAAGTTCCATCTGATCTGCTCCCTTTCCGTATGATTAGCACTCGGCTCTTCTGAGTGCCAACATCAATATACTATCAAAGTCAAAAATAGTCAAATGGTAAAATGGGGCAGAATATAGTGAATCGTCAAACGCTTGAAAACATTGATTTTTCGGCTGCCGGATCCCGTAAATAGGTCAAAGGAAATCTTCCATGACCAGATTTGCAAAATCCAAGCCCTTTTCGGTCAAGCTGATCCTTTGACCTTCAGCCTTGAGATAACCTTTTTCGATATTCGATCTGAGCTCTTCAGAGTAGACTTCTTCAAAGTCCCTGCCAAAGCGCTCTTTAAACTCGGCAGTATCTATGCCTTTCATAGTACGAAGCTTTAAGAAAGGATATTCCCTCATACGGGCTTCTTCATTTAGCCTTTCCTCGAAATAGATAAAGCCTTCAATATGATCTTGCTTCTCCCCTTCAGTTCCGAAGAGCGCGTTGACTTCATCTACATTAATTTTCAAAGCAGAAAAAATATAAGAATCTATATCCTCATCATGGCCGAACCTTACGGAATTAAGGAAACCGTGGGCACCGGCCCCTATAGCATAATAATCGCACCCGTCCCAGTAAGCGGTGTTATGCCTGCTCTCAAAACCCGGATATGCGCTGTTGGAGATCTCATAAGGAACTATTCCATTTTCAGAAAGGAAACGGCGGACCTCATGGTACATCTGCCTTTCAACATCAGGAGATACAAGATCTTCAATGGTCTCACTGTATCTATCGTAAAAAGGGGTATCCTCCTCGATCATGAGCGAATATGTGCTGATATGCTTAACACATTTATCCAGGACCGTCTGAAGATCATTTAATATACCATCCACAGTCTGTCCGGGAACGCCGGTAATGAAGTCTGCAGAGACGTTAGTAAAGCCTGCTTCAAAGGCAGCATCCAATGCTTTCAACGCTCCTTTTGAATCGTGAAGCCTGCCCAAGGTCTTGAGGACGTTGTCATCAAGAGACTGGATGCCCATGGACAAACGGTTGAAGCCGCTCGCGAGATAGGCTTTTCCCTTCTCCAAAGTGAATGACGCGGGATTTACTTCAAGCGTGATCTCAGCATCACTGCCGATGCCGAATTCTTTGACTATCGTTTCCAACAGTCCGCAGACAAGCTTTTCGGAAACGCAAGAAGGCGTGCCGCCGCCGAAATAGACGGTGTCAGGACCATTGTCTTCCGAGAAAACATAGTTCTTGTCATAGTCCGCCCAGAACAAAGCCTCTTTGACGGCAGTCTCATAATACTTATCCGCAAGGGATCTGTCAGTTACCGAAAAGAACCCGCAGTAAGGACACTTGCGGACGCAGAAAGGATTGTGGACATATATGTGTCTGCCCATCAGAAAGAGCGCTTCCTGTAGATTGGAACGGGATTCTTGAGCGCTGTGACAAGCGCCATCTTGAAATTGTTGAAGCTCGGCGAGATGTTGCGCTGTGGCTGCATGTACTTTGAAATGTCTTCAGCCCATCTGGCCTTGTAATGACCGATAGCGGGATATCCGATATCAATCAGCTTCTCAGCGTTTTCGCTTATCGCGCGGCAGAGCACTTCCCACGTACCGCAGACAGAGTCCTGCTCATATTCTTCAAGAACTTTTCTGTTGCAGTTGGGATATGCCTCCACAACAGCTTCCCTGTCACCCAGCATCCAAGCTTCAACTTCTTCGGTACTAAGGCCGACTACGCTTCTTATGTCGGGAGCATAAGTCCTTGCCGCTTCATAAAGCTCTTTTCTGAGCGCTTCGGGATCGTTATTGTCTGAATCCATCGTAATAATCAGGATCACTTCCGTTCCCCTGTAAACATTGTTATATGCGCGGAGTTTTGCAGGAAGGAGATCCAAAAGCGAACTTGCGAACTTCGGAGGTTTGGATTCCGGATCCTTGGGCAGGCTTCCGCATCCGCGGTGCGGCCTTACGTTGATCTGCGCTTTTGTTCCTTCGGCGTCGCAGATACGTTCAACCTGACGTTCTACGACAACTGCTCCCGATTTATCTTCTGAAAGTATCTCTATCAGCATCTTTTACTTACCGTCATTCAGGATCTGAATCCAAGTGACCTGCATACCAGATGGCGCCCATTCCTACGCCCTGCTTAAACATCTCGCAAACGAGCGGATCGTCGCCTGCACATCTTATGCTGACGTCACCCGAGTCTTTTTCGAAAGACCTTTCAAATATCCAGACTTCCTTTGGAGACAATGTCTCGATTATATAAGGATTATGCGTTGAAAAGATTATCTGGCAGTATCCGTTTTTGAGAGTATAAGATCTCATTTCGTCCGCAAGAACATCGACCATGTCATGGTAAAGATCCTTGTCGGGAGTCTCGATGAATATCGTAGATCTCGGTGCTCCGTCACGCAGAAGGAGCAGATACAAGAAGAGCTTATCAGGGCTTTCACGCAAGACCTCAGGAAGGTTCTTCTTATGTTTCATAGTGGGGATCTTGGCTTTGATCTCGGAGACTATCCTTTCATACTCAGCCTCATCCCTCATCTTCATGTATTCGAGAACGTTACCTACATTGGAACCTAAGCTGTTCAAGTGCTTATGTCCGCCGGGTGCACCGCCGTCATTGAAATAGGAACTCTGCTCTTCTGAAGAGAAACTGCAGAAAAACCAGTTTCTGATCTCCCTCAGGAGCGCAACAAAATCCGCATATTTAGTGAGTTTGCCGTAGACGCTGATCGCGGAAAGATGATCATCGTCGAGGATGACTTCTCCCATTTCTCCTTCTTTTGCGCCGGGATATGAAATCGATCCTTTTCCCTCTTTGATATCAAGGAGTGTAACGATCTTGATATCATCGCCGTCGATCACGGTAGTAAAAGCCTTTTCATGACAAATGTAAGGGCTCTTATAAACGTTCGAGGAAATGCCAAGTTCATACTGAACATACTTCGGCTTGCCGGTCGCGATATCTTCGAGCTTGAAAAAAACTCTGAAAACGGACGGCTTGGTAATATCGGGGCACATGTTTGCAAATCCGGGTCTTCCCTTTGTTATGGAAGCATCTGCGCATCCGTCGGTTATGACATCCTGAAGGAATGAAAGGCACCCCATGAAACTGGTCTTGCCGGTGTTATTGCGTCCGACAAGAGCGTTAAGGTTACGGAGCCTGTTATGTGCCGAGACATTACCGACTGCCTTTTCCTTTGCGATAGTGATGCTCTCTTCTATAAGGATTCCTGCACGGTCCTTATCAAAGACATCAAAGTTCTCTATCTCTACACCGAGGATCATGTTGCACCCCCTGTTCTTATAAACAGACGGTCGCAGAAATTGCGGCCGTCAGCTGTTATTCATTCGATCTGAAGATCTTACTGGCTGTCTGTGAGAGCCGATTCGATCTCTGCGAGGTTTGTCTGGATCTTAGCCATGTTCTCGCCAAGGGTTCCGTTGACGTTCTCAAGGAGCTGCTTTACATAAAGGTGAGCGTTCTTGCGGAGATCTTCTGCCTGAGCTTCAGCGTTGGCAATGATCTTTGCTGCTTCTTCCCTTGCGCCCTTTGTGATCTCGTGATCGTTGACCTTCATTGCGTACATTCTGTTCGCGTCATCGATGATCTTCTTATTCTTCTCACGAGCTGTGCTGATGATGTCCTGTGCGCGGGAAACGATATCGTTTGACTGGGCAACGGCTCCGGGGAGGTTATTCTTTAAGATCTGGAGCGAGTTGACTGTCTCAGTCCTCTCGATAGAGCACTTGTCCGAAAAAGGTACGCTCGAAGCATCCTTGATCATATCAATCAAGTAATCAATGTGCTTGATCGCGTCGTAGCGCTGGCCTCCCTGATTGAAATTGCTGTTCTCCATTACTGTTTCCTTCCTTTCTTGAATTTGTCCTTTACCACGTCTAAGATCTCGGCAGGCACCATCTTTGAAATGTCGCCGCCGTAAAAACCTACCTCTTTTACAATAGTAGACGATATGAGCGAGAGGTCATCCCTGCAAGGCAGGAGTACCGCGTCATATCCCGGATGAAGCAGTCTGTTGGCAAGTGCCATCTCAGCCTCGTAACGGAAGTCAGACTCCGATCTGATGCCTCTTACGACAGCACAGCAGTCGAGCTTGGTATAAAGATCGACCATGAGTCCGTCCCACTTCATAACCTTAATGTTATCAAGTCCGTCGCCCGCGAGTGACTTCTTGATCAGTTCCTCGCGCTCATCCAGCGTGAAAAGCGGAGTCTTGGCAGAATTCTCCATTACGGCCACGTAAAGTTCATCACAGAGCTTTGCCGCGCGTCTGGCAATATCCCTGTGGCCTCTCGTAAAGGGATCAAACGTCCCCGGGAAAAGCATGACCTTCACTTTACCTCGCCTCCGAGCATTTCTTAAAAAATGTTATCACGGTAGTCCCATAACTACAAGAACGAACACTTTTCAATTCCGAGACAGTATCCGCCGGGGGATTGTCAGAAGCGTGCTCGATTATCAGCATGCCCCCGTCATTTAGCATTCCCAGACGGCTTATGATCTCCCCTGCCGCAAGCGCTGCCTCAGGCACCATCTTGTACGGCGGGTCCATGAATATAATATCAAATTTCTCCCCGCTTGAACCAAGTTTCTCCAAAGCCTGCGTAAAGCCGGCCTTGATGAACCTTATTTCAGGTGAATCCTTCATGCGGATCTTTTCGAGATTTCTTGAGATGATCCTTGCGGGATCGCCTCCCTTGTCTACCAGAGTCGCGCGTACCGCGCCGCGGCTTACGGCTTCGATGCCTATCTGGCCAGAACCTGAGAAAAGGTCTAAGAACTCACTTCCGGGCACGTCATTCTGGATGATCGAGAACAAAGCCTCCTTGACCTTGTCGGTCGTAGGCCTGGTCTTATCACCTTCAGGCGCGAAAAGCACGGTTCCGCGAAATCTCCCCGTTATGACTCTCGGCATATCACAAAACTCCCAACTTCGAACCGAATCTGAGTTCGAACATCTCTTCTATGTTTTTCCTTATCACTTCAGCCTCGCTGCCGCCCTTGTCGAGCAGGGCATTGACCGCGTCGCATGCTTCGGAAGCCAACGTAAGATCGGTATAAAGGTTTGCCGCCCTCAGTGTAGGGATACCGTGCTGCCTTGTTCCGAAAAAATCTCCGGGGCCTCTTATCTCAAGGTCTTTCTGGGCAAGCTCAAAACCGTCCTGCGACTCACACATCATCCTCATCCTGGTGAGCGCCAGTTCCGATCTGGATTCAGAAACAAGTATACAATAAGATTTCTCTTTGCCTCTTCCGACACGTCCCCTGAGCTGGTGAAGCGTTGAAAGGCCGAACCTGTCCGCGTCCATGATGACCATTATGTTGGCTCTCGGGTTATCCACACCGACCTCTATTACCGTTGTCGAAATGAGGATCTTTATCTCTCCTGAAAGGAACTTCTCGATCGTATCGAGCTTGGCCTGTTCGGGCATTGATCCATAAAGGACAGCAGACGGGAATCTCGCCGAGATCCCTGATTCATCGAGCTTTTGCTTCATCTCGATCACTGAAGTTATAGATTTCTCATCAGACTCTTCTCGTCCGATGATGGAGTCATCGGATAGTTCGTCCTCATTCTCGTCTATCCTTGCGCAGACGATATATGCCTGCTGTCCTGATTCAAGCATTGAAGTCAGCGCAGCCTTTGTATCGGGGCTGTCTTTGGATGCGGCAAACCACGTCGTTATCGCCTGTCTTCCGGCAGGTTTCTCCCTGATGACCGATGTCTTCATGTCGCCGTAAAGCACCATCGCAAGCGTTCTCGGAATCGGCGTAGCCGTCATGACGAGGTTATGGACGCTGTTTACTCCGCTTGGAAGTTCCTTCTTGATAAGGAGCTTCTCCCTCTGCTTAACGCCGAATCTGTGCTGCTCATCCGCAATGACGAGCGCTAAGTCCGCAAACTCTATATCATCGGTAAGTAACGCGTGCGTACCTATAATGACGGAAGCTTCCCCGTCCCTTAGTTTTTCTTTTATCTCCTTCTTAACGGAAGCCTTTGTTTTTCCCAAGAGAAGAACGACATTGATGCCGCTTCCATCAAGGATCCTGCAGGCATTGTTGTAATGCTGCTTTGCTAGAACTGAAGTCGGCGCGAGCATAACGGACTGCTTTCCCATAAGAGCCGTCATGGCCATCGCAAGGATAGCGACTGCGGTCTTTCCCGAACCTACGTCACCTTGTACGAGACGGTTCATCGGGATGTCCGTCATCATGTCTTTTTGTATGTCTATTATCGCTTTGCGCTGATCGCCCGTAAGCGCAAACCCAAGACCTTCAACGATCTTTTTCCAGCGCTTCGCAACATCTGCTGCAAGCTCGCTTCCGCTTTCGGGAACTACCTTCTCTGCGACTTCCTTAACGCTTGTTCCGCGGTTATATAGTTTCATTCCTACGCCGAGAAGTATGAGTTCCTCATACGCTATCTGGCGTCTGGCAACAGAAGCATCCTCAAGCGTTTCAGGGAAATGAACGCGCCTGTATGCTTCTGCCATCGGAACGAAGTTTTCTTTCTTCATTATCTCTTCTGGGATGCAGCATTTAAGCTCTTGTCCGCAGAGATCCAAAGCGGTCTTTATCCACCTTGAAAGCTGTCTGGAAGTGATGCCCGCGGTCATGTGATAGACGGGCCTTACAAGCTCTGATGTACTTACCTTGTCAGCCTTCTCGATAAAAGGATTTACCATTTGCGGAGCACCCGCGAAATAAGTGAGTTCTCCGTGAACGAAACACCTGTCTCCAGCCTGGAATTTGTTGACCAGATAGGGCGAATTAAAGAACATCAGCTTTATCCTTCCGGATTCATCACCGGCCATGAAGCTGACGGATTTGGTACGGCTTCTGAGATTGACTGAAGGATTATTCAGGATGGTTAAGAAAAGAGATGCCTCATTGCCGCCTTCGCAAGTTGAAACATGCGTAACGGATGTCCAGTCGTTATATCTCCACGGCAGGAATGTTATTAGGTCATATACCGTATTTATTTCAAGTTTCGCCAAATGATCAGCGGCAGCAGGACCTATGCCGTAAAGCACTGATACGGGACTTGAAAGACTGACGTTCGCCATCAGATGTGCCTCCTGCAGAAACCGGAAAGCGGGCATGCTCCGCAGTCGGGCGACTGTGATTTGCAGTACGTCCTTCCGAGGTCTACGGACAGATGTCCTATGGCGATCCATTTATCTTCATCAAATACTTTCATCATGTCCTTCTCAACGCGGGCAGGATCTTCGCTGTCTGTGATACCGACACGCTTCATTACCCTCTTGCAGTGCGTATCAACGACAATCGCGGGAGTACCGTAGATCTCGCCTACGATAAGGTTCGCGATCTTCCTGCCAATGCCCTTAACCTTCATGAGTTCATCAACGTCATTGGGGACACATCCACCCCATAGATTAACGTACCTGTCAGCGAAATCCTTTACGGAAGCCGTCTTGGACGCGGTAAGTCCGCAGGGTTTGATCACTGCCGCTATGTCTTCTGCAGGAGCTTTTGCGATGGAACTCATATCAGGATACTTATCAAAAAGCTCTTTTGAAGTAAGATTAACTCTTTTGTCAGTGCATTGCGCGGACAATATTCCCCTGATCGAAAGCCTTTCGGGAAGATCAAAGTCAAGTGAGCATGCAGAGTCAGGGAAAGCCGTCACAAGGGCATTCCAAGTCTGCTCAGCGAGTTTAGAGCGTGAGATCTTAGGCATGACTCATTCCTGCTTCTTTTCGGGCGGGAACGGGAAATAGAAAACGAATCTTGCGCCGCCAAGCTCAGTACCGTCCTCACAGGAAATGGTCTGACCGTGTGCGGCAAGGATCTGCTTGCAGATATAAAGTCCTAATCCGAAACCTTCAACCTTACGTGAAGGATCTGCCTTATAGAAACTTTCGAAGATCCTCTTGCGCTTCGATTCCTCAACGCCGGCGCCTGAATCCTCTACCTGGATCATGATCCTTCTGTTCCTGGGTTCAGATGTCGTCGTGACTTTTATAGAACCGCCCTGCGGCGTGAATTTTATGGCGTTGGTTATGATGTTGATAATGACCCTGCACAGCTGCTGGGCCTCGCCGTAAGCGGTAATTCCGGGGCCGGGATCAAGAGACTTGATTATGGTGATGTCCTTGTTCGAAAGCTGTGCTTCAAGGTTGTCTACGATATCGTTGATCATGTCGCTGATGTTGAACTCATCCATCATCTTGGGATCAACATGAGAAAGTGAAGAAGCCTCCGTCATCTGTGTTACGAGCGTCCTGATCCTGTCTGACTGCTGCTTGATGAGGTTCAGATAGTGATCGTGCTTTTCGGGCGGGATCGTACCGTCTGTCATCGCGGTTACGAAGCCGTTGATAGACGTAAGCGGAGTCCTTATGTCATGTGCGATCGAGGAAATGAACATCTCCCTGTCGCGCTCAGCGTTTTCGAGGGATTCGATCATGTTGTTGACCGTCATGCCCATCTCGGTAAATTCGGATGAAACAGAGAAGTTTGAAAAATCTTCAGGCTCTGAAAACTTCGGGCTTACTCTTACTGAGAAGTCGCCTTCGGCTACGCTAGCAATAGCCCTGGAGATATCCTTGATCGGCATAAGGCTCAAGTAAACAAATACCGCATAGAGAATGATCGAAATGATCATTGCGATCATCGCAGGAATAAAGATGACGTTGAGATACTCGGTAACAGTCGTGCCTGTTGTTTCACAATTATTGACTATGCAAAAATATGGTGTTCCCTTTATCTTTACACAGCTGACTGACGTTACGCTCTTTGGATTCTTGCTGCTGTCACCTGCACGGCCGTTCTCATCTGCGTATTTGATCATTTCAAGCAGATGCTGATCGGATATATACATGAATCCGCCGGTTCCCTGCTTTACCGAAACGCTGTCTGCAGATTCGAGTTCTCTTGAATTACGGCTTAAGATGCGGCCTTCAGCATCTATCAGGTAAATAGAACCGCTTGTCCGGTATATCTCCGAATTAACAAAGCGGTCTATTATACGTGAATTCTTGAAATTATCAGAACCGTCATTGTCCATGGTGTATTTGAAATCACCGGACTGCATGGACGTAAGCGAGGTTATGTCGGCAGACAGATTAAGCGCAACGTCATCTGTGCCTTCGATAACCTTGATGACAAGGTTGTTGTACATGTTCTCATAGGAGAGAAACAGCAGGACGGCAAATACCACGAGTGTGGTAAAGACAAGAAATGTGATTATGAAAACGGCGAAATTGGCCGAGATCTTTCTGCCGCCGTCAGACTTGGGAGCCATGAGTTACCTCGTCTCGAACTTATAACCCTTGCTCCAAACAGTCTTTATGCACCAGTTCTGTTCCCTGTCGGGATTCTCGATCTTTTCTCTGATCCTCTTGATATGAACGTCTACAGTACGTGACTCTCCGTAGAAATCATATCCCCAAACGTTTTCAAGGAGCTGCTCACGGGTGAAAACGCGGTTGGGATTTGATGCGAGGAAGAAAAGGAGTTCAAGCTCCTTCGGAGGCATATAGATCTCGTTGCCGTCAACTGTAACGACATAGCGGATCTTATCAACCGAGAAGCCGGGATATGTAATGATGTCATCAGGCTTGCCGGACTCAGCTTCGGAAGAAGCACCGCCGTTGTCCCTTTTCTCTGTACGTCTTAAGACAGCCTTAACTCTTGCGAGGACTTCCTTAGGCTCAAACGGCTTCGGGATATAGTCATCTGCACCGAGCTCGAGACCGATGATCTTATCAAGGGTATCCGTACGGGCTGTAAGCATGATGATAGGAGTGTCAGATGTCTTTCTGATCTCACGGCAGATATCATTGCCGTCCATGCCGGGAAGCATGAGGTCAAGAAGAACGATATCAGGCTTGAACTGTGTGAAAACGCCAACAGCTCTGTCGCCCTGCATACAGGTGGAAACCTGGTAGCCTTCCTTCTCAAAATAGAGCTTGAGTACTTCGATAATGCCCGGATCGTCGTCTACGAGCAAAACTTTGTTTACTGCCATTTGATCACCCCTGTATGTTCTATTTTGTTTTTGCCGGTTACCCGGCTTATTTACGTTCTAGGTTCAGCAACCTCATCAGAGATCCTGCTTACCTCATCTGCGAAAGACTGCGGATCGGTAAAGTCCTTGTATACGGATGCAAAGCGCACGTATGCGACTTTATCCATATTCTTCAGACGGTTCATTATGAATTCGCCGATCTCAGAGCTCGTAATCTCACGGTTGTATCTGTTATTAACCTTATCGGCAATCTCAGCTACGATCTTTTCCTTGTCCTGAGGCGATACTCCTCGCTTGGAGCATGCTATGTTCAGGCTCGCCATGATCTTCTCGGCCATGAACGGTTCTCTCGTTCCGTTCTTCTTTATGACCGTCGGATTCAGGTCTTCAATCCTCTCTACTGTCGAAAACCTGTATCCGCACTCTATGCATTCACGGCGGCGTCTGATGGAATAACCGTCTTCAGTAGGTCTGGAATCCAAGACCTTATCGTTATTCTTGCCGCACTTTATGCAGATCATTTATACTTACTGACCGTCTTTACCGAACATGAACCAAGGCTTAGCAGACTTCTGAGCAGGCTTTGCTTCAGGCTGAGGTGCTACGTTAGCCTGCGGTCTGCCGCCCATCTGAACGGGAGCCTGAGGCTGAACGGGAGCAGGTGCGGGCTGCTGAGGCTGCTGCATAGGGATCTGCTGTACAGGAGCGGGTGCAGGCTGCTGAGGCTGCTGCATAGGAATCTGCTGTGCAGGAGCAGGTGCAGGAGCAGCTGCGGGTGCCGGCTGAGGAGCTACGGAATCGTCACCGAATCTGAAGCCCGGAGCTGAACGCTGTACGGGAGCCGGTGCCGGCTCGGGTGCAGGTGCTGACTGCTGCTGTCTGGGAATGTATTCAGTTCTTGAAGAACTTGTAGCTGCCCTTGAGGAGATGATCGTAGGATTCTCTCTGGACAGAACTGATGTGCTTGCTCTGTGGCCTGCGCTAGCATTGATCGTGTTATCGAAACCTGATGCGATAACTGTGATCATGAGCTCATCCTCGAGTGAATCGTCAACGACTGCACCAACAATGATCTCTGCTTCAGGAGAAGCCTCGTTACGAACGATGGAGGAAGCAGCGTCGATCTCGGAGAGTCTCATTCCGCGTCCGCCTGTGAAGTTGAGGATTACGCCTGTAGCGCCTTCGATGTTTGTATCAAGCAGAGGTGAGTTGATAGCCTGCTTGATAGCGACCTGTGCACGGTCTTCACCGGAAGCACGGCCGATACCCATGTGGCAGATACCTGCATCCTTCATGACACGTGTAACGTCTGCGAGGTCGAGGTTGATAAGTCCGGGGATTGCAACGAGGTCGGAGATACCGGCGACACCGAACTTGAGAACCTGGTCTGCCATATTGAAAGCTTCCTCGAAGGAAGTGCTCTCATCTACTACGTCAAGGAGCTTATCGTTGGAAACAACGATGAGGGAGTCAACGGATTTCTGAAGCTCACGGATACCGCGCTCAGCGTTAGCAGCTCTCTTACCGCCTTCGAATGTAAACGGTGTGGTGACAACTGCAACTGTGAGGATTCCGAGGTCTCTTGCGATCTGAGCTACTACAGGAGCAGCACCTGTTCCGGTACCGCCGCCCATGCCTGCTGTGATGAAGAGCATGTCGGTATTGCTGATAGCTTCAGCGATCTCATCACGGGATTCTTCTGCAGACTTCTCACCAACACTGGGGTCAGCGCCGCAGCCGAGGCCTCTTGTGACCTTCTCGCCGATCTGGATCTTTATCTCTGCCTTGTTGCGGGCAAGCGCCTGATTATCAGTATTGATAGCGATAAAAGTAACGCCCTGGACGCCGCTCTCGACCATGCGGTTAACAGCATTGCTTCCGCCTCCGCCTACGCCGATTACCTTAATGCTGGCAACATTCGATTCGTCCATTGAATAGCTGTGCTTGCTCTCAGACATCCTAAATTCCTCCGTTAAACCTTTATTTTGCCCTGTTCTCTATAAATATATAAAAATTTAGACAATATATCATTGTGAATTCTAACGCATTCACAAAGTTCGTTCAATACAATATCGGGGATTTAACTCGGTATTGTAAGATACGAGTACATTTTATCATTAAATTGTAAACTTTTTAAAAGATATTAGATTTTTTATCTTGCCGAAGGGTTAAAGATCGGTTCATCGCCCGTCATATCGAGCGTACCAAAGACCGTAACCTGGTCAAAAGCATTGGAATTAAAGGCATAGAGAAGCCATGTCATCTTTTCGTTTATCTTATCCGTCATACTGAGTTTTACCTGAACGGGTTTTCCGCTCTCGGTATATATCGTCAGGAAAATGTATCCGCTGGGCAGAATACGTACATCTGTCGTGTGCTCGAACATATTGAATTTATCGCCTATGGTGGCATTGTCGGCTGAAAGGATCGAGCCGAGGACTACGATCGCCTTCTTATAGGAGTTCTCATCCTTGACCTTGACTTTTTCACCGAGTTTGGCTGATTCGATGCTGATGCCGTAAACGATAGGCCTTACGTCCTGCTTGATCTTTCCGGAGTTGATCTCGAGGACCGTACCGTAACGATCGAGCGCAATATATCCGTCGGGAGTGCTGACATAAGCGATCTTGCGTCTCTCTTTAACGGTGATCTTAACTTCGGAAGGAATCTTTACGGCGATCGTGATATCAGCGATATAAGGATTTTCCTGTCTTATCCTCTCCTCAGTCTTTCCGTAGTTAAGGCTCAGGATATCCAGGAGATTGCCGCTTACGCCTCTCATGAGATGAGCGTTATATTCAAGACCGACTTCTTTCAATACTTCTTCATCGGTCATCTCAACGTTGCCTTCTACCGTTACTTCACGGACTCTGAAGATCGGCAGGAACAAAAACAGCATTACCAGAGTTACTACAAGGACAAAGAAAACGATAACAGATATACCGAAGCCGTTAAGCCTGACCTTCGGTTTCTTTTTCTTCTTGGTTTCCTTGTGATGCTCTTCAGAAGGCTTTTCTTCAGCCTCATCCGCTTCGGGCTTACCGCCATCAGATTCATCTTCAGGCTTTTCTTCTCCGCCTTCCGATGCGGACTCCTCTTTTTCTTCTTCCTGTCCTTCTTCATTCTCTGAAGAATCAGTATCAGCTTCCTGTCCGTCAGTTTCCTCTTCAGCGGCCTTTTCTTCTCCCTCGTCAGCTTCCTTTTCGGGTTCTTCCCCGGAAGCTTCTTCGGTTTCCGCTTTTTCAGGAGTCTTCTTGCCTTTGGAGTCTACGATCTGCAAATGTTCAGAATCGTCCGCGCCGGAGCCTTCATCCCCGCCGTTTATTCCAAACAGTCTGTCGAGTTCGTTATCATCCATAGTGTTATTCTATCAATCTTGTTTTGAAAGCGTGTCGCTTATGGCGCGGAATATCCTGTCACCCGTATCCGTGATAGCAAGTTCAGAAGCGCACTTCCTTATCTCATTGCGTTTTCCTTCATCTTCAAGGAGTTCCGTCAAAACGGGAAGGATCTTTCCAGAGCCGCAGTCAGCATCAGAGATAACGATTCCGCCGCCCTTTTCAGCGATTGACTTTGCGTTATAAGTCTGATGGTCATGAGCTGCATACGGATAAGGGACCATGATGGCACATGCGCCCGTAGCGGTTATCTCGGCGCAGGTTACCGCACCCGCACGAAGTATGCAGACGTCACTTCCGCAAAGATACTCATTGGTGTTGGTAATGTATTCCATGATCTCCAGATTAGGCAGATTTCTGTCTTCTTCCGTGATCTCGACCTTATTGTGCTTGCCGCAGCTCAAGACGAACTTAACGTCAGCAAATTCAGGTCTTCTGGCACATGAAAGGATAAAACCCGTAATAGTGGCAGCTCCGAGCGAACCTCCCATCGCAAAGACCATCTTCTTTCCTTCGGGAATGCCGAGTTTTGCTCTGCAATCCTCATATGTGTTGCCGAACATGATCTTCCTTACGGGATTGCCTGTATAGACAACTTTTTTAGCTTCTGAAAATACCGTTTCCTGATCGGGAAAGCCTGTCATTACAAGGTCCGCGCCCTTCGAAAGCAGCCTGTTTGCGCGTCCCGGGAAAGCATTGGCCTCATGGATAAATACCGGGATACCGAGTCTTTTTGCAGCAGAGATAAGAGGTGCGCTGACATATCCGCCTGTGCTGACTACTCCTTCAGGCTGGTATTCCTTGAGAAAATCGATGCACTGCTTTCTGCCTCTCCTGAGCGACCTCAAAGCTTTGACAGCCTTGACAGAAGGTCTGGTCGGAAAAGGACTTGCTTCGATGTCAACGAATTCATAGCCGGCCTTTACTACAAGTTCTCCTTCGAGACCTGCTTTTCTGCCGGCAAAAACGAATTTGCATGTATCGCCCTTCTCGGCGAATCGCTCGTTCAGAATGGCCGCTATTGCGAGTGCCGGGTTTATGTGACCGGAAGTTCCTCCACCAATGATCGCGAAACGGTGCTCCATAGAAGGTTATGCCGCCTTTTTGGGTAAGCGCTTGGGTTTTTCCTCAATCTGCTTTTTACCGTATTTGGATACGGAAAGGATCAGACCGTAAGCTGCGAGGAGCATGATCTGCGCCGTACCGCCGTAGCTCATGAAAGGAAGCGTAACGCCGGTAGCAGGGATTACCTGAAGCTCGACCGAGATGTTCATGAGGACTTCAACGAAGATGAGCGCGGTACATCCTGTCGCAACCGTTCGCGTGAAAACACCGTCAGCTCGCAATATGACCTGGACGCACATCACGAACATTATCATGTACAGCGTCATCAGTATCGCACCGCCGACAAAGCCGGTCTCCTCTATGTAGATTGAGAAAATATAGTCATTCTGCGCCTCTGCGACGTAATTGTATTTTGAACGGGAATTACCGAGACCCACTCCCCACATTCCTCCCGAACCGAGAGCGTTATGTGCGTTGTCGATCTGTCTCGTGTCATCCTTTGTGAGAGTCGTATCTTCCTCTTCCTCATCACCCTGGTTGAAGATCGCGATACGCTTGAAAACGTGTGCGTAGTTCTTGAGCACTTTGTCTCTGGTCTCAACCGGCATGATCGCTATGACAAAGCCGCCTACGACAACAACGAATCCGATCATGATCAAGATTCCGGTTATCCATGATCTGAAAGGGATCTCGGAAACGAGTGCACTCAGAAAGATAACGACACCGATGATGATGAAGCAGGAAACGTGCGGCTGGAGGATGACGACCAGGTCGACGATAATGATCATTCCCGCAGGGAAAACCAGATCGACCATGGCGCACGCGATCGCTCTCCAAAGATTCGACTTAGGCATGGGGATCTTGCCTTCACGGCGAAGCTTATCGACTCTCGATCTGTAGTTTGCAAAAGCAACGATCAAAGCGACCTTGATAACCTCCGAACTCTGGAACTGGATAGGTCCGATGTTTACCCATCTGGTAGCGCCGTGCTCGGAACCAACGCCCGCAGCCAGCGTCCAGACAGCAAGCGCAAGACTTAAAGCATAAGCACCAAACATAACCCAGCGCATCTGGAAGACCTTGATCGGAATAAACATGATGGCAGTCATGGCAGCAAGTCCGAGAAGAGTCTGTATAAGCTGTCTCTTCAGGAAGTGTGCCGAATCGTGATAAAGGCCGTATGCGTCAGGACCGGATACGGAATAAAGAACGACAAGTCCGAAAACGAGCAGGCCGAATACCATGAGAAGCATCGGGATATTTACGTTCTGCGGGTTTAAGTCCGTGTGTATCTTAGCCCTTTCAGGGATCGCTGACGATCCGGGTTCAAGGAGCTGATCGATATCGGTGATCTTATAATCTTTTGGGGTCTTATCCTGAGCCATCCTTTAAGAATCACCTTTCTCAATAAATTCTTTTGCCAGTTTTTCAAAGCCGAAACTGTGTGAAGCCTTGAAAAGTATGGCGTCACCGTCTCTCAAGTAATCAGCGAGCCTTACGGATACATCATCCGCATCGCGGCATCTGGAGATCTCAAGGCCCATATCGATCATATGAGCGCCCCTGATGAAATCTTCCGAGTTCTCACCGGTTATAAAGACCTTGTCAAACCCGTATTTAGCGCAGGCTTTACCGGTCATTTCATGAAGCTGGGGAGCATAATCTCCGAGCTCCATCATGTTTCCTAAAGCCAGGACCTTTCTCCTGCCCTTCGCCCTTTTGGAGAAATTCAGGAAAGAATTCTCCATGGATTCGGGTGCTGCGTTATACGCGTCATTTACTATCATATACTTTTTCGTCTCGGTAATAGCTCCGCGGCCGTCCATTGCCTTGGTGGCAAACAGGGTTTCCCTGATCGCATTGATCATTCCGTCGGTCATTCCGATCTCGCAGATGTGTGCGCAAAGGATCGCGAAAAGCGCATTCCTTATGCCTGCACTACCGAACATCTTGATCTTAAACGGATCGCCGAATTCAATTGCTTCGCCGAGTCTTGTGATATGCGCGCGGAAAACGCTTCCGTCTTCACTCTCATCGACATCATAGCAGTTGATGCACTCGGGGCATCCCTCTACCGGGAATACGGCTGAGGATACGGCTGCGATCAGGTTGTTGAAGGACATGATCCTTCTGGCATATTCGAAAAGCTTGGGATCGTCACCGTTAACGATCAGGATACCGCCGTCGGTAAGTCCTTCGGTGATCTCCATCTTTGCGCGCATGATGTTGTCACGGCTTCCGAGTCTGCCGATATGCGAATAGCCGACATTGGTGATCACCGCTATGTCGGGCCTTGCAATCTTAGTAAGCTTGGAGATCTCTTCAAGGCCTCTCATTCCCATCTCAACAACAAGTATCTGGGTATCCAGAGGAGCTGAGAGAATGGTCTTGCTCATTCCGATCTCGTTATTGTTATTCGCCTTTGTCGAATGGACACGGAACCCGAGTCCCAGGACTTCTGCGATAAGCTGCCTGGTCGAAGTCTTTCCGACAGATCCCGTTACTGCTACGACCTTGGCGTCGAGCTTGAATCTGTAGTAAGCGGCAAGGTCGCACAGAGCCTTCGTTGTGTCTTCGACAACGATTCCGATTGCGCCTTCGGGTACATATTCCGCATTATCGACTACGACCGCGCATGCACCGCTCCTGATCGCTTCTTCGGTGTACTCGCCGCCGTTGAAACGTTCGCCTCTGAGCGCTATAAACACATCGCCCTTATTGATCTCTTTCGAGTTGGAAGATACGCCGTAGACCTGCACAAAAGCCGCGAAAACGCGTTCCTCGGTCTTATATACCGCTCTGCCGCCGACAGCACGCTTGATCTCTTCGAGCGAGAACATCGGCTTGGCACCGTTTTCGATCTCGTCGACTGCTTTTGCTGCCTGTTCGGCATCATCAAAATGAATGGTCTTGTCCTTGAATATCTGATAGTCCTCGTGACCCTTGCCCGCAATGAGCACCGTGTCACCGGGTTCTGCGATCTTTATTGCGTGTCTGATGGCGCTTGCCCTGTCTGCATATACCTCAAACTTGCCTTCTGTCTTGCCGATGCCGTTGATGATATTGGCGATTACAGCCATCGGATCCTCACTCCTGGGATTATCGGAAGTGATGATCGTCTTATCGGAAAGTTTTCCGGAAACTTCACCCATCTCAAATCTTCTGGTGACTGATCTGTCTCCGCCGCAACCGAATACCGTTATTACTTTGCCTTCTGTGTATTTCTTGAGTGTCAAAAGGACATTCTCGAGCGCAGCCGCGTTATGGGCGTAATCTACAAGGATATTGAGTCCCAGTTTATTTTCTACGGGCTGCATGCGTCCGGGAACGCTTGCCGTCGCAAGCGCATTCCTGATGCTGTCTTCATCACAGCCGGCGCAGACTGCCATAGCAATGGCGCAAAGCGCATTTGATACGTTGAACCTTCCGGGAAGAGCTATGAAAAACTCTCCGGAAATAAAACTGCTCTTGAGAGTGAACTTCGTTCCGGTAACGTGGTCTCTTCTCTCAAGAGTCAGGTCTTCTGCCTTGAAATCGGCATCATTGTCGATACCGTATGTAAGCACTCTACACTTCGAAGAAGCATATTCGCAGACCTTGGAAGCCTGCTCACAGTCAGCGTTGACTATTGCCGTCTCACAGTTATCAAAAAGCTTGAGCTTGCAGCTGAAATAGTCATCCATGTCGGGATGCTCTTCAGGCGCGATGTGATCCTCGTAAAGATTCGTGAAAGCGGCTGCACGGTATTTGATGCCATAGACCCTGTCAAGTTTCAAGCCCTGTGAGGAAACCTCCATTACGAGGCTGTCACCGCCTTTTTCCTTAAGGGAATGCATCATGCCGAAGATCTCGGATGATTCGGGAGTAGTGTGCTTTGCCTGTATCTTCTCATCACCGATGATGTTGCATACCGTTCCGACAAGTCCGGACTTCTTTCCGGCTGCCTCAAAAATGGCACGGAGCATGAATGTGGATGTAGTCTTGCCCTTTGTTCCGGTAATTCCGTAAATATCGAGCTCTCTCTCGGGATGACCTTTCAGAGCAGCTGCCGTAACTGCCAAAGCCTTCTTTGTGTCCTTAGTCTCAACTACGACACAGCCCGTGTCCTTAACTGCCTCGATGAGTGCTTCGTCCTCAAATCCCTCGCGGTCCGCATCTACTACTACGCATGAAGCGCCTGAAGCTGCCGCGCTGCCCGCAAAAGAATGTCCGTCGACATTAAAACCCTTTATGCAGACGAAAACGGATCCTGCCCGGACACGGCGCGAATCAAATTCAACCGAAGTAACTTCACAGGACGGATCACCTGAGATAATACGCGAATCAAGTTCTTTAAGAATGTCAGACAGAAGCACGGCAATAATTCCTTTCAATTCTCCGTACTTATATTAAAACAAAAAATATAAAAACAAGTGTGGCAAATAGAAAAAAATTTGCGTCCGGTTATTGATTCCGTTTGTGCGTTAAACCATCGCCGGTCAGCCGACGCCTGAATCTCCGGTCTTCTTTTTAGGAACGAGAGTCGGTGTCTTTCTGTTTATACCGAGCTGGCTGGCGCCGTTGCTGTCAAGAGTTACGACAATGACTTCACCTGAAAGCACAGTAGAACCTGCATTCTGATTCTGGGATGTGCAGATACCGGTAACATCGCCCTTGATCTTGCAGTTCAGGTTGACCTTGCGGCATGCCTCGATACACTCGACGGCGTTCATTCCGACCATGTTAGGAACTCTTGAAGTAAGCATCTGCTCCTCGGTTACATCCTCAGGATACATGATGACTATACCGGTCTTATAAAGCTTCTGGGTGTAGCTCGGATATGTTCTGGCAACCTTAGTCTCAGGAGTCATGTCGACTGTTCCGTAGAGAGTTGACAGACCGTTGACCGCGATTGTTGAAGCAGCCTTTGAAGCTGTCATGCCTTCAACCTTCATGACATAATATTCTTTCGTGAGCTGGTCGAACTCGTCTTCTGTAAAGATTCTTTCAACACCCATGTATGTCAGCGTACCTTCAACGATCCTTGCAGCAGTTGAAGCAGCAGCCGAAGAACCGACTTCCTTGTCCTCAGGCTTGTTGAGTACGAAGAGAACAGCGATCTTAGGATCGTTAGCAGGTGCATAGCATGAGAATGAAAGAACGTGAAGGCCCTTCAGTTCGCCGACGTCTACCGTTGATGTGGAGGTCTTACCTGCAACGTTAAAGCCTGCGACCTTACCTGCGGAACCGGTACCGTCTGAGACAACGCCTTCCATCAGGGTCCTTACTCTCTTGCAGGTATTTTCAGAGAAGACCGTTCTGACTACTTCAGGTTCGATCTGGTCAACAATGTTGCCATTCTCGTCCGTAATGTATTTAACGATATGCGGAACCATGAGGTTTCCGCCGTTTATGATCGCGCAGTAAGAAGTAATAAGCTGGATAGGCGTGACCGTCGAAGACTCTCCGTATGAGAGAACCGCCATATCGACTCGGCTCGGATCCTTATGGAAGATACCCTTTCCTTCAGCAGGAAGATCGATGCCCGTCTGATCGTAGAAACCGAGCATTCTTACGTACTTGTAGTACTTCTTGATTCCAATCCTGAAAGCGAGCTGTGTAAAGACAGGGTTGCAGGAGTTCTCGAAGCCCTTCTTGAGCGTTTCCTTGCCGTGGTTGAAGTGGTTTGTCTTCTGCATCCAGCACGAGATCGTATGCTGCTCGGAAAGTTTTATCGGAGCATCATCAAAGATCTCGTTCTCATTCGTAAGGTTTTCTTCGAATGCCATACAGGTCGTAAGAGACTTGAATGTCGAACCAGGCTCGTATGTGTCTGAAACGCAGCGGTTGCGCCACGCGTTGGACATTATGTACTCAACCTGCTTATCCTTATCCATCAGTTTAAAATCGTATTCATCCAATCCGTAAGGAACTCCGTAAGGATTGTTGAGATCGTAGTCCGGAAGCGAGCACATAGCAAGTATCGCGCCCGTATAAGGATTCATGACAATAGCCGTGCATCCGTCGATCGGCTTGTACTTGTCGTAAGCATCCTTGCATGCTTCTTCAACGATTCTCTGGATTGAAAGATCGATATTGGTTACGATATTGCGTCCGTTTGCAGCCTTCGCTTCAGTAGCATCAGAATAAGGCAGAACGCCTCCCGTAATGGAGTCTGTCTCGGAATAACGGTAACCGTCGCTGCCCGAAAGGATCTTGTCGTAGTATGCTTCAAGTCCGTAAAGACCGCTGAGGGTCTCACCGTTGTTTCTGGCGTAACCGATAACCTGTGCGGCAAGGCTTCCGTAGTTATAGTATCTCTGGGGAACGGCAACAAAGCCGAAACCCTTTACTTTGTTATCTTTGAGGAACTTCTGAAATTCATCCTTCTTGTCCGACGGGACGTTCCTTATAACGTCACAGCCCTGTACGGAATTACGTTTATCGTTCTTGTCAGTCGGATCTTCAGGAAGGATCGAATCGATCTTTTCGTACTTTACACCAAGGATCGATACTACGCTCTGCATTATCTGCGCTCTGGAAAGCGTTGAAGACGTTACCTGTGACGGTGAACATATGACCGTATAGTCGTAAGTGTTGGACGCCAGAGCGTTCATGTTAGCGTCATAGATCATTCCGCGGTTTGCAGAATAAGTCATAAGGGTCCACTGCTCGTTGGCAGCGGCCCTTGCATACTTGTCATAATCTTTGACCGTGGTCTTATAAAGAGCGAAAACGAGATAAACAGCATATGCGATAAACAGCGCTGCGATGATCGTCGCTGCCTGTCGTGCGAAAAACTCCCTGGCATTGCCCGAAAGGACTTCTACAGGTTCCTTGACTAATACTTCTTCAGGTTGTCTGCTCTTAACGGCTTTAGCGCCCGGGATGAGAGGCATAGTACTCCTCGAGAGCATCCTCATTTACCTTGAGGACGTCTTCATTAATTCCATATGAATCATATGGTACCACTGTCTTCAAGGAATCGTTATTAGGAACCGGAAGATTTACTACCTGATTCTGGTTAGGGTCCTGCATTCCAAGCTGAAGAGCCTGTGCCCTTACCGCGTCCATGTCCGTGATGCCGTTTGCATTTTCTTCAGCGTCAAGGATCTGTCTTTTAACAGTGTTGATCTTGTCCTTGAGGTTGGAATTATCCCTTGAAAGCTCGGAAAGTTCAGTCTGAGGGAACAAAAGGAGCATAACAAAAGCGCCGGTAACCAGTACGACCGCGATGGTAAGTGCTGTCTGGACGAATTTCCTTGTAGTAAGCTTCTTAGCCTTTTCCTTCTGCTCTTTTGCAAGCTCGGGATCCATATGTACTTTAGCAGCGTAATCCCTTGTTCTTTCGTTAACCTCTTCAAGAGTGAGCTTCTCGCCCTTTTCCTTCTTGGAGGCAGCCTTAACGGTAGTCTTGGCAGGTTTCTTTTCGATGATCAGAGGTTCGATGACAGGAATGATGGATTTTCCCTGCTTATAGGTGAAGTTCATCTTGCTGCCGCGTCTGCCCGCATTAAGCGCATCCATAAGATCCCTGTCAAAACGCATTGCAGGCTTCTTTTTACTGTATTGGTTTGTCTTGCGCTCACTGATAGCCATAATGTCAACCACCCTTAGTTATACTGTTCGTTTCCGTTCCTCTCAAAAACCCTGAGTTTTGCACTTCTTGCCCTCGGGTTTTCTTCCTTCTCCTCCTCCGACGGTTCGATGGGCTTTTTTGTGATAACCGTGCCCAGCGGCTGCTTTCCGCACACGCATACGGGGAATTCCCTCGGACATGTGCAAGGACTCTCTGCCTTGCGGAACGCTTCCTTAACGATCCTGTCCTCAAGCGAATGGAAAGTGATTATGCTTATCCTTCCGCCGGGATTTAGATGCTTGAAGCAGTCCCTCATAAGGTTCTCAAGACCCGAAAGCTCGTGATTGACTTCTATCCTTATTGCCTGGAAGCACCTCTTTGCAGGGTGCTGATCCTCATTTCTTCCGTGTCCCGGCATATATTCCTTAATGGCTTCTGCCAGATCGGTCGTAAGCTTAAAAGGTATCCTCTGTCTTCTCTGGACGATGCCGTCTGCGATCCTTCCTGCATGACGCTCCTCGCCATACTCCCTGAATATCCTCTCAAGGTCATCCCTCGAATACTTGTTAACAACGTATTCTGCGGTCAAGGTATCGTCGTTCGTATCCATCCTCATATCGAGCGGACCCTTTTTCATATATGAAAAGCCGCGTTCTGCAGTATCAAGCTGATATGAAGAGACACCGAGATCAGCCAGTATGCCGTCTACTTTTCTTATCTTCATGCTGTCGAGCATGTTATCTATTTCACCGTAATCGCACTTGACGGGCATCCAGTTGGTATGTGCGAAATCCTTGCTGCGTTCCATGCATGCGCGAAGTGCATCCACATCCCTGTCAACAGAGATCAGTGTTCCTGAAGAACCAAGTCTGGAGGCTATCTCAGCGCTGTGTCCGCCGCCGCCTGCAGTGCAGTCAACATAAATACCGTTACCCTTAACACAGAGGCCGTCAACTGCTTCCCTGAGCAGTACCGACTTGTGATTGAAATCAGAGTCCTTCGACATAATAATCTGTCTCCAATCCTTCAATATTGCTCAGATCGTGATCTTCGTTGTCATAGAAGCTCTTCGCGCAAACGTCCAGCTTGCCGTCGTCATTGAAAACGCAGATCTCGTCCCCTGCCTTTGCTGAAATCCTCTCCCACAGCTCCGCACTTACCGCGATCCTTCCCTGTGCATCAACGGTGACCTCAACAGCCTCTCCGATGAGCGCTCTCTTGATGATACGGACCTTGGAATCCATGGAATTGAGTTTCCTGATCTGTTCTGCGATGTGCTCAAAGTGCTCTTTTGAATAGACACAAAGATAGCCCTTATCAAGGCTGTTTGTTACAACAACCTCGTCTCCGAGCTGCTCTCTCTGCTTTGCCGGGATGAAGAATCTTCCCTTAGCGTCGATTTTCTTGATGTCTCTAGCCACTTTGTACGCTCTTCTTCGTCAATCTAAGTGAAAAACGGAGTTTTTTCGGATTTTCATCCACCTTCCACCACCGGAGTGGGAATTTCCTCCCCAAATCACCACAACTGTATTCTATCTGTAATGTTTATTTAACGCAAGATGAAATCTGTAATTTTTTAGAAATTTATTAAAATTTTTTGTTGATCGGTTCCGGGCATATTTTCGGGCTGGATCCGTTGATGGTGCTCAGATCGAAAAATCAGGTTTCAGGAATAAAATTGACGGTTTCGTGAGAATTGCCACAGTTTGCAGGAGTGTCTTTTCATTAGGACGGAACGTTCACGAAAAGCGTCACGAATCCGGCCGAAATCGTGTTCCCAAACGCGAACAGTCACTAACGGGGCTTCTGCCCGTTTCCATAGCAAAAGAAAGGGCGTTTCATTTCTGAAACGCCCCATAAATAATCACATTACTATCCCGTCAGACGCTCTTACCCGCCAGGATCTCCTTGTAATCCTTGAGGTTCTTGCGCAAAAGATTCGGGATGTCGAGTTCATACGGACATCTGGTCTTGCACATATAGCAGTTCACGCATAAATCGATCTTCATCATCTCCTGCTGCCAATGGTCGGTCAGCCAGTTCTGCGAAGGTGCCCTTCTTATCATCTGGCTCATCCTCGCACACTGGTTGATCGTGATGCCAACTTTGCACGGCATGCAATAGCCGCATCCTCTGCAGAACTCACCCAGGAGTTCTTTTCTGTCCTTTTCAATAACAGCCTTCAGTCTGCCGGTCATTTTGACATCATTATTGAAATAGCTCAGCCACTCATCGAGTTCAGACTGTCTTTGGATGCCCCATATCGGCAACACGTCATACTGGCTCATGAATGCCATGCATGCTTTGGAATCGGTAAGCAGACCGCCCGAGAGGCCCTTCATGGCAATGAAGCCAATGTCAGCTTCTTTGCAGCTTTGTACAAGTGCGATATCGCGGTCTGAAGCAAGATAGGAAAAAGGGAACTGCAAGGTCTCATAAAGACCGCTCTTAACGATGTCCTCCGCTACACCGATCTTGTGCGCGGTTATTCCGATATGTCTTATCTTTCCCTGCTTCTTAGCTTCAACAAGGCACTGATAGATGTCATCCTCTTCGGTATAGCATCTGGCAACGCAGTGAAGCTGATAGATATCTAAGTATTCTGTTTTAAGATTGGTCAGCGTGGTGTCAAGGTCTTCGAAAAACTTATCCCTGGTCGTCGCCTGTGTTTTCGAAGAGATGTAAACCTTGTCGCGCATTCCCTCAAAAGCTTTGCCGACCTTCACTTCGCTGTCGGAATATGCCCTGGCGGTATCAAAGAACCTCATTCCGCCGTCATAAGCATTTCTCAAAAGGGAGACCGCCTCATCTTCGCTTACCCTCTGGATGGGCAGCGCTCCAAAAGCATTCTGGGGAACTGTTATCCCTGTCTTTCCAAGACGGATCATTCTCATATAAGTCATTCCCCCTTTTTAGTATGTTTTAAATATATCATGTATTACTTATATATGAGGCGTATAATTTATTTATTACAAACGGAAAGGAGTCGGCCGCAGCATGTATTATTCCAGCATCGGTGTTCTTTCGATAATACTGCACCTGATAATCAATGCCGATTCTCTGTTCAGGAAGCCGGAAGTTAAAAAGCTTAAAGTTGCCACGGCTTACCGCTCTTTCCTTTTCGCAGTCATGCTTTATTACATCACTGATGCCTGTTGGGGAGTGCTCCTTGATACCGGCATCATTCCGGCTGTTTACGCAGATACCGTTTTGTATTTCCTCTCAATGGGACTGACCGTCCTCCTTTGGGTAAGCTATATTGCTCTGTTCCTTGACCTCGACAAAAAGTGGAGCACTATCCTCAAAACAATCGGCTGGGTGATATTCGGGGCAGAATCACTGGCAATCCTCATCAACTTCTTCGTACCGATAATGTTCTCTTTTACCAAAGACGGAGAATATGTGGCCAGTTCCGCCAGATACGTCATCTTATATGTCCAGGTTGCCCTTTTTGCGATCATAGCGCTCGATACGCTCATGATAGCCAAAAAGCAGAATGCAAGAGACAAGAACCATTGCCACGCCATCGGAATCTCCGGACTGATCATGGCTGTCTTCATAGTGCTTCAGGCACAGTTCCCGCTCATGCCGTTCTATGCAATCGGATGTCTTATGGCTACATGCATCATCCACACGTATGTCGTAGTTGAAGCAAGGATCGAGAGCAGCCGCCAGCTCGGCATGGTAATGACAGTTGCTTATAAAGATCCGCTTACCAGCGTAAGAAACGTCAATTCATATACCGAATTCAAAGAGAGCATCGAAACAAATGTCAGGAACGGCAAGATCCACGAATTTGCCGTCGTAGTCTTTGACCTCAATGATCTTAAGAAGATAAACGATACCTTAGGACACGAAGCAGGTGATGTATACATCAAGGAAGGCTGCAGCCTGATCTGCACCACGTTCACCCACAGCCCGGTATTCAGGATAGGCGGTGACGAATTCGTAGCTTTCCTCACTAATGAAGACTACCTCAACAGAGATAAGCTCTTTTCAGATTTCAACAATCAGGTAGAAGATAATCTCACAAACGGCAAAGTAGTCGTTTCCGCCGGCATGAGCTTATTCGATCCTGAGAAAGACTCAGGTTATGACGAGGTCTTCGCACACGCCGACGTCCTTATGTATGAGCGCAAGAAGGATCTGAAGGCAAGAAAGACTACAGGCATTTGATCTGTATTCTGTCAGCCAAGCTCGCAGACTATCTCGGGACAGTCTCCCTCAAGCGCTTCTTCAGGGATAACGCCGTCCTCTTCAGGCATAAATGTCTTTCCGCCTGAAACTATCGATACGATCTTGTATGAACCTGCTTCAAGCTTTCCGGGATTTACATAAGTCAGAATAAAAGGCTTTCCTTTTCTGTATGCAGTTACGGAAGCTTTGCCTTCGCTGTCGAACTGCGAAGCAAGTAGCGCGGGCTCGAGCCTGATCTTTCCCTTTGCGGAAGAAACGCCGAACATCTTGGTGAGCACGAGAAGAACAGCCCAGCTTGCCGCGCCGGTTAGATAAGGATACATTCCCCTGCCCATTCCATTGAAGTATTCGGGAATGCCCGGATACATTCTTCCGTCTTCGCTCATGCTCTGGGTAAACAGGTTGTTGAATACCTTGAAACCTTCTTTTGCAAAGCCTCTGGTATAGAGTGCGAACGCATACATGACTGCCATATGGCAGAACACCGCACCGTTCTCCTTTTCGCCGTAAGCAAAACCAAATGCTCTACCCATGTTCATCTTAACTTCATGGAAATCAGTATTGAGTCTGTAGCCTCCGAGCGCAGGCGCATAAAGATATTCGTCGCATGCCTTGATGACATCCTTTACGGCATCTTCATCAGCAGTGCCGAACATGACTGTGAAAACCTGGGATGTAAGCATCATGCGGACGTCACCGTTTACAACGCCTTCAACCTGCTTGGAATCGTTATCGTAATATCCGTTGAACCATCTGTTGCCCTTGCCGTCAGTGACAATCTCGTTTTCGCGGATATGCTTTCTGATGGAATCTGCCATCTTGTCGAGATGTGACGCGAGCTTTTCGGCATCCATGATCATCATTGAGCCGGAGATGTTCTTTGCAACGCTTGCCTCATAGTCCAAAAGGAGTTGTTTCTTTGCTGCGGTGTCATCGTATTCATCAGCACAGATCAGATTGATGAGTTCTTCAAATACAGCGATGTCGGTTCTGCCGCAGTTTCTGATGATCGAAGAAAGCATGGAAAGCGCACCTGCATAGGCAGCGGTAAACGCAACACTCTCTCCCTTTGCGGAAGCCATGTCGAGAGCATCATTCCAGTCAGCTCCCCTGAGCCTCATGTTGCCGTGCTCACCGCAGTCAAAGAACTGCGTAACCGTCTCCGTCAGCATGTGCTCCAGGACTGTTCCCTTATATATTTCTCCGGAAACCGTAAGCTCCTTCGGATCGGAACCGGGATCAAACTCATCGTCAAAGCGCTCGCCCCTGAAGATCATGCGGTCCTTGAAATAAGGCTGTTTCTCGAAAAGGAAATCGTAATCACCCGTTCTGCTGAGATAAAGATCAACAGTAAATACCGGCCAGAAACCATGGTCCATCCAGACTCTCGGAATACCGTTACGGTCAGCGATGAACTCACCTTTCTTCGAACCGATGATGGTTGCGTTTGAACCGTCCATGCGGACGCCTGCGAAATAACTGATAAGGTCATCCCTTGCATCAGCAGGATTTCTCAGGAGCAGCGCAAGCGAGTCCTGCCAGAGGTCACGCCAGCCTCTTCCTCCCCTGCCGTAATCGTGATAAGGCAGGAACGAGCATCCATAGAGTTTCCTCAGTGCAGGCTGTACGCTGACCCATTCCATCCATCCGTCGAAAAGCTGATCGCCTGTCTTCGTATGGATGATCTTCTCATTTTCCCAATATGATCTTACTTCCTCGAAAGCAGCGCTCACATTTGCGCTTTCAAGATACTTTCCGCCCTCGCCGTCAAAACCCAAGACAACGTTATATACGGCGCAAGCACCCGGAGCCAAAGTCTTTTTCGCAAACTTGATACCCGCAAAAGCTTCCTGTCCTGTTACGACAGAACCGGGGACCATTCCCCCGCTGATCTTTGCGCCTTCAGGTGCGAGAAGATTTCCGCCGTCACCCGTGAAATCGAGCACTGTCGGATCGATGCCTTCAGGAAGATTTCCTTCGCCGTCACGTGCGCGGACAACATAAGTATCGGATGTCCTGTGATGTCCTCTTTCGTCAAAAGCCATCGTGGGCCTTACTTCAATGCCGTCTTCCAAAACCTCGATGACATTGAGGAGCGAAGTTACGTGCCGGTGATCTCTTATGTGATCGGCACCGCGGGCAAACACAGGGATCGCTGCAGAAGGAATAAACGAGACATCGCTGCTTCCTTCGTTAGTTATCGTAACCTGCATTATCTCCGCCTTCTCGGAACCTGCGGGAGCAAAGAACAGAACTTCTGCCTTTATGCCGTCAGTGATCTTTCTTGTCGTCTTCTGCCAGAGGAATCCCGCTTCAAGCTGCGCTTCATCTTCTGAACCAAGCTGACTCAAGGAAAAACCTGTGGCAGACTTAAGTCCAACTCCGTCGATATATAGCCAGAAGTTACGCGCATACATTGACTCCTGAAGATCTTCGACCACAACCGGATGAAGGAAGAAACGGTCCTGCGAGAGCTTGGTATCACCGCCTCCTCTCGGAGTGACGGAACCCATTACACCGGAAGGACTTCCGACAGGTAAATACAGGTAGCTGGTCTTATCAGCTTCATTAGTTCTGAAAGTGCCGTTCTTGCCGGTGAATTCAATATTCATAATCTGTCCTCCGGGAATCCGCCTGGTAGCGGTAAATGAATCAGTAAACGCTGTTGATTATCGCCGTAATTGCTTTTTCGGATTTTTCAGGGTCAGCACATTTTGCGTACAGGCTGAAGATCAGTCTTGAATCCGACTTTTCCCAGCCGGACTTGTAGCCGAGTTTCTCGCATGCAGCCTTGTCGTTGAGCCTTATTCCGATAACTGCTTTCGTGTCATCGTCATCCTCTCCCAAAGCTGCTTCGATCTCAGGATCTCCCTTGCCTGCCCAGGCATTGTATTTCCTGTTGAATTCTTCAGCTTCAGCTGCAGACATATACACCAGTTCGCAGTGCTTTTTCGCTTCTTCGCTCAGAGCATCCCAGATCTTCTTATAAGAATCCGGGAAGACGCCGAAGCTTGAATAATAGTATCCATAGGTAATGCCGTCTGAAACAAGGACATCGGGAACTGCCATAAAATAAGCAGATACGCTTTCATACTCATGACCCGTAGCCTTCTTTCCTTCCTGGTTAGGCATGACCGTAAGCGCTTCAGGGAAATAAGGGACCTTGTATCCCTCATTGATCATCAGCTCCGTCATGTATGTCTCATCGAGGTCAAAATATCCGAACGAATAGATAATGATGTCATTCTTTGTCCTGCCGAAAATACCGAACAAAAGGATCACGACTATCGCGATCGCGATCAGGAAAATCGAATACTTGAACCAGAGAAAAGAGAAATGATCTCTCCACTGCTTCTTAGTCTTTCCTGCGATCTTTATTGACTTCTCGTCTTCTTCTTTGATGTCGATATCGCTTAATACTTTGAGGGCGTTTTCATAATCGGCTGCGTAGAAATATCCGATCTGGCTGCCGAATCTCTCGTCGCACTTTTCGCGCCTTTCATCACCTTCGGGCAGGATAAGAACGATCCTTCCCGCACAGCTTCTCTTTACGAGCGGAATGAAATGCTGGTCGATCCATTCTAAGTCTTCTGCGTTGACCGCAAATCCTTCAGGTATATCGATTATGTAAGATGCACCCGACTTTTCGCGAAGGAGGTTGCAGGAAGCCATAAGCGGGTTTCTTAATTCGCTTCCCGACCATGTCTTGCTGATAGTTATCAGGACGACATCGTCGCCTTCTCTATATTCATAACTGAGGTTTTCCGCCATTGCCGCTCCTTATACGCACTTTATGCAGAGCCTGATGAGATTCATGACGCATTCCTGCAGATCGGCTCTGGAAAGCTTGTTATTGTAGACGGCTTCGATGATATCATCAACATTTTCCTGGCATCCCGGCATCTGGAGGTCGCAGCCTGCGTAAACGCATTCTCTCGGACTTCCTGCGGGATACTTGTAAGTCTTGTTGTAACCAAGGAATGCAACATCCTGGAAAGAAGAGAACCAGTCGGTCATGACGATGCCTTCAAAGCCCCATTCGTCACGAAGGATGTTCTGGATAAGCTCATAGTTGTTGCAGGTATGGATACCGTTTACGAGGTTATAAGAAGCCATGACAGCATAAGGCTGAGCTTCTCTTACGCAGATCTCAAAGCCCTTGAGATAGAGTTCTCTCAGAGCACGGGGTGAGACGTGTGCGTTCGTAAACATACGGTTGTCTTCCTGGTTGTTTGCGCAGAAATGCTTGATGGTCGTTCCTCTTCCGTCTATAGACTGAACGCCCTTAGTATCAGCTGTGGCACAAAGGCCGGTAAGGACAGGATCTTCAGAATAGTACTCGAAGTTTCTGCCGCAGAGAGGATTCCTGTGGATATTCATTCCGGGTGCGAGCCAGAGGTTTACTCCGTACTCTTCCATCTCTTCTGCGACCATGTGGCCGAGCTGATAGATGAGATCCATGTTCCAGGACTGTGCGAGCGCGGTAGCCGTAGGGATCATTGTGCAGTACTGGTAGTAATCGATGGCATCTTCGGGAAGATCATCCGGGAAAGGATAATCGATATAACCGAAAACTCCGCCGCCCGGGAGAAGATCACCCTTGCTCGTAGCCTTGAAATGAGGCTGGAGTCTTAAGCCTGCAGGGCCGTCAGCCATAACGATCGGCGGAATCTTGCGCGAAACGACATATTTGTCGATGGTCTCGGCAGCTGCTCCGGGAACATTTCCGGATGCCGAGAATACCATTCCGTCCTCTAAATCTCCCCTGTCGTAGTTACCTACGCAGAGCTCTGCAAGTTCCTTAACCGAGAACTGGGAAACAAGCTGGGAAATACCCGCATTGCGTCCGATGACGGAACCCAAGGTGATGGTATCATCCTTACGTTCGTTAACATGAGCCTCATTTACGCCCCTGTATCTTACGATGGTCCTTCTGATACGGAATGTATCAAGAGTGATCCTGATGGCATCTTCCATCTGTGCATCATCAAGATGAGCGCGGAGCTTCTTGCCTGTGCCCGGATTCTGGAGCTCGTCAAATCTATACTGAGGTTCATCGACCAGGAAACGGTGATACTTCTCAGCCATGATCTGATCAGGAATATTGATAACAGCTTCGATCTTTGTATCACGTGAGCTTGTACCTACACGGATAAGATAGTCGCCCTGATCGATTACTCTTGCGCAGATGTCATCGTCATATGATGCAAAACCGGAAGCATCAAAACTGATGCTGAGTTCTTCAGATTCGCCTGGTTCAAGAAGCCTTGTCTTACCGAAAGCGATGAGTTCCTGATAAGGCTTGTCGATCCTGTCCTGAGGAGCAGAGAAATAAACCTGTACGACCTGCTTGCCTGCGAACTCGGCACCTGTGTTGGTAACGAGAGCTTTAACTGTTATTACCGTTGAATTTGCTTCTACTGAAGTTACGTCAACTGAGAATGTCGTATAAGAACGTCCGAATCCGAAAGGATAAAGCGGAGCAATACCGAATGAATCGAAATATCTGTATCCGACATAGATGCCTTCACGATAGAATTCATCGTCAGTATCACCGTTGTTGGAACCGAACTCGGCTGCACCCGGATAATCCTCATAAGACTTTGCCCATGTATCCGTAAGCTTGCCTGAAGGATTTACCTTACCTGTAATAACGTCAGCGATGAGCAGACCGCCCTGGTTACCTGTCTGTCCAGCAAGCAGCAGAGCTCCGAGTCTGGGGTCGCTCTTGAGGTCAGATGCATCGATAATGCCGCCAACATTCAGGACTACTATGGAATTTGCATAATGAGAGATAACGAAATCGACGTTAGCCTCTTCCTCTTCAGTCAGATAGTAATCACCCTTCTCAGCCGTTCTGTCGCGTCCTTCGCCTGAAGCACGTGCGATAACATAGATCGCAGTATCGCATCCTGAATCAAGATAATCCTGCTCATTGATGAGAGGCTCTACAGGCATCGGTTCTGCAACTTCGAAATAAGCATTGGCAAGAGCGCATCCCTGAGCTTCTGCGTATGCCTCTACTGTGGCCTTATAATTTGCAAGGTTCTGGTCGTAGGATTCGTCATATCTGGACAGCCATTCGTCTGTCGTGATCTCAAAGCCTGCATCAACCAGACCGTCATATACGTTTACATTGAATCGGGTATTAACTTCACCGCTTCCGGATCCGCCCTTTACGGTGTGTCTCGCGCCGCTTCCGAAAAGCGCGATCTTTCCGGGCTGCCTGATCGGCAATGCACCTTTGTTCTCGAGGAGAACAAGACACTCGCCTCCAAGTTCACGGACAAGGTTCATGTGAAGGATCTCACTATCCGTCATCTCGTCAGAAAGTCTAGCTCGGAATTCCATATGCACGTCCTCCTTAAGATATCGGCTTTAAGTCGATAGTCTGATTATAATATAAAACGCGCAACGTGCAAAATTTTTTAATTAAATAAAATAAGGCGGAAATGTGACAAAAATCAGGCGTTTCAGCCTGTTTTCCTGGACAGCAGAACGTACTCGTATTCGTTGTCGAAAAAGACTTTTGCATAATGACCTGAGATCTTTCCGTCCCTGCAAAGAGCTCCTATGCTCTCACCGCCTGTTTCTTTGAGCTGCACCATCATGGCACCGGTAAGCGCGGCACCTAATCCCGCATGTTCGGGAAGCGCGCCGAGATACGGCAGGACATAAGCCTCCGCCTTCTTTTTTCTTTTCAGGACACCCATAAGGTTGATCAGGTTTTTCGTGTTATATACTCTCGCGCCGTAATCGGGTACGCCGATAAAGAATGCGACGGCTTCTCCCTTGTAATACGCCATCTTAACGTAGCGCATGTCGAGGATCAGGCGGTAATCGTTAAAGACCTGCCTGAACTCTTCTTCAGTCAGGCCGCGGTAGATCGGAAAGTTGCTGTAAAGCCTGGTTATCAGCACGTAGATCTCGCCGATGACCTTATCGAATTCTTCAGGAAGCGGACTTCTGATCTCGTATCCCTTTTCACGGAATTCTCTGAGCCTTTTCGTGTATTTCGGATCGGGTTCGATGATCTTCGTGAAGTAATTGGAAATATAATGCTCGCAGACCTCAAAGCCGTTATCCGTAAACTGCTTGAGATAGTAATCCAGGTTATACGGCTCACCAGTATACGGAAGCTTTTCGAAAAGGTTGATCTTGAGCCTGTACTTGATCCAGAACGAACAGTCGACAGGTCCCGTTATCTTTCCATATCCCATCTCCGCTGCGATCCTCACCGCGTTATCGAAAAGGAATTTCGCGGCATCGTCCCTGTTAACGCATTCATAGAAGCCTATGTATACGACAGGGTCATCCTCATATCTGGTAAAACAGAATCTTCCGCAGACCTTGCCGTCATCGTAGACAAGAAACTTTTCAAGTTTGAAATAGTGCGAAAGCGGATGCGTTTCAGTAAGGATACGCGTGACGTCAGATACGCTCTCGGTATTGTTCTTTCTCGTGTAGAGTTTCTTTTTGAGGGCTATGAAGTCCTTGATGTATTTCTCTTCTTTGTCAAATTTAACTATCTCAAACACTTTGTCACTCTTTCCTTCTGACGATCTCGATCCTGCCGCTTCCGCCGTCCATCCTTACGATGTCTCCGGTATTGATCCTGTTCATTACGTTTGCAACGCCTACGACCGAAGGTATTCCAATCTCGCGTGAGATTATCGCAGTATGCGAAAGGATCGATCCCTTCTGAGATATTACACCTTTTGCAGATGCAAGATAAAAAACCCAGCCGGGATCCGTCATCTTCGTTACAAGTATCTTATCCTTTGCGTTTTCAAGCATCGAGATATCTTCGACAACGAGAGCCTCGCCCTCCGAGATCCCTCCCGAACAAGGCACTCCCTGCATCACTCCGGTCTGCTCTGCCATCTTATGCGAGTTCACGCTGACGTGATGCTTCGAAAACTCGTTCTTCTCGAAAATGATCCTCGAGAATGCAGGCAGACACTTATACATGCGGTACTCTATCTTGCGCTGTTCAATGCGTTCTCTTGCATCAAACGGTTCATTTACCATAGCAAACATCTCATCATAGGTCAGATAGAAGATGTCGCTTTCCGATGCAATATATCCGTCCCTGCAGAAGTTCTTTCCGAGACTTATAACTATCTCTCTTACCATGCCGAAAATGCGGCTTCTGTTAAGACGTGAGATTTCTCTATTAGATATTCCCGTTGCGCATTTTGCCGCAAGCTTTCTGACAGTCCTGCTCTCGCCTGTCATGTCTTTCTTTTCATCGTTCATGATGCTCTTATGTATCTCTTTGAGTTTTGCTTCATCTTCGCAGTACTCATCGATCTTTTTCATGAGCAGTTCGGGATTGGTCCGAAACGTCGGACTCTCGAGTTTCAGTTCCTCGAGATTGCGGTCGCCGTAGAGCCTGATATACTCATCGGTCCTGTGCTTAAACTCATCTTCTGAAAGTCCTTTGCGCGAATACGCAAGGTCGATCATGGCACGCACCGGCTTTAAGCTTTCAATGTTCGTGATACCTGATAAGAACTCGTTTGTCTTGTCGTCCGCATCGTCGTATTTCTTAGCAAGGAAATGCTTCAGAAGGCCTGTGTGCACGAACGTATAAAGGTCGTTTATCAGAGTGATGTCCCAGCACGCAAAAAGCTTCTTTTCGATTATGCGGAACTGGGCAACGAGTTCTTCATTACTCATTCCATCGTGATATGACTTATAAAAATCGTCGTTGATCTTTATGAATGCCTCATTGAGTTTTTCCATCTCTTTCGGCGAATTCTTAAACGACGAAATGATGCGCCTGTTTATGCCCATTCTCTTAGCAAAAGATACTTTCATATCCTGCTTCTCATCGTAGGTCTTATTCTTTACTCCGAGCATCTCCTGCCATACCGGAATGATCTTCTTTCTGAACGGAAGGAACTTTATCAGCGTGTACCAGTTGGAGATCTTGTAATACATTCTTCCGTTGACGTTTCCTACCATGTTTCCGAAAACAGGTTTAAGCGCATCAAGATACTTGCCTTCACCGATTATCCTTCTGCAGAGTCCTTCAAAAACGCCGCTGTAAACGAAGCCTACAAATCCGCATGTCAAGGGCAGCGAGAGGTTCGGATAGCTCTCGACGATATTGCTGTTATCGAGTATCAGGAACTTCGAAGGATCGGCATTAGCAAACGTCGTGATCTTCCTCGCCTGAAGAATGTATATCTTTCCGTCTTTTACGGAGAACTCTATGTCAAGATAATCTCCTAAGAGTTCCTTGATCTTCGAAGCAAGGCTGATCAGATCCTGTATCTGCTCTGAAGAAAGGCGGTCTTTATCGCCCTCGTAGTAGTAAAGATCATCGTTGGTGTTGTAGTAATAACTCGTTGTATCAGTCTTATCCGAAACAACGTTGTCACCCGTTCCCTTTCCGACAGTGATAACGCACTCGTTCATTATCCCCTGCGGATTTGAAGTAAACAATACGCCCGAGCAGTCGCTGTCTATCATCCTCTGGACGATGACGCTCATCTTAACGTCTTTGCCGATCTCGCGCTGCTTAATGTATTCCGCGGCACCTTCATTTGAAGCAGATGCCATGCACATGTCTATCTTTTCCTGGAGTCCGCTTTTCGGGACACCGAGATAAGTATCGAACTGTCCTGCAAAGCTGTCTGAAGCGCCATCTTCAACGTCTGCCGAAGATCTTACGGAACTAATCTCCCAGGAGATATCAGGAGCCTTTCCGTCAGTTACGACGACAAACTCAGGAACGGGTATCCCGTTATCTCTCATAAGGATCAGATTGTCGGCCTTGCCTCCGTACATCAGATGATACCTTTCCACTTACAGAATATATAACCTGCTACCGTAAGGAGCATCGTGCTCTCCTGGATGTATGTGTAGCGTTCCACCTTTTCGACGATGACAAATCTTTCCGGATCCTTCTTGAACTGCAGGAACTTGACCGTCATCCAAGTTGTAAGTCCGCAGAAGAAAACAACTGTAGGCTTGCTCAAATTCCATACGAGAACGATGTTTGTAAGGATATCCACGATAGTAAGAACGAGGACAAACCAGATAGCTTTCTTGTATCCCCAGAGTTTTGAATAAGTAACGTATTCCGTCTCGTCTTTCGGTGCTCTGATCTTTCTTGAGACTTCCCAGATGAGAGCCGGGAAATATAATGTCCAAAGCGTCATCAGCGTTGTGATCGAAAACGGATTGAGTTGATATTTGATCACCGTGAACGAGATGATATACATGTTGATAAACATCTGTACGGGATTGTGCGTAACGAGCGCAAGGAACAGATTCGGCTGGATCTTTGCCCTCTGAAAGAACCAGTTCCTCATCAGGAAACCATAGCCGTAGAGTATCGCGCAGAAAATCAGATTATTCATGAAGATGATGTTCAGAGCGATCGCTATCACCTGGAAGAAAATGCACGAAATGATTATATCTTTCTTAAAGACGCGTCCTGATGCAAGCGGTCTGTCCGGAAAGAGTTTCTTATCGGTCTCATAATCCTTAAGGTCATCTGCGACACGGAGCCAGAGGAGGAACGCAAACACAGTATAAGCGCCGGTTACTTCCTGCATGCCGAGCCTGAAATCGAGCACGCCGTAGTTAAGCAGAATGATGAAATATATCTCGCCGAAAACGATCATGCCAAGAAGGAGTCTGGCAAGCAGCGGATATCTCTCTTTGTAATAGATGTACAGTCTCTTAAGCATTTCCAGTAACTCCGATACGTTCTCCCATTTTAACCTTTGTCTCTATCCCGTTTCCACTCATTTCAAGGATATCCGGATCAACGTTGATCCTGCCCTTTTCAAAGAACAGTACGATCGTTGAACCGCCCTGTTCGAAATAACCTTTTTCCTGTCCTTTTTCGAACATAGTCACGCCGTTGTTCTTAATGCGTCCGACAAGGAGTGCGCCGACTTCGATATAAATGACTCTGCCAAAGTGATCAGTATCAAGTATGTTTACGATTCGGTGATTCTCTTTGTAGATCTTGTACTTTGAAGATATCGAACTGACAGTGTGGAGCTTTCCTTTTATCTCGTAAGAATCCAAAACCTTTCCCGAATCGATATGGCAATAGTGATGATAGTCATCCATCGAAAGCCTGAATACGAGAGCTTTTCCGCCGGCAAATCCGCTTAGGTCAGTGCTGTTTCCGACTATCTCATCAGGAGTATAAACACTGCCCTTTACAGTGAACTTAAGATCATCACCGATGTCATAACAGAGTACCTTTGAATCAGCAGGTGAAATAACGGCCAGCGGATCATGATCCACAGGTCTTTTTCCGGGCTTTATCTTGCGCGTAAAGAAATCAGAAAAAGAGAGGTATTCCCTGTCTTCGAAATCGTCCATGTTGATCTTATATTCTTCGATGAACGGATCGATCTTTTTTACGCTGGATCTCTTCCTGTCTTTTGATGTCGCCATCGTGGAGAAAACAGGAAGCAGAATGAACTTTGAAAGCACTCTTCCATACCAGGTATTGTAAAGACGCTCCAATGATCTTCCGCCGTACTGACGGTCCTCGACGAAACTCTTATCCTGTCTTACGTAGATCTTCATTTTCCTAATCTGATATAGAGAACGAACAATACCACAGCAAGAGCAAGGAAGAAAAAGTATCCGATCTTCCTCGGTTTAATGACCTTGATCTTGAGAACATAAAGCACTGCCGTAATTACCATAGCAACGCACAGAATGTAACCCGTAATGACCTGATCCACCCACATTATCGAAAGATACGCAAGGGAAAAAATCATCGCGGCAAAAGTTACGGGAAGACCGGTGTAATACTTGATCGGCGAATCCTTGTCTTCGTTTTCTTCCTGGCATACGTTAAAGTACGCAAGCCTCGCAACACCGAAAACGGCATAAAGAGCGCAGGCAACGACCGAATACCACTGCACACCACAGACCTTGATAACAAGCACGATGGGGAGCGCGATAAAATCGATAACGTCAGCAAGCGAATCAAGCTGTATGCCGAAGTTCTTTTCTTCCTCGGTCCTCTTGCACATTCTTGCTACAGTTCCGTCAAACATGTCGCAGATGCCTGAAACCATAAAGCACATCATTGCTAAAGACATTTTGTCTGCCATGATGAATATCATGGAAGCGACAGCGAGAAGCATTCCGACATATGTAACGATTACCGATTTATTCCACTTGCCGATCATGTTATTTCTCCTCTTCGATCGTTACGATACCGGTGGCACCGTCGATGGTGATCGTCTGTCCGTCCTTTATCTTCGAGAGCGCGTCATGGCAGTTTACGATAGCAGGGATTCCGTATTCCCTTGATACGATAGCCGCATGACAGAGTATTCCGCCGTACTCGGTAACGATACCCGAGAGGATAGCGAATTTAGGAGTCCAACCTGTATCGGTGAATTTCGTTACGAGGATATCATTCTGCTGCAGTCTTTCAATCTCGCTGAAATCGTAGATAACTCTTGCAGTACCTGTGATCTTTCCGTTGTTAGCACCGATGCCTTTAAGCGAATTGCCGGCATTGCCGCTTACAGTCTTTGAATCGCCGCCGAACATCGGTCCGATCTCGTTTTCGCTCATGTAATTGCGGAATGAATCGTAATATCTTCTGTTCTTGCCGATGATATCGTAAAGATCTTCCTTTGTAAGTTTTCCGTCAAGGAAATCCCATACGTTTCCGACTTTGAGCATCCAGATGTCTTCTTCCTTCTCAAGGACATTCTCTTTTACGAGCTGCTTGGAAAGCTCAACGGTGTAGATCCTGATCATGTAGTAGAAACGTGTTGATACGTCCCTGAACTCCTCACGCCACCAGAGCATGTGACGCATCTCCTTGACCTTGTTCCTGACCTTCTTGTATTTCGAAGGACTGAGCTTGGTCTCGAGATCAGAGAAGATCTTGTCGCTCTTCTCCTTACCTTCTTTCCTGTCCTTATCAGGACCGAAATCACCGGTAAGTGAAAGCATGTCTTTTACGGATACGATAAGCGGAACGGGATCTTCATAGTAGCACGGATACGTAACGTCGAGTTCCTTGTCGGAGTGATATCCGTACTTTTCTACGATATCCTTCATGCCGGAGATCATATATTGATTGCTGTCTATATTTCGTGCGATCTCTTCAGCGGAAGTATTGCTCCAAAATCCAAGAGCGCCCTCGTCAGCGATTATCTTTCTCGACAGATCCCACATCGCATAGAACGGAAGCAGGTGCGAAATGTTTTCAATGCTTCCTAAGAGAGTCAGATACTCGCTCTCTGAAACATACTTGAGCAATCCGTCTTTATAAAGTGACTGATGGATCGTGTTGATGAATATCTGCCAGAAATATGTCGTCTCGCTGTGCAGATAGATATCGTGCGTAAGGCTGTAGAATCTCTTCTTGATATCATCGATGGTTTTATTGTCGTAATCACTTCTGTATCTTTCGTATGTTTCAAGAAGATCACTCTTTAGCTTTTCCGCATTATCGTTTCTTTCCTTGAGGATCTTCTTCTGCGCCAGAGCCATTCGAAGTATGTGGACAAGCGCACCGGGTGTGGCTTTGGTAACGTGGCCTTCACCTTCATATGTCGGCCTGATGCCGTACTCCTGATCGAATTCCCTCTCACGGTATCCTACGACACCGCTCATGGCCTGTTTTGCAACGGAGAGATTCCAGTAAGGTCTTCCGTAATACATCTCACCAAGTTTTTTATCAACATCCTTAGGAGTTAAGATCTTCGAATCAAGAAGGAACTTTCTGAAACTGTATTCCCAGATATATTCGTAAAGGCTCCACATGTAAGGCGTGCAAATAGATGCTGAGACACCGCCGTCCTTGAAATCAGCCGTGGTCCAGATGTCTTTCAGATCACCATAGTTGATCTTTGTAATGCTTCTCGACTGAAGAATATAAAGCTCTCCGTTTTCGATGGCGAATTCGATATCGCAGGGATGTCCGAAATGAAGCTGGATATCAGCAAAGACCTTACCCATCTTATCGAGCATTTCGTTATCGACGAGACCGCCTTCTTTTGCGCTTCCCTTGAGCTCATATCTGTCGTATTCATACTGCTCGGGATTGACCCTTCCGCTTACGATGTTTTCACCCAGGCCCTTAACGACTTCTATGAGCATCTTCTTGTCGTTTCCGGAAACGGGATCTACCGTAAAGCAGATTCCGCTGACATCAGAATCGACCATCTCCTGAACGACTACTGCCATCGCGAGATCGTCGGAGTTTATCTTGTTTGTCGCTATATAACTGATGCCTGTCTTATCGAACATCGAACGGTAGCATTCGATTACTTTTGAAGCGATCTCATCTGCGCCCTTCGTGTTGAGATAAGTCTTGTACTGACCGGCAAAAGAGAACTCAGCGAGGTCTTCTTTTGTAGCGCTGCTTCGTACCGCATAGGACTTGGAAGGATCAGTCATCGAAGAGATCTTAGAGAGCATCTCATCGTCTGCTTTAAGCCCGTCGAAAAGAGCTCCGATTGCTTCGCCCGTCTTACCTGCGTTATCTGCATTAAGCTTACCCATAAGCTCAGCGATCTTTGCTGCGATATTGTTCTTGGAAACGAATGAACGGTATTCCTCAGCATCTAAAATAATGCCGTCGGGAACGTTGAAGCCGGCCTTTTTCATCTCAACGAGATTGCCTGCTTTATTGCCTGATTCAGATATCTGTGAGTCGGGTCCTTTGCTGATTCGGTAGATCATAATAAATCCTTAAGTCAAAACATATTCTTGCGGAGGTGCGCGAAATACAAAAGCATGTTCAAGATGATATGCGTCACTGCTCCGACGATTACATACAGGAAGTAATACCAGACAGGCAGCGGATGAAAAATGCAAACGACTAATACACATCCGAAAATGGAATCCGCCTGATCGAGGAATACGAATAAGACTTTCTGCCATCCTTTCATTGTCTTGCCCGGCTCGATCCCCAGACGCCTTTTAAGGAAACTGTTAGGCAGTTCGAAAAACGCGTAGGCGATTCCGATGAGGACTCCGCAGAGCAGATTGTAAGTAACTTTGTTTTCATGTTCGAGATAGAAGAAATCATGTGATGCAAGAACAGGTGCTGCCTTGCAGATGAAACCCCAGAGAAGAGTCATCAGGGTACCCAAGATCACATAACCGGCAAATCCCTTCCAGGTCTTGTTCTCACCGAAGATACGTCTGCCGTCAGTAAAGTTCTTTCCTGCGTCCATAGGTTTCTTTAAGAATCCTAAGATCGGGAGCTTGCAAAATATCATGTTCAGGATTCCCGCAAATATGACCGGCATAAGAGTAACGTACATGTATGCCAGGTTTGTCAGGACGCTGTTCATATCTTTACCATTTCCATTCTTTAAAAAGTTTCCTGCCATCAGACGAATGATGCTTACGCCATTCGTTTGCGGCCGCGATCACGATCATGATGATACCTGCGATGAGCAGATACAAAAGCCATGCCATCGATGACCAGAACGTCGCCGACAGATAGATCGCTATGCCGATGATAGACACAACTCCAAGTATAAACCAAAGCCTGCTCTTTTGTATAAAAGAAAATAAGAAAATACCGCCTGCAGCAACGCCGGTCACGATCAGATCGAAAGTTTCGCCCGAAATTGCAGCGGAAACGCCTTCAACCGTGAGGCAGGCTGCAACTATCACAAACCACGAATACTTCATGACCTTTTCTTGGGCAGGCTTTATCAGGTACCTTATTATCGCGGCATCCGCCAAAATGACGACCATATAAAGCTCGGTCATGTATACTTCGGAAAGTTTGATGTAGTCCTGGTCGATCAGCGCGGCAGCCACCGGAATGGTAGCCAACGAAGCTATGATCCTGGCTGGAGTCCTTGTCCTGCCGATGAAGTTGAATATCATGAGGGACAGTATCAGATAAATGACAGTCGTTTTGTAATCCGAGTCATTAAGACCGATGAGAAGGATCGCCGGCATGAACGCAAGATAATCGATTCCCTTTCCGGAGAATACCTTTTTCTTGTATAAGAGCCTGCCGATCACAAACTGGCCAAGTATCAACAGAACGAATATGAGGTTGTTCAGGTCTTTATTCCGGATATGCATTTCGGCGGTGAAGAATTCACCTAACGCGAATTCCAATAAGAGCGCCGGCAGGAAAGCAAGAAACTCGTTTCCGCAGAAATAAAGAACAAGCAATACTATAGGCATAGCAACGATCATCCAGGAAACGTTCCAGAATGACAGAGAGAATAACGACCAGGCAATCAGCAACGCACTGACGATATGTCTCAAAGGCCTTGTATAAGGCTGGACCTTATCTTTCTTGAACAGAGGCACGAAACGGATCAATATCAATGCTCCCGCCATAACAGCGAGCATTATGCCGAAGGCAAACTCATTTGCAGGACGATCTATCTTTAACAGATCCAAAACAATGCCGGGAACGAATACAACAAATGCCGGTGAATTCAGCGCAAGCGCAAAAACTATAAGCGAAGGAATGCTGAGCGTTTCCTTTTTCTTCGCGCCGATATAGTAATTGTATGCAAGCAAAAGAGAATCGATAAACAGAAGGATACCGTTTGCAAGAACCTTGAAGAATATCTCTTTAGCAAAAAACGTGATCGGGAGGCCGCCTCTCCATGTGATATCCTGTACTCCGATAAAATAGATCATACCGAAAAGCAGGGCTGTCCACATCAGTACTTCAAGTGCAGCTCTTATCCTGTGATCATCTTTCCAGAAACGTCTGAGGACCGTAAGTACGATCGATGCAGCAAGAGGAACCGGAACGACGAGCAGGAAATAAAGATATTCGTCCTTGTCGCCGAAAATGGCAAGCATCGCTTCTACTGACATGATGAAAAACCATACACCTGCCAGACCGGCATTTATCACGCCGGAAGGCTTGGTTTTTGAGAATACGGCAGACAGCACGGACATAACGGTTCCGATGCATCCCGCGATCACTACGGGTACATATACCGAACTCCAGGTACTGTCACAAAACAGAACAAAAAAGACCAGCAATGAAGGGAAAAGAATATCCGATATAAGCGTGCGGACCTTGGTCAGGAAGAATACAGCATAAAGAATTGCGAAAAGCACCAGAACTGTCCATACCGAACGGGGATATTTGTAATCAAAACAGACAAGTGCCAGGAACAGGTTTAGTACCGTAAAAGGCAGCAGCTTATCGATCCATTTCCTCTTCGGTGTGAACTTCGCGTGAAGGAGCAGTGCTGCATTTGCAAGAACCGAACCGATAAGGACCATAGTGTTTTTTGAACCATCTTCCATTGCGGCCGGGACCGATACGATCATCATAAGTACAGATACGAAAGTAATTATCTCAGCATAGATCTTAAGATCCTTTTTGACTGAATCCGCTTTGAAGATCATGATGACGCGGAGTATGACCGCAAACACAGCGATTGCGATGAAAATGCTCTCATACGGATATACGTAGTTTGATTCATTACCGATCTTACCGGCGATAAAAACGATGAGCCAGGTAAAGGAGAAGTAAGTGATCCCGTTATAGAACTTTGAGTTGTATATGTGCTTTCCAATGATCGCAGACAAAGCCATCAGCAATGATGCAACAGCGGCTACGATCCAGCCGTTTCCGCCAGAGAAAGAAACCCACTTTCCAAGAAGCTTGAACATTCCGACTCCGACAATAACTATCGGACCCAGGAAACTTCCCAATGTATAGAAAGCAAATCCCGTTTGCTTAAGCTTTAAAACCTTTCCTGAAAGGAACGAAAGAAAATAAACTACAGCTACAGCTGCAATAAGCGTTATCGCTCTTGCAGCATTGCCCATGAAGCTCCATGAAACAGAAAGGAATGATGCTCCGACGATGGTAAGAAGCAGAACGCCTACACCGAAAGTGATGCTCGTACTGCTGATGCGTGATCTCTTTTGGGGTACCGGTTGTGACGCAGACGCGGGCGCCTGCTGATATGCCTGCAAAGGAACGGCAGCCGGATTATTCTGAATTACAGGAACCTGAGGCTCGTAATGATATACCCGTCCTGCTGCAACAGCCTGCTGGTTATGCGCATCCTGCTTCATCCGCAGGATCTCCTTACGGGCTTCAACATACTTGACTACAAACGTGATAAGCAGTATCTGAAGTGCGACCGCATACGGAAGAATGAATAAAATACTCAGTAATCCGAATTCATCAAGATCCATACTATATCCCCTTTCCAGACTATCCCTTGTTAGCGTGATAATAGCATTGAAAAAAATCAGTGTAAAGTGCTTTGATAGTCAAAGTAATTTACTGCCACAGATTTACCGCACAAATATAAAGGGCTCTATTAAGAGCCCCTTACACTTCAAACTGACCTTTTACTCTTGATCCTCAAAAACCAGAATATTCTTTCCGTGCTGCTTGCCGTAATACATACGGGCATCAGCAACTTTGATGATATCTTCCGGCGTACCGTATATGTCTTTGTTTTCCTCAAGCCCGATCGTGGTAGTTACAAAAATGTTCTTGCCGAAAAACGATGTCGGATTGGATTCAATGCTCTTCCTGAGACGCTCAACCTGACCCTTTGCGGTAACAAGATCACAGCCGTTCAAAAGGATTACAAACTCTTCACCGCCCCATCTGCAGATATCGCATCCCGGAAGTTCACGCTTGATCATCGTAGTAACATGCTTGAGTACTTCATCTCCTGCCTCATGACCATAAGAATCGTTGATCCGTTTGAAATCATCAAGGTCACAAAATGCGATACTGAAATGATTGGAAGGTTCGGACATCAGCTCTCTTACCATAGGCAGAAAACCGCGTCGGTTCAAAAGGTTGGTAAGCGCATCTTCTTGTGCGACAACTGTCAGCTGCTTATTCTTCTGCTCGAGGATGTTAACCTGATTCTCGCTCGAGAAGATATACATTACGTTATAGAAAATAACAGCTATGATCATTGCGAACGCAGAAAAGACTACCAGCAAGAGTTTAATTCCGGGTGTCACGTTGTAGACCGGAGACATTTCGAAAAAGCTTGCGTACAATGCCGCAAACATTAAGACATTCAGTATGAGCATCAATACAACGCCCCATCTCTGAGATCCCTTAAACAGGCTGCTTCCGAAGTAAACAATGATAGGTATTATCGAGAAAAGGAAGAAGTATGTACCGCAGCTCAGACCAACATAGTATGTGGAGACTACAGAATAAATGGTAACTTCAAGGATTATGCTCGCATAGACCGGAAGGATGTGTCCCGTTCGGCAGAGCAAAAAACAAAAGACATAGACTATAACGCTGACAGCATTAAACCTTACAAGTTCCCAAACTCCGCCGATCAGGAAGATAACACCAAGAGTTGCATGAACCAGCCCCATTACAGCAACCGTAAACGAATAAGCATTCTCAACGAGATAACGCAATATCCTGCTTATTGCAGAATATGTGGCAGGTCTCTTTATATGCTTTTTAATCTCGTTCATGCTTCAAAATGTTCCTTGTTTTTAAGCGGACACCCATCCATATCTTAATCTTATAAAGACATTTTTACACGCTGTTTTGAAATTACATAGGACAAAATATAAATATTTAATAAACTAAGTCAGGGTTGAAATGAATTCCTTTGCCTGTATCTTGTTTTCCTCAACGGCTTTTATCAGCTCATCCACAGATGAAAAAGCCTGCTCGGATCTTAAGAATTTCAGGAGTTCGACCTTGATCGATGCTCCGTAGATATCCTCATCGAAATCGAAGATAAAAGTCTCTGCGACATCGTTTACCGCATCTTCCACGGTAGGTCTTCTGCCGATGTTGGTGACGCCGTAAAGTACGCGGTTCCCGAGCGTAACGCGAGAACAGTAAACTCCCCTTCTGACAACGAATTTATCTTCGGGTATCTCAAGGTTTGCTGTCGGGAATCCCATGTTCCTTCCTGCCTGCTTGCCGTGAACCACGCGGCCGGTATAGTAGAAACTCTTTCCTTCGCACATCTTTGCGGCAAGTTCACAGTCGCCCTCAGACAAAGCTTCACGAAGCCATGTAGTTGATATCCTGCGGTCTGTTCCCTCAAGAACCCTGTCACTTATAACACGCAGGCTGATCCGGTTTTCGGATGCGAACTGCTTGAGCATAAACTCGTCACCAGCCGCGCCTTTTCCGAACCTGTAATCGTGACCGATGAACAGAGCCGCTGCACCTGTGCGCATCTTAAGTATCTGCTCACAGTATTCTTCAGGACTCATGTCTTTTACCTGCGGGAAATTGAGAACGAGCATCTCATCAACGCCGAGTTCTTCGAGCATCCTGACACGCTCTTCCATTGTGTAAAGAAGCCTGTCTTCACCGTTCTTTCCAAGGTTCCTGAATGTCTGGACGCATGTAAGAAGTCCTGATCTTTCGGCAAGTCTTACCGCACTCTTGATGATGTCAGTATGTCCCTGGTGGAAGCCGTCAAACATGCCGAGTGCCATGACACGTCCGCCCGGTATGAACGGGAGATTATCGAGTCCGTATCTTGAGCAAACCTTAATCATTGGCGAAAAGCCTCTCTATGCGCATTACTGTTTTTCCGTCTTCGGCAGCGGGATAAACGACCGCGATCGTATTGCCTTCAAAAACAGCGCGGTAATATGTTCTTTCGTCTGTAACCGATACGCCTTCAAACGGGATCTTCTTTCCAAAGCCGAGATCCTTTGCCTGACGGGCATTAAGCTGAACTTCAGGTATGTGAGAAATAGCAAGTGCAGAACTCTGAAGGAACGAAAAATCCTCTTTCTCTGCCATCTCGAAAAGTTCATCGGGAGTATATGCGTTCGCTACACTGAAAGGTCCGTTCTTCGTTCTTCTCAGTGACTGTGCGTATGCTCCGTAACCAAGCATTTCTCCGCAATCAGTGCAGATCGTCCTTATATATGTGCCCTTTGAGCATGCACAAGTAAACTCAACGGCAAAACCCTTTTCGAGCGTCTCGATCTTATCTATCACAAGGCTGTATATCTTGATCTTCGCAGGAGGAAGATCGATCTCCTCACCTTTGCGAGCGAGGTCGTAAGCCTTTACTCCGCCGATCTTCTTTGCTGAATAAGAAGGCGGTTTTTGCTCGGTCATTCTTGAGATCTTGGCAAAAGCTTCACGCACTTTCGCAAAATCAGTTGCTTTAAGTTCAGACATCTCTTCTTCTGAAGGATAATTCTCTGAAATGATCTCACCCGTGCAGTCGCCGGTATCTGTAACAGCACCGAAGACAGCCCTGCACGAATACTCTTTATCGTAGCCTTCGCAGAAACGCAGATACTTGAGTCCCTTGCCGCAGAACACCGGCAAAAGACCCGTCGCGAAAGGATCGAGCGTGCCTAAATGACCGGCCTTTCTCGAGCCGGTCAGTTTCTTAATTGCGCCGTCTGTCTTAAAAGACGTCCAGCCCTCTGGTTTGTCTACAAGGATTACTCCGTCAAAGTTCATAGGAGTTTTTCCACACGCTCTTTGACCTCATCGGCAAGAGCATCTATCTTTCTGTCTCTTGCGGTGAAACCTGCTGCGCGCAAATGTCCGCCGCCGCCGTAAAGGCTCGCGAATGCAGCGGAATTAAAGCCGTCGTTGGACCTTACATTGCCCCTGATCTCACCGTTTTCAAGTTCTCTTAAAACGATCGCGACCTCAACTCCGTCAACGTCTCTCAGCGCGGAAACAACGTCATCAACGCCATCGGGACCAGCACCGAATTCCTTGAACATCGAATAAGGAACGACACTGATCGCGAACTGTCCGTCGCAAAGGAACTCTGCCTTCGAACGTGCCGCTGCAGAAAGCCTGAACTTGGATTTCTTCTTGAGGTCGAAAAGGTTATAGCAGACGGCTGAGATATCTCCGCCGAGAGCCATAAGCTCGCCTGCGGAAACTAGTGTCTCTGGCTGCGTATTCTTGTATGTGAATCTTCCGGTATCCGTAACCATGCCTGCTATAAGGCACCCTGCGCAGAGTTTGTCTGCGAGCGCACTTACAGGCTTTCCGAGAAGCTTTGCAGTTGAGCAGATAACGTAATAAACAAGCTCACAGGCAGACGATGCTTCCGGATCGATCCACATGTTGTCAGCACGCTGGCTGACTGAAGCATGGTGATCGATGATTATCTTATTGGGACACTTGTCAAAATATTCTCCGCATGCGCCCATTCTTTCGGATTCGGAAATATCGACGGAAATGGCTCTGGTGTATTTTCTGTCAAAGACCATTCCGCTTTCCCTGAATGCTCTGGCGACTTCAGTATCTGCCGTAACATCGAAAAGCAGTCCTGAAACCCCCAGGAAATTCATGTTCTCAGGGAGTTCCTCAGGCATTGCGACATATGCTTCAACACCTATCCTTCTAAGTGCCTCGCAAAGACCGCAGGCAGAACCCACACAGTCACCGTCAACACTCTTGTGAAGGAAGATAAGGCATACGCCGTTCTCTTTCTTGAGATCGGCAGCCATATCTATAAGTTGCTGCGCTATGCGTTCTGAATCTGCCTGATACTTATCAATCATTTTCGCTGCCGGATTCCTCTTCCTTAGCTTCGGTGCCCTGTTCACGCTTTTCGCGTTCAGCGCGTCTTCTCTCGTCATCGGCGATCGTCTTTGCGATGAGGGCATCCATGCGCGCTGCTTCGTCAAGAGTGTTATCAAGCTTGAAATGCAGCTCGGGAGCTACTCTGAGCTTGATCTCCTGGACGGCTTCATAGCGGATGAAGCCCTTGGCGTGCTCGAGCGCATCCATCGCATCCTTCTTAGTCTTATCATCACCGTAAACGGAAATGAAGACTGTGGCATGCGTCAGATCCGAACTCATCTTGACGCCGGTGACCGAGGTCATGAAGGGAACCCTGGGGTCCTTCAGCCTCGTACCGATTATCGATGAGATGACTTTCTGCATCTCATCACCGACTATTTCAGGTCTTCTTCTCTTCATTTATCAGTCTCTTGCAACCTCGATATTGCCGTACGCCTCGATGACGTCGCCAACCTTGATGTCGTTGTACTTCTCAACCGTAAGACCGCACTCGTGTCCTGCAACAGCTTCCTTGATGGAATCCTTCTCGTGCTGGAGAGAACCGAGATCACCTGTGTAAACGACAACGTCGTCTCTGATGACCCTGACCTTTGTACCACGTGTGATCTTACCGTCTGTGACATAGCATCCGCCGATTGTTCCGATACCGCTGACCTTGAAGAGCTGTCTGATCTCTGCGTGTCCTGTGATGACCTCTTCGATCTTAGGAGCAAGCATACCCTTCATAGCGTTCTCGACATCCTCGATAGCGTTGTAGATGACGCTGTAGAGTCTGATATCAACTCCGGCTTCTTTAGCCTTGTCGATGATCATCTGGTTAGGACGTACGTTGAAGCCGATGATGATAGCGTTGGAAACGTCAGCAAGAACGACGTCGGATTCGTTGATCGCACCGACACCGCCGTGAACGACCTTGACCTTGACCTCATCATTGGAGAGCTTCTCGAGGGACTGCTGAACGGCTTCAACGGAACCTCTGTCGTCTGCCTTGATGATGATGTTGAGATCCTTGACGTCGCCTGCAGCCATCTGTGCCGCAAGAGTCTCAAGGCTCATCTTGGACGATCTGTGGAGCTGCTCTTCACGCTGCTTGATCTTTCTCTTTTCAACGAGCTGACGTGCTGTCTTGTCGTCTGTTACGGCATAGAGCAGTTCGCCTGCTTCAGGTACTTCAGGGAGACCTAAGATCTCGACAGGTACTGAAGGACCTGCCTTCTTGATCGGGTTGCCCTTATCATCGTACATAGCTCTGATGTTACCCATGATAGGTCCGCATACAACGGTGTCACCCTGCTTGAGTGTACCGCGCTGTACGAGAACGGATGCAACAGGACCTCTGTTCTTGTCGAGCTGAGCCTCGATGACGGCACCCTTTGCCTGACCTGTAGGATCAGCCTTGAGTTCCATGACGTCTGCAGTAAGCAGAACGTTCTCGAGGAGTTCGTCGATGCCGATGCCCTTCTTTGCGGAAATCGGGACCATGATCGTGGATCCGCCCCACTCTTCGCAGATGAGCTCATAGTTTGTGAGTTCCTGCTTAACCTTATCCGGATTTGCGCCCGGTTTATCGATCTTGTTGATGGCAACGATGATCTCTGTGTTTGCAGCCTTAGCGTGGTTGATAGCCTCAATGGTCTGGGGCATGACGCCGTCGTCTGCAGCAACTACGAGGATAGCGATATCCGTGAACTGTGCACCTCTCGCTCTCATCGTTGTAAATGCTTCGTGACCCGGAGTATCGAGGAATGTGATCTGGCGTCCCTTGAGTCTTACGGTGTAAGCACCGATCTTCTGCGTGATTCCGCCTGCCTCGCCTTCGATGACGTTTGTTGAACGGATCCTGTCGAGGAGTGATGTCTTACCATGGTCAACGTGACCCATGACAACGACGACCGGCGGCCTCGGCTGGAGGTTCTCGGGATTGCCCTCGCCCTCATCGAAAAGGATATCCTCTTCATTCTTCTCTTCAAGAAGTTCAGCATTGATGCCGAAAGAATCAGCTACGAGGCATGCCGTATCGAAATCGAGTTCCTGGTTGATGGTAGCCATAACGCCGAGTTTCATAAGAGCCATGATGATCTCGGAACTCTTCTTGCCGATACCTTCTGCAAACTCCTTAACGGTAATGAATGCAGGGATCTTGATCTCGGTTATTGTCTGCTGCTCAGCAATAGACTCCTCGAACTGCTTCTTCTTTTTCTTCTTGTATGAATAATCATCATATTCACCATCCTCGCTTACGCGGCCGGTGAACTGTGCATTCCTGTTCTGATGACGCTTGTCGGCAAAGCTGTTCTTGCCGTTGCCGTCCCTGCGCTCAGTATTGTCGTTGTGCTTCTTATCGAAAGCACTCTTTTCAGCGTAGTTTGTTCTGCTCTTCTTGACTTCATCAATAGGAGACTCAGCCTTCGGCCTTGCAGGACGTCTGAACTGGTTCTTCTGACCGGGCTCCTCGTCCTTGTCCTTATCGAATCCGCCGCCACCGCCGTGGCCCTGATATCCGCCGCCGCGCTGAGGTCCTCTGCCTCCGCCGTAGCCGCCCTGGCCACCCTGGCCGTTGTTCTGGCCGCCGTAACCGCCGCCGCTTCTTGCAGGGCTCTTTCTGTCACGGCCGGTATATGTAATGATCGTAGAGCTTCTGATGGTCTCTCCCCTTGCAGGAGCATCGCCAAGAGAAACAACTGCAGATGAAAGCCTCGGCCTCGGCTGAGGTCTTACGATATTCGGCTGTTCCTCTACGGCTGCGGGAGCTTCAGGCTTAGCCGCTTCGGCAGCAGGTGCCTCGGGCTTGGTCTCTTCAGGCTTTGTCTCCTCAGCCTTGGGAGCTTCCTTAACCTCTTCGGTCTTTACTTCTTCAACCTTTTCAGGCTTTTCAGCCTTCTCGGCCTTCTTTGCTTCCTTGGGTTCTTCTGTTGCCTCAGCAGCCTTAGCTGTCTTCGAAGAAGTCTTCTTAGCGGGCTTTTCCTTTGCAGGAGCCTCTTCCTTTACTTCCTCGGTCTCGGCAGCCTTCTTTGTGGTGCGCTTGGCAGCAGGCTTTGCCTCTGTCTTCTCAGCCTTCTCAGCTGTCTTAGCAGACTTAGCCTTTTCAGAAGTCTTAGTGGTCTTCTTTGCGGGAGCAGCTTCTTCGGTCTTCTTAGTCTCCTTCTTTGCAGGCTTTTCAGCCTCGGGAGCCTTCTCCTCTTTTTCAGGAGCAGGAGCCGCTGCCGGTGCGGGTGCTACGGCAGCTGCGGGTGCAGCAGCTGTATCATCGCCCTTATCGGACTTCTTATGGACTCTTCCGAGCCTCATTTTCTTGTTGCCTGAGACGCCTCCGACTGTAAGACCGTTTTTCTTGTTCTCGCTGTCTTCACTCATCAAATGTCATCCTCCTCATTGATGCCTTCAAGCAGATCGGATATTCCTTTTGCAAAGGCTTTATCCGTAACTGCTACGGCAGTCCTCGCGGGTTTGCCGAGTGCAATGCCCAGATCGTCGGAAGTTCCGAGTCTGAAGCACGTAACGGCTTTCCCTGTTACTTTTTCACTTTTTTCCGCGGCGCTCAGGAGTTTATCCAGAGTGTTGCGCGATATGTCGCGGCTTATTATCAGCAGCTCGGCCTTTCCGGAGGTAAGCGTTGAAGCAACGCCTTCCGCTCCCGATATGACCTTGCCGGCTCTCTGGGCCATGCCCAGCATTCCCAATATGCGCTGCTTGGCGTTCATTACGATTCCGCCTTCGCGGCAGCCGCGAGCATTTCCTGCGCGAGGGCTTTTGCCTCCTCGTCGCTTATTGACCTCCGAAGCCCCTTGGACAGTCTGCCTGCCTTCTTGAGCTCGGTCTTAATGCATTCTTCATTCTTGCAAAGATAGGATCCTCTGCCGGGAACTTTTCCGGTCGGATCGTAGACTATGCTTCCGTCAGCAAGAGAAACGACTCTCAAAAGATCGCCTTTGTCTCTCGTTGTCCTGCAGCAAACACAGCTTCTCTGCGGTTTCTTCTTCATGAGGATCAGGCTTCTCCCTTGCCCTCTTCCTCGTCAACGACCTGGAAGCCGTCTGTGAGGACCTTAGCAGCCTCATCGCTCTCGTCGGACTCCTTGCGGATGTCGATCTTGAAGCCTGTGAGTCTTGCAGCAAGTCTTACGTTCTGTCCGCTCTTACCGATGGCAAGTGAGAACTGCTGGTCAGGAACGATAACCTTAGCATGACGCTCAACGGAACCGTCCTCTGTTGTGGAGATCTCTGTGTCGACTCTTACTACCTTTGCAGGCTGGAGTGCTTCGCTGATGAACAGAGCAGCATCTTCCTTCCAGTCAACGATGTCGATCTTCTCATCGGAAAGCTCGTTCATGATCTGCTGGACTCTCTGTCCGCGCTGACCAACGCAAGCGCCCTTTGCATCGATATCGGGATCTCTGGAATATACAGCGACCTTGGATCTTGAACCGGGTTCACGTGCAACGGACTTGATGATGACATCGCCGTTCTTGATCTCGGGAACTTCGAGCTCGAAAAGCTTGGCAACGAGTGCGGGAGCTGTTCTTGAAAGAACAACCGAAGGTCTGCCGTTAGCTTCCTCAACACCGGTTACGAGGAACTTCATGATCCTGTCCTGATCGTAACGCTCGTTGCGGTTGTTGCGGATCTGGCCGTCACGTCTTACGATAGCCTCTGCACGGCCGATGTTGACGTAAACGTTTCTTGCATCCTTACGGACGATGGTTCCTGATGTGATCTCGCCGATCTTGCCGTGGAACTCGTTCTGGATCTTTGTGCTCTCTGCATCTCTTAATTTCTGGTTGATAGCGTTCTTTGCAGCGCCTGCAGCAAGACGGCCAAGGTCTTCTACGTCGATACCGATCTCGATCTCGTCTCCGATCTCGACATCTTCATAACCGACTTCCTTTGCATCTTCCAAAGAGATCTCGTTTGCATCATCGAGAACTTCATCAACGACTTCAACGAGCTTATATACATAGATCTCGCCTGTTTCACGGTCGATCTCGGCATTAACGGACTTGATGTCCTGCCTGTTTCCGCCGAACTCTCTCTTGTAAGCAGCAACGATTCCGCTCTCGATTGCCTGGAAAACCTCTTCCTCGTCGATAGCACGCTCTTCAGCGAGCAGCTTGACGAGGTCGACTATTGTCTCTCTGGGTTCCTCTTCACTCTTTCTCTTAGCCATCCTGAAAGTGACCTCCTCTTAGTACTGTTGATAACAATTAAAATTCAATATGTCTTACAGCCTTGGCAATGTCGCTCAAAGCAAGCTCATATTCCGTCCCGTTTGAAGCTTTAAGCTTCACTTTATCTTCCGCTGCGTCCTCACAGACACATGAGAATTCCTTGACACCGTCAATGGGAGCGTAAAGAGACACGTCAAGCGTCTCGCCCATATAACGCAGATAGTCGGCCGTTGTCTCGAGGGGCCTTGTAAGTCCCGGAGAAGAAACCTCAAAATAGTCGTAGTCCATGCCGAGTTCCTTCTCGAGAACGGGATCCGTAGCCTTGCTGACCGTTTCGCAGTCATCAATGCCGACTCCGCCCTTCTTGTCGACATAGAGCCTCAGGAACATCTTTCCGCCCTCTTTGGCATAGGAAGCATCGACCAGGTCGAGACCCAGCTCCTTTACCAACGGTTCGGCAATATCAAACGCTTTTTGCGCTGTCTTTGACCTCTTGCCCATGAAAGCTCTCAGCTCCTCTCAAAAACAAAGAACGGACCTGCACTGCAAGTCCGTTCTAAAAAATTACTATCTTTAAGAACGGACTTATATTAACACATACTAACCGGGCATGCAAACAGAAAAAGATTCTGATTAATTTAACATTTGGCTATTCATTTAATTTGGCAATTAAAGTAAAATATCCATATCCAGAAAATTCCTATGGAAATAAAATCCCCAAAGGAGAAAACATTTATGATCAAAGTTATTGCAGGACCTAAGGGCACAGGCAAGACAGCTAAGCTTGTTGATGACATCAACGCTGTAGCAGCTACCGACAGCAACGTCGTTTGCATCGAGCGCGGCAACCGCCTCGACCAGCTCCTGAAGCCCACTGTACGTCTCGTCAATATGAAGGAATACCCTGTTAAGGGTTTCGACCAGGTATTAGCATTCCTGTGCGGCATCTGCTCAAAAGATTACGACCTTACACATATCTATATCGATGCTATCTGCAAGATCGCTGACGACTATGATTTCAACAACTTAGGTGACTTCCTCGGCAAGCTCGACGCTTTCCTCGCTGACAAGCCTATCAGTGTTACGCTTCTTCTCAGCGGCGACATCGAGAACATCCCTGATTCAGTAAAGAAGTTTTTCTGATCGGGAACATAATTAAGCTAACAATGCCCGACTCATCAAGGTCGGGCATTTAATTAGAAAACCTTAAGGAGGATCTGTATATGGGTTTTATCAAGAAATTCACAACTGAGTTCAAAGAATTTGCACTCAAGGGCAATGTTGTCGATATGGCTATCGGTGTCATCATCGGTGCTGCTTTCAAGGATATCGTTACTTCCTTCACCGACAACTTCATCTCACCGCTCATCAATTCGGTCGGCGGCGCTGATATTGCCGGTTCCATCAGGCTTCCCTGGGTAAACTACGAAGGAATGGCTCTTGAAGACATCCAGAAGCTTTCTCTTAACTACGGTTCATTCATCAGTGCCATCATCAACTTCCTGATCATGGCTCTCATCCTCTTCGCAATGCTCAAGGCTATCAACGCTCTCAAGAATCTCGGCAAGAAGAAGGAAGAAGAAGCTCCTGCAGCACCTCCGGAACCCTCCGATGAGGTCAAGCTCCTTACAGAGATCAAGGATATCCTCAAGGAGAAATAATCCTTCTGCAAATGATCCAATGAACGGGCTCTTCGCAGCCCGTTTTTATTTGCTTTTATTTCCTGCTAAGCTATACTTTTTTTATATGGTATTAGATTTCTTTAAAAGATATATTTTTCTTATCCTTGCCGTCCTTATAGCCGTTTCCGGCTATTTCTATATACGTGCAAACGGAAGCGAATATACTTACATCCGCAAAGACTGCAATTCTTCCATGAACATTACGGATGTCAGGATCGATGACGACTCCATAGGCAAAATAGAGATTACATCCTGGGAAGTAACCGATAAAAATCTCACGGTCCACTTGAAGTCTGTTGCTCCCGGAAGAGCCTATTTGACGATCGTCTGCGATGATCATCCGAGTCTCGGAATCCTCTATGTACATAACAACGGAGTGATCACAAACAATTACTTCTTTGGAGACTGCACCGGCTGCAACAACGTGTTGCTTTGGGTCGCTGTATATCTTGTTGCAATACTTTTATATCTAGTCATCAAATACATATTGCTCGAGAGAAGAAATTACTATAACTACGATAACGTTCTTTATCTGGGGCTCATCATTTTCGCAGTCTTCTTTATATTTGCGGTCTTCGAAGGCATGTACTTTAAAAACGGGATCAATGGTGCATTCCTGCAGATGATGTACGCTTCACGCAATTTTGTTACCTTTACGTTTCCTCTTGTTCTGGTGACAACCATATTCGTGACCGTCTCCAACATCAAACTCATGAGAAAAGAAGGCATCACGTGGAAAAACATGCTCGGCACGATATTAGGACTCGCGCTTGGCATCGGTGCCTTCCTCCCATACATCATAGGCGAGTATATGCAGAGATCGAACATAATTGACGTTCACTACGTCCGCGGCATCGGACGTTTCTTTGAATTGTTCGTTGAATCTTCAGTCTCCTCCATCGTGGCTTACCTCGAATGCATCCTTCTGGGAACGATAATCACGGGTATCAAGACTGCAAAGCATATCCCGAAGTTCGACAAGGATTTCATAATCATTCACGGCTGCCAGATCAGAAAAGACGGCACTCTTACTCCGCTCTTACAATCAAGGGCTGACCGTGCGATCGAGTTTGCAAGAATGCAGAAAGACCGTTTCGGCAGACCCATCGTTTTCGTTCCGTCAGGCGGTAAAGGTACTGATGAGGTAATCTCCGAAGCTGAAGCAATAAAGCGTTATCTTATCGAACAGGGAATTCCCGAAAAGGACATCCTGCCGGAGACGAAATCGACAACGACCGAAGAGAACTTCAAGTTTGCGTATGAACTTATAAGGAAATACCATGGTTCTGATTTCTTCAACATAGCTTTCTGCACCACGAATTACCATGTTTTCAGGTCAGGACTCCTTGGTTCCAAGCTCGGGATCAGAGTTGAAGGCATCGGCAGCAAGACCAAACGTTATTATTGGCTCAATGCTTTCGTCAGAGAATATATCGCCACTATCGTCACGGAAAAGCGTACTCACATTCTGATGGCGATCGTTTTACTCCTTATCAACCTTATCGGCTCGATACTCATGTACATCTCAGAGGTAGTACTGTTCTGATAAAAAAAGAAGTGAGGCAACTCACTTCTTCTTTTTCTTATCCTTTTTGTCTTTCTTCTTCTTTTTCTTGTCCTTGTCTTTGTCCTTGTTCTTCTTGTCTTTCTTGACCTTCTCGGACTTGACTTTGACGATCGCCTCATCCTTCTTATCAGGCTTTGCAGGAGCTGCTGCGGCTTTCTTAACAGCAGGCTTTGCAGTGCTGCCTGATGCGATCCCGGCCATGAGTTCTGCCACAAGGCTCATTGTGCCTCTGTTGACTGAGAAATAAACGCATCTGCCTTCTTTGCGCGACATCAGGATGCCGTTTTCGAGAAGGACGTTCAGATGGTGCGATAGCGTAGGCTGGGTTATCTCAAACTCAGGAAGAAGATCACAGGAACGAAGTTCGCCTGAACCCGATATCAACCGGATTATACGTATCCTCGTCGGTTCAGACATAACCGACAGGACACGGGATATCTCATTGTCTGATGATCTGACTGCCATGGTTTGTTATTAAGCGATGAGCTGATCCTTGAGTGCTTCCTCGAACTCGCCGAGATTAGCACAAGCGATTACCTCAGTGTTGTCCTCGAGCAGGATTCCTTCGTCGCCTCTTACGAGAACGGTCATGGGTACGCCGAGCTTTCTGAGGAGAAGGAGCTGATAGTCCTTTGTTTCCTCAGCTGAGAGATATCTGAGCAGGAGCTTTAATACCTGCTTTGCGTCTTCAAGATAAATACCTGACTGCTTCAGGAGATTATCAACGACATACATGCCGAAGACATCGTTGAAATCGAGAAGGTCTTTTTCAGGGAATACTGCAGAGAAAGCTGTGATTGACATCTTGCCGACCATTTCGAGATCCTTGAAATCGTTCATGGGGATCTTGAAGCTCTCTACGTTAGCAGAGAACAGTTCCTGCATCTGATCGACGGAAAGCTCGTTCTTGAGCTCCTTGATACGGTCGATCCTTGCGAGAATCTTCTCTTCGGGGAAGAATGTGGCCTGACCGATATCGGTAGCCTTATGGATGAACCAGTTTTCAGGGATAAGGCCCTGTCTCTTCCAACGGTACAGTGTTCCATATGAGATCTGCTCGAGATTCAAAAGGTCCTTTTTCGAAATCAACTTTTCATCCATATTCGTATTCCCCTTCTGCCCGACAATACGGGCAATAACATTACAAGTAAGATTGTAGATTAACAATGTTACAAACACGCGACATAGGGATAAAAAGAATACAACAAAAAGGACCGCCATGAAGGCGGCCCTTGAATTAACGTTTGATCTGCTGTCAGATGTTCATTCCGAGAGCTCGGCCGATCTTGATGAGCGCATTGCCGATCTCGACCTGGTTATCCGCAGGAATGACAGCGCCTGCTACCAATGTGATGATGAGGCATGAGATCAGGATGATTATGTAATAAGCCAGTTTGGAACGTGCAAAGCACTTTAAGTTCCTGTTCTTAGGAGCGATCGAGAGGATCAGTGTGATAAAGAAACCCAGAACCGGCAGCCAGCAAAGGATTCCGACCCAGAAAAATGTCGAAGTTCCGACAGGCTTATATTCCGGAGGACAAGAGGCCTTGAGAGCCTTGATCCTTTCAATCTTTTCATTCTCTTTAGCAGCTTTGGCAGCGGCAGCCTCCTGCTGTTTTCTGGCAGCTTCGGCAGCTGCGGCAGATGCTGCGGCAGCAGCCTTCGCGGCTTCTTCCTCAGCCTTCTTCTTTGCTTCTGCTTCTTTAGCCTCGGCAGCCTTTGCGGCTTCTTCGGCTTTTTTAGCCTCTTCTGCCTGCTTCTTAGCTTCCTTTTCGGCCTTCTCAGCCTCTTCAGCCTTCTTTGATTCGGCAGCTTCCTTAGCCATCTTTGCTATTCTGTCAGCTTCTTTCCTTGCTTCCTCGGCAGCAGCTTCAGCCGCTTTTGCCTTCTCTTCAGCCTCTTTTAGTTCCTTATTCATTTCATCTGACATAGTAAGCACACCTCCCCGTATGTATCTTTTTTGATTATATCATAAGGCCGGCTTCATTTGGCCTTCGCGGAATGCTTGTTTTTCTTATGGAACGACAGCAGAGCTCTTACCGAACCGTCAAGCGCGGCAACCCTTCCGACGATCATCATGTAGTATGTCAGTGTGTTTTCCGGCGCGAAAAGAATGAATATGCCGCAGCCTGCCCAAAGGCCGGTCATTATGATCAGGAATACCCTCCTGAACTTCCAGTCATCCTTTTTCGCCCTGTTAACGCAGTTATAAGCTTCAGCGAGGAGCGCCGTTCCGAAGATCGCGCTCGCCATTACGAAAAGCGCGCCTTCCTTGATGAACATTATCAGCGTAACAGCTGTGAGGAATATCGTAAGGAGCGCGTAGACTATGTGTTTATTAAGGTTCCAGTTGTCTTTGATGAGTCTTCTTACCGTGGCGCACGCGAAGAAGGCCGTAACCAGAATGAGTGCCGCACCAACGGCATAGAAAATGAAGCCTTCAGGGATAATGCACATCGCAAGGCCTATTATTATCGTCATGAGACCTTTTGCAAGCTCGGACGACATGTATTGCTTATAAAGAGTCCATCTCGTGATCTTCTTGCCGTTGCCGTCAAAGAGCATCTGATCCGGCAAAGAAGCTACGATGTCCCTGATGGCAGTATCATCTTTGATTACGCTCCTGAATACGCGTTCCCAGCCTATGAGGCCGAGGTCTGAAAACTCCTGAAGCGTCTTGGTTCCGCCTTCGCTCATGGAGTCAAACAGCGCATCAACGAATTTCTGTCTGCCTTCCAGGTCGATCGAACTTAACCACTTGTCGATACCGTCATTAATGCGTACTGACAGCGGATCTTTTTCAGTCGCGACCTTAAGTCCGCCGTGATCTATCTCCCATGAACAAAGCTCGTGCTGTTCGAGCATGACCGCATCACTCTGTACGATCGTGCAGTCGGTTACGTGAGGTTCAAACTGGCAGCCGACTATGGAAAAGACAGGTATTATCCTTGTTGTCTTTGGTTCTACCCTGGCAAACATATCCGCAGAAAGAATATCCTCGCAAAAGCCCGGTCCGTCGTTGGTATATACGCGTTCGACCTTTTCTAACCTTTCATCGTCGAGCATGGCCGTACCGTACATTGCAAGGTGTCCGCCCTTGGAATGTCCGCCAGTAAGTATCTTTCCGCAGCGGTCGACCTCGGCTTTAATGTGCTCTGCGGCCATTGTCTGGGCAACCGTCAGAGTAAAGGAGAACATGAAGTCTTCCTTCCATCCGGCTATGGTGCTGTCAGTACCTCTGAATGCAACGTATGAGGTATCTTCGCTGTCGATTCCGGTAAACGTCGTCGTGCAGAACTGTACTGACGTATCACCGCTGTACTCATCGACAAAACGCGTTATCTTAAGGTTTCCGAAACGCTTTGAGGCAACGCACGCGCGGACCAGAGCATGGAAACGGTAGCTGTCATCGGGAGCCTGTTTGCGGATAGGGATGCCCGCTGTCTTAAACTTGGTAATGCATTCGGAAAGTGTCAGAACGTTGCTCTCACCGAATTCATTTTCGCCTGCGGTATAGTCATCTCCTAAGATCTGCTTGAAATCGATATATGAAAGCTGGCATAAAATGACGTTATCAGTCCTGGAAAAAGGCTTCGCGTCAAATCCAATGTCCTTGTACCAGCGGACGTAATCAGTAATGTTATTCATATTGCCTGTCCTTTAAAGGCCTCTGTTCTTAAGGTCAGATACGAGCTCAACGAAGAATTCGCGAACGTCGAACCCCGGAATGTTTTCGCGGTTTAAGTCGATGACGTCTCCGTGCGATACACCCCTCATCGTCTTTGTCTCGACGAAGGTGAACTTCTCGCCCCATCTGAAAGAATTTATGCCGACAAGGCCGTCGTTCTTTCCGTCAAATGCCTTTACCAGCAGATAGCTCATGTTGAGCGGGAATCTGCCTCCTTCAGGACGAGACATGACCGAGCCGACGCTCTGCGTAAATATGCCGTTGGCCTTGAAATCAAAGCCGCTCATAACGTTATTGAGCTCACGGCATTTGGAAGCCGTAAGATCCGTAACTGCGGAAATGAAATCCGGATGCAGGTCACCGACTTTGCGGAGCGCTGCGTTATATCCGGAAGCTACCGTCTCTCTCATCTTCTGAGGAGCTTTGCCGAGCAGATAGTCAGCAAATTCACATCCCCAGTGGGGTGTGTTTACAGTGGTAATAGATGCAACGTAAGGTGCGATTCCGAGCATGCTGACAGCGTATCTCGTATCAAGTCCGCCCTTTGAATGCGCGATGATGTTTACTTTGCCGCAGTTCTGTTCCCTGACGATCTCCATGACTTTATTGGCGATCTGCTGTGCGCTCTCAGGCACGGAACTCGCGGATTCATGCTCGCCGTAGAAGAGCTTGGCACCGTTCTTTTCGAGCTCTGCGGGTGTCCTTCCCCAATAGTTGAAATGATCGAAATCCCTGAAGAAAACGCCGTGGACCATTAGGATAGGGTATCTTGTCTTACAGACCTGATCTTTTGCCCTTGCGATGTCGAGCTTGTTTTTCGCATACTCAAGCTTTATCTCTGCATCGACCTTCTTGATGATTATCCCAAGCGCGAAAAGATGCGCGACCGGGATCATGCCGCAGAAGATCCCTATAAGCCTGTACTTAAGTCCGAGCTGCTTGGAATTAATGTATACGGCTATTATTCCGACCCAGAAATAGAATAGTTCCGCTGTGTAAGGTATTACGAGCGCAGGCCACCACGAGAAGAATCCTTCATTCCCGATCATGACCATGGTTACAGTAAAAACGATGACCGATACTATCGTAGATGCGAGGAACATCAGGAGCATCTTCATGCCGTAATAGCTGCCTTTAAGGCGCATTCCCGGGAAACCGCCGGCACTTATGAGAGGTAATATAAATGCTGCGATAAAGCATATTATCGCGGGTATCCAGAATCGCTTATCGAACCTGATCAGCATGTACGAATTTGCCGCGAAAGCGCCGGTCAGATAATGTAGTATGACGATCGGTAATCTTTCCTTAAGTTTGTATCTGCTGTCTTGTTCCGCGTTCTGCATCAAGTCACACTTTGTTTAGTTATTGAAATTGCGTGAGAACTCGTTGTAGTTTTCAGGCTTGTCGTCATTTCTGACTATCGCGAATTCCATAGTCTCGAAAAGTCCGTCAGTCTCTCTGGCTGCTTTCTTGAACAGGTCTGACATCTTCTTGGGGTCATTGCCGAACGCACCACATCCCCATGCGCCGAGGACAAGGTTCTTGTATCCTCTGGAGGCTGCAACAAGGAGCATTCTCATGATCCTGGAATAAACAAGTTCTTCATACTGCTCTTCGTTCAGATCGCCCAGACCGTCTCTGATATTCGGGGCAGCGCATGTCATGACGGCTACAACAACGCTCTCTTCGAGCAGGTTGTTATCGTCGTCTCTGATTATCTCTACGCGCGGAGTGATGATAACGGCATTTGTGCCCATGTTTGTCATCTGCTTCCAGTTGTAGTTATAGAATCTTCTTGCCTGCATGCTCTCGAGCGAGAAAAGAAGCGAACTCTTGCGGCACAGGTCTTCTTCCTGAGCAACTGCACCGTTCCTGACACCTCCGCCCGGATGGCTGGCATTCGCGAAATTGAGGACAAGAATGCACTCCTTGCCTTCATCGGCGAGCTTTCTGGCAGCTCCGAAAGAATCGCCGTACTCACATCTGTATTCGGTGGTAAAACTTCTCGAAAACTGTTCGAGAGCAGGGATATCATCCTCAGGAAGTATTGCTTCAGCCTGAGGCATCTGCAGTTTGGAGAGCTTACAATCGGCACGGTTGCCGTTTACGCCATAGTACCCCCTGCTGCAAATAGCGAGGGTTTCTTCAAGTATCTGGATGTTTTTATTTCTGTCTTTCATAATTCAAATACTCCCTCATTTTATCAACGTTATTTTATCACAACGTTTGATAAAATTGCATGCTGCTAACTATTACCCCCAAAATGCCTAAAATAAAAAAGGGACCGTGCATTGCACGGCCCCCATCTACCAGGGGAGAGAAGAATTTCATTTAATCATCTTTATCTTCAGTGTTATGGCTTGAATTGTTCTGATGGTATTGCCTGCAAAACAACGTTACCAACACACCCAGAGTAAAGGCGATCAAAGCGGCAAGTACATAACTGCCTGTTTTCGCGTCAAGGATCGTCGAACCCAGTACAGTCGTTTTGCTTTGTTTATAGATCACCTCAATGCCGGGAGCGATCGAAATAACAGCGATAAGTGACATGAGAAGTCCGGCACCGGTTATGGCATAAACCCGGTTCCTCCTTGCATTCTCATAGCGCTTTTTGCGCCTTGAGATCTCTTTCATCTGTTCTTCAATGCTCTTCATCAAACTCTCCTGTTTGGATTATCGGATTACTTTACCTTGATCTTGAACTTAACTGTCTTCCAACCTGTCTTCTTAACTGTTTCAGTTCCCAAAGACATGACTTTGACCTTTACGGTATAAGTTCCTCTCTTCATCTTTTTCTTCAGTGTTACGGTTCCGGTCTTGCTGTTTACGGTAATCTTCTTGTTGCCGTAATACTTTTTGTAGACCAGTGTTCCCTGAGCTTTCGGTTTAAAAGTAATGACCTTTGAAACTTTCACCGTTCCGGATTTTTTCCTGAGCTTCTTGTATTTAACCTTTGCAGTCTTTCCCTTGAGGCTCATCGGGTTCTCTGCAAGATTCAGGAAATGGATTCCTCCGGGTGCGAAATAAGTTGAATCAAAACCAAGATCATCAAACAGATCCTCGGGAATGGTTAGATCCTCTATATTGGGACAGTCATTAATAATTCCGCCTCCGATCTCGGTTACGCTGTTGGGGATCGAAAGAGTTTTAAGATTCTTGCATTCTTCAAATGCACAGTTAGCGATCTCCTGTACACCATATTCAACAGTTATTTTTTCTAATCCGGTACAATTTGCAAAAGAACTTATACCGACCTCTTTTACGCTTCCGGGAATCGTCAGTTCTTTAAATGAAGTGCAATTGGCGAACGCAGCAATGCCGATATAGGTTACGCTGTCGGGGATCGTTATGCTCTTAAGATTATTACAGTCACAGAATGCCCATCCGCCGATTTCCTTCGGACCTTTCGGGAATGTAACGGTTTCGAGAATGTCGCAGCCTTGGAACGTGAAATCGTTGATAGCATCAATTGAACCAAGGATGGTAGCAGTTTTAAGTTTCTGGCAGTTTTGGAAAGCAGCGCCACCGATATGAGTAACGCTTGCAGGAACCGTAACATCTGTCAGAGATGTACAATCCCAAAATGCGTTTTCTCCAATATATGTCAAGCTGTCAGTAAATGTAATGCTTGTAAGGTTATAGCATTTGCTGAATGCCTGACCACCAATTGAAGTAACTCCCTTTTGGAACACAACGCTCTTAATATCATTTTTCAAATTGTCCCATGGAGACAAATGCTCATAATCGTAGGTCGGCATATTACCTTTTCCGCTGACGGTAAATACGCCTGTAGAATCGTCAAAGCTCCAGCTCAAGCTGTTATTCTTGCCAAAAGAACCGGAATAGGCATTCTTCTTTTTAGCTTTTGCATTCTGCTCTGGAACCTTTTCCTCTGTTTCAACGGCAGACGCTGAAGGCTCTGTCTCCGCGGGTTCCGTTTCCTTTGTTCCGGCAGATTCAGAAGGCTCTGAAGCTTCTGTTTCCTTCGGTGCCTCAGGTTCAGTTTCCTCAGTTTCTTTGGTTGTTTCTGTTTCAGGCTTTTCTGTCTCTGCAGGAGTTTCCTCTTCAGCCTTGCTGTCATCCGAAGGTTCTTCAGCAGCCTGTTTTTCGGTTTCCTTAGTCTCGGGGGTTTCTTTCTTTTCAGTCTCCTTCGTTGTCTTTGGAGCCGTCTCTGCAGGTTCCTCCTGAGTCTCTGTAGCAGCCGGAGCTTCAGTTTCCGTTTCGTCAGCCAGCAGGATCGCACCCGATGCCGGAGTCAAACTGGCGATCATGGCACATGCCACAACAGCGGAACTGAGCTTTTTTATTATGTCTTTCATAATTTTCCTCCTAAAAGAAGCATTGATCTCATTGCTTCATATTTCGGGATAAGCCCCTCACGGCCAGTTACCGTAAGGGGCCTTGGTCTTAAACCGATTATTTGACTTTAACTTTTACGGTAACCGTCTTTGTTAAAGCTACATGGGTAGAATCTCCAGCAGCCTTTACTGAAATGCGGACAGTATAGGTGCCCTTCTTGATCTTTTTCTTAACGGTCAGTTTTCCGCTTGTTTTGTTGATCGTGATCTTGGCATTTCCTGAAGCCTTTACGTAAGTAAGCTTACCAATGGCTTTCTTTACGGTTAATACCTTTGAACGCTTAAAGCTCTGATTCTTTTTCTTCGCCTTGCTCTTACTAGCCTTAACGGTCTTGCCCTTAGCGGTCATCGTATTGGCCTTTTTGTAGTTATATGTAACTAAACCTGATTCAGCCATAGGTTTCCAGGTTATATATTCAAGTGCGATAACCTGAACCTGATAAGAAGTCAATTCTTTATATCCGTAACTAACCTGTTCAGCGATATAGCTCTTGAGATCGAACGATGTTTTATCAGATTCAACATTACCAAGGGCGTTTCCATCACCGATAATGCGGATATCATAACCGGCAAACGGATTTCCATTGTTATCATATGCATCCCAAGTCAAAACACCGTTATCGATCTTAAGGTTTGTGACTGCAGGAAGCGTGGTCTTAGGCTTTGCTGTCGTATTGTATTTGAAAGTAAACTCGGTATAGGTAATTTTGTCACCATCTGCATCGTGTGCATAAATATATACTGTAAACCATGTGTCGCTGTAAATTTCGCGGTTCTCGATCAACTGGTCGATATATGAGCCAATGTCGCAGCTGCAGGCATTTGTTTCTAATTCATTTCCGCCTCCGCATACAGAAACGCCATAACTAGCCGCACCATCAACTGCATTCCACGACAGTTTACCGTTGGAGAATTTGATCTCCTTATTGATAAAGTCAGCAGCGTTCTTTGCCTTGACTGAAGCTTTTGCTTCAGGAGCCTTCTCGGTTACAGGCTCATCAGCATTCTCGCTCTCTTCAGGCTTTTCTTCATCAGCCTTAACTGTTTCTTCAGGTTCTTCTGCTTTGGGAGCTTCTGTTTCCTTTGTCTCTTCAGCCTCTTTTGCGGGCTCAGTCTCCTTAACCTCAGGTTCTGTTTCCTTCGCTTCAGGTTCAGTTTCCTTGACTTCAGGCTCTGTCTCTTTTTCAGTAGGCTTTGTTTCCTTTACTGTCGGCTTGGAAGTCTCTTTCTCTTCTTCCGTTTCAGCGATCTGCGGAACTTCGGTTTCTTCCGGCTCGTAATCAAGCCTTGCTGCAAAAGCGGTAACGGGCATTGAGCCTACGACCATTGCAGTAGCAACCAACATTGATAATAAGCGCTTTGATTTCATGGATATTCCTCCTTTTTCCCCCTGGAAATTGTGCTTACACCATATAAAATGCAGTGAAGTTTCAATTTACCCACCCGAATTAAAAAAATCCTGAAAAATTTTCCAGGACGGCATGAAAACAGATGTTACGGGAAAAGATTAATTACTCTGCTTAAGGCGCCTCATGGCAAAGAGCATGGCAAAAGCAGTCAAAAGAGGGACCGCAAATCCGATATATGAAGTTATGCCGGGCGCTGATACCAAAAGATTATAAGTACCATGGAAAAGCATACTCAAAGACAATGCTCCTACTATGCTTGAGATCCTCATTGCTTTCAGCTTACGGGCAATGACAATACCGAAGACTGACGCATACACGCTTACGATATGCATGACGCCGACCGCAAGACCCCTGATGAGCAGGAAGCTCAAGCTCTCCGCACCGGAAGAAACCATATAGCAAACGTTTTCATAGGACGCAAAGCCCGCGCCCACGCCGACTGCAGCCAGGAAGATGCTGTCGTCATCCGGTTCAAACATATAGAAAAAGAAGAAAAGCGGCAGAAACTTCATAGCTTCTTCAACTACCGGCGAAATAAAGATAGCCGTATCCTCTACGCCGATCCCCGACACGGCATTGAAGAAACCGCTGATATAAGCGCCGAGAAGGCATGCAAACATTCCGATTATGAAATTCAGTTCAAGACGGCGTGCATTCCCCTTGGCAAATACAAGAGTGACGAATATCGGCACGATCATGCAGACAAAGATGTTTTCTGAATAGATCATGACTCATTCACCACCTTTGACGCAGCAAGGAACACAAAAACGCCGGAAAGAGTCTCGATGTTAAAGTAGATCGTGTAGATCAATCCCGAACTCATGAAAATCGCCGCTATGATCCAGACGATATTCGTCATGGCAAGTGCCATAAGCCTTTGAGCTGTATGCTTCCGCTTGAATGAGACGAACAGTTTGACAAGCCAATACAGGATGCCGAGCGAGAGAAGGACATAACATCCGATATCGATACTGCTTTTGACCGGATCCTCGAAAAAGAAAGTAAGTCCCTGGCCGGTTATAAGCAGTACGCAAAAGATGCCAAGTGACATCCATTCCATTTTTGTGAGCGCGTGGACCACTTTCAGCGAACAGACCACAGAAGAAATGAGCCACACGAACGCAAGACCCGTAATGACATCCTGCACCCATTCTCCGGACCACGCTATCCACAAAACGACGTTGCTGACAGCAAACAAGGAACCGCAGATAACCTGCCTGACCGCTGCACGGGTTCCGTGAGGAACCGCGGAATTAAGTGCCGCAGCCAGAGTCAGCATCATAGCGGCTTCAGCAAATTGGTTGGCGGCAAACGGCATCCTGGCATCAGATCTCAATATGTCATAGACCAGCCAGTAAATGTCAGCCAGAAACCACAAAGCGAAGAAGAATGAAATGAAAACAGCCGTTAAAGAGCCGGTGTTCTTTAACAGCAAACGGATCGCCAGAAAAAGCATGACGGCGAGCACTGCCGTCTGAACAAGGTTGCTTCCGATCAAAGACAGTTCCAAATTCAGATCTCCTGTTCTTTTTCCTTATGCTCTTTCCAATGAATGCAGGCCATAGTGAATGCGATTCCCATAGCAAAAGCAAGGATTGCGATAAGGAGATATCCGATAACAGGCATGGACTTTATAACGCTTCCGTACTGAAGGATCTGCGCATGATCAGTTGTTATATCAAGCTTGGGCAGGAAGAATGCTCCTGTAAACATAAGTGCAAGACAGACAAAACCGACAGCACATTCACCGATCATTTTATTGCGCAGGATCTTCTTCTGGTTATAGATATCCTTGCGGCGGCGTATCTCATTCATCTGTTCATCAATACTGCGCATCGCTGATCCCCATCCTTTCCAATGTTTTCTTAAGTGATTCCTTACCCCTGTCAACTAAATGATATATCTGTTTCTTTCTCATTCCCATAGAGGTTGCTATCTCATCATGCGACAGTCCTTCAAAATACAAAAGCATCAGTACCTGCCGGTAATCGGGTTTCAAAGCTCTCAAAGCCTGATAGAGTTTTTTGTTCCGGTCGCTCTTTAAGATCTCGGATTCGGGCGTATCTTCTTCCGATACTATCTCCTCATCCAAAGGAACCGCCTGGTATTTATGTTTGCGCAAATGCATCAGGGCGTTATTTCTGCCTATCGCGTAAAGCCAGCTTTTAAAGCTCCCCGTACGCTCAGGATCAAAGTGCGGTTTATCAACGGCGAGCTTTGCGAAAGTATCCATCATAAGATCCTCGGCATCCTCCTCATTCTTAACGAATCCCATAAGGAAAAGGAAGAGCCCGTCCCTGTGCCTAACCAGGAGCGTCTCAAGATCTTTGTCATCTTCTTTCGCAATATAGCGAAGATATATTTCTTCGTCTTTTTCGTTCATAAGTTATTTATCCATTTTCGCGATCATGTGCATGACGATATGGAACGCCCTTGAAACTCCGCCTGAATAATCTGCTTTATCAAGTGCTGCAGTAATGAGCATCGGGTTATCCGTGCCTATTACGTCAACTCCACAACTTACCAGATATTGTACAGTATCATCCTTATCAACTGTCCAGCAGAAGACCTTCACGCCCTTCTCATGCATCCTGCGTACCAGTTCAGGTGTGACATATGTCTCTTCTATCGTGATGTTATCAGTGTACGGTATGTCGTTCAGATCACCTACGGCAACAGCCATGCAGTATCCCTTTGTAATCGTGGGATCGAGTTCCATAATGCGCTGGAGCCTTCTTGCATCCTGCGCGATGATCATGACGTTATCGTGCATGCCTGTTTCGTTGATGACTTTCAGGACATTCTCTTCGAAGTTCTTATCGAGCGGATGGCCTTTAAGCTCAACCTGGACGTTCATGCGGTTTTCTTTAGAGAACTTGAGGACCTCTTCAAGCTTGGGTATTACGACATGCTTATATCCGCCCGGCATCCATTTGCCGAATTCACACATAGCAAGCTCTGCGAATGAGTGATCATGTATCGCGTAATTAATTCCTGTTACTCTCTTAAGCGTTGAATCGTGATTGCATACTATCACGCCGTCAGACGTCTGATGCACGTCGAGCTCGATCCACTCAAGGTTCTCACTTGCTGCAAGCTCAAATGCCGGCATCGTATTTTCAGGAGCGTTTACGTTATCTCCCCTGTGTGCGCACACAAGCGGCCTCTGCACCTCTTCGAAAAGATATGAGTATCTGTAAGTGAATACTCCGAGCACTGCGAGTGACACTGTGATTATTGCTGCGACCGTTAAAGCCGAGCGTCTGAATGAATACTCCTTGACCTTGATAAAATCTGCAGACAATGTGTAAAGCTCGCTCTTTTCGCAGACATAGCGGTAGAAAAGGACCGTCAGCGCAGCGTTGTTGATCGCCGGTGAGATAAGGCTCTTTAGGATCTGCCTGAGCACGTACGTGTTCGTTCCGACGGTCTCAGTCTTGTCTACTATGCTCGTGTTGCCCTTGAGCCATGACATGAATTCCTTGAAGTTCATTACAACGATCGACGATACCGAATTGATGACGAAGTTCAGTATTATCGTCAGCAAAAGCATCGAGAAAAGCGTCTCGAAGAAGTGTCCCTTTTCGAGCTTTCTGGCGCTCCTGCAGCTCTTGAAAAGCGATTCCTTCTGAAGCACGAAGCTGTTGATCGAGAAAACATATACCGTCAGGAAAACGATAAGCGCGAAATAGATGATGTTGTACAGAAGATTAAGTCCGCTCGTGTAATCGATCGTCTGGCTGATAAATCCCGGAACAATAAGCTTGAACGTCGAACTCGAAAGCGGCAGAAGCTTTGTCAGCGGGAACAGAATAAGAATGAAAAAGATGAGCAGCCAGTTTCTCGGATGGAGTGCCTTTTTGCACGCCCTGAAACCTGCCCTGAACATGCATGTGAGATTTGTCTCCCTGCCCGTTCTTCCGACAGAGAACGTATGCAGGAGTCCCGCGATCTCGAAAAGCGACATAAGAGTTACTATGACCGCGAAAAAGATCATCATGATGATCGATATTGGGTTAAAAAGAACCTGCTTTAGATTGATCGGCGCAATATAAGTAACGCCGCTGACCTTCATCATGGCCCAGATAAGAAGTTCTTTGAGTACCGACGTAAATACGGCCGTAAAGAGCGTGCAGAATAAGATGAAGAGCGTTCCTTCAATATAGTCACGCTTGAAAAGGCTTAATACTTCCTTCAGGAACTGGCCGAAGCCGACAAAGAAATGAGCGGCCTTGTTCTTACCAAGGACCGCATAACGCGCAAGAGTAGGGATCTTCGCCAAAAATCCCGTAAACTCCATTTCTTCAGGTTTCTTATCTATTTTCGTCATTTAGTTTTCCAATCTCAGATCAATAACATGCCTACCAGGTGAACCAGGAACGCCGCGAGCCATGCCACAACGCACTGGAATACCACCGTCGCGAGTGCGAATTTCCACCCGCGCTCACGCTTTACTGCAGCTACAGCCGCAACGCACGGCGTGTACAGCAGGCAGAATACCAACAGTGCAAACGCATCTACCATGGAAAGCGCTGCGGTCAGGTTTTCGATGCTGCCGTAAAGCACGGAGAGCATCGATACGATGCTTTCTTTCGCGAGGAAACCTGCAATGAGTGAAGTTACTATCCTCCAGTCGCCCAAGCCTACAGGCGCGAAAACAGGAGCTATTGCACCTGCGAAGCATGCGAGGATGCTCTCGCCTGAATCGGTTACCATGTTGAATCTGAAGTCAAATGTCTTGAGGAACCATACGATTATCGTTCCGATGAAGATAACCGTAAAAGCTCTCGACAGGAAGTCTTTTGCCTTGTCCCACATGAGCCTTACGACGTTCTTTACACCCGGCATCCTGTAATTGGGAAGTTCCATTACGAAAGGAACAGCCTCTCCCTTGAAGACAGTGTTCTTCGAAATAAACGCTACCAATATCGCGATCAGAATTCCGAGGAAATAAAGACCCGTCATGACAAGGCCTGCATACTTCGGGAAGAATGCAGCGCAGATGAAAGCATAGATAGGTGTCTTTGCGGAACAGCTCATGAACGGGATCAGGAGCGTCGTCATGCGGCGGTCTCTCGTTGAAGGAAGCGTTCTCGTCGACATCGCAGCAGGTACAGAGCATCCGAATCCGATAAGGAGCGGAACGATGCTTCGCCCGGACAGACCGATCTTTCGCAAAAGTTTATCCATAACGAAAGCAACGCGAGCCATATAACCGCTGTCTTCCAATATTGACAGGAAGAAGAACATAACAACGATGATCGGGACGAAAGATACGACAGTGCCGACGCCGTTGAATATGGCATCGATAACAAGCGAATGGATAGCCGGAGCCACATTCGCCGCGGTAAGGATACCGTCAAGCTTGTCGGTTACAATACCAATGCCCTGTTCAAGGAGATCCTGCAGGAACGATCCTATGACATTAAACGTCAACAGGAACACGCTTCCCATTATGATTATGAAAAGCGGAATAGCCGTAAACTTGCCGGTAAGGATCTTGTCGATCTTTCTGGAACGCTCGTGTTCCTTGCTCTCGTGAGGCTTTACAACTGTCTCATCGCAGAACTTTCTGATGAAGCCGAAACGCATGTCAGCTATGGCTGCAGCACGGTCAAGACCTCTCTCCTTTTCCATCTGGTCAACAATATGACCGAGCATATCAAGTTCGTTCTCATCAAGGTCCAATGCCTTTTCAACGAGCGGGTCACCTTCGATGAGCTTGCTCGCGGCGAATCTTACGGGGATGTCAGCTCTCTCGCAGTGGTCTTCGATAAGGTGCATTACGCCGTGTATCGCCCTGTGAACCGCACCACCGCCTGCACTGCTGTCGCAGAAATCGACCCTGCCGGGCTTCTCGTTATAAGCGGCAACGTGAATAGCGTGGTTAACCAGCTCGTCGATACCTTCGTTCTTTGCAGCGGAGATCGGGACGACAGGGATCTGGAGGAGTTCTTCCATTTCGTTGATCCTGACAGAACCGCCGTTTCCTCTGAGCTCATCCATCATGTTGACCGCAAGGACCATAGGGATACCTAATCCCATGAGCTGCAGCGTCAGATAAAGGTTACGTTCTATATTTGTCGCATCGATAATGTTGATTATCGCAGTAGGTTTCTCTTCGAGGATAAACTGTCTTGAAACGATCTCCTCGCTTGTATAAGGAGACAGCGAATAGATACCCGGAAGGTCAACGACTTCGGTGTCAGGATGATTCCTTATCGAACCGCTCTTGCGGTCTACAGTAACGCCCGGGAAATTGCCGACGTGCTGGTTTGCGCCTGTCAGCTGATTGAAAAGCGTAGTCTTTCCGCAGTTCTGGTTTCCTACGAGCGCGAAAACAAGCTTGCCGGTATTAACAGGTCCTGCAGAATGCTCTTCTGCGTAGTCGTGGCCTGCATAGACTTCACCGATCCTCGGGTGCTGGTGTTCCTTGGGTTTGGCTTCTTTTTTTTGCTGGGGCTTCGGAGCTTCCTGCTCCTTCTTATGCACATTGGTGATGTCGATCTGAGCAGCATCAGCGAGCCTCAAAGTAAGTTCGTAGCCGTGGATCATGAGTTCCATCGGGTCGCCCATCGGTGCGAATTTGATAAGAGTGATCTCTTCGCCCGGGATTACGCCCATATCGAGGAAATGCTGCCTTAAAGCGCCTTCCCCTCCGACTCTTTCTATTACGGCTGACATGCCGGGTGTCAAATCTTTAAGTGTCATAACTGCCCTCTACAAAATAACCGTAATATTATAACAAATAATAAATAAGAAGACATAGGACAAAGCGTTTTTAGGCAATAAAAAGGGGCCGCACAACTGCGGCCCCTCGATAAAGCGATTACTTTACCTTGATCTTGAAGGTTACGTACTTCCATGTCGATGCATTGTAATTCTCATTACCAGAAGCCATGACTTTGACCCTGATGCTGTAAGTCTTTTTCTTCTTAAGACCTTTCTTCTTGATCGTAACCTTACCGGTAGTCTTGTTGATCGATACCTTCTTACTGCCGGAAACCTTGATATAAGTCAGTGTTCCCTGTCCCCTGTTGGTGAAAGCAATTACCTTGCCAACAGTCAATGTCTGCTTCTTTTTCCTCAGTTTCGAGTACTTAACCTTTGCAGTCTTGCCCTTAACCGACAACGTGTTATCAGACTTCGCAAACTGCATGTTGGCATTAACCAGGGACTCATTGCCTGAACCAATGCTGACGCTGTTCCAGTTTTCCTTAGTGCCGGTATAAGTAACATCTGTAAGGCTTGTACATCCGTTAAATACATTATCACCGATCGTAGTAACACTTCCCGGAATCGTAACGCTTGTAAGGCCTGTGCAGCCGCTAAACGCGCCCGCGTTTATAGTAGTTGTTCCTTCAGGCAGAACAACACTTTCAATGCCTGTACATTTGTTAAATGCCCAATATCCGATCGAGGTTATTGTGCCTGGTATCGTAACACTCGTAATGTTGGAATATCCGAGAAATGCACGGTCACCAATTGAAGTTACTCCATCAGCTATTACCACAGACTTTATGCTGTCTCTGACCGGATACCACGGAACTGCATCCGTGTTTCCCCAGTTCGCCATGTTCCCCGTACCGGAAATAGTCAGCGTGCCTGTTGAATAATCGATCTTCCAAGTAAGATTATCGCCATTTTCGCCGCAGTTTCCGGAAACGATCTTGTATGTAGCCTTTACTTCAACATTCGATGCCGGCATGTTAAATGTTGTCTCCTCAGAATTCGGATCAGCAAACACAACCGTTCCCGTAACAGATTCCCACTTGTCGAAAACATAGCCTGTAGGTGCGGTACCCGCAGTAACCTTTACTTCCTCACTTTCAAAAGCCTTAGTCTTGTCAGCTTCACCTGAAATTACCGCTATATCAAACTCCTGAAGGAATCTGGCATAGATTGTAGTTTCTTTGCAAATCGCCGAATCAAAATCAAACTCGTTCTCAAACTTAGGATCAGAATACCAATCGATAAAACTGTAACCGTCCTTTACAGGATCAGAGGGCTTGGATACCTTTTCACCTTCAAAAACATCAACTGTACTCAGCGTAGTCGTTCCGTCAACAAACAAAACATTGAACTTCTGACTGAATTTGGCGTAAATGGTCGTATTTTTTTCGATCTTTGTATTCGCAAAATCAAAGATCGTATTGAACGCAGAATCAGCATACCAGTTGTCAAATCTGTATCCGTCCTTTACAGGATCAGATGGTTTGGTGACCGTTTCACCTTCAAAAACCGTAACCGTATTCAGCGTATTCGTTCCGTCAACAAACGTAACATTGAACTTCTGACTGAACTTGGCGTAAACGGTCGTATTTTTTTCGATCTTTGTATTCGCAAAATCAAAGATAGTATTGAACGCAGAATCAGCATACCAGTTGTCAAATCTGTATCCGTTCTTTACAGGATCAGACGGTTTGGTGACCGTTTCGCCATAGATAACAGAAGCAGTACTGATCGTTGACGTTCCATCTGCAAAAGTCACTGTGAACGTCTGTTTTTCAAAGACCGCCTTGATCTTAATGTCTGTTACAGGATTATCAGCATCTTCTGCATCCACAGAGATCTTGTTATTCTTGTCGATCGTTGCCTTTCCTGACAACACCTGCCATTCCTTGAATACATATCCGGTGTTAGGCGTAGCAGTAACAGTCGGATGGAGATAATAGTAAATGTCAGTATCTGATGGAGCGAGCGTTACAGTTCCGTTTCCGTCTGTCGTTATGGTCAGCTTAAACTTCAAAGCGACCTTTGCTTCGCCTGAATCATCAAATACCATTATCGCCTTGTCATCATCAAGAGTGAAATACTTTGAAGGATGCTCATTTTTATTATATGTTCCAAATCCGTCTGTAAATGCCTCAGGACTATAATAAAACGTCGGGATCCTCCAAGTGGTAACACCTATTTCAGCTCCATTGGTCAATGCTCCCGTAATATCAATAACCCGGCCTTTGGCAGTATTGGACATGATCATATTCTGGTTCATGCCGTTCTTCATATTCCCATAGATCTGAGGGTTTCCGGAAATGTTGATCTTACCTGCATAAGTGTGGACACCGCCAAGACAACTGCCTTCTGTACTGTTCGTATAGTTGCCTGTTATCAGACCGCCGTTAATATTAAATACCGTTACGCTGCCCTGAAGGTCGTTAAGGAAAACACCTCCGACTACGGTTTCACCATTGCCATAAACAGCTTCGTTGCCGCAGATCGCACCGCCGTTCATTGTGACGGTCGAGCTCCTTATTACCAATCCGCCGGCATTTCCATAAACATCAGTTCCGCAAGCCTTGTTGCCTACGATAGTTCCTCCGTTTATCGTGCCTGAAGACCACTTGAAATATATGCCGCCAGCACCGCTGGTATTATATCCGCCTGTGATTATACCTCCCTTAACGGTCACATCATTGCCGGTCTTCAGGTCCTTGTAAGTTATGGCCGGTGAATGCGTTGCATCAGGTCTGCTATCTGTAATCGTGAGGTTGCCCGGTTCATCAACGAAGATAACTCCGCCGCCGTCAGCAGCCGTCTTTAGATTCCTGTTGATAATATGTCCGTTTAGGTCAAGCACAACAGTCTTATTTATGTAAAGCTGCGTGTCTCCCGTACCTGCAGTAATATCTTTGGTCAGCTTGATATTGCCGCCCTGATTCAACGCCTTCTGGAGATCCGTCCATGTCGTGATCTCGGGTTGAGAAACCAGATAATAATCCTTATCGCTGATAGTGAGCTGCGCAGTTGAAAAAGCGTTGTTTTCATCATCATATTCATACAAGAAAGGAGTAGATCCTAAGTAGCAGGTATAACCACTGCTGACACTGCCGCTTTTATAACCTCTCAGGAACATCCATGAAGGATCACCGGTAGAACCCGCATCACAGTGGGTGACATCGACAAGATAATTCTTTCCGTCATCCATGGTAACGAGATTCCACATGTGCGGTCCTTTGACATTAGGAGTAGTCATGGTTCCGACAACCAGGATGCATGAGATGTCGTTTTTGAACTCGGTCAGATCGCACAGATATTTGAATGCTTTGGAATAACCTTCACATACAACGTTCGTGTTTTCGTCATTATCAAATACGTATATAAGCTGCCACGGATCCATATTAGACTCACTTCCGTTTTGCACAGCAGCCTCGTCGTAAACTACGCGCTTGCAGATTTCATTGATGTAGTAGACGAGTTTTTCATAGTCTGATTTATTATTCGCTGACGAAACGATCGAAGATGCATTACTAATTGCAGTATTCGCTCTATTGATCTCACTAGGATTAGTTTGATAATTACCTGCTGAATATGGGTTGGCTACAGGAAAATACACCGAAAAAGCAGTAGATAACCAAGCGACAGTCACTTGTTCACTTTCAACGGTACAGTTGTAGCCTAATTGAGCTGTGTGAGTCAAGCTTGCTGTTTTGTCAAACCAATACAGTTCATATGGGCAATCCGCCAATAATGCATCAAGAACTTTATCCCAGTCACAATAATACATTGCATCGATTGCTGCTTGGAGTCCTTCGACAGCTTTTCCATCTTGGATAAGCGACTCAAAACCAAGCTGTTCAGCTGTGAAAACAGTCTCATTTGAAAATCCAAACTCGGATATAGGAATCTTAAGAGCTGTAGAAGTAAGGCTTCCTTCTGCGACTAAAGTAATCTGTTTCTTTAACGAATCATATAGTTTCTTATCATTGCCGGTTAATGCGTTTCCGCTTAATGCGGATTTCGCAGTTCTCCTGGCATTAGTTGCTGAATTACGCTTTGAAACAGAGAGTTTTCTTTCGATATATTGTCTGAACAGTTCTTTATTATCAGACTTATCTGAAGGTACATAAGTCTGTGTTCGTGACTCAACGGTGATAGTTATTTCTTTCTCATCGTCTTCCTTGTCCTCAGGTTCGGTTTCATCACTCTTTCCGGACTTGGCAGTTCTTTCATCACCGGTTTCAACCGGAGCTTTTTCTCTGGTTTCAGCAGGCTCCGTTGTCTCGGGTATTTCTTTTTCAGTTTCAGAAGGCTCGGCAGGCTCTGTTGATTCAGGCTTTGTGGTTTCAGCCGCAGTTGTCTCAGCAGGCTTGGTATCTTCCGGCTTTTCAGTTTCCTTTACTGTAGTTTCAGAAGGTTTAGTCTCTGCCGGTTTTGTTTCCTGAGGTTTAGTTTCAGCAGGTTTAGCTGGCTTTTTCTCTTCCGGTTCGGAACTCTCAACAACCTTTGTTTCGTTAGGAGCTCCATCATTCTCATCTGCAAACACAAGAGAAGGTAAAACACCGATCGTCATTGTCATTACGAGAAAAAATGCCACTAAACGCTTGAGTTTCATAGTGTGCCTCCTGACATTAATGTTTAAGGTTGTCTCTTAGGTATAAATATTCGATTGTCTTTAATAAAAATAATTTTATAAGGATTACATTACATATTCAAGGTTAGTTTTGATTAACTGAAATAAAAAAGGGGCCGCACAAGGCGACCCCCAAATATTCAATTATTGACTCAGTACTCAGGCTCGAGCAATCCGTATCCGCCGTCGTTTCTCTTATAGATAACGCATACCGAGTTGGTATCGCTGTCGAGATATACATAGAAATCGTGGCCGAGCATTTCAAGCTGCAGAATTGCATCCTCGGTGGTCATCGGGCGGAGAGCGAACTGCTTGCGCTTGGTGATCTTCTCATCCTGTTCGTCTTCGAAATCGAAATCCGCGCCGCCGTCATCTTCAAGATAGTTGACGATTCCGGGATAATCCTTCTTTTTCTTAAGGAACTTGGTCTTCTGCCTCCTGATCTGAGATTCGAGCTTGTCGACTGTCTTGTCGACGCCAGTCAGAATATCTTCATCGCGTGCCTCGGCTCTGTAGATCTTTCCGTCAAGCTTCATGGTGATCTCGATTACCATCTTTGCGCCCTCGGGTCTGATGCGTACATTAAGGGTTCCTTCGTCACCGAAATACTTGTCGAACTTAGCCATCTTTGAAGCGATCTTGTCCTCAAGCCTTGGTCCGATCTTGATTCCGTTGCCCTGTGTTGTGATCTTCATAGAATCACTCCCTTCCGTTTTGAAGTGTGCAAAAGGTTTTGACCTTTTAATCATTATACCAATCAGGTGCATGAATTGTATTAAATTACGGTTAATCTTTCAGGCAAAAGAACGGCAATAAAAAACCTGCCGCCCGTAATTTTGCGGACGGCAGGCATCAAGCAAATCAGACTGACGTCTGTAAGCAGCATTTACTCTGCGGACTTCTTTGAAGGAATTACAAAGTAAAGAATAATAAGAGCCGCGATGCAGATTCCGAGATCAGCTGCAAGGAAACTTCCGTTGTATGCCATGGAATAGATAAGCGCATTATCGTATCCTGCATCAGCTGCATACTGAGAATAGAAGATCACGCCAGAAGCAACGGATCCGCCCCATCTGATCACATAAGCGATGATCGTGAAAAGAACTGCTCTTACGAGTCCTGCTTTGCGGAAACGGAAAAGAGGATTCTTGATCTTGATGCGGTCTTCTGCTTTAAGGCCTGCAAAGCCTGCGATTCCGAGAGCAGCGTATCCGATAACATAATCGAGGAACATCTGGAAAGGGCTGACAAACCACTTAAGTCCGTCGATGAGCTGAAGGATGCTGTAAGCTATTGCTACGATAAATCCCCAGACAGGTCCGAAAGCCATGCCGCATACAATGATCGGCAGCGTGGAAGCGGCTGTGACTGAACCGCCCATAGGCATTTCAAAAAGGTTGATCTTCGAAAGAACAAATGCAAGTGCAAGGCATACGCCGCCAACAGCAATTGCAAGGATCTTTTCCTTGTTCGAAGTTTTTGCTGACATAAAAACACCTCCGTTCGGAAACCGACCTGCGTCCGATCCAAAGGAGGCAATCCATGGTTATAGATATATTCCCTACGCCGGCATTATCCGTCAGGTTCAGCGGGTCGGCGATTACTGCCCTCTCAGCCTGCTGCTACGGTGTTTTGCCGTCCGCAAGCTCCCCGTTATTTCCGTTTTCGCGAGCAACTATACTATAAGCGTCCGAGTTTGGCAAGCCTCGAAATACAAGATTCTATAAATTTCTGAACTTCGCGCTCATAAAGGGCCTGAGCATTCTCGTAGCACTGCAGATGCCTTGCGTCATTTATTACAACCATACGCTTACGGCAACGAAGGTTATCGTAGATATCGCTAACGCCGCGAGGTAGTGTCTCGTCGTCTTCTCCGCCCTCGAAAAGAAGAACCGGAACCCTTATCCTTCCTGCGTGAACTGCGCAGTCGCATACGTTCATGTCAAAACCGAACCTGGCTTTGGTCAGCATCCTGAGTCTGTACAAAGCAGCGTCAGTGTTGATGAACTTGTCGCGGTCAAGAACGTTTCCAAGATAAGAATTCAGCGTATCGATCGGCGAATCGGCAATAATTCCGCAAACTTCAGGACAAAAGCCTTTCTGCTGGGCTGCAAGGAGAGCGGTTGTCGCACCGACGCCTCGTCCGAAAAGATAGATCCTGCAGTGAGGTCCCACTCTTCTTCTCGCGAACTCGAACCAGCATTCGAGATCGACACTCTCGCGAAGGCCCCAGGTAAAGCTCTTTCCGCCGCTCATGCCGTGTCCTCTCAAGTGAGTGATCAGAACGTGGCACTTGATCTTCTTCATCATGAGTTTTGCATAAGCTGCGCACTGCGTCGGCTCCTCGTCATAGCCGTGGAGCATAATGACGATGTTGGGGCATCCGGGTTCCGTGGAAGGCCTGTAATATGCAGAAAGCTTGGTTCCGTCAAAAGAACCTGTCCTGACGTTTATCCATTCCCTTCTGAATGAGTAGAACCAGTTGCGTCCCCTGCCGGTAATGGTCGTTCTGTCGATCTTGGTAGGCGCCCTGTCTATCTGAGGAAGAGGCTTGGGACGTGAATATACGCGCTTGAAAAGACGTTCACAGTAAACGAGAAAATACGCAAATGCACCAGCCGCCGCGAGGAGCAATACCAACACGGCGAGTATGACGACAAGTCCTCCCGAATTTATCGCCAGATATACAGATGCAGCGTCACTGCGCAATAATTCCCTCCAGGTCGTCGGCTCCGGAGCTCAAAAGCCTGCAGCCGTCCGTAGTCAGAACGACGTCGTCTTCTATCCTGAAACCGATTCCCCATTCGGGAATGTATACACCCGGTTCAACAGCAAGGCAGTTTCCGCAGGCAAAAACGCTGTCGCGTGAACCGACGTCGTGAACGTCAAGCCCTAAGAAATGCGAAGTGTTGTGCCAGTAATAGGAGAGAACATCGTCCTTGCTGAAATTATCATTGATTAAACCCTGCTCCGCAAGCCATTTGCCTGCGATGTCATACATTTGTGAATTAAGCTCAGCAAAAGTCCTTCCGGGCGCTATAAAACCGAAAGCGGCCTTCCTCAACTCCCGGATCAGACCGAGGAGTTTTACTCGTCTGTCATCATCAGATTCAGGACGCCCGACAAAATAAACGCGGGATATGTCTGCGCAGTATCCGTTGACCCTCGCACCGACGTCAACCTGAATAAAAGAGCCTTCTTTAGCGATTCCGTCACCGTCACGCTCAGGATCGCTGTGATGCAGATAGAAAGCATTAGTCCCGCAAGATACTATCGTCTCAAAGGCATACAGCATGCTGCTGCGCTTTGCCATTTCATATTCGAGCTTAGCGTAGAGTTCATACTCTGAAACACCCGGTTTTATGAGCTTTTTCATCTCTGCAAGCGCTTCTTCCGTCACACGAGCCGCCTCAATGATAGAATCGATCTCTTCATCTGACTTAACAAGTCTCATTCCGGTAAGGATGTTTGAGATGTCCAACGACTCTCTTCCCTGCTTGCGGTCTCTCTCGGCAAATTTCCTCGGGCCGTCCATGACTGAGCTCCCGTCAATCGCGAAACGCACTTTATTCTCTGATGCGAGATTAAAAACATTGTCCGCAAAATCTTCCCTGTCGCGGATATTGTCCACGGAAATGCCGGATATTCGTGCCAGGTCGGCAAAATCCATGCGCTTGCCCGTCCAGCGTTCTTTGAGACTATCGTGTTCCGGGGCGTAAAGGCACTCGGTAACGATGCCGTCCTGCTTACGTATGATGAGCATGAAGTCAGGCTTTTCGAGGCCCGTCAGATAGAAGAAATTACGGTCAGGCAGGAATCTGTAGCAGCTGTCTGAGCACATCTTCTTTTCTTCGCCCGAAAAAAGGAAAGCCGCCGTGTTATCTGGCAGCTTTTCCGCGAATGCTTTTCTGTTGTTCTGAAAGAATTCGGGACCGATCACCATTGCTTGACACCATCCGAACGAACATTATACTCGTCGAACAGTATCGTATTGTTGATGTAATTGAGCGTAGCGCCGGGTGAACGTCTGATGAGGCCCGGATTGCCGATTACGATAGAACCGTCGGGTACGTCGAAGTTAACATACGCACCGGGCGCTATGAGGACATTGTTTCCGATATTGATATTGCCGACTATAACTGCATTTGCGCCGATCCAGACGTAATTGCCGATGTGGGGTGATCCCTTCCTCTTTCCTCTGAACTGGGTACCGATGACAACGCCCGTGGAAACGTTGACGTTGTGGCCGATGACGCTCTTCGGATGGATGATTACACGTCCGAAATGAGCAAGGTAAAAGCCCTTGCCGATATTCGTGTCATAAGGGATCTGGAAATGGTACTTACGGCTCAGCTTGTCGAGTCTGTAATTGTTAACCGCGAACTTGACCTGGGCGATCTTCCTGCGGATACCGTCATACTTCTGGATCTGGTCGTAATAGTAACGGGTACGGCGCATAACGCTGATGTAACTGAACTCAGGGCTCGATCTTCTCTCCTGAAGATAGCAGGCATAGATATTCTTATAGCGTCTGGCATTACCCGTGTAACGGAACAGATCAGAATATATGATGTCTTTGAGTTCATCTGTCATTCGGTTAGCTTCCCCTCTTTCTAGTGAAAATTCTATATCTTTTCAGAAAATAACTCAATAAGCGGGAGGTCGAATTTCAAGAACAAACGGTGAACTTTACATGTTTCGTCAAAAAATATAATATTTGAGTGGAATGTACGAAATTTGCTAAAATGCCGCTCATGTGCGGAGGAATAGATTGCCATGATAAATATTGAAAAAGAACTCGCCAGAAGGCTTATGGATGAAGGAAACGCAGAGGGCCGTCTCGAAGGCTACAGCCGCGAGATCAACTTCTATGAGATCGTTTCCGCCGGCAACACGAGAGCACTCGAAGAGCGTCTTAAGAACTTTGGCGCCGGCCAGGTCTTGGGCAAGCTCAGCAACGACCCTGTACAGGACCGCAAATATCATGCAGTCATCCTCGTAGCACTCGTAAGCCGTTTCTGCATCGAGCAGGGCATGGAGATCTCCGTAGCTTACACCTTAAGTGACATCTATATCGAGCTCATCGACAATGCTACCACCGGCGAGGAAGTCAGGCAGCTTCAGATGGATCTTCTCCGTCACTACTGCCGCAAGATGAACGAGCTCACCAAGAGCAAAGTCGTATCACGTCACATCGTCATCGCGATCGACTATATCCGTTCGCATATCCAGGATAATCTCACAGTCGAATCCATCGCTGATTCGCTGTCCCTCAACTCAAGCTATCTTTCCAAGCTTTTCAAGCAGGAAATGGGAATTACGTTAAGCCGTTACATCAGGGACCAGAAGATCAACGTTGCATGCAACATGCTCCGTCATTTGGATGAGTCTTCCCTGACTGTCGCAAATTATCTGGGGTTCTCTTCGCAGTCCCACTTTATTCAGGTATTCAAGAAGACCACCGGCATGACACCTGAAGAATACAGGCGCAAGAATTACCATCAGAGCTGGATGAACGGAAGTTCTGACAAGAAATAACCCTTAGACTACCTGTATTCAGAGTGCAGCGGTTTGATATCGTACTTGGAGTCATAGCCTTTCCATTTTGAAGGAAGGCTTATGTAAAGACGCGGGCAGTCGTCAAATGCCCAGTTTCCGAGACGTTTAAGGGAATTGGGGATCCTGACATACGCAAGTTCATCACATACGTCGAAAGCCTCCTGGCCTATCTTTTGCAGACCTTCAGGCAGATAAACGTATTCCAGGTCCTCGCAGCTGTTAAAGGCCTCCTGCCCTATCTCCACGACCGTATCGGGAAGGATTACCTGCGTGATGAGATCGCAGTCGAAAAAGCATTTCCTGCCGATAACAGTGATATTCGAACCGGGTGCGAAAACGATCTTCGAAAAGCCGTTAACGCCATAAGGCATCTGGATCGTGCCGCTTCCGTAGATCGTGAGCGTTCCGTCGCGCGTGATCTTGTATGTCGCATCCTTTCCGCAGCTTCCGGATCTCTCATATCCGTGAACGGTATCAGCGTCACAGATCTTGTGAACATAAGAAAACGATTCCAAAGGCAGCAGATAGTAATTGTATGAAGGCGTGCCCTCGACTATCTTGCCGTTCTCCCACGACTTACCCTCGTATGCATTGCCTGAATCATAAGAAGGATCAACAAAACGCCATTTGCCACCTACATAAACGGCAGCCCATGCGTGATCGGGGGTCTCATCCTCAGGAAGGTTTTCAGCCATCATCTCATCGTAGCTTGCAAGACCCACGCCGAACTCAACTGTAGCGGGTATTCCCTGAGCCCTGCAAAGTGCGGTAAAAACGTTTCCGAAACCTTCGCAGACAGCGATCCCGCGGCGGAGAAGGCAGATGGAGCCGTCCTGATAGACCATCTTGTTGCTCTTGTCAGTCTGGGTATTGTCATATGCCATAGCACCTGTGATGTAGGTATAGATCTGATAGACCTTTTCCCAATCGGTCTCGGCATCGTCACATATCGTCTTGGAATACTCGATGATTATCGGGTCATCGCACTCAATATCATTCTGAGGCTGGAGGCACTCTTTCAATGAGACCTCGTCATCTCTTAATTCAGTGCATCTCTCGACATTGAAATCGTAAGTCGGAGATTTGTAGAAATGGACTTTTCCGTCATCTCCGAGAAAGATGTAGTTGTCATCCTGTGTATAGACTGTTGAACCTAACTGATAGCTCACCGCAACGAAATACAGGACGTTCTTTTTCATATAACCGTCGAGGTCTACGGAAAACTTTCCCGTCTCCCGCCTGAAACGCCTGACAACATTGCTGTTGTCAGCCTTGCAGAGCACCAGTTCGAAATTGTTGGAAGCCTCAGTACTGACAGTAAAGCTCGTACCTTCAACGCCGACTTTTATGGGCTCGCCCTCGTATGTGACAAGCTCATATGAAGAAAACGAAGCGCTTTCGGGCTTGAACTTCTTTTTGTCAGCTAATACCAACGGGCACGGACCCGTCAAGCACACTGTCATGACAGCGGTCAGAAGAGCCGCGCTTACACGCTGGAAAATTCCCGTCATCAGATCTTAAGAGCTTCTGCTACAGCCTCGTCAGCAGTCATCTCTGCAGCATCAGCGCCACTTCTTGCCTTAACTTCGACAATGCCTTCAGCAGCTCTTCTGCCAACAGTGATCCTGAGCGGGATACCAATGAGATCGCAGTCCTTGAACTTAACGCCGGGTCTCTCGTTTCTGTCATCGATGAGGACATCAACGCCCTTAGCCTGAAGGTCTTCGTAGATCTTTTCAGCAAGGCCCATGATGGACTCGTCATTTGTCTTTGTAGGGATGACCATGACCTTGTAAGGCGCAACGATAGAAGGCCAGATGATACCGTCGTCATCGTGGAACTGCTCGATGATCGCAGCTAAGACTCTGGAAACGCCGATGCCGTAGCATCCCATTACCATGTTGTGCTCCTTGCCGTCCTTATCGAGGTAGATGCAGTCAAGAGCCTTGGAATACTTTGTTCCGAGCTTGAAGATATGTCCAACCTCAACGCCTCTTGCCATGCCGAGCTTGCCCTTTCCGCACTTAGGGCAGATGTCGCCCTCTTTTGCATTTGTGATGTCAGCAATGTTATCAGCCTCGAAATCCCTGCCGATATTGACGTTCTTGAAGTGGTAATCCGTCTCGCATGCGCCGACAACGAAGTTCTTCATTCCGGCAACTTCGGGATCAACAACGATATCTACCTTCTGCTTGAGACCTACAGGGCCTGCAAAACCAACCTTTGCGCCTGTGATAGCTTCTACGTCAGCGAAAGCTGCGAGCTCCATCTCGGTAGCATCGTAGAGGTTTCCGAGCTTTGTCTCATTGATATCTCTGTCGCCTCTGCACATAGCGGCAACGAACTTGCCGTCGATGTTGTAAAGGATCGTCTTTACGAAAGCATCAGGTCCGCAGTTAAGGTAACCGCAGAGTTCTTCGATGGTCTTAACATTGGGAGTGTGGATCTTCTCGATCTCGAGCATTGCAGCATTATCTGCCTCGCCCCTTGTCCAGCCTGCTTTCTCCTCGTTTGCAGCATAACCGCACTCGTCGCAGAAGCAGATAGCATCCTCACCGACTTCACTCTTGACCATGAACTCCTGTGAGCCTGAACCGCCCATTGCGCCTGAATCAGCGTCAACGATCGTGTAATCAAGACCGAACCTGTCGAAGATCCTTCTGTAAGCGACATACATCTTCTGGTATGAGACATCAAGGCCTGCTTCGTCAACGTCGAAGGAATAAGCATCCTTCATAACGAACTCTCTTGCCCTGATAACGCCGAATCTCGGACGCTTCTCGTCTCTGTATTTATGCTGGATCTGATAAAGAGTTACAGGAAGCTGCTTGTAAGATCTGATAGTGTCCCTGACAGCCTCCGTAAAAGGCTCCTCATGCGTAGGACCAAGGCAGAAAGATCTTCCGCCTCTATCTGTAAGCCTGAACATCTCGGGACCGAACTTTTCCCATCTTCCTGAACCCTGATAAGCTTCAGCCGGCAAAAGCGCAGGCATTATGAGCTCCTGTGCACCTGCCCTGTCCATCTCTTCACGGATAACAGCCTCAACCTTTCTGTAGGCACGGTATCCGAGAGGCATGAAAGAATAGATTCCCGAAGCAGCCTTACGGATAAGGCCTGCTCTGAGCATCAGCTGATGCGAAGGTATCTCGGCATCTGCCGGGATCTCACGCTGGGTTGCCATGAACATTTCTGAAACTTTCATCGAAATTACTCCTAAATAATAAATATTCGGGCATAAGTATATACGAGCAGGGCTCTTTTTGCAATTTGAAGAGCAACTTTCCAAGCACAAAACAAAAGGCGGGGTTAATCCCCGCCCGAAAAGCCGTCACAGCTTGAATTTTACAGTCCTAAGATCCCCACAATGAAGAGGACGTCGAGAATTCCGCAAACAAGCAGGATCAGCGCACAAATGATGTAGATCTTAGCTCTGCGCTTCTCAACATCCTGCTCTGTTGTGCCGTATTCAGCCCTGCGAATAGGTTGTCTTACCCTTCCAAGCGACATGTCCCCGAACAGCTCCTCCTCCCTGCCTGATGTGATTAGATTATAGCGAGTGGAAATGTGTCATACCTTGCAACGATGTGACAATCAATTGACAAATAATCAGAAACGCTTTACTAAAAATTGATTTTGCGTTAGGGCGCGGCAACGCTGCCCACCCCGCAATGTCTTGTCAGTTATAAGAAACCGCTGTTTTTCAGGCCGAAACTTACAGTTTTTACCCTTCTTTAAGTATGCTCAAACAATTCAAAAATGTCAGGATATAAACAAGGGCAAATGTGTAAGAGATACATTGAAAATATACGTTTTCTCAATGCAAAATACCCCAGAAATGCAACAAAATCCGATTGTGGTATAATAATGTTGGTATTATGCTTTTTTAAAGCAGTTCGCAGGACACTGCGGATCATGGAGGAATATATTGAAAATACTGGGAATCAAGACGGCTTACCGTCTGACAAAACAGAAGATCGTAAACACTGTCTGCGTTATCGTGGTCAGTGCATTATGCGCTGCTTCTGCCATCGCGGTCAATACTATTCTTAACTATTCCGATGTGCAGGCACTCAGAGTCGATTCAGGCGACATGGTTGACGTTTACGATGTCATCCCCGCTGAGATCGCTCCCGACAGAGATACCTATAACATTAAGAACCCTGTCGCTTCATCTAACGATACCGCTGAGAAACTGGGACAGACAGACCCTACTCTGACCGAGACGGAAGAACCTGAAGAAACAGAAGAAGAAACAACAACCACGGAAACCGAAGAGACTTCTTCAGAGACCGAAGAAGAGACAACTGATACTTCTGAGACGACCACAGAGTCTGCAGAACCTACGACTTCTACAACAGAGACAACGCAGGCTGCAAAGAAGTCCATAACCCAGTCCGCTTATAAGAAGACCGTCTACGCAAGAACGACAGTCAATATCAGAACAGGCCCGGGCACAAGCTACAAGGTTGTCAGAAAAGTTACTGTAAATCAGCCTATCTCTGTTGTCGCAAAGACCTCCAACGGCTGGTACAAGACATCTGACGGCTACTATGTCAAGCAGTCTCTTACAACTCCGACTCTTCTCAGACCGGCAACCAAGGCGCCGACAAAAAAGCCTACTTCAAAGCCTAAGACAACAACAAAGAAAACAACACCTAAGGTAGCTACAAAGACCACTGTAAAGACCGTAAACGGCGTAAAGTGCAAGATCACATTCTACGGACCTGTCCTCTACAAGAGGAAGGACGGAAGTACATTCTACAGCACGACCACTGCCACGGGAACAAAGTGCAAACAGGGCCGTACATGTGCTGCAGACTGGAAGGTCTTCCCCAAGAACTCATGGATCTATATCGAGAACGATCCTCTTGGCGGCGACGGACTTTACAAGGTTGAAGACACGGGAAGATTCACGGGTAACTGGATCGATATCTATGTTGATTCCGCGAAGGGCCATAACACATGCAGTCGTAAGGTCTACAAGCAGTAAGAGGGGAATATGCAATCCGACAACAAAGGAAACGGTAATTCAAAACAGAAAGTAAGCAAAACACGCAGATTCAAGATAGATCCAAAGAAAACACCCAAGCTCCGGAACCAGAAGAGCAGGGCCAATGAGAAAAAGCCTGAGAAAGCCAAAAAGGCTCAAAGAGTCAGGCACCAGGAGTATGTACCCGGCAAAGATCTTAAGATAATCCCTCTTGGCGGTCTCGGCGAGATCGGCAAGAACATGACTGCTTTCGAATACGGAAACGACATCGTTATCGTCGATGTGGGAATGAGCTTTCCCGACGAGAATATGCCGGGCGTTGACTGCGTAATTCCTGATTTTACATACATCAGGCGCAACCAGAGCAAGCTCAGAGGAATCGTGCTCACTCACGGACACGAGGACCACATTGGTTCTCTTCCCTATTTTCTGCGCGAATTCCAGTGCCCCATCTACGGCGGCACCATGACGATCGAGCTTGTAAGGCTTAAGCTTCAGGACAAGAACGTTCCCATGGACGGCATCAAGCTCATGACATGCAGGAACGGCGACCACATAAGGCTCGGCAACAATTTCGATATCGAATTCATCAGGGTAAACCATAGCATCGCCGACTCCTATGCCCTTGCACTCAGGACTCCTGTCGGTGTTGTCGTTCATTCCGGTGACTTCAAGATCGATTACACGCCCATCAACGGCAAGACCATCAATCTCCAGAGATTGGGAGAACTCGGCAAGGAAGGCGTTCTGCTCTTCATGTGCGAGTCCACGAACGTTGAGATCGACGGATTCTCACCTTCCGAAAAGCATGTCGGAGAAGCCTTTTCGCGCTATTTCAGGAAGGCTGAGGGCAGGATAATAGTCGCTACCTTCTCTTCTCACGTACACAGAATGCAGCAGATAATCGACGCAGCCGAAAAGTACGGAAGGCACGTATGCCTTTCCGGACGCAGCATGGTCCAGGTCTTCGGTATCGCAAACTCACTGGGTTATATCGATATCAAGCCTGACACACTTATAAATATTGAATCTATCGACAACTATCCGGACGACCAGATCGTCATCCTCACGACGGGAAGCCAGGCAGAGCCCATGAGCGCCCTTACAAGGATGGCTTACGACTCCCACCGTTCAGTTGATATCCAGAAGGGTGACACGATAATCATATCGGCTGACCCTATCCCGGGCAACGAAAAGCCCATCTACCGCGTTATCAACGAGCTCTACAAGAAGGGCGCGCACGTTATCTACCAGTCTCTTGCTGACGTTCACGTTTCAGGCCACGCTTACAGGGACGAGCTCATGATGCTCCACACCCTGATCAAGCCGCAGTTCTTCATTCCGGTACACGGTGAATATAGGATGCTGTGCCTCCATAAGGAAATGGCAATGAATCTCGGAATGGACGAGGATAAGATCTTCATTCTCGCGAACGGCGACATCTTTTCACTCAATCCCTACGAGGCAAAGATCAGCGACCACGTGACCGCATCCCCTGTCCTTATCGACGGTTCAAACACTATGGACTGCAATGACAAGGTACTTAACGACAGGATCCACTTAAGCGAAGACGGAGTTGTAAGCATTGCTCTGACCATTGATTCAGTCAGCGGCGATCTCATCTGCCCTCCTTCCGTCAATTCGATCGGTCTTCTGGACAGTGCGGACAATAAAGACGTCATTCACAGCCAGATAGCGGAAAAGTGCGAATCGCTCCTTTCCCAGTCCGGCCGCCGCGAAGGCAGTATTGAAGCATTTACCGAAAAGCGTGCTTTCAGGGAGCACCTGAAGAACTTCATAAGCTCAAAGATCGGAAGAAAACCGATGATCCTCTGCAACATCAGCAGAATAGACACCGATTATTACGAGCGCTACTACGGGGATACCTGAAAAACCTCTTAAAGATCAGTTCCTGATGACGCCTGTTACGTCCTTGACCGTCTCGATCCTTGCGACGGTACGGTCTAACTGCTCTTTGCCCGAAATATTGACCGTAACGTAGATCTTTGCGTTGTTTCCGTCGACTACGGTATTGAGTTTAACAATGTTAATTTTCTCTTCATTGATCTTATCGAGCACGTCGAGAAGCAGTCTGGAGCGGTCTACGGCCTCGACTATCAGCTGAACGTCATAGCTGGAGAATTTCGCCTTGGAGAGCCAGTGAACCGTAACGAGTCTCTGGTAACGCTCCTCATCTTTGATGGATTCAGACTTCCTGGCAATGATGTTCTGGATATTCTTGCAGCTGATCTTGTGTATGCCAACGCCCTTTTCGCGCGTAATGAATCCGATGATCTCATCGCCGTAGACAGGGTGGCAGCACTTTGAAATATGCGTAGCGATAGCCTCGATGCCGTCAACAATGACCTCATCGCTGCTGTGAGAGCGCCTTGCGGCATTTCCAGAACCGCTCTTGGCTGACTTGGTCTGCTCGCTCAGATCCTCAGGCTTAACGCCGGCTCTGATGGCAGCTGCTGATGCTGCCTGATGCGGATCGGTATTGATAACGCCAAGCTTGGTAACGTCATAAGACGCAACCTGCTTTGTCGTTTCAGGAGTTACCGTCTTGTTCTTGCCCTTTCCTGTCCTGGACTGGTCGAACTTGCCGAGTTCCAAAGGCAGATCCATAGGACTGTAAACAACGTTTCCGTCAGCCGTGATACGGTAACCAAGCTCACTTCTCTCCTCTTCGGAGCAGTTCCTGATATAGTCGTCACGAAGTCTTGAGAACACCTTGTTTACGCTGATGCTGCCGTAACCGATAGCAGCATACATGTCGTCAAGGCTCGAGAAGTTGTTGCGCTTCAAGATGGCCTCGATCGCCTTATGCATAAGGAGCTTTTCGGGTGTGAATCCGTTTCTTGATATCTCGTTGCCGAGAAGTTCCTTACCGGTCGTGATGTTCTCTCCCCTTGCTTCCTTCTTGAACCATGCATTGATCTTGGACTTGGCAGTTGCGGTCCTGACGATCTTGACCCAGTCGCGCGACGGGCCTTTTACGAGCTTGGAAGAACTCTGGATCTCAACGATATCGCCGTTCTTTAGGATGTATGACAACGGAACGATCCTTCCGTTTACCTTTGCACCATGCATGTGATTTCCGATGCCGCTGTGGATCGAATAAGCGAAATCGATCGGGCATGAACCCTGAGGAAGCTTGATTACCTCATGCTTAGGCGTGTAGACGAAGATCTCGTCAGGCGCGATATTCATCTTGAGCGACTCAAGGAACTCGCCTGAATCGGCAAGCTCGCTCTGCGAGTCGATGATCTGTCTCATCTCGTCGATCTTGCGGTCGTACCTGTCTGCCTTGAACTCCTTGGAGTCTCCGGCTTCCTTATAATGCCAGTGTGCTGCGATACCGTACTCCGCGATCTGATGCATCGCAAAAGTCCTTATCTGAACTTCAAACGGCGTGCTGTTATGGCTTACGACCGTTGTATGTATCGACTGGTATTTGTTCTCCTTCGGCATCGCGATGTAGTCCTTGAAACGTCCTGGAACGTGCTGGTACATCTCGTGAATGATACCCAATACCTGATAGCACTCGATGACTTCGTCAACAATGATCCTGCATGCGAAAAGGTCGTAGATCTCATCGATCGTCTTTCCCTTCTCATGCATCTTCTTGTAAATGCTGTAGAAATGCTTGGGGCGGCCTTCAATGTCGTAATGGGTGATGCCGTTCTCCTCGAGCTTAGCCCTTATCTCGGAAACGACCTGCTCCATGAAGTCCTCACGCTGCGCGCGGTTTCCCCTGACGAGCTTTACGAGCTCGTTGAACTCATCCGGATGAAGATACTTAAGGCAAAGGTCCTCAAGCTCCCACTTGATCCTGTAGATACCGAATCTTCCGGCGAAAGGAACATAGATATCCAAAGTCTCCTGGGCTTTTTCGATCTGCTTTGCAGGTGTCTGGAACTTCAGAGTTCTCATGTTGTGCAGACGGTCTGCAAGCTTAATGAAGATGACCCTGATGTCGTCAGTCATGGCAAGGAGCATCTTACGGACATTCTCCGCCTGGATGTCAGCCTTGGAGTTATAGATAACGTTATCGAGCTTTAAGTTGAGTTTGGTAACACCGTCAACCAGGTTTGCGACAGCCGGACCGAACTTCTCGGAAACCATGTCGAAATCAGCAGCGGTATCCTCGATCGTATCATGCAAAAGCGCTGCGGCGAGCGTATTTGCGTCAACCTTAAGGTCCACCAGGATGCCCGCAACCGCGAGAGGGTGAATGATATAAAGAACGCCATTCTTTCGCTTCTGGTTCCTGTGAGCTTTGAAAGCGAAAACGAATGCCTTCCTGAGCATGGCGTTATCCTTCTCGATGATGTCCTCATCAAGATTAGCCGCATGCGCATAGGCATCGTATGAATTCAATATGTCGACAAAACTGTCCTCGTAATCGTCAGGGATCTCGGGAATAAGCTCATCGTTTTGGAGGAACTCGCGTTCCTTAGCTTCTTCCTCGGCAGCAGCCCTGTCCAAGGCATTCAGTTCTTCTTTGTTATTTTTGGCCGACATTGGTTACCTTCCTGTATACCTCTGAATCACTCAATTTTACTCTTTTTCCGCCGGAAGTGATATTAAAACACAATCTGGTGGGAGTGACTTCACGAAGCCTTATAAGTCCGCAGTCAGCGAAAACCTCAAGGCACCTCTTAGTCTGGAACGGCGTAATGAACGTATCCGAGTTGTTGTTTATGAGCTTTGCCAAAAGCACGCAGTCAACGGTCGAAAGCGAATTTCCCGCAAACTTGTCTATTATCCTGTAGCACTCGGCGAAATGCTCCGTAGTAGGCACCATCTGCGGAATGATGTCCTCACCGTGAGCCATCTTTGATATCTGTGAAGGCTCAAGTCCGCTGGAATAAAGTTTCTCGGCGATATCAGCCTTCTGCCACATGAAACCCTTGCCGGCTTCAGTCATGATGTCGCAAATGTGCAGCGAAAGCGTTGTCTCGCCCCTGTAAGTATATTCATTCATCGAATAGCAGATATCGACTACATCACCCGATCTAAGGAGATTAAAGTAGCTTCCCATGCCGAAACCAACGGCAGAGAGCGTGTTCTTTCCGGTGCTGTCCGTAAGCTCGAGCCTTAAATGCGCACCTTCGCTCATCGTTCCGATCTCTCTGATGACGAGATTCCTCGTAACGAATACAGGCTTAACGTTGCCGATACCGAAAGGCCTTAACTTGCATACCACATTGTAAGACTCAAAGTTAACAGCAGAAGGCTCAAGTTCGCAGTCTGCTTCAATTGAATTATCAAGGTCTTCACTGTCACCGCTGCCTTCCGCATTGATCTTTGCGGCTTCAGCTTCCAGTGCTTCCATGAAAGCACCCATGCCCTCTTTCCTGACGAGCATGCCGGCAGCCTTTTTGTGTCCGCCGAAATTGACGAGCTTATCTGAAATGCCCTCAAGGCACTTGAAAAGATCGAACTCTCCGAAAGCCCTTCCTGAACCTTTAGCACATCCGGGTTCTGTCGCATCGTCAGTGAAAACAAGAGCAGACCTTCCGTAGAACTGGGCAAGCTTACCGGCAACAATTCCAAGTACACCCTGATGCCAGTTCTTGCCATATACGACAACGGGGCCGCAGGTATTCGTAAGGCTCCATTTCTCAGGCCTTGCAGGGTTCTCGAGCTGAGCTCTCGCCTCCTCGAAGACCTTAGCCTCAATCTCCTTGCGCTCGTCGTTCTCACGCGTAAGGTCCTGTGCGGCAAGTTTTGCCTCGGAAGGATTATTCTCAAGGAAGAGCTTGAGAGCGTCAGAAGAATCGTAAAGCCTTCCGGCTGCATTGATCCTGGGTACTACATTAAACGAAATGAACGTCTCGTCGAGCGTCTTGCCCGCGAAAAGCAGCATCTCGTTCATGACCTTAACACCGACGTTCGAAGGGTTCTCCATGCTCTTGAAAGCACGCTTGATTATCGTTCTGTTCTCGTCCGTGACGGATACCAGGTCAGCGATCGTAGCAAGACCCGCAAGCTCAATAGCCTGGCGCCAGAGATTGTTGTTGACTCCGTGTCTTCCGTCCTTTCCCAAAGCCTCTACGAGCTTTAAAGCAACGCCTGCGCCGCAAAGTTCGGTGAACGGATATGTGTTGTCAGCACGCTTCGCGCAGATAACGCAGTCTGCATCAGGAAGTTCGTCTTTAACGTTATGGTGATCGGTTACGATGACCTTGATACCGCGCTCTTTGAGTTCAGCAACGGTATCTAAGTTGGTAACGCCGCAGTCGACCGTAATGACGAGGTTTGGCTGCTCCTCGATGACCTTGTCCATTATCTTCTCGGTAAGGCCGTAGCCGTGCTCGGACCTGTGAGGAACAATATAACGGACATCAGTATTGTGGCTTCTGAAATACCTTACAAGGATAGATGTGGCAGTTACGCCGTCGCAGTCGTAATCGCCGTAAACAAGGACTCTTCCGTTAGAAGAAATGGTGTCATTGATAATGTCGACCGCCTTCCTCATGTCGTTGTAAAGGAAGGGATCGTGCCAGAATCCGATGTCATCAGACAAAAACTGCTCTACGGATTGTCCTTCGGTTATTCCGCGATTCTTGAGCAAAATATCAAGGAGCTCATCAGCATCCCCTACTTTTTGGGACGCCGATAAGCGCCAGTTCTTACCGGTCAAAATCATAAAACTATTCTCAACTTTATCTTTATTGACCTTATTATATCTAAGCGCACAAAAGTATGCAAAACTAAAGGGCTTTTGAGGTTTAGTTTCAGGGCATTCTGTCCTGTTAACCGGATTCATATCAAAAAAGAGGTTACCCTTTCGGATAACCTCTCGTTAAGTCGTCTTATCAATGCTTTCTCTTGCGAGCTGCTTCGGACTTCTTCTTTCTCTTTACTGAAGGCTTTTCATAGTGCTCTCTCTTACGAACCTCAGCGAGAACGCCGGACTTAGCGCAAGAACGCTTGAACCTGCGAAGCGCACTGTCAAGGGACTCATTCTCCTTAACTCTAATCTCAGACATCTTTATCCCCCCTCTCGTGCGTGGAATTCAAACTCGCATATTATATAGGACGCCTGTAAATAAGTCAAACTTTTATGTCACAGCGGTATTTGGACGCCCAAAAGTACCAATATGTCCTTTAAAAGGAATGCTGCGATAAAGGCAAGCGAGATGGCCGGAGCCAGTGACATCTTCCTCTTCTTTGACTTGCATACGAGAGCAAAAAGTATGCCCAATACAATACCTACGATAACAGCGATAACCGAGCCTCTGAAGCCCAGGAACAACATAAGGCACATAGCAAGCTTGGGTGTTCCGTAGCTGACCTTAGCCTTTGTGATCTTGCCGACAATAGCAGTACCGATCGCCATGAGCAGTCCGACGCAAGCGGAAGCGATAACGCCCTCAATGGCAAACTTCTGTGCATCAGGCCTGAAGCCAACCGTCATGATCCATACAACAAGGATCGCTGCGAGGAATCCGTCAGGAATAACTCCTGAGTCCCAGTCAGCCAGCGAAAGGCCGAGCAAGAGCACTTCCAGAGTCAAAGCCGCTACAACAGCCGCGTCAACGCATCCGTGAAGCGCCAAAGTACCGGCGAAAAGCAATCCCAGCAAGATCTCGAAGATCAGGTCCCTTGGCGGAACCTTTGAGCCGCAGTAACGGCACTTTCCCTTCAAAGCCAAATAGGAGACTATCGGGAAAAGGTCTGCAGTCGACAGCTCGTGACCGCAAGTGTCACAGTGGCTGTGACCCATCTTCCAGTCCTCGCCGCGCACTACGCGCCAAGCCGTACAGGTAATAAAACTGGCAAATACTGCACCAAAGACAAATGATAAAACAATAAGGTATATGCCTATAAAAAGCATGTCATATAAGGGGTATGAAAAATACAATTAAGCATCCTCCTAGGCGGTTCTCTCATGATAATCGGTAAAATATCCTTCATTACCAGTACCGCCATCGATTTTAGCATATTTCTTATCATTACTTATAAATGATGTTCCAGCCCCGCCTTTTATGGCACTGCAGCTATTGAAAAAACCGCCTCCCTTTGAAGGAACGTAATTTTTGTTAGGATCAGCATAAATGGTCTCAACATATTTGCAGTTATCAAATATATAAGATGAGCCATCATCGGAATTAGCAAGATTCTCGAAATTCAGTCCTCTAACATCAAGAACCCTACAACTTACATAGCTGAACATTGATCTTGCATATTGCAGATTTGTGCTTGTTTTAAAGTGCTCTAAATTTCGAATTTCAGTCGTATTGTAACGCCACATGAACATATACATTATGTTTTCAACATCCGGAGCATTACCATTATCATTTGTTCCGTCAGGCATGATAATCGTATCCAAAATATCGTACTTATAATCTACATTCTTGGTGCTTCCGCACGAAAACATATATTTCATGTTGGTAACAGATTTAAAACTGAAGTTGCTTATGTTGATCGTGTACACCTTAGTGCGCAGAGCTTCATCATTAGACTTTGAGTAATCATAGCAACAATCTTTAAACATATAACTCATATCAGTTACGTTAGAAGTATCCCAATTACTCCAACCACTTGAATCAAAACTCAAATCGCTGCATCCACTGCACATGTAGCTCATATTGAGAACACCGGAAGTGTCACAACCATTTAAATCAAGATTATTTAAAGCATGGCAATTCAAGAACATATTCGACATATCCTTGCAATCTGAACAGATCAAACCTTTCGCTGTAACGCTTGCCAACATGCCGCAACCGCTAAACATCTCAACAGCATTAGTAGATTTAAATGAACCGCTTGTTTCGGAATCAACCTTTACTGTAACCAGATTAGGGCATCCCTTAAACATTGTTTTGGTCGAAACTTTATTGCTAGCTAATACTACATTCGAAAAATCAATATAACTAAACGATGCATTTTTATTAAATAAACCCTCAACAGAAGATAAACCAAGCGTAGCATTAGGCATTTTCAGTCTTTGAATAGATGATTTGTTAAACAGGCTCGTTAACGCACTACTATTATCAATTTGCGGAAGCTGTATGCCGCTGATATCAAGTTCATTCAGCACCATGCAATTAGCGAATGCATCTGTCAGAGATTTATAGATTGTTTCTTTGCCACTGACGAAATCGACATGTGTATATTCATTCAAAATGGAAGAGAAGTTAATATTTGTCATATGCTTAACCGAATTAAGCGACCAGCAGTCATTAAACATTTGACGAATCGCAATGACCTTGCTAAGATTCAATACTCCATCAGAGCCTCTCTTAAAACTATTAAAATCAAACTCTTCAAGCTCATAGCATTTACTGAACATGGTTTCCAGGGTTGTGCATTGGGTAGCATCTATATCAGAAAGATCTAATGTCTTAAGAGCATGACATTCTTCGAAAGACTGCTTAAAAGACGAGACACATAATCCCGATATTCTAACAGTTTCAAGTTTCTCACACAGTCTGGCAATACTCTGGCAATTTATCAGATTAGTAGATGTAACACACTCCGTTTTCAAATCAAGAGTCTTCAGTTCTTTACAACCGCGACAAAGATCACGCATTGAATTCAAGCCTGAAAAATCAGATCCTTTGAAACTGATTACAGGAAGGACTGAACAGTCATAGAACATTTCCTCAATATTAGAACATTTACTGGTTATCAGTTTTTCGATATTTACAGAGGTAAGTTTAGTACACCCTTTGAACATTTGAGTTGCATCAGTCAATTTAAAGCTATCGCTATTCGTGCAGGAAATGTTTACGCTTGTCAGATTAGTGCAGAAAGAAAACATATTATTAGCAGAGACATTTCCGGTTTTAACATTTGAAAAGTCTATAGTTACAAATTGCTTATTTGACTGGAACAGTTTTTCAAATGTCGTAAGACCCAATTGAGCTTCAGACATATCAAGATTCTGTATTGAAGAACCACCAAACAGTTTCTTGAAGTTATCTGCAGATTTTATAAGAGGAATCTTTATTCCGCTTATATTAAGATCAAGAAGCTTAGTACATCCATTGAAAGGACTGTCACAATCAGTAAGTTTGCTAAAATCTCTGCCATTTAATCCAATAACTGACACTAGTTCACTGTCGCCCTTGAACATGTTCTTTATAGTCGTAACGCCTGATGTATCCCAATCAGTAAATCTTGCAACTTGCAGTGCATAGCAATTCTCAAACATTGCTTCTAAAGAAGTGCAGCAAGAATGCACGAATCCTGTCATTGACACATTTTCAAGCTTCTGGCAGTTTGAGAACATGCCCTTGCAAGAAGTGATCTTATCTCCGTCTAACTCATTCAAGTTAACTATCTGTACAAGGTGCTTATTATTCGCAAACGCTCCCTGCATATTGGTTACTTTTGATGTGTTAATACTATCTGGTAATACGATCCTGGTAAGATTATGGGAAGTAACCTGGATTGCCCACTGATCTGCATCAGCAGCAAACATGTACTTCATGGTCGTACAACTGTCAAAAGAAAGATTACTTATATTAAGTTCAAAAGGTTCATCAGAACCGTAGCCGTCTTTTCTGACAGAATGGAAATAATCAAACATATAGTCCATGTTTTCAACTTTTGAAGTATCCCAACCGGAGAAATCATAAGTGATAACACTAGCGCACCCCTTGAACATACCGAAAGTTGACTTACATGTACTCGTGACAAAATTCGGCATTAAAAAATTCTCGATACTTGCACAACTTTCAAACATAGACTTCATAGTTTCAACTCTGCTAGTATCAAATATGCTCGTATCAGTACCGGGACCTGAGATTCCGGTAATTGTCTGAACTTCCACACAATTCTGGAACATCTTCGTACAGTCCTCATTGAGAACAAATGTCCCATCATCACTTAGTACATAAACAGTTACACTTCCGTCAGCACCTGTGACTTTATAAAACATATAGTCATCTTTTCTACGTGCGGAAGGTTCATTCTTATTGAAAGGTGCATCAATCGGAATAGCGACTTTTGTACCAGAAACACCATTTACTACATCTGCCCACTGCGATTTCGAGCCAAAAACAATATGCTTAATTTTTTTACGAGTAGCCTCGTTGTTTCCCAACAGAGAAGCAAAATACTCACCACAGACCAGTTTTACTGTTTTTTCACTGCTATGCTTATATTTAATAACAAAGCCGCGATTTTCATCACCACTTATAGAAACATCAAAACCTTTACTTTTAAGATCTTCTGATTCAACTATTACCTTGCCATCTATATCAACATCGGTAAAATGGAACCCGATCTTGTCTTTAGGTACGCTTGGATTTTTTACAAGAGGAAACTCACGCTGAAAGATATTTTTCACATACAAAGAAACATTAACATGTTCAACTGTATTAGGCCAATCGATCATTTGATTCTTATCGTTAAGCCAGACTACCCTAACATAAATGTCCGTCTTTTTATCCGGAGCTATGTGACTACCACCGCCGGTACCAACACCTGATCCGTTTGCTGAAAAACTGATTATCGTTGAACGTGTATAGATAGGTCCCTTAAATATAACATCGGAATCAGAACAATCACCATCGTAAACCATGATCTGGCATTCAACATAGGAAGGGGTTTTTCTAGTTTCCGATCCTTCGGTAATTTCTTTGAAAGTAAGATTGGTAAACTTCAACTTAACCGTATATTTGCCGTAAGTTGAAGCTAAAACAGGATTTGTATAGTCATAGGCCTGGAAGGGATAGATTCCGTCATCATTTTCCTTAGCCTTATAGTATCCAAAATGAACTTTGCCCTTCTGCAGATTATCGCCACCGGCCTTGAAAAGAGCATCAACAGCATGTCCGTGCTGTCCATCGGCATCAAGCTTAGTAACTTCAGACTTATTTTTATTCGAAATGCCGACACTAGCATATATAGCCTCAGCATAATTATTATTCTTCTGAATGACCAGCGTATCGCCTTCGTTGGTCTTCAGTTCTGAAGGCCCCTTTTGCCAAAGTAAACTGTCGTCTTCTCCAGACAAATTTGCGATCCATACAGAGTTTTTATCATCGAATTTAATGCCGTCACACTCTTTACGGATGCCATCAACAATAGAATCCGCAAGCAACTGCGCACGGGAAAGCTTAACTGTTTTTTGATAAAGATTAGAAATCGGATTGATAAGAGCAATACAGACAACAGCAAAGATCGAGGTCAACGTCATGGCGACTATGAGTTCCGTCAGCGTTATACCCCTTTTGGATCTTGCAACTTTTCTTATTATTCCGCTAAGCATATTTTACTCCAGTTTCGCATCGAAAACATAATAGTAATACTTGACAACGCTTCCGCGTTCGACAACTTCAACCTCGTATTTTGTCAGCTTTAGCACCTTCTCTTTATTATCAAGATCTTTAACTTCAGTGCTTAATGTTTCAGCGCCGTTCCCGCCTTTAGTTACCGTTTTCTGCAGAAGCTTCATGGCACTGTCACAAGCATTGGTCTTTTCAATCGCAAAGCCTTCAATTCTTTGAGCGTAACTCATTCCCTGGCCCAAAAGAACACAGACAATTGTTAAAACGGCAAAAGCAACAATAACCTCGACTAATGTCTCGGCCTTGTTGGAAATCAAAACTGCTTTTGTCTTTGCTATGATCTTCACGGGAGGTACTCCTTGGTATAGACATATTCGGCTTGTCCGACACGGGCTGTAACTACAACTTTCTTTACGCCGTTCTCCTTTTTTATCTGCGCAACCAGAGCATCCTTTGCTGCATCATTAGGAGCAGTAAGTTTATCAAATCTATGTTGGGTATAAATATCTTTAGAAGAACTTTCGTAATCGGAAAGATCGAGCTTTCCTTCAGATATCAGAACATCAATGGAAGCTCCTAAACTTGCAGCAAGCTCATAAGCCTGATCCTGATTATATTGTCTGTTGGCTGATGCCATGAATGTAGTAGTGGCAACTCTCAATGCTACAACCGAAGTGAGCACAATGATCGCAATAATAGCTACAAGCACCAGACTGGCGCCCTCGTTGTTACCGAGTATTGCGGCTGTTCTTCTAAAAAAGTTGTCGCGTCTTATCCGTTTCATAAAGAATCCCTTTAATCATGGCTGCGGATCGTAGTTTAATTATACACCCTATATAAAATAAGAAAAAGAGTACTAAGTCTCGTTTTCACTCATTGTTTGTTGCTTTTTATGGAAGCGCCGGGCTCTTTCGAACCCGGCGCTGAGATTAGTTATGCGTTGTGATCAATCAAAACTGATATTAAGCTGCTGAAGTATCCCAAGTTGTTGCACCGCGAGTATAGGTATACCATGTCGGATCGCCTTCTTTAAACAGGATCTTAACTGTGTCGATTGTATAACCATCAATACCAGTAGAACCAACAAACGTAACTGTAATAGTCTTAACTTCAACACCTGTAAGTTCTTTAATCTTGTCTGTATCAGTGCAGTATGTCTTAGCATCAGCTGAAGATTTATCCTTACCATAAGCTTCTGTAGCGAGTGCCTGAGCTGCTGCGTAAACTGTTGAAGCTGCCTGATATTCCTTTTCCTTCTTTGCTCTGTCGATGTAGCCAACGAGTGCAGGTACGAGCATTGCTGCGAGTATTGCAAGGATTACGAGGACTACGATGAGCTCTACTAATGTGAAACCCTTCTTTGATGTCTTAACTGTCTTTTTCATGATCTTGACCTCCTTGTTTTTTATCACCCTTTGAGTGAGTTTGTGTTTTTGTCAAATTCGCTTGACTTGCTTGATGGTCTTACTATAACCCATCAGAAAACAGACTTCAACACATTTCCGCCACAATTCATTGTTGGGTAACAAACTATTAACCCGAAACCGCAAAACCCCTTGTTTGCAAACGGTTTGTAAACGGAAAGACTATATTTTCAGCCTTATTATCTCCATGAAAACAGACCCGAAAAGTGCTGAAAATGCGCATCCCAGAGCCAAATATGGCGCTAATTTGACTTTTTCTTTGGTGCCCTTCCTTTTTGTTAACAGAATATAAACCCCGTATATTCCGGCTATGAAAAAGGCTATTATTCCTGCGATCAAGGTCTTGTCAAGGCCTAAAAACAGGCCCGCTGCGGCCATCATCTTGATATCTCCACCGCCAAAACCGCCTTTTATCAGCAGTGCAACTATAAGCATGGGCACGGATAATACTATGACTCCGCACAAATGGCTGATAATGCTTTGTTTAGTGATCTCTTCAGTAAATATACTTATAACTCCCAGTATCGCTATTAACATACATAAGAGATCAGGTACTATTCCCTTATTGATATCTGAAGCAGCACAGCCTGTTAATAATATAAGAAACAATGTTACTATTACCGTTACCCATTCAAAACCGAATACGATTATCGCTGAAGCAACGGCAACAATGCTGAAAATATAAAACACGGGAGTGAAAACCGCTCCCATGTCTTTAATAAATTTATTTGTTTGTTTCTTATCAGTCGTCATAATAAGCGACTCGCTCAAGCTCTTCCATTGTGGTTATGCCCTGTTCGACAAGCTTAATGCATGCCTGCTTGAGCGTAACCATGCCCTGGTGCTCTATTGCGTATTTCTTCATCTCTTCGGCTGTGGCATTTGCTGCTACCATCTTTCTGAGATCTTTGTCGACAACAAGAACTTCATGGATCGCCGTACGTCCAAGATAACCGGCACCGTGGCAGTGAACGCATCCGACAGCCTTTCTGGCATTTGGGATATCATGACCTACAAACTCTATCTGGGCTTCCGTAAGACGCTCTATCCTGTTGCAGTGAGGGCAGACCTTACGTACAAGTCTCTGTGCAACAACGCCTGCGAGAGCCGAGGATAAGAGATACGGCTCTGAACCCATGTCTATGAGTCTTACGACCGTCGAAGCAGCATCATTGGTATGAAGTGTCGAAAGAACGAGGTGACCCGTTATGGCGGCTCTGATGGCTATCGTAGCGGTCTCTGCGTCACGCGTCTCACCTACCATGATTACGTCAGGGTCCTGACGCATGAGAGCTCTGAGGCCGATCTCGAAGGTCAGTCCTGCCTGAGGATGTACCTGAACCTGATTAAGTCTGGGTAAGTTCTTCTCGACCGGGTCTTCGATCGTACTGATGTTTATAGACTTATGAGACAAAGAACCCAATGCATTATAAAGCGTAGTAGACTTACCTGAACCCGTAGGTCCCGTGATATAGATAAGTCCGTTAGGCATCTTGAGCATGTCAGAAAACTTTCTGAATGCGTCATCAGCCATACCGAAGGTCTCGTTGTGGTCGATCTCGACAACCGACATGATAAGACGCATAACGACCTTCTCACCGAATACGGTAGGGATTACGTTAACACGGACGTTAACGATCTGTCCCTGGATCCTTACTCTGAAGTGTCCGTCCTGAGGGATACGGCGCTCTGCGATATCCATCTCACCCATGATCTTGATTCTGGCTACGAGTGAATCCTGAACGTTCTTCTGCAACGTAATGTAGTCAAGAAGAGTACCGTCAATACGCATTCTGACCATGACGTTGCGCTCAAAAGGCTCAATATGGATATCCGACGCATTATCTGAAAAGGCTTTGTCTAACAGGGAGTTAACGAGGTTGATGATAGGCGCATCATCAGCACCAGCACTCGTATCGATAACGAGTTCGTCAACATCCATACCGGTGGCGTTGATGTTAGCGTTCTCGGCAGCAGCTTTTGCCTTGATCTCGGCATACTGGTATTCGATCGCGCTCTTAAGAGGTTCAAGTTCTGCAAGAACGGTATCGACAGGCATACCGATAGTCTGTCTGATATCTTCAATTGCATAGAGGTTCAGAGGATCGTTAACGGCGAGTATGATCTGGCCTTCATTGTTTGCAACAGGCATCATGACATATTGTTCCGCCATCTGCTTAGGGATCAGTCTAACTGCTTCAACATCGATCTTATAAGTCGAAATATCAATAAGAACCGTACCTAGTCTGTCCGCCAGCGCAGTCAGTATCTGCGTTTCAGTCGCATAACCGAGTTCCTGAAGAACTTCACCGACACGCTTGCCCTGTGACTCTTTCTGTATAGCAAGAGCTTCTTTCAGCTGAGCTTCGGTAATATAGCCTGCCGATACGAGCAAATCACCTATCCTAATCTTGCTGGCCTGTACGTTGTTATCCATGGGTTATGCCTCTTTATTTTCAAAATTCGGTTTCTCGGTCATATAGAAATACAAGTCTATTTTCAATTCCTTGTAATCAGGATTCATAAGGGTCTTGTTGCCCTTTTCATCTTCTGACCAAATCTCCTTCGCATCGCTCCACGAGAAACCTGTAACTCTGATAGAAGGTTTCTTTGTTATCTCATCAATCATGGCCTGGCACTTATTCTGAGGTCCCTGGACAACGATCGATATCGTAGCGCACTGAACTTCTGATGCTGTAGTAGAAGAAACGCCGGCAATCGCTCCGGAGTAATAAGCCTGAAGCGACTTGACATCAAGAGCAGTCATAGCACCCTTTACATTGCTGGTCTCTGTTGACCCGGATTCCTCTGTTGTTATTTCAGCAGAGGACTTTGCAATCTTAATATCGGCAAAAGTATACGGTTCTTCATCAACAAAAGAGCCATCTCTTATATCCACTGAAAAGTTAACCGGGGTAAGGCCCTTACTTAAGATATATGTTGTACCCATCTTTTCTATCTTGGAGTTATCCATGATATCGTAAAAATCCTTGGTTGAGTCCAATATATCCTTTACAGCCTTATCGTAAAGCACTTCAGCAGTACCAAGCTGCAATGATTTCATCTTGTATTCCTGCTTGGTCGCTTCAGCAGCCTTAACCTTATCGTCCAGTTCACCGATCTTAAGAGCCGTCGGTCTGATCATATACCAGCCAAACA
>Ga0310786_10000065_pt1 | contig 169814 bp, 140 predicted proteins | sample AusTroGonzalo_MG_FD_203881 | JGI IMG/M metagenome (GOLD analysis project Ga0310786, IMG submission 203881) | Bovine rumen microbial communities from tropical cattle in Woodstock, Queensland, Australia - Gonzalo_03 (v2) (version 2) | ecosystem: Host-associated > Mammals > Digestive system >...
TTCTACCCTCAAACTTGAACATCTCTTAACGCTTCGTTGAGAGATGTTTTTTTATCCGTCGACTCGTTTCTCTTCTTGATAATCAACGCACAAGCCACCTGGAAGTCACCCGCCGGGAAGTGTTTTGTATATGAGCCCGGCACCACCACCGAACGCGCCGGCACCACGCCTTTGTATTCCTTAATCTCAGGTCCTGTCACATCCAAAATCTTTGTCGACTGAGTGATGACGGTATTCGCGCCAAGCACCGCCTCTTCTTCGATTCGCACTCCTTCCACCACTATGCAACGCGAGCCGATGAAACAGTTATCCTCGATGATGACAGGAGCTGCCTGAACGGGTTCCAAAACGCCGCCGATGCCAACGCCGCCGCTGAGATGCACGTTTTTGCCTATCTGCGCGCACGAGCCCACCGTAGCCCAGGTGTCGACCATAGTACCGCTGTCGACGTAAGCACCTATATTTATATACGAAGGCATCAAGACAGCGCCTTTGTTGATGAAAGAGCCGTAACGCACCGTCGCAGGAGGCACCACACGCACACCGGCCTGCTCAAAGCCGCCCTTCAACGGGATCTTGTCGTAATATTCAAAGATGCCGCTCTTCGACACTTCCATATCGTTGATCGGGAAAAACATGATGACGGCTTTCTTCAGCCACTCGTTCACAACCCATTGACCGTCAATCTTTTCAGCGATACGAATCTCGCCTTTATCCAACAACTTCACAACCTCACGGATGGCGTCACGAGTCTCGTTTTTAGCCAACAACGAGCGGTCGTCCCATGCTTTTTCGATGATGCTTTGCAGATTTTTCATTACAATAATTTTTCGCAAAGATAAGAAAAAATTTCTATATTTGCATAAATTTTAAGAAATGAAAAACAACGATTTCTTATCCCCTTCGCAGATAGCCTGGCGACGTTATAAAAAGAACATTGCCGGCATGATCTCGTTGATTTTCATCATCTTATGCGCCATCACCGCCGTTTTCGCCTATTTCATCATCCCAGATAACAGTCCTGACGCAAACACGCAAATTCTTGAGATCTCAACTCAAAAACCCGGCTTCGAGGTCGATATTCTGCTCGTCAACAAGCCGACAAAGGTCGAAAAAGTGGGATTTTTCGAAAAGTTATGGAGCGGACAGCCCTCGCCTTACCGTCAGATTCCTTTCGACTCGTTGAAAATAGAAGAGAAAACGACCACCGTCTACATCTTCAACCCTGAGCACAGCGGCACCGTTCAGGAGGAAGTCGTCGACAATGTGCTTCTCCCTGAAAATCCTATAGTTCACCGCAAATATTATCTTGGTACCGACCAGTTCGGACGCGACTTTCTGAGCCGCCTCGTCCTCGGTACCCGCATCAGCTTCAGTGTGGGCTTCATAGCCGTGTTCCTCTCGGTAGTCATCGGTCTCTTCATCGGGGGCCTCGGCGGCTTCTTCCGCGGGCGTGTCGATGACGTCACGATGTGGCTCATCAACGTGGTGTGGTCACTGCCTACCCTGTTGATAGTCATAGCGATAACGTTTGCTCTCGGCAAAGGTGTGGTGCAGGTCTTCATCGCCGTCGGACTCACCATGTGGGTCGAGGTGGCGCGCGTCACAAGAGGTCAGATTCTCTCAATCCGTGAGACGACGTTCGTCGAAGCCGGTCGCGCATTAGGTTTTAAAAATGCGAGAATCATAATCCGTCATATAATCCCTAACATCCTCAACCCGATAATCGTCATCTCGGCAGCGAACTTCGCCACCGCCATACTCCTCGAGGCAGGCCTCAGCTTTCTGGGAATCGGCGTGCAGCCGCCTATGCCGTCGTGGGGCTCGATGATCAAGGAAAACTACGCCTACATCATCCTCAACGACGCCTACCTCGCCATCCTTCCGGGCATCGCCATCATGCTACTCGTGCTGGCCTTCATGCTCATGGGCAACGCCCTTCGTGAGGCATTAAACGTTAAAAAATAAAGTTTTACTGGAAATTGGCGTTCCAACAGGCATCTCGGCGACCGCCGAAACATTTTCCTTTGTAGAAATTAAACTTCAACGCCACGTAAGCGTCAAGTCCATACGACTCGCCTACGCCAAGGAAATTGAAGATGTTATGCGTTCCAATGGTTAAGAATGCCAATCTCACCTCTGCTCCTAGGAAGATCTTCTCGTAGTTGTATAGCGTGACAGGCATGGTGATGTCGAAATAACGCGACTCAAAACGCGGCTCGACCACAACCTGCGCCGGACGGCGCGCCGAATATCTTAACAGCCGCAGAGGCTGCATCCAGGTGGCGTTGACATAGATATTCTTCGCCAGTTTATAGTCAAACTGGACGCTCATCGCTGTCGGCAAGCCCATTATGAACTTACTGCCGGCATCGGCATCCGCCGGATCATCGTAAAACATGCCGCTGAGCCTGTCCATCATGTCGTTGAAATCCTCCGAGCCCTCGAGCTCCCTCACATCGAAGGTCTTGTCGGTGTCTGACAAAAACTTATACACCTTGGCGTTGTTTTTGAAACTTATTGCGCCGACATCGAGCAACGACACGCCCAACCGCCATTGGTAGTTGATCTTCGGAGCGACACAGGCATGCTTCGACGCGGTAATAAGCTTATCGCTGGTTTTACGGGTATAGGTGAAGCCGATGTCAAAGCCCAAGCCGTAGCCGTTGACAATCTGATTGGCATCGAAGATCTCGCCGTCCGAGAACTTAGCGCCGTAGTCGATAGGTGCCGACATGGCCGCCATCATGTTCAGACTATGAATAATACTGGTATTTTTATCGACGATATCCTTGTCGACTTTATTAAGATTCAAAGCCACTCCCGTGTATCCGAGCAAACCTTTCGCCGTGATGCCGAAATCCACCTTGTCGTAATCATAATCATACACTGTAGAGGCATACGAAAGACCGATTTCCGACCAAGCCATCATGCTGACTCGAGTGTTTTTCGACACATAATTCCTATCGTAAAAAGTACTGTCGATCGACTTCAAACTCGCCTCCAAAATCTCCCACGGGATACGCTTCGCCGACGTGTAAACCCTGTTGTTTATGAATATTCCAAAAGCATGCTTTCCATCTCTGTTATACATCGCTGAAAGCAGGTTGAAATCAAAGGTTTCATTAACATTTTTATATTTCGAATTAATCAAAAACCCCACATCGTAACGTCGTCCGTTTATATAATAATCAGAAGGGTTTTCACCATTCAAAAGCCGGTAATAATCGCTGGCATGAAGATATGCGAAGTCGTTATATGCCGACGCGCCCAGATTCAATCCGAAATCAGCATAAACGAAGGCAGTCGTCATCAGCGAAGGGTTGACAGCCAGGGCACGCGAACCCGCATAGTTGGTAGAGGTGCCGATATATTGCGCCAAGGCCTCGTCGTGACACACGAAAAACGTCATCAAAAAGGCGATGGCTAAACATCTTATGATATTTTTCGTATAAATTGCCATAATAACAGCGCAAAAATACTAAATAATTCATGTAACAACGTCATTTTTATTCTCGATATTACATCTTTATAAAAAAATAAGTTAAAAATAGATGTCTGACTATCAAAAATTTTTTGTAATTTTGCACCCTCAAAAAAATCTGCGGATGTGGCGTAATTGGTAGCCGCGCCAGACTTAGGATCTGGTTCCGTAAGGAGTATGGGTTCGAGTCCCTTCATCCGCACAAGAATATTAAATAACTTATTGATAATGAAGACTATACAGACAGCAAAAGGCGACCTTCTCGCCACCATCCAGATTGACATCAACAAAGCCGATTACGAAGAAGATGTTAAAAAAGAATTAAAGAATTATCAGCACAAAGCAGTCCTTCCGGGCTTCCGTCAGGGTAAAGTTCCGTTCGGAATGATCGAGAAGATGTACGGTGCAACAGTCACTTTCGACAAGTTGAACAAGAAGGTTTCCGAGGCTCTCAACAACCATATCCTCGAGAACAAGCTCGACGTGATAGGTTACCCTCTGTCGGATCCCGACAAGCAGCAGCCTACCGATCCTGAGACTCAGGAGACTATGAGTTTCTTCTTTGAAGTCGGCCTGAAGCCGGAAATCAAGGTCGACCTCGCCAAGATCGCTATCAACGACTACAACATCAAGGCTTCAGATAAAGAAGTCGACGAGACCATCAAGCGCATCCAGGAAGGCAACAAGAAAGACGACAAACCGGTTGAGCTCAACGAAGAACTCTTCAAGATGATATTCCCTGGAAAGGACATCAAGGACGAAAAGGCATTCCGCAAGGAAGTCGCCACCGAGATGGAACGCCAGTACGTGGTCGAGGCTGAGCGTATGTTCCTCAACAACGCCATCGACAAGCTCGTGAGCGAGATTAAGTTCGACATGCCTGACGCATTCCTGAAACGTTGGATCGTGGCCAACAGCGAAGGCAAGATCACCCCTGAAGATGTCGAGAAGAACTACGACAGCGTGTATTCAAAGACCTTCAGATGGCAGCTCATCGAAGAGACCATCGCCAAGGCTAACCCTGAGCTCGTCCTCAAGGAAGAGGAACTCCGCGACTTCGTGACCAAGATGTACTTCGGTCAGCTCGACGTCGCAGGCATGAGCGATGACATGAAACAGCGCCTCAACGGCATCGTCGACTCAGTGTTGAAAGACGAGAACCAGCGCGAGAACATCAAGAACCAGGTTGCCGACAACAAAGTCACCGCTTTCCTGAAGAAAGCCATGAAGGTGAAGGTCGTCGACACCGACTACGAAGGCTTCGTGAAGGAAGTTCTTCCACAGGAAGAGAAGAAACCTGCTGCAAAGAAGACCGCTACCAAGAAAGCTGCCGAGAAGAAAGAAGAGAAACCAGCAGTGAAGGAAGAGAAGGCAGCAAAGGCAGAGAAAGCAGAGAAGAAGCCGGCAGCTAAGAAGACTACAGCAAAGAAAACCACCAAGAAGGCTGAATAATGAATAACAACAACGAATTCTACAAATACGCCACCAAGCACCGCGGCATCAACGGTTTAGGCCTTGAGAAGTACGCCAACACCATCACTGACTACATCTCCCCGACCATCATCGAGGAACGTCAGCTCAATGTGGCACAGATGGACGTGTTCTCGCGCCTCATGATGGACCGCATCATCTTCCTTGGCGACCAGATCGACGACTATGTCGCAAACATCATCCAGGCTCAGCTGCTCTTTCTCGAGTCGGCCGACCCGAAACGCGACATCCAGATCTATCTGAACTCTCCTGGCGGCTCGGTGTACGCTGGTCTCGGCATCTACGACACCATGCAGTTCATCCAGCCCGACGTGGCGACCATCTGCACAGGCATGGCAGCCTCTATGGCAGCAGTGTTGCTCTGCGCCGGCGCCGACGGTAAACGCTCAGCCCTCAAGCACTCACGTATCATGATACACCAGCCTATGGGCGGCATGCAGGGACAGGCTTCGGACATCGAGATCACAGCTCGTGAGATCCAGAAGGTGAAGAAAGAACTCTACGAAATCATCGCCATGCACACCAAACAGCCTTACGACAAGGTGTGGGCCGACTCCGACCGCGACTACTGGATGACAGCAGAAGAGGCCAAGGCCTACGGAATGGTAGATGAAGTTTTGATTAAGAACAAATAATGTCAAAAAAACAAGAAAATACTTGTTCATTCTGCGGACGTCCTGAGAGTCAGGTCAACCTCCTGATTGCGGGCATCAACGGTTTCATCTGCGACGAGTGCGTAGGTCGCGCCCACCAGATGCTCACCGAGGAGATGGCGCATCGCAGCCGTGCCATGGTTCCCGACTTCAAGCTTCTTAAGCCGTTGGAAATCAAGCAGTTCCTCGATCAGTATGTCATCGGGCAAGATGCGGCGAAACGTGTGCTCTCAGTCGCCGTTTACAACCACTATAAACGTCTAAACCAGCAGGATACCGCCGACGAGGTCGAGATTGAGAAGTCGAACATCGTGCTCGTGGGTGAGACGGGAACAGGTAAGACCTTGTTAGCCAAGACCATAGCGAGGATGTTACACGTGCCGTTCGCCATCGCCGACGCCACTGTCCTGACAGAGGCCGGCTACGTTGGCGAGGACGTGGAAAACATCTTAGTAAAGCTGCTTCAAGCGGCAGATTACGACGTCGCGGCAGCCGAGAAAGGCATAGTTTTCATTGATGAGATCGACAAGATAGCACGTAAGGGCGACAACCCAAGCATCACCCGCGACGTCTCCGGCGAGGGCGTGCAGCAAGCTATGCTTAAGCTGCTCGAAGGCACCGTCGTCAACGTGCCTCCACAAGGCGGCCGCAAGCACCCGGAACAGAAGATGATTCAGGTCAACACCAAAGACATCCTCTTCATTGCCGGCGGTGCCTTCGACGGCATCGATAAGATCATCGCCAACCGCGTGGGAACCAACGCCATAGGCTACGGCTCCGACCTCAAGAAACAGATCGACCGCGACAATATGCTTCAATATATCGCGCCGTCAGACCTGAAGAAATTCGGCCTCATCCCTGAAATTATCGGCCGTTTCCCAATCTTGACCTACCTCAACCCTCTCGACAGAGAGACACTCAAACGCATACTCACTGAACCTAAAAACGCCATCACCAAACAGTTCACAAAGCTGTTCGTCATGGATGGTATCGAATTGATTATCAAGGACGAAGTCCTGGATTTTATCGTCGACAAGAGCATTGAGTTCAAACTCGGCGCCCGCGGACTACGCTCAATATTGGAAGCAATTCTGAACGACGCGATGTTCGACATGCCGTCAACCGACGCAAAACAACTCGTCGTCGATGCCAACTACGCTCAGGAAAAGTTTGAGAAATCAAAGATATCTGAACTGAATATTTAGTTTTAAGGGCTATACAAAAAGGCAAACCTTGCGTTAAGCAGTTTAAATAGTTTGCCGGTTGGATAGCCCTTAAAACTTTAGACGAAAAACCAGGCGAAAAAAGCAGGCCTTGCGTTTAGCGATGTCCTTACTTTCCTCTTCCTTGAATTACAATAAGCGCTGTGTAAATCAAAATCTTGATGTCAACGGCGAGGTTCATGTTTTCGATATAAAGGATATCGTATTTCAGTCGCTCAACCATCTCGTCGACAGTCGAAGCATATCCGAACTTCACCTCGCCCCAGCTGGTGATACCAGGCTTAATCTTGAGAAGCATGCGATAGTGCGGAGCTTTCTGCACAATCTGATCGATATAGTATTGACGCTCAGGACGATAGCCAACAATCGACATCTTTCCGCCAAGGACGGTGAAGAACTGCGGAATCTCGTCGAGGCGCACCTTTCTCATAAACTTACCCCACTTCGTGATACGCGGGTCGTCGTCGGTCGACAACTGCGGACCCATATCTTCAGCGTTGACGTACATGCTCCTGAATTTCAGCATCTTAAACGGCACTCCATGCTGCCCGATACGTTCCTGCTTGTAGAAGACAGGTCCGGGCGATGAGCATTTCACCATAATAGCCGTCAAGAGGTAAATCGGTGATAATAAGACGATTACGAGTATCGAAGCAATGATGTCGAACAGTCTTTTCGCCACCTGCTGCCACACCGGCATAGGCTCCGGCGTGATCTGAATCAACGAGGCGTGCCAGATACCCTCCTGCTTGACAGCGCCAAACACAAATTCCTGCATCAACGGGATGATCTTCACCGTGACTTCAGAGTTTTCAAGCATCACAAGAATCTTGTCGATGGTCTCAGTCTCCGAACGCTCGATGGCGATGATAACCTCTTCAATATCATTGTCTTTGATAACCTTAGCCACATCTTTATAATTTCCAAGATGAGGAATATATTTCTCGACTTTATAAACGTCTTTATCAAAAACGTTTACAAAACCGACGATCAGGTTACCCGAAGAGAACTTCTGTCCTTTGATTTCTTCGTATATCGCGCAAGCGTTGCCATTGCTGCCAATAATCAAGGTATTGAAACCAATTTCGCCGTTATGAATCCTACGCGCATTGACCGAAGTGATGACAAGTCGACCGATGTAGGTCAGCGTAAACTGCAGCAAAAACAGTATCGAGAATAAGGTGTAATAAATCTTGTAATTAGTGATATAATCGTCAAGAATGATAGTGAAAAACAAGACGATAGCACCAATCAAAGTGGTTAAAAATGTCTGTCCGAGCTCACGGACACGCGATTTTGAGTAAACGTTACGGTAAGCGCCCGCCATCAGATGTAGGATAATCCAGCAGATAGGTATCACGATGATGCCGATCCAGAAATTCTTATCCTCAACGACGACATTGTAGTTTGCGAAGACATCGACAAGCTCCATCGTCTTCCTGAAACAGAAGAAGATAGACCAGGTTACGACCGACGCGAACCAGTCCCACAAGACATACTTTAAAGTCTGCTTCCGTTTGTTTATTTTCTTACTCAACGTAAATCAGTTTAAGATTGTCGAAATAAAAATCAGCCTCACCACCTGTTGCCACTGCTCCTTTCATGTAAAACTTCACATATGTGGCATGTGGATAGTCGGTAATCGTAGGGCTATAGTTCAGATAAACTTTTTTCCAGACATCAGTAGCCCTGAGCGAATAAAGCCATTTGTCGACCGGGCCTTCCTGCGAGTCCATGATATACAAGCCTATCTCCATCTCGGTGCTGCATTTGTAATCCATCTCCAGCAGCACGTAGTTGCCCACCGTCGGCAAGCCCGAAAGCTGACCGCTCCACAGGCCCATCTTAGTGATGCTGTCGCCAAGATGCACGTGTCCCGAACGGTAATGGTTGATGGTGTCGAACGGATCGAGCCATGCGTTCTGGTTGGTGCGATGGCTAATCTGATGCAGCTCGGCATAGGTCGTGTCCATGCGGTAAAGCTTGATATTATTGACTTCTTCGAAGTCTTCCTTCATCTTGAAACGCATAGCCGTGCTGTCGATGCTGTAATAATGCGTGTATGGCCTTACGGTGTCGATCTCGCCTTCTGTCAGGTCTTTATAGCAAACATACGGCTTGTAGAAAGGATACTGGATTCGTGTCGAGGAGATGCCGTTCATCTTTACGCCAGGATAAATCTGCAACTTGTGGTTACCTTTCTCGAGCACCGGAACGAGGACGTAATTGCCGTCATCGTGATTCTTCAATTCAAAACAACCGTGAAGATTTCCGTCGATATAAACCCAAGCGTCGGTAATAGCGCAAGTCGCAGCGCCTTCCACGTCGTAATTGGTGGTGAAAGTCCACGGCTCGATTCTCAGATAAGCAGGGATTTCCTGACTTCCCTTGAATTTGTTACACGAAAAAAGCGATAAAACTATTCCAAATAAAAAAATGTAACGAAGACACTTCATAGGCTGTCTTTTTTAAAATTAACGTAGTTAAATTTTAAATATTGTCTTACTTCAAATGTTTTTTTAACAAATCTTGATGTTTGTCGATTTCATCAAGAATCATGTAAGCAACTTTAAGAACCTCAACGCCATCCTCAATGGTTACTGGCGGTTCGGTATTGGTGACTATAGCGTCGTGGAAACGCTCGAGCTCGGTCTTTATGGCGTTGATCTGGTCGGTAGCCAGTTCTTCGATCGAAATCTTCTTCGTCGAGCCATCCGGAAGGTCGAGAGTCATGTCGAAAGGACCCGGCACGCCGTTCACGTCTTCCACCCTCACTATCTCGCTCTTCTTCTCCATGAAATCCATAGTGATATAAGCACCTTTCTGGAATAGACGGAACTTACGCATGTTTTTCAGTGAGATGCGACTTGTGGTGAGGTTTGCCACCGCTCCGTTTTCGAATTCTAATCTTGCCGTGATGATATCAGGTGTCGGACTGACTATCGACACGCCGTTGGCATTGATAGATTTTATTGGGGATTTCACTATCGTGAGAAGGATGTCGATGTCGTGCACTGTGAGGTCGAGCACCACCGGCACGTCGCAGCCGCGAGGGTTGTATAATGCCAGACGATGCACCTCGATGAACACAGGGTCGCTGATGTGCGGCTCGGCAGCAATGAAGGCAGGGTTGAAACGCTCCACATGACCGACCTGCACCTTTACATTGGCTTTCTTCGCCAAGGCGATGAGTTTGTTGGCCTCGTCGACAGTGGCCACGATAGGCTTCTCGATGAATACGTTTTTGCCTTTCTCGATGGCTTTCGAAGCACATGCGAAATGCGCGATGGTAGGCGTCACGATGTCAACAACATCAACAGAATCAATAAGTTCGTCGATCGAAGTGAAGTTCTTCACGCCAGCCTCAGCAGCTACTTTTTCGGCAGTATTTTTATCTTGATCGTAAAAACCGACCAAGTCATATTTCTCAATTTGTTTGATGCAGTTAAGATGAATCTTCCCAAGATGTCCTGCACCTAAAACTCCAATTTTCAGCATAGCAAAAATTTTTGCAAAGATACGAAAATAGTTGAAAAGTTAATAAAGTTTTTAAAGTATAAAAGTGAATTATGGAAATCTTTAGCTTTATAAACTTTCCGACTTTACAAACTTTTTACTATTTTTGCGAAGCAAAACAACGTTATGCAGGAAGACACTTATCGCCACAAAGGTATGCGCCAGCAGCTGGTGCAAGTGCTTAAGGATAAAGGCATTACGGATAGCCGTGTGCTCGATGCCATAGGCACAGTGCCACGTCATGTGTTCCTCGACTCGTCGTTTGTGGAGTTCGCCTATCAGGACAAGGCCTTCCCCATCGGCTCGGGACAGACCATCTCGCAGCCGTTCACCGTGGCGATGCAGAGTCAGCTTCTGCAGGTGACAAAAGGCATGAAAGTGCTTGAAATCGGTACTGGTTCCGGCTATCAGGCATGTGTTTTGGCTGCGATGGGCGCTAAGGTGTTCACCATCGAGCGGCAACGTAATCTTTATCTTAAAACGAAGCCATTCTTGGCGGAGTTTCCGTATAACATCAAGACTTTCCTGGGCGACGGCAACAGAGGTCTTCCCACCTTCGCTCCTTTCGATAGGGTGCTGATCACAGCGGCGGCTCCCGAAATACCGCAAGCCCTTGTGGATCAACTGAAAACGGGCGGAATAATGGTCATCCCGCTCAACGATGAAGCCGACGCGAGCAAACAGATTATGCTGCGACTGACAAAACAAGCCGACGGCGCCATGCTCCGCGAGGAGTTCGGTGACTGCCGTTTTGTGCCGATGTTAAAGGGGACAGGTCGCGACTAGACCTTATTTTACTTTGAATTTCAGATATTTTATCGTCAAGCCCTGCTTCAGCCACATCGACTCGTAGTAGGTTCTGATAGTCTTGACTTCGAGCTCGTCGTCGTTGGCATAAAGGTCGGTATAGTTGTAAACTATAGGATATCCGGCCTCTTTCACCACCTCAAGGGTGAAATCGTAAAGCAGGTCGCTGTCGGTCTTCAGGTTGATATAGCTGTCTTTTTTCAAAAAAGTCTTATAACGCTCGAGATAAACAGGTGCAGTGAGACGCTTGCGGGCCTTCAGTATCTGTGGATCTGGGAAGGTGATCCATATCTCGTCGACCTCGTTCTCGCCAAAGAAATGCTCTATCAGCTCGATGCGGGTACGCACAAACGCCACGTTTTTCAGGCCTTCAGCTATACCTTGCTTCAGTCCGACCCACATCCTTGCGCCTTTGATGTCGACACCTATATAATTAATGTCGGGATGCGCCTTGGCCAGTCCGATGGTGTACTCGCCCTTTCCGCAGCCGAGCTCCAAAACTATCGGGTTGTCGTTGCCGAAAAACTCATGCCAACGCCCTTTCAGAGGGAATCCCTCCTCCTTGATGCGCTCGAATGAATATTCAAAAAGATTTTCGAAAGTCTTGCATTCGGCGAAACGCTCGAGTTTGTTCTTCTTTCCCACGGCTTTTATTTCTTACGTAACAGCCAGGCGGCTTCGTTATATTCAGACTTGATTATCTCCAGACGTCTCAAAGCGGCATCGCGTCCCAGCACCAGTTCGTAGGCCACGCGCACGTTGCCTTTGTCGTTCATCGGAAGCGCCACGGCACCTTCAAAACCTTGTTTCTGGAAGTTCTTCGCACAACGCTCACCATCAGCCTCGGTACGCAACGATGCTCCTATAATATAATAGGAGTTAACATCGGCGGGCTTCACTTCGGCCGGTTTGACTTCTTTCGGTTTGACAACCTCAAAATCGCGAGGTGCGAGATCGTAAATGTCTTTTTTAAAGACTGGAGCCTTCAGCTCAAGCATCGGGAGTTTGGCAACCTCGACAAACTCACGGACTTCCATGCTGTTGTTGAAATGCTTGGCGATGAACTCGTTTGGTGACGAATAGAAGAACGGATTCCACGATGCGAGGTTAGAGTCGCTCATGTCGGCGCCCCAGCCTAACAACACAAGCACCATGGCTATCATCATCGAATAGGCTGCCGCGCGGAACCACTTGTAATTGTAGCGGTTTACGTGATGCGGCATCTCTTCTTCAACCTCGTCATGGACTGTCATCAAGGTGTTTTTCGCCTTTTGGTCGGTGGCAATCTGCTCTTGTATCTGTTTGTATGTCTCTCTTCTATATATTGGCTGCAGCTTCAGTGGTGTAAGACCGAAGGCGTCGCCAAACAGATTCAGTTCTTCGTCGAGTTGGAACACGTAGTCGCGATCTGTCACGCGGCTCAGCACGCCCATGCCGTCGAGACGTAACACTCCGCTGGCCTCAACGACTGCCAGACTCTGCATGGCAAAGTCGTGCACCTGCTTCGCCGCTTCCGTCATGTTGATGCCCTGCTGCTTCGCGACATAGCCAATGAGCAGTCCGTCGTCGGTGATCAGTTGTCCGTTGAACCGCACCTCCTTCGACGGCGGTGTCATACGATGCGTAACGTAGTCGAGCGTAGCGGGAGTCTCCTTCGAGATGAAGGCTCCGAACTCCGGCACGATGACGCAATCGTGGTCTAAAAGCAACTCAGTTATAGATTTTATAATCATTCTTTAAATATTTTTTCAATTTTCACTATGTCTTCAGGCACATCGACCGAAAAACTCTCAAATTCCGTCACTCCCATGCGGACAGTGTAGCCGTTTTCGAGCCAGCGCAGCTGTTCGAGCGACTCAGCCAGCTCCAGTCCCGACTGCGGGAGTGCCGCCACCTGCTTCAACACATCGCATTTATATGCGTAGATGCCGATGTGCTTGTAAAACGTGCGCTCCACCTGATTTCTCAGATACGGGATGGCAAACCTGCTGAAATACAATGCCTTACCATTTTTGTCGAACACCACCTTCACCGCGTTAGGACTCTTCAGCTCGTCATCGTCGTGGATAGGCTTGCACAGCGATGCCAGAGGCGTGTCCTTATCCGATATCAGCCCTGCTATCTGATTGATTTGCAATGGGTTGATATACGGTTCATCGCCCTGGATATTTATCACCGCATCGAAGCCGGCGCCAATCTTATCCACCACCTCGCAGCAACGGTCGGTGCCGCTCTTATGGTTTTTCGACGTCATCACAGCCTTGCCGCCGAAGCCGAGCACAGCGTTGTAGATGCGCTCATCGTCAGTAGCCACTACCACTTCCGCGAGTTTATCGGCTTTCTTCGCCTGTTCATACACACGCTGAATCATCATCTTGCCGTTGATGAGAGCAAGAGGCTTGCCTTCGAAACGTGTCGAGCCGTATCGTGCCGGGATGATACCTAAGATCTTCATAATCAGAACAATCCGTTAAGTGATCCGTTGATTTGTTCGATTACTGTGCTCAGGTCCTCGGGCTTCTCGAGGTCGATGTTGTCGCTCTCAATGATGAGGAGTTTGCCTTTGTTATAGCTCGAAATCCAGTTCTCGTAGCGTTTGTTGAGCGCCTTGAGGTAGTCGAGACGTATCGACTGTTCGTAGTCGCGGTTACGTTTCTGAATCTGGCGGACGAGTGTCGGCACGCTTGCACGCAGATATATCAGCAGATCCGGGGCTTGCAGGAACGAGCTCATCAACTCGAACAGATCCTGATAGTTCTGGTAGTCGCGAGTCTCCATGAGGCCCATGTCGTAGAGATTAGCCGCGAAGATGTAGGCGTCCTCGTAGATGGTGCGGTCCTGGATGATGTCGTCGCCGCTCTTGCGGATGTCCATCACCTGACGGAAACGGCTGTTCAGGAAATAGATCTGCAGATTGAACGACCAGCGTTTCATATCTTCGTAAAAACTCTCCAGATACGGATTGTTGTCGACTTCCTCGAAATGAGGCTTCCATCCGAAATGCTTTGATAATAAACGAGTTAACGTCGTCTTACCAGAGCCGATATTTCCAGCTATAGCGATATGCATAGTACTCCAAATTTTTCGCTAAAATACGAAAAAATTTGAAATGAAGAGAAAAATTTTGAAATTATTTTGGAGCTTTTGCCAGGAAATAGATTCCGATGGTGGCGAAGATGATGTTGGGAAGCCAGCCGGCGAAAAACGGCGAGATGACGCCCGAGATGGCAAACACCCTGAAAAACTCGAGGAATAAGATGTAGGCAAAGGTGATGGTGATGCCTATTCCGAGGTTGATACCCATGCCTCCCCTGGTTTTGCGACTCGACAATGCCGCACCGATAATCGTGAGAATGATAATAGCTGCTGGCGATGCCAAGCGTTTGTGTTTCTCAATCTCGTAAGGCAGGATATTCTCCGCACCCTTGGCATGCTGCTCGTCGATATACCTATTCAGCTCGATGAGGTTCATCTCCTCAAAATCTTCCTTAACGAAATAAAAATCTGAGGGTTTCATCGGCAAAACGGTATCAAGGAGCTTACCTCGAGAGAGTTTTTCTACGGGCACGAAATCATATTCGATATAATTGTAGATATGCCAGCTTTCGTTGAGTGAATCGTAAACGATTTTATCGGAACTCAATTTATACTCAAGTGTATGATTATCAAACTTTTCCAATGTAAACTTATATCCTGTGGCACGCTTCAGATCGTAGTTCGACATATACGCATAAACGCCCTTCTCGATCTGCACATGGATGTTCTGACCCGAGCTCTTCATCAGGTTTTCCATATAGGTGTTTTTAAACGTCCTACGCACCGTATCCATCCTGGGAATCAAGAAGTTACCGAGGTAGAACGAGCCGCCGGCAAGCAGCAAAGCCGCCATCATATAAGGCCATAAAAACCTCTTGAAACTGACGCCGCTGCTGAGTATGGCGATGATTTCGGTGTGCCCTGCCATCTTCGAGGTGAAGAAAATAACCGAGATGAAGGTGAACAGATATATGAAAAGGTTAATAAAATAAGGGATAAACGGAATGTAGAAATGAAAAACGACCTCATAGAGCGAGGCGTGGTTTTTGATGAAGCTGTCGACGTTTTCCGACACGTCGAACACTATCACCACCACAATGAGCAGACTGATGGCAAAGAAGAATGTGCCAATGAATTTTTTGAAAATATACCAGTCTAACTTTCTCATTGTCAATATTTTAAGAAATACGATTCGTCACTTTCGGAAGCATCATGTCGCGCCACTCGGTGAAGTCGCCCTCGATGATGTGTTTTCTCGCTTCCCTCACCAGCCAGAGGTAGAAGCCGAGGTTGTGCACCGTGGCGATCATCGGGCCGAGGATCTCCTTCGAGATGATGAGATGTCTCAGATATGCCTTTGAATACTGATGATCCACAAACACCGAGCCGTTCTCGTCGAGTGGTGAAAAATCATATTTCCAACGTTCGTTTTTGATGTTTATTATGCCTTCGGAGGTGAAAAGCATGCCGTTGCGGCCGTTACGCGTCGGCATCACGCAGTCGAACATGTCGACGCCGCGCGAGATTCCTTCGAGAATGTTAGCCGGAGTGCCCACTCCCATCAGATATCTCGGCTTGTCTTTCGGCAGGATGGCGTTCACCACCTCGATCATCTCGTACATCTTCTCCGTTGGCTCGCCCACTGCCAGGCCGCCGATGGCGTTACCGTCGCAGTTTTGCGAGGCGATGTACTCTGCCGACTCTTCGCGCAGGTCGCGGTAGGTGCAGCCCTGCACGATGGGGAACAACGACTGATGATAGCCGTATTGAGGTTCAGTCTCATTGAAACGTTTGAGGCAGCGGGCGAGCCAACGGTGGGTTCGTCCCATAGCCTCTTTCGCGTATTTGTAATCCGATGTGCCCGGCGCACATTCGTCGAACGCCATGATGATGTCGGCGCCGATGGTACGCTCGATGTCCATCACACTTTCGGGAGTAAACAGATGTTTCGAGCCGTCGATATGCGAGCGGAACTCCACACCTTCTTCCTTCATCTTACGGATGTCGGTCAGCGAGAACACCTGGAAGCCGCCGCTGTCGGTCAAAATAGGATGATGCCAGCCGTTGAACTGATGCAATCCGCCGCATTCGTGCAGCACGTCGAGACCCGGACGGAGATAGAGATGATAGGTATTTCCAAGGATGATCTGCGCCTTTATCTCTTCTTCTAAGTCTCTGATATGCACAGCTTTAACGCTACCGACCGTACCCACAGGCATAAAGATAGGAGTCTCGATATTGCCATGGTCTGTGGTGAGAATACCAGCGCGGGCATTGCTTTTTGCATCGTTTTTAACTAGCGAATACTTCATCTCAAAAATTTGTGCAAAAATACAAAAAAAACAAATATCTTTGCAAATTGTAAATATTGAACGAAATGGAAGTCATTTTTAACTATAAATCACTGAGCTTCATAGTTTTATGCATTTTCGGACTCTGCTGGCTGATTCAGATGTGCTATTTCTGGGGTCTTTTCAGCCGTCTGGCGTTTTTCAAGAAAAAGAAATACGACAACGACGCTCCGAATTATGAGCCGGTGTCGGTAATCGTCTGTGCCAAAGACGCTTACGAGTATCTCGTCGACCTGGTGCCGCGCATTCTCTCGCAGGATTATCCTGAATTTGAGCTTGTGATCGTCAACGACTGCTCAACCGATGAGACCTCGGAATATCTGGAGCAGCTTGTGCGCCAGCGTCCCGACATCAACATCGTTTCTCTTACGCAGAGTCTCAACTTCTTCCATGGCAAGAAATTCCCGCTCAGCATGGGAATCAAATCGGCAAAACACGACCTTTTGCTGTTGACCGACGCCGACTGCCTACCTGAAAACGACCAGTGGATCAAGGGGATGGTGGGCGCTTACCGCAAAAATACCGAGGTGGTGCTGGGCTACGGACCTTATTTCACCCGTAAAGGCCTGTTAAACAAGCTGATACGCTTCGACACGCTCTACACCGCCATTCAATATCTCTCGATGGCATTGGCGCACCGACCTTACATGGGAGTGGGCCGCAATCTGTCGTATCATCGCGATCTTTTCTACAAAAACAAGGGCTTCACATCGCATTACACCATACCGTCGGGCGACGACGACATCTTTATCAGTCAGGTGGCAAACAGCAAAAACACGCGTATCTTCATCGACCCGGACTGTCGTGTGGAGTCGGAGCCGAAGCACACCTTCAGCGGTTGGATTCACCAGAAGCGCCGCCACTACTCCACTGCCAACATGTACAAACGCTCAACAAACATCATCCTGGGAACGCTGCTGTCGAGCCGCTTATTTTACTATACCTCGGCTGTAGTGCTTTTCTGCCTCTCGCCAGCGTTCATCTGCAACACCGAATGTCCTGTTTATTATGTGGCAATAGGCGGCTTTATGCTTCTGCATGGCATCAGCATGGACTGGATATATATAAAATCGGCTAAACAATTGGGAGAGAAGAATTTATATCTCTTCTTCACGCCTCTTTACGATATTTTCTTTACGATTTTTACAACACTGCTTGGCTTAAGAAATACTATTTCTAAACCAAAGGCGTGGTAATTCTATTTTACTACTTTTGCTGTTATTCCGTTGATTTTTACGAAATAGACACCCTTTCCCCATTCTGAGGTGTTCAGAATCATTTCATCTTGCGCTTCAGCTGATGTGATTTGCTGTCCGAGAGCATTGTAAACCTCGACGTTCATTGTGCCTTCAGCTTTGACAACCAATTGATTGTCAAATGGATTCGGGTAAACCACAAAAGCATTATCCTCAATCTCGCCAACCGACAGTCCATGTTGGTTTTCGATGGCGCCAAGGTCAATTATGTCGTGCACGATACGTTGGTTTCCGAGGTAGTCGGGACCAGTGATGCCCGATACGCTGTTGTTGCCGGCATCAACGCAGACTGAGTTTTTGTCGATGGCATAGTCACCGTCGGTCGGGTTCACGAAACGTGGATAGTTACCCGACTCCGACCCGTCGTTGTCTGACGACAGGTCTATAATGTTGGTACCGGTAAATCCTCCTTGTATGCCGCAATAGTAAAACTTCGACGTTCCCTCGATCTGGTTAGGCTCTTCAGCTGCCACATTACCCCAGAAAATGCTGTTGTAGATTTTGCTATATTGCGTCTCGTTAAGCAGTCCGCCGCCATTCTCTTGAGCATTATTTTCAACGATATCGCAGTTAATCATCGAAATTTTGCCTTTGTTATACATGGCACCGCCGAGTTTAGCATTATTGTGGTCGAAAATGGTATTTACGACATTGCTTTGCTTGTTAGCAAACACGTAATAAGCGCCGCCTTTCGTCAAAGCGGTGTTATTGGTGAAACGGCAGTTGAGCAGATGAGCGCCCATCATGTCGCACAAGGCGCCACCGAGCGAGCCGTAGTTGCCTTCGAAGGTGCAATTTGTAAACTCAACAGTGGCATTGTCGTAGAAAGCCGTGATGATATAAGCGCCTCCGCCGAAGCCTACCGAGTTGTTATTCAAGAACTTACAGTTTTTGAAACGGCTGTTGCAGCAAAGATATGCGCCAGCGCCGGCACCAGTGCTTCCGTTTTGGAATGTGAAGCCGTCCCACAACGCATATTCATGATTCATGAAATGGTCGGTCTGATACAAAACACGACGCTGGTTCTGACCGTCCAAAATCGTCGGATTAGCTTCAAAATCACGGTCATTGATGTCGAAGTCAGGTGTCTCGTTACCGGCAAAGCCACCGTAAACACGATTGTATTTATACATCACGAAGGCTCCATTCGGGTTGTTGAAATCGCCATAATATGTACCCGATTTCACCCAAACCTTATTGATTCCATTTATCGAACGTGCCGATGCATATTCTAAATAAGGTGTGGCGTTGGCCCATGACGAGCCATCACCAGTGCCGTCGGCCGACACGTAGATGATGTTATTTGCGTCGGCATTTATCTCCAACGGCTTGATATTCATGACGATAGCCTCGTTATTATGGAAACCGGCCACATCGTTGATGCTGTAGAAAGCATTGCCCGAGCCACTCCATCCGAGGTTGAAGCTGAAATAATCGTTACTGTCGTAGCCGTCGCACACTATGGCATGACCGCTGCCTGAGTCGCTGCTGCCCGAGAAATACAAAGGTTGAGATTTATCGAGTTCACTCTTGATGATCGCAATCCAATCGGCTTCATTTTCAAACTTGCTGCGCTCGAGATACAAGGCGCCGCCATAGCCGAAATACTGTCGCATAGCCGTTTCCACCGCCTTCGACTGAGCGCCGCTGCCGTCAGGACCGAAGTTCATGTCGACACTCACGCCGCAGTGATACATCAACTCAGCCACAGCTAATGCCTCAGTATTCGCCTGATAACCAAGTTCAACAGGCATTATAGACCAGTTGTAATAAGTGTTTTCAAAGTCGGCCGATTGCTCACCATAAGTGCTGTGGACATACGAATGCGAACCGTGACCGTGTGCCGGATAATCCCAATATTTCATGATCTGCGACATGGCACAAGCCACACAACCGGCATAGCAGTGACCGCCAGGACCTCCGCCCCACCAGCCACCTCCCGTTGCAGGAGCATAGTAATTATAAGGATAATCCTGATTCCATAAAGTCTGAATAAGCGGATCAACGGTATTGGTATTTCTAGCTACTGGTAACTCATTGTTTTCCAATGATTTCCATTCGTCAGCGACATTTTCATTCATCAAAATGCCATGCTCTTCGCAATAATCGATATTTTTACTGTAATTATTGATGAAATACCAAGCCGGCTCGGGGATTTCGCCATCATAGCCATGCTCGGTGGAGTAAGCGAGCACAGGCTTCACATTTTTCGATGCCGAGACGATAACGAAACCGCCGCCATCGACGTTATAGATATAAAGATTCGGCTGTCCGTCGACACCATTATCAGTGTAGATAAGATTCAGACTGACATCGGCTTTTCTTGCTTTATTTGCAATGAAATTAGCACCTATTTGCTTCGCAACTGATTCATTAACAACACTTTGCGCAAAAGCGTCATTCATCAAAAACGACATTACAATGAATGCCAATATGTACTTGAAAAAATAATTTTTCTTCATTTTTTAGTTAATTTGATGCTGCAAAGATATAAATTTATTAAATTTGCAGGTGGAAATATTGAAAAAAAAGACAAAAAATATAGTTAAATGAATGATTTTCAAAAAGAAATACTTGCCGGTATCCCTGATCAGCTGCCGGAAGTGAAAGAATACGACAAGAACATCAACCATGCGCCGAAACGCAAGGATATCTTGACGAAAGAACAGAAACGACTGGCTCTGAAGAACGCTTTGCGTTATTTTCCGGAGAAGCTTCACGCTCAGCTCGCGCCTGAGTTTTACGAGGAGTTGGAGAAATACGGCCGCATCTACATGTACCGTTACCGTCCTTCGTACAAGATGTACGCCCGTCCAATCAGCGAGTATCCTGCAAAATGCCAGCAGGCTGCAGCCATCATGTTGATGATACAGAATAACTTAGACCCTGCGGTGGCACAGCATCCGCATGAGCTCATCATCTACGGCGGCAATGGTGCCATCTTCCAAAACTGGGCACAGTATCGTCTCGTGATGCAGTATCTCGCCAACATGACCGACGAGCAGACCTTGGTGATGTATTCAGGTCACCCGATGGGACTGTTCCCGTCGCACAAAGAGGCTCCGCGCGTCATCGTCACCAACGGCATGATGATTCCTAACTATTCGAAACCCGACGACTGGGAGCGTTACAACGCACTCGGCGTGACGCAATACGGCCAGATGACGGCAGGTTCTTACATGTACATCGGACCACAAGGCATCGTCCACGGCACGACAATCACGGTGTTGAACGCTTCGCGTAAGCAAGGCGGCACACCGGCAGGCAAGCTGTTTATCACAGCGGGTCTCGGCGGCATGTCGGGCGCTCAGCCAAAGGCCGGTAACATCGCTGGCGTGGTGTCAATCACAGCTGAGATCAACCCGGCAGCGGCACAGAAACGCTACAACCAGGGCTGGGTTGATGAGATTCACGAAAATCTTGATGAGCTGTTTGAGAAAGTCAACGACGCTCGAGCAAAGAAAATCGCACGTTCGTTCGCATATCAGGGCAACGTCGTCGACCTCTGGGAATATGCAGCAAACAAAGGCATTCAGGTGGACCTCGGTTCCGACCAGACATCATTGCATAACCCATTCGCAGGCGGATATTATCCAGTAGGTTATTCGTTGGAAGAATCGAAGAAGATGATGGCTGAAGAACCGGCTAAGTTCAAAGATGCTGTCTACGCATCGTTGCGCCGGCACGTAGCGGCCATCAACAAGCTCACGGCCAAAGGCATGTATTTCTTCGACTACGGTAACGCCTTCCTCCTCGAGAGCAGCCGTGCCGGCGCCGACATCCTCAAGGCTGACGGTAAGTTCCGCTATCCATCGTACGTCCAGGACATCATGGGCCCGATGTATTTCGACTACGGCTTCGGTCCGTTCCGTTGGGTCTGCACATCAGGAAAGCCTGAGGATCTGCAGGTCACCGACGACATCGCATGCAAGGTTTTGGAAGACATCGCCAAGTCATCGCCGAAGGATATTCAGCAGCAGATGCACGACAACATACAATGGATCAAGGGCGCACAGGCCAACCACCTCGTCGTCGGTTCACAGGCCCGTATCCTCTACGCCGACTGCGAAGGCCGCACCAAGATCGCTGCCGAGTTTAACAAAGCCATTGCTGACGGCCGCCTGACAGCTCCTGTCGTCCTCGGCCGTGACCACCACGACGTCTCCGGCACCGACTCACCGTTCCGTGAGACATCGAACATCTACGACGGCTCGAGCTTCACCGCCGACATGGCAGTACAAAATGTCATAGGCGACGGATTCCGCGGCGCCACTTGGGTTTCCATCCATAACGGCGGCGGAGTTGGCTGGGGCGAAGTCATCAACGGAGGTTTTGGCATGGTTCTTGATGGTAGTAAAGAGGCAGATCGTCGTCTCCACTGCATGCTGCACTGGGATGTAAACAACGGAATCGCCCGTCGTAGCTGGGCTCGCAACGAACCAGCCATGTTTGCGATAAAACGCGCCATGGAGGTCGAGCCACGTCTGAAAGTGACGATGCCGAACATCGCCGACGATGAAATGATTAAAAAAATTGTTAAATAAAATTAAAATTAAAGAACATGAAAAAACTTATCTTAACATTAGTAATGATACTTTCCGTGACGGCATTATCAGCACAGAGGTACATCGTTACCGAGAAAGAAAGCGGTAACGTCGTTGAAAACGGCGCTTCGTATTACATCTATGGTGACGGATCAGCCAACTACGGCGAACTCGTTTTAGACTTACGCGTGACAGCCAACGAAGATGTGAATCTTACCGCTTCAGTCGATGTTATTCAAAATGTGGAAGGCACCTATAACTCAATATGCTTGGATCAGTGCTATGCTCCAGGCATCACTGTCACGCCAGTGGTTTCTTTCGCAGCAGGCGACTCAAAGGATTTCGCCATGCATTACATGTACGAAAACAGCATTGAAGAAGTGCTCGGACAGGAACAAATCATGAAATACTATCTCCACGAAGAAGGTAGTAACGGCTTGTTCATCATCAACGTGACATTCAAGTATTCACTGGATGGCATCGACGACTACAGCAGCGCCGAGGTGTTCAGCAACGCCTACCCTATGCCGGCTCGCGATGTCGTGAACTTCGACTATAACTTCGCCTCAAGCGTGAATGCCGAGATCGCCATCTTCAACATGATGGGACAAGAGGTTCTTAGAAACGAGTTCAACGGGATGAGCGGCAAAGCCAGCATCAACGTGAGCGACCTCACCGACGGCATCTATTTCTACAGCCTAATCATTAACGGCGTTGTGGAAAGAAGCAACAAGATGGTCGTGAGACGGTAAGGATATGTAGTTAATCTTTAGCTGTTAGACTTTACTAGAGACGCCATATTTTGACGTCTCTATTTGTATTCTTTACTCTCTGGGATTAATAGGATAAACAGGACGAATATCAATCCTACTTATCCTATAATTTCTACATAAAACTCCTTTTCCTCTTTCTTGTCATCTCCTCTCTAATACCTCCATTTTTCACAAATTCTTTCTTCTTCCACTCAATCAATCCCTTCAGCATCACCTCGCACTGATGTATAAGCGTTATCGCAATATTTGCAATTGTTTCATCGGATCGTTCTTTTATCTTTTCCCTATAAATAGCCGAATCATTATGCTTTGCAGTAAATATTCTGGTTTTAATGCATCGAGGGTCATTGATTTTCCATTGTTCCAATCCCCGAACCCTCAAATAATCCTCATAATCCAACAAAAGTTCATGAAGTGAGCCTCTATTTACATTTAAAAGCTTGATTTCCATCTCTTTAGATGTGATGCCATCAACAGAGCCTTCAGCGATATTCTGTTTCCCCGACCTTGCCGCTTGAAGCATCTGATCGATTGTTCTGTCGCCTTTCTGAAGAAAATTGTGAACGAAATAATAGGTTATATCATATATGCATTCAGCCTTCTGAAAAGCCAATAACTTATGATAATCAGCATCTTGTCTGATGAAACTTTTGTCTTCTTCTATGTTAAATGATTCGTTCCCCATTGTCGTAAAAGGTTTAGTTAAAAACATTATTGAGTTATCACTGCAAAAATAATCATTTTTTGAAATGTAACGATTGGGATTTTTATAAAAGTTTAAAAAATTAAAAAAAATATTTGCTTTTTTAAAATATACAATATAATTTTGTACCGTAATACGAATTGAATATAGTTTTTTATGAGCATAAAAAAGTTTTTGCCTGTAATGATTGTAACATGTATTGTAGCATGGATAAGCTTAGCTATAGCTTGTAAAAAGAATTCAATTACAGAATCAACACCAAGTAATCCAGTTATTCCAACAGATACAATTCCACCAGTCAATCCGAACGACACAATTACACCGGTTAATCCGAATGATACTATTTTGCCCGCGGGCGGCAAGGTTGTGGAATTCTATTATGAGGGCAGTGGAATTTACCCGCCATTAGATTCCATTCGGCGATATGCAAATGATCCGGAATATGATTCTATTTATATTAGATGGTGCCCGACAACTCAAGAATATTGGACACCAAACAGTTTTCATACAGCACGTGATAGTTTAAGAAAAAGGTTTAATATTTCACCAAAGGTGCGTGGCGGATGGTGGGTAAGGCCTCGTCAAATTTTACCAGATTGTGACAGCATAAATATTGGTGTAATGGGTATGATACGTCAAGACAGTGCATGGTATGCCGACAGAAACTATATAATTTGGCCTGTCAATAGCAAGTCCGCGCAACCAGCGTATAACGGCAATCGTGTATTAAAGGCGGACCATTCACATTAATTGATGAATGTTATCTAATTAAAAGACTGATACAAAATGTGTCGGTCTTTTAATTTTTTGTCAACAAAATCGAGGTAAAACAAAAGAAGTCGCCCCCTTTCAGAACCGACCTTTTTTGTGGAGGATACCGGACTCGAACCGGCCACCTTTAGATTGCGAACCTAACGCTCTACCAGATGAGCTAAACCCCCATTTATTACGGCTGCAAAATTACAAAAATTTTGTTAGTGTAAACACATTTTTTTGAAAAATTATATATATCTTTGCACACAATTTTGAAAACGAAATAATTTAACATTCAATACCATGGAAATTGAACTTTATATCATAAGAAGAGTTAACGCCTTGCTGCAGGCAACCGACGCAAAAATCGTGAAACGCCTCGAAGGCGGAATGAGCAACTACACCTATGTCGTTGAGTGTCAAGGAGAATTATATACATACCGCGTGCCGGGTAAGTTCGCCGAACGTTTTGTCGACCGCGTGGAAGAAGACGCCAACATCAAGGAAGTTGAGAAACTCGACCTCAACAACGAGACCGTATACGTCGAGATTCGCTCAGGCGAAAAACTCGCTAAATACGTCGAAGGCACAATCATGTCGACTACCGACGTGGTTTCTTACAACGAGATGTCGGTGAAGGCTCTGAAGAAGCTGCACAACAGCGACCTGAAATTCAACGACTACAACGCTTTCGGTCGTCTCGACACCTACGAGAAATACTGCACCGACCTAGGTTTCAAGCACCCACAGGAATACATCGAGCTTCGTCACACCCTCGACGAGATGCGCAAACTTTACAAAGAGGTGAAAAAGGTGCCGTGCCACTGCGACTATCAGCCTACAAACCTTGTCATCGCAAAGGATAAGTTCTACGTTTTGGACTGGGAATTTGCAGGTATGAACGACCCGTTCTACGACATCGCATGCTACGGTAACGCCGGATTCGACAAGGCTTTATCGCTGCTTGAGGCTTACGTGGGTCACAAACCGACACAGGAAGAGCTCAACCGTCTTTATTTCCACCGCGCATTCCAGTGCCTGCAGTGGTTCAACGTCGCCATCTTCAAAGATAAAGTCGGCTTGAGCAAAGATCTGAATATGGATTTCAACGCCGTCGCCTTCATGTTCTTAGGCATGGCGAAGGATCTGATTGGAAATTGCAGTAAAAACTAATACATAAAATCGCCGAAGCCGAAACCTTCGTCGAGACCGAGCTCAGCGCGTACCTCTTCGGAGAGGCTCGCCGGACTCCATGCCGGCTCGAATGTCAGCTCCACATCACACGACTTAACGCCCATAATAGCGCTGACTTTCTCCTTAACGAAATTAGGGAGATAGTCGGCGACAGGGCAGTTTGGCGCCGTCACGGTCATAAGAATCTTCACCGCGCCTTCATCGTCGATATTGATTTCATAAATCAAGCCCAGTTTGTAAATGTCGACTGGTATCTCAGGGTCGTAAATGCCGCTCAGTACAGCAATCACGCGCTCTTTCAGTTCGTTTTTCTCTGTTTCTGTCATAGCTACTTATTCATTATTTCTGCGTAAAGCATCATCTGTTTCACCATGCTCAACAGGCCATTCGAGCGAGTTGGCGACAAATGTTCCTTCAAACCGATCTCATCCAAGAAACTCATATCGGCTGCCAAGATATCGGCTGGAGTCTGTCCAGAGAACACCTTTATTAATAGGTTGATGATGCCTTTGGTGATGACCGCATCGCTGTCGGCAGTGAAATAGATCTTGCCGTCTTTCAACTCAGCATGAAGCCAAACCCTTGACTGACAGCCGTTTATGAGGTAATTATCGTTTCTGTACTGTGGGTCGATGATCGGACATTCCTTACCCATTTCGATGAGCATCGCATAGCGGTCCATCCAGTCGTCGAACATCGAGAATTCTTCTACAATCGAGTCTTGTATCTCTTTGATAGTCATTATCTTAGCATATTTGCAGCTTTTTCAACTGCTTTAACAAAAACATCAATTTCTTCTTTAGTGTTGTACATTGCAAACGACGCTCTCACCGTTCCCGGGATGCCAAAGAACGTCATCACCGGCTCGGCGCAATGATGTCCGGTACGCACTGCCACGCCCATCTTGTCGATGATGGTACCCAAATCGTAAGGATGGATGCCGTCGATGACGAAACTCACGAGTCCGTTACGCTTCGGCGCCTCCCCTATGAACCTCATCCCTTCAACGCTCGAAAGCCCCTCGATGGCATATCTCAAAAGCTCGTCTTCGTAAGCCTCAACTTCCTGACGGTCAAAGCTTTGGATGAACTTCACAGCCGTCTCCAGACCTAAAGCAGCTCCAACATTCGGAGTACCTGCCTCGAACTTAAACGGAACCTTATTGAACGTAGTCTTCTCGAAGCTCACGGTGTCGACCATCTCGCCGCCAAACTGATACGGAGGCATCTTCTCGAGCCATTCCATCTTACCGTACAGGCCGCCTATGCCCATCGGGGCGTACATCTTATGACCTGAAAATACGTAAAAATCGCAGTCAAGGTCTTGAACGTCAATCACTTGATGTGCCATCGACTGTGCTCCGTCGATGATGACAGGGATGTCATATTTATGTGCCATCGCCACCATCTCCTTGACGGGATTCACAGTGCCTAAAGTATTGGAAATATGGGTGATAGAGACGATTTTCGGTTTCTGCTTGAGCAGCTCTTCGTAATGATTCAGGTCGAGGACGCCTTTTTTGTCCATGCGGATGACAAGCAACTCGCCTTTTTTAGCTTGAATCATCTGCTGCCAAGGCACCATATTCGAATGATGCTCCATGGCGCTCACCACCACCTTATCTCCTTGATTAACAAGAAGTTGTCCCAACGACGTCGCCAACAGATTCAGCGATTCCGTAGTGCCTCTGGTAAACACAATTTCCTGTGGCTGACGGGCATTCACAAACTGCGCCACAGTCTTGCGGGCGTTTTCGTAAGCCTCCGTCGCCATCTGGCTGAGGTAATGCACTCCACGGTGGATGTTGCAGTTCTCATGCAGATAGTAATCGCGCTCACGCTCAACCACGCAAAGCGGTTTCTGCGTCGTCGCGGCATTGTCGAAATAAACCAAAGGCTTGCCGTAGACCAGCTGGTCGAGCACCGGGAACTGTTTCCGAATATCGTTTACATCGAAATGATTCAAAATCCTAAAATTTAACCCGCAAAGATACTAAAAAAAACAATCGCAGCACAAAACATGCCGCGATTGTTCATTTTTATCAATAAAATTTTTATCTTCCCTCCATGAGTGGTCCCTCGAATTGGACATTGAACGGCATCTCTTGGCTGCCGCCCATTCCAAAAGGAGTAGCGCTTCCTGATGTATTGATTGTGTAATTTGCAGCTGTTCCTGAAACTGTCAAAGTTCCATCGATGCAAATCAAATCACCATTTTGTGGCGATGACAGCATACCACCGCATGAGCCAGCCGGCATAGGATCCTGAATGGTGTAATTGTAAGTGCCGTTTTCCGGAAGACTCTGTGCGCCAACAATAGTGAGTTCAACCATATTGGCAGTTTGAATATTAGTTCTATCAGCCAAAACTATTGTCACAAAGTATTGACTCAACTCCTCATCATAATATGCCTCATAACCGGCAAGTGCGATATGATAAGTTTGACCTGCAACTGTAACTGTGCCATAGTCACCTGTCGGGACAACCGGGGTAGTGCCACCGCCGCTGCTGCTTGATGAGCTATCCTTTTTACAACCTGTGAAAGCCAAAGCGATTACTGCTACTAAGGCTAAGAGAGCCATGCTCTTTCTGAATGTGTTTTTCATTGTTTCGTGTTTTTATGGGTTAAAATTTTTTGCAAATATAAAAATTTTTTAAATATCAATCAATTTTTAATAAAGATTTAAAAATCATACTGCAAGGTATTTCACCTGTAAATTCGACAATAACACTGTCATTTCTGACATAATAGACCTTCGGAAAAGAATTTGAAAGCTTAAAAAGACTTTTGTCGGGATAGTCAATAATTTCAAATGATGGCTGAAAATATTCATCAAACCTTTCATGAGCCGTGCTATCGTTGTCATAAGCCAAGGCGATGACCTTGTCGACCGCGCCTGTTTTCTCGTACATCTCAAGATTTGCTATGGAATTTATGCAATGCGGACAGCTGTACGAAAAAAGAAAAACCAGATATGTCGAATCATTCGAAAACTGAGCAAACTCGCTAAGTGCTGAGCCTTTGACCTCATATTTTTCGAAAGTACGTTTCCTGTATTTACCGAAAAAATTATCCGAAGTATAACCGCTCATGAACGATGCGGCAATGACAATGACCATCATAATCGCGACCGTCGCCGGACTCGCTTTCCATACATCCGAAGAAAAACGATACACGTCAATCGCTAAAAACAAAAGTATTGCGTTTCTTATGTACAACAAAACCGGTGAAGTATTGAGAGCTTTTATGTTTCCGAAACACCCGCAGTCTTCTACTCCCTTGAAAATCAAGCCATAAGAATAAACTGCCGTAAAGACGACCAGCAGTACAGCCGTTATCAATGATACTGTTTTTTCACCAATTCGGAGTATAAGAAGCAGGCCAATGATAATCTCAGCGACCACTATCGGCACAGCCACAAAACGTATTCCCACGAAGCCGTAACTGGCGATAATATCAGCAAATGCTGACACATCGAACGCTTTGGCAAAACCCGAAACGAGAAATACCAAACCTAGCAGTAATCTAAAGATATTTGTTCTTTTACTCAAATTTTACTGAGATCGATTTTGAAAACTTTTTCTTTGTTGCTGCACTGGAAGATGCAGGTGTCGCAACTCGAGAGCTCGCCTTTCAGACGGCGTTTTATCATGTCGTCGATACTATCGTGAACGCTTTCAATTTTAATATGGTTACTGATTTCCGCTGCGAAAGCGTACATCAGAAGCATCCTGGCATCCTCTTTCTTGATGCCGCGCTGGCGCATGTAGAACATTGCATCCTGGTCGAGCTGTCCGGTGGATGTGCCGTGCGAACATTTCACATCGTCGGCATAAATCTCAAGGAACGGCATGGTATTGATCTTCGCCTTGTCGGTCAAAATAATATTACTATTATTCTGATATGCGTTGGTTTTCTGAGCATGCGGCGCCACCATCACGTGACCGTTAAATACTGCCGAGGCCTCATCGTCCAAAATGCCTTTGAACTTCTCGTTGCTGCTGCAGTTAGGCACGTTGTGGTTGATTTTCATCAAGTTTTCGACGTGCTGTTTCTTGTCAAGCAGATACAAGCCGTAAATCTGGAGGTCGGCGCCCTCGCCGTTGAGGTCGACGTTGATGTTGTTTTTCACAAAACCCGTGTTGAACGTCACCAACACGAAGTGCACGCTGCTGTTGGCGGCTTGCTTGATATTGATGTGCGTCGTGAGGTTCGAGTCGTCGTTGAGGTTTTGTATTCTGTACAGCTCGAGAGTGGAGTTTTCCTCCATCACGATGTCGCACTGTTCCTCATTCGACTGCAGATGATTGCTGTCGTCCAAGATTACGAGCTGCCGACTCTGATTCTTTCCGACTGTTATGTTATTTTCGAGATAAGCCATCGTCGTAAGTGTTAGAGTTTCAGTTCCTTAACCCATTCGTAACCCTTCTCTTCGAGCTCGAGCGCGAGTTTCTTGTCGCCCGACTTCACGATACGGCCGTCGTACATCACATGAACGAAATCAGGTACGATATAATCCAGAAGTCGCTGATAGTGAGTGATTACCACGAAGGCGTTATGCTCGTTGTGAAGCTGGTTGACACCATTTGCCACGATACGTAAGGCGTCGATATCCAAACCTGAGTCGGTCTCGTCGAGGATTGAGAGTTCAGGTTCGAGCATAGCCATCTGGAAGATCTCGTTTTTCTTCTTCTCGCCGCCCGAAAAGCCCACGTTCACATATCGGTTCTGCAGCTTCTCAGTAATCTCCACCATCGCCTGCTTTTGCTTCATCATCTTGGTGAAGTCGATCATCGACATTGGCGGAAGTCCTTGATATTCACGTTTTGCGTTGACGGCTGTGCGCATGAAGTTTTGCATCGACACGCCCGGAATCTCCACTGGATACTGGAAACTCAGGAAGATGCCGAGGTTGGCGCGCTCCTCAGGCGGCATCCCGACGATGTTCTGGCCTTTGTACCAGATCTCGCCTTCGGTGATGTCGTAGCCTTCGCGACCGGTCACCGCTGCGGCCCATGTGCTCTTGCCGGTTCCGTTAGGACCCATGATGGCGTGAATCTCGCCTTCGTTCACTCCGAGGTTGAAGCCCTTTAATATTTCCTTGCCTCCGATTGAGACGTGTAAGTTCTTAATATTCAGTAACATATATGATTCAAAGATTTAAAATTCAAAATTTAAAATTAACCAACCGATCCCTCCAACGTGATGCTCAGCAACTTCTGGGCTTCAACCGCGAATTCCATCGGCAGCTTGTTCAAAACATCCTTCGCGTAGCCGTTGACAATCAAGCCGATAGCTTTTTCCGTCGGGATGCCGCGCTGGTTGCAGTAGAACAGCTGATCCTCAGAAATCTTCGAGGTTGTAGCCTCGTGCTCAAGAATGCTGCTGTCGTTGCCGCATTCCACGTAAGGCCAGGTGTGCGCGCCGCATTGGTTGCCAAGCAGCAACGAGTCGCATTGCGAGAAATTACGGCAGTTGGTGGCTTCCGGCACCACTTTCACCAAACCTCTATATCCATTCTGACTATGACCAGCCGAAATTCCCTTGGAAATAATGGTCGAACGGCTGTTTTTGCCGATGTGAATCATCTTTGTGCCGGTGTCGGCCTGCTGGTAGTTGTTTGTGACAGCCACCGAGTAGAATTCAGCGACAGTGTTATCGCCTTTCAAGATGCAGCTTGGGTATTTCCAAGTTATGGCAGAGCCAGTCTCTACCTGTGTCCACGAGATTTTCGCGTTGTCGCCACGGCAGATGCCTCGTTTTGTGACGAAGTTGTAAATACCGCCCTTGCCGTCTTTATCGCCCGGATACCAGTTCTGAACGGTCGAATATTTCACTTCTGCGTCTTTCTCGGAAATAATCTCAACTATAGCCGCATGTAATTGATTTTCATCGCGTTGCGGAGCAGTACAGCCTTCCATGTAGCTCACATAGGCGCCTTCGTCGGCGACGATCAAAGTTCTTTCGAATTGTCCTGTATTGGCTGCATTTATGCGAAAATATGTCGACAACTCTATCGGGCAGCGCACGCCTTTCGGCACATAGCAGAACGAGCCATCGCTAAAGACAGCTGAGTTCAATGCCGCGAAGAAGTTATCGGTGTAAGGAACGACTTTCCCGAGATATTTTTTCACCAGTTCGGGGTGCTGTTTCACTGCCTCGCTGAACGACATGAAGATGATGCCGTGCTTCGAAAGTGTCTCTTGAAAGGTGGTCTTCACCGAAGTCGAGTCCATCACGGCGTCGACGGCCACTCCCGAGAGCTTTTTCTGCTCGTCGAGCGAGATTCCGAGTTTGTCGAAGGTCGCCAAAAGTTCCGGGTCAACCTCGTCGAGACTCTTCTTTTCCTTGCGCTGTTTTGGCGCTGCGTAATATATAATGTCTTGAAAATCAATGGGTGGAATGGTAAGATGCGCCCAAGTAGGCATCTTCAGCGTCAGCCAGTGACGGAATGCCTTGAGGCGGAACTCCAGCAACCATTCAGGCTCCTCTTTCTTCTTCGAAATCAGTCGGATGATGTCCTCATTCAGACCTTTCGGGATGAAATCGGTCTCGATATCGGTCACAAAACCAAACTCGTAGTCCTTATTGGTTACTTCCTCGATTATATTTTCCTTTGGATTTGAATCCATAAAACAAAAATTCTAAAAATATTAATTTGCAAAAATACAAAAAAAATCGTTAACTTTGCATCATTATTTTTTGAGATTTTGAAAATGAAGATTTGGAATAAGATAAAAAACAACAGGTTTTGCTTTGTAATCACCTGCATTATCGGAGCTATCTTATTGGCTATCATGGCGTTATATCTCACCGTGCCGTCTTATGTTTTTGCAGAAATCGAGCCTTTCCATGGCGAATACATCTATAATCCCTATACCGAAATAAATCGTCTTAACTATTATGATTTTCGTTCCGAAAATATTGAAGATCAAGGTTTTGATGTTTATGAATTCGGCTATGCCTTGAGCGGTACGCGTTATCTCTGCTTGGGTTATGAAAAAGAACGAAAAATCGATTATCCTTTCCTGCAAAGCATTCATTATAAGCAGTTTAACATCGATAAATTGAATGAAATCACGCGACTTGTGGCTCCTTCGCATCCGACGAAAGGTTTTAAGAAGGGTGAGCTGACGCATCTTGACCATTATCGCGTGATGGAAGTGTTGAGTCCGGAAGATAACTCGTTGTATTACTGGGACATAGCTCTTTCGAACGGGCATCGTGTAAATATCATCGCGACTGGTAAAAACCACTCGACGGTAACCATTGGCGACAATGATCCGAAGTCGGTGTACGATGCTCTGGAAAGTGGCAATGCGTATGCGGTGGCTTATACTGGAAATTTGATCGAACTGCCTGAGCTTCAGAGTGTTACGCTAAGAAATGACACCTTGTTTGTATCGGTTTCCGCCAAGGCGAAAGAGATGCGTTTCATTGGTCAGAATGCCATTGTAAAACAACGACTTAACGATGTTTCGGAAGGTTTTTATCATTTTGAGCCCGATGATACTTATATCAGGACAGAGATTGAGTTTGAAAATGGCAACACGTTGTATCTCAATCCGTTAGTCCGTCACGAATATCAATATTTCTTCGACTTGAACAAAGCGAAGGTCATGGTAGGACGCACTTATCTGATGTGGGCGGTGTATATTTTGGTTGTTTTGGCTTTCGCAAGGTTAATTTTTATAAAGAAAAACGACGATGATTCAGGAAAATAAGATCGACAAATATCTCGCTTGGCTGTTGATAATCAGCGTGTTAGTACGTGGCTTCCTCGCCGCTTTCATCGAATTCGGCAACGATGAGGTTTATTACTGGACCTACGCGATGTATCCCGACTGGAGTCATTTCGACCATCCGGGAATGGTGGGCTGGATAATGCAGATTTTCAGTCTTAACTTATTGTTCCACAGCGAGTTTGCCTTGCGACTGTCGTCGATAATCTTCATGACGCTCGACACCTTTATTATTTATAAGATAGGATGCCTGGTAAAAAATAAGCTGGCGGGATTTTACGCCGCGTTGCTCTACACTGCATCGTTCTATTGTTTTGTGATTACTGGCGTTTTCATCATGCCCGACACCCCGCTGATGCTGTTTACGCTGTTAGCGATATGGTGTTTTGTCAAATGGACACGCCACGGCACGTCCCTACTGTGGGCAGGGTTATTTACGGGGTTAGCGCTATTATCGAAATATTCGGCCGGTTTCATCTGGGTCGGCGTTGGCATTTACATTCTGCTTTACGACCGTAAACAATTGAAAAACAAATACTTATACCTCTCAATACTAATTTCCGCCGTCTGCATGCTGCCGCTTCTGATTTGGAATATGCAGAACGATTTCATCAGTTTCACCTTCCATGGCGACCGTGTGAGCTTGTTCGGCAAGCTGCAGCCTCTCGACTTTCTGGCCGAGATTGCTGGCGAGTTGGGTTACAACAATCCTATCAATTACATATTGATAATCATAGCGTTAGTGGCGTTTTGGAGAGGCCGAAAATACTTGGACGAGACAAGCGGGCGCCTCTTGCTATGTTTTGCGTTGCCGTTCATTGGGTTGTTCTGGTTCTTCTCTCTCACGCGCCCGATCCTGCCTCATTGGTCGGCGCCCGCGTTTACGTTGCTCTTGTTATTCCCGGCTTCGTATTTCGCTGAAAGACAATCAGTTAATAACGGAACAATAAAACTTCCGAAACCGATAATCGCCACTGTCTCATTGCTGGTTTTGGTGCTTATTTTCGGCACTTTAGAGATAAAAACAGGTTTCATCCCGTTGAGATTCGGCGAGCGTGCCAACTCGGTGCAACATTACGGCGAGAGCGACTTCACCACCACCATCTACGGCTGGCGTTCGATTAAGGACGACTTCCAAAAGATTCGCGAAGAGAAGATTGCCGACGGCGAGATGAAGGAGTCGGACGGCATGATCGGTTTGCAGTGGTTCCCGATGGCGAACTTCGATTATTATGTCGCTAATCCGCTGGGTGTCAATATGTTAGGAATAAGAAGCATTGATAAGATACATAAATATTATTGGATCAACGAGTATCGCGGAGGTCTCCAGAAAGGCAGCGACTACTGGTTCTTGGACGAGAGTTCCGATTATTACGCCACTGAGCGTTATCTTGAAGATAAATTCGATGAGATTGTACCTTGCGACACCATCGTCGTCGACCGTTGCGGAACGCCGGCCAAATACGTCTTCGTTTACATGTGCAAGGGTCTGAAATAAGCCTGAATTGTAAACAAATTTTTACATTTCTTTCATAAAAACGAAATTTGTGTTAAAAATGCACGAAAACTGCATTTTTTTAGCTTTTTTCTTGGCAAAAATTTTTTGATATCGATATTTTTGCGTAAACAATATGAAGTTTTATGAAGGAAGAATTTATCAATTATCTCTGGGAGAACAGGCTGCTGTCGAAGGATTTGCGCACTGTCGACGGCGAATCTATGCAAGTGATTTCGGTAGGAAACCGTAACTACGACGCAGGTCCCGATTTTCTTGACGCCCGCATCAGTATCGGACAGACTCTGTGGGTTGGTCATGTCGAGGTTCACGTCAGCGCTTCGGATTGGTTTCGTCACGGACACCAGTACGACGACGCATATAAAAATGTGATTCTGCATGTGGTGTATTGCAATGATACTGAGCAACTTAGCATTCCGACGGTCGAGATTAAAAAACAATTTGACGAGAGCATCTACGAGAGGTACACGGGGTTTGTCAAGTCGCGACGGTGGATCCCGTGCGAGAGGTTCATTGCAGGCATCCAGCAGTTCACTTGGCTTTCGTGGCTCGAGCGCATAGTGGTGGAGCGGCTTGAAGTGGAGGTTAAAGACGTTTTCTCGACCCTCGCCGCGACCCACTTTGACTGGGAAGAGACTCTATATCAACGCATTATGCGCTACTGCGGACTCAAGGTCAACAACGACGCTTTTGAGCGACTGGCGAGGCTTTTGCCGTTACGGATACTTCGTAAACATATCGACGATCCAGTCCAGGTCGCGGCGATGTTTTTCGGCTGCGCAGGCTTCCTTGAGCAAGAGTTCACGGAGGATTATCCTGTTCTTCTCCAGAGAGAATTCAAAGTCTTGAAATCCAAGTTCAATCTCATCGTAATGCCTAGGGTTTACTGGAAGTTCCTGAGGCTCAGACCACCGAATTTCCCTACCGTTCGGTTGGCTCAGATGGCAGCGATGGTGTGCAGCTACGATAATTTTTTGTCGAAGCTACAAGCTGTCGACGACTTGGAGTCGATGCGAAATCTCTTTAATGTTGAAGTCGATACATATTGGGACACACATTTTCTTTTCGAGAGGCCTTCGAAGGAGAAAAAGAAGAACTTTGGGGCTACTGCGACCGATATTTTGATCATCAACGCGGTGATTCCGGTGTTGTTCAGCTATGGAATTTATCATGACAACCAGGAAATGAAGAACAAAAGTTTGGGATTCTTGAGTGAGATGGCGCCAGAGGACAACGTTGTGATCAGGAGGTTCGAAAAGTTGGGTGTGAGTGCGTGCAATGCTCAGCAAACACAGGCACTTCTGCAGCTTTACAACAGTTATTGCAGAAGACGAAAATGTCTGAATTGTCGGGTTTTCAACGCCATAAAAACCATTGATTAAGTTGCTTTTAAAAATTTTTTCAAAAAAATTTGCGTAATAGAATATTTATGCTTATCTTTGCACGGAATTCTAAAGCAAACTGTTAAATAAAAATGGCTGATTTAAGTGTAAGACTTTCGGAAATAGAGTTAAAGTTGAGAAAGCTCATAGCGCTTAAGGATCAACTAGTTAAGGATAACAGCGAGCTCGTTCGAGAGAATGGGGAGTTGAAATTGAAGGTTGAGATTCTTCAGACTGAGAACGCAGAATTGGTAGATAAAATAAATAAAACAACTATTGTTAACGCACTCGGAAACGAGAAAGAAATTGAAGAAAGTAGGCAGTTGATCAAGGCATTGGTGAAAGAAATCGATCAATGCGTTGCGATATTGAACGCCGAACAGTAATAAATAATTGACGGTCATGGGCGAAGTTGAAGAAATAAAGATCAATATTACCGTTGCTGAACGCAATTACCGTCTGACTATTGACAAGGCTGATGAGGAGAAGGTGCGGAGAGCAGCCGACATGATTAACGAACGACTAAAGGAGTTTAAGAAAGTTTACACCGATAAGGATTATCTTTCGTTAGTCTCTATGGCTTGTATACAGTTCGCGACGAGCGTTGCGAAATATGAAAGCGATTCCGCATTTAAGGATCAATATCTCGACAAGCAACTCGATGTCATCGATGAGCTATTGACTGAAAACCTATAAGAGATGTCTGTCTGTCCGTCGCATGATGTAACCTTAACAACTACAACAATTTAACCGGTTGACTCATGGATACAAAAACAGGCCTCATCCTAGCAATAGGAGCTTTAACGCCGGTGGACGTTTGCGTATCGTGGCAGCCATAAGCGTGATATTCAAGGGTTTACGATCCCTTTGGGCAGACAGATTTTTTCTTTTTCGCGGAAGGGTAAAATCAATTATTAAAAATGGTTTTACTACTAGAATCAATCAACATTATTTTTTACGCCGTGGCTGGCATTGTCGGCTTAGGAATCGGTATATTGCTGGCATCCACCATCATGCGTAAGGCTCTCACCAGAAAGAGCAAACAGCTTTTGGAAGAAGCCAAAGAAAAAGGTGAAGTAATCAAGAAAGACAAGATTTTGCAGGCAAAAGAGAAGTTCCTGCAGATGAAGTCGGACTACGAGAAAGAGACAAACGAGAAGAAACGCGAGCTGCAGAAGGTGGAATCGAGAGTGCAGCAGCAGCAACAGCAGGTCAACCAACGCAATGAAGAGTTGAACCGCAGAGCCAACGAGCTCAACACACAGCAACAGAAACTCGAAGCACAGCAGGAAAACATCAAGAAACGCAACGAAGAACTCAACAAGATTCAGGAAGAACAGAAGAAACTCCTCGAATCCATCTCAGGTTTGAGCGTTGCTGAAGCCAAGGAACAGCTGAAAGAAGCAGTGAAAGACGAGGCTCGCGCTGAGGCTATGGTCCTCGCCAAGGAAATCGTCGAGGAAGCCAAGATGTCGGCCAACCAGGACGCCAAGAAAATTGTCCTCGAGACCATCCAGCGCACAGCGTCGGAGCACGCCATCGAGAACACCGTCTCGGTATTCAACATCGAAAACGACGAGATTAAAGGCCGTATCATCGGTCGTGAAGGCCGTAACATCCGCGCCCTCGAGTCGTTGACAGGCGTCGAGATCATCATCGACGACAGCCCTGACGCAATTCTTCTTTCAGGATTCGACCCGATTCGCCGTGAGATTGCACGTCTTTCGCTGCAGAAACTCGTCACCGACGGCCGTATCCACCCGGCACGTATCGAAGAGGTGGTAAAAAAGGTTGAGAAACAGGTCGAACAGGAGATTATCGAGACCGGTAAGCGCACCGTCATCGACCTCGGCATCCATAACCTCGCCCCTGAGCTCATCAAGATGATTGGTAGGATGAAATACCGTTCATCGTACGGACAGAACCTGTTGCAGCACTCCATTGAGACAGCGAAACTCTGCGCCACCATGGCAGCCGAGCTCGGCTTGAACCCGAAAGTGGCCAAACGTGCAGGTCTGTTGCACGATATCGGTAAGGTGGCCGACAACGAGGAGGAGCTTCCACACGCCATCCTCGGTATGAAGACCGCTGAGAAATACAAAGAGAAAGCTGATGTCTGCAACGCCATCGGCGCGCACCACGATGAGATTGAGATGGAATCGCTCATCGCTCCTATCGTGCAGGTGTGCGACGCTATCTCCGGCGCCCGTCCAGGTGCGCGCCGTGAGGTCGTCGAGGCTTATATCCAGCGTCTGAACAAGCTCGAGAAGATGGCAATGTCGTATCCGGGCGTTGTGAAGACCTACGCCATCCAGGCCGGCCGTGAGCTCCGCGTGATAGTGGGAGCCGACAAGGTGAGCGACCAGGAAGCCGACAGCATCGCATACGACCTCTCGCGTCAGATCCAGACCGAGATGACATATCCTGGACAGATCAAGATCACGGTCATCAGAGAGACTCGCGCCGTTCAATTTGCAAAATAAGATTTAAACGAAAACGACAGAAAATTGGTAGAGCCGTGCCATGGCGCGGCTCTACATTTTTTATATAATAACGATTTTATTCCTTCACAATCTTTTCCTCATATTCCTTGCCGTCTGCCATTCTCAATTTCACAATGTACATCCCGGCGTGGAGGCCTGAAATGTCGATTGTTGTTTGCTGAGACGTTTCAGGAAACGTCTCTACCAGGCGGCCGTCGATATCGTAGATTTCGACAGATTGGCATTTCACATCAGGCGACAACTCGATGTAAAGGTTGCCTTTTGTCGGGTTCGGATAACAGAGATAAGGCCTTGCGATGCTTTCAGCCTCATCGACCGAATCATAGCCATCGGCATCGAGTTTCAGTACATATGACATGTAATACGAATAATTTGACTTCAGGGCACTTACACCGGTTAGTATGCATCCTCCGTCTTCGGTCGCTTGAATCACATTTATCTGGTATGAATTATCGTTTGCACCATAATACCTGCGCCAAAGCAGATTCATCTCCTTGTCGAATTTGCTTACCGTTATTATCGTTGGACTTACTAATTGAGTATAATATATCTGCTCATAATGATAATGTCCATTGAATCCGCAGTGGTAAACGGCATCGTCGGTAACGCTCAAAGCTTTTACGCCAGCCACACGTCTGACAGGCTCATATGTACTGACAACATCCCAAATTCTTATATCATGAACATCAAGGCTGTCATTCATTTTTGCGACAAAATAAGCAAACCCATGACCGCCTCCCAAATGTTTTAGATACTTGGTGTGATTTGTCATAAGAAATGATGTATCATTGTATGCCACGGCGGTACCTCTATCACTTACGTAAGAATACGTGGTGTCAGGATACTGTGGGTTGGTTTGAACTACTTTTAAAGCGAGGCCCGTCAACCTGGAAATTTTAACACAATTTAATGCGGAGTCGACGATATAGTAGAATTCTCCTCCATTGTCATTATTAGACACGCTTATCATTCCACAGCCACCCTTGTCTCTCGCAAACAGGTCATACAGAAAATTAACAGATTCGTTAAAACTGCCATCCTCCCGCATTTTAATGATTTCGCCATCAGGCGTCATGGTCGCAAAAATGTAGCAGTAGCCGTCTGTTTTGAAGCAATGTGCTGCCATTAAGAATGTACCGTCTTCGCGCAGTACGAACCTCGGGTAATCCTTTTGAGAGTTATCTGTAAAAAATGCGTAACCTTCATCGAGAGAGCATACATTTTGACTTGTTATGTTCAAATCGGAATCAAACCGAAGAAACGCCAACTCTGTCTGGACATAAGAGGAGTTTACAATGCCGGCTAGCACAGCTATAGCGATATACTCATTCTCATGGTCGGGGCTTTTGTACAGGCCGCAATACCTGAGGTTCTTTTCGTCTATCTGAAAAATCAATCTATTTGTTATCTCTCCATCAGCTGTTATCTTAATAAGCATGCCGTTTTGGTCGATATATCTGGTGCAGCAGCTTATTATGAAGCCATGGTCTTCGGTTTCAATAACATATTCTGCTTCGCGGAAAACACCGTCTTCCGGCTCTATAAACTTCTCAAAATAATTTTGCGAATAGCTTGTTATGGTAACAAATGCCAATACGAGGAAAAACAATGTTTTTTTCATGAGAATTAATTTTTTGCAAAGATAATAAAATTAATCATCCAAACCGACATATGTACAAGACACATCTGCAAAATAAGCCAACAAATACGATGGAGAAATCGGAGCATACCAAATCAACTCCAATACTTTTCCTTCTACATCTGATTCGTTACCCCACTCATTTATTTTATTTATAGCACTACCCAGATAATAGCGCATGTCATCGGCCGACAGACAATACGAATCATAATCTCCATGTATCATCCCATAGTGACCATTGGGGCTATATAAATCAACGTATTCATATGCCCAAATTTCCTTTGCGACCTCGTTGGAAAAAACAACCCTATAACCAGGAAGGCATCCATAATTAGAAATCATTATAGTTCTGAGTCTCTGATCAAGCACATTTATCGCATTCCCACCAGTACAATCAGTACAATATTGATGATTAACCACCCAACACAATTCATCATCAAAATAATATGCTGGCGGCTCTACGCCATCTCTTGGCATTATGGCATTTGTAACAATTCTTGCATCATCACCGTCTTTGTTGTTAGTATCTACTCTGCTAATAATGCAGTAAATCGTCTTGTTATCTCCCTCAAGAGTCGCCAGTTTATCTCGGATTTGTTTCTTATTCGACAAGTAAATGGAATAAATATCCGACAAATAAACATTCCCGTCGGTTACCGGTATTTCGGTCTCGATGGTATAACGCTCAATATCCGAAGAAAATTTACTTGCATCACACAAACGGAAGTTTTGGTAGTTGCTGAGATTTCTTACAGCTTCTTCAAGTTTCATGGTCTCACCGCCTTTTTGCGCCGATTTCATCTTTTCTCCGAACAATATCATCTCTTTGTCAAAATCTGTTAATTCGGCGACATTCAATTCAGGAATGCTTTTTACAACTTCGTTCTTTTTGTTGCAGGCTTCAAATGTAATGATAGCTCCGGTTACAAGGAGCAGTGCTGCAATTGTTGCAACCAGTTTTAAATGCTTTTTCATGACTTTAAATTTTAAGTTAATAATTAGTTTAATACCTATTGTTTTATAAAATCACCTTCGGCATAGCCGTTAGCATCATTCAATATTAATGTATATGTTCCTGTATTAAATCCGGAAATTGGGATTATGCAGGTCGACTGAACCGCAGTATTAATTGTATTGTCATATATTGTAACCCCTAGTTCTGTCATTATAATAATGTTGACATAACCGAAATTCTGGTTAAAACAAATATATACAAAATCACCATCGGCATAAGCTTCTACGGCGTTGGGACCGTGGTTATAAACAAAGCTCCCATTAAGTTCAATATCAGTATAATTCGGCGGTCTATCATAGACGACAGATTGTGTGGGTGAATCTAGGTGTAATATAGGCATAGCCTGTAATGATAAAAGGCTAAAAACACCTAAAATGATTAAAAGCAGTTTTTTGTTTTTCTTGTTAATAGTTTTTGTTTGTAATCGTAATTTTTTGTCATTTAAGCCATTTTGACTTTACAATATTATCTCAATTATTCCAACTTTTTTCAGTTTTACAATTCTAAATTTTGCATTTACAATATTTTTTGATTAAATTTTTTGTATATTATTGTTTTACAGTGATTTATAAAATTAGATTTACAATATTATTTTAGGCATTTTACAACCCTTCTAATTGTCATTTTAAATAAAACGTGTTATCTTTGCATCGAAAAAACACATTCTCTATGAAGTTTATTCTGAAATATTTCGGATTTGTAGCTTTAATGGCTCTTATTGCTTGTAATTCATCGGATGATGAATATAATTACATGATTAATACGCTTCAACAAGCAGAAAACATATATCAACACCCTGATGGCAAACGATACGACTATCCTGAAGCTGACACCATTCAGATATCATATGATTTAGCCAAAGCAACGGTGTTTTTTGTTGACAGAAAGGATTATGAGAATGCCGCAAAAACATCATTATATTACGGATATTCAAAAATGGAGAATAACGACAGAACATCGGCAATGACAGCATTTAAAAATGCAGAGAATTATAGCAAAATTACCGGTGACACATTAATCCATGCTCATTCAATATATAATATCGCAAGATTGCTTTTTATTGACAATATGCTACAGGATGCAATAAAACTATTGAACATCGCCGATACACTATATTGTAATAATTATTTGGAAAAATCACATGTTCAAAACCTACTTGCTTTATCATATTGTCGTTTAAAAGACTATAATAACGCTGATATCTACATTAACAAAAGTATAGAATATGCGCATATAGCGAATTCACCAGAAGCACTATGGAGCATAATAAACAATCAATCTGTGATTTACCGTGAGCAAGAAGACTACGATAAAGCCATTACAATTCTTTTACAAAACAGAAACGACACTGACAGCACACACATGTTGATGTTTGATTTAAATCTAGGTAGCATATATCTATATGACGATCAATACGATTCTGCCGCCTATTACATTCACAAAGCATTAGATATTGCAGAAGTGCATAGAGTCAAACCCGAAACAAAAGTTACAATCTATTTTTACTTATATTACATTTTAAAGAAGCAAGGTGATTTCCAACAATCCCTTGCATATCACGAAAAGCACGAATCTCTTCAATATCAAATAATGAAAGAAAACGAAACAAAAAACATATACCGTATCCAACAACAATACGATTATGAAGTTTTGCAAAACACTTTGAATCAAAAAATTATCAACAGGCAGCGTATTATACTGATAATCAGCCTGTTACTGCTTTCGGTTTCGATAGTTGCAATTGTTTTATTGTTGCGTCAGAAAAATATTCTAAAAGAAAACAAGGAGATAAAACAGGAATTAGACATAACAAAAGAAAAACTGCAGCAATCGGTACGACCTGAAGTGGTGGAAGAAGAGCTATCAAGGCAGCTACATCTCATCATCACAGCGAACCGCATAAACGAGCGTGCCAACGATTATATCAAAGAATGGGGTCCGTTAGTTTATAAAATAAACAACGAAAAAGATACTATGTTTGAGGCGGCAGTTGCAGCAATCGAAAGGGTTTATCCCAATATGTACGGCACAATTCTGCATAAATATCCTGACCTGAACGACACCGAAGCGAAGGTGCTGCTACTTTCATGTTCAGATCTGACAAATACTGAAATCGGTTATATACTTGGCTTAAGCGTGCACTCGGTAAACAAGAGCAGGAGTGAGATTAGAAACAAGATCGTTAAATAGTAGATTTAAACACTTTCCGCTGCGTAAGCAATAGAACCAGCGCCAGCGCTGCGCCGAAGACATCGGAGATAGTGCAGGAACAGAACACTCCTTGGAGGCTGTCGAGACCCAGCCGCATATAGATTATCGGCATCAGATACATCATCGGGATGAGGAAGATGACCTGGCGCGAGAGACTGGTGACAATGGCGATCCATGGCTTGTCGATGCTCTGGAAGAAGTTGGAGTTGACGATGGTGAAGGCGATGAGTGGCGTCATCACGGTGATGTATGGCAACGCCATCTGCGAGATGTCGAGCAAAAGCTTGTCGCTGGTAAACGCCATCGAGATGATGCGAGGGATGGCACAGCCGATGACAGCCGTCACAAAACCAAGAATCACGCACACTTTCATGGTCAGCACGTAGACGCGTTTCAGTCTGTCGGGATGTCCGGCACCGTAGTTGTAGCCAGCGATAGGCTGCATTCCCATGCACACGCCGAGGATGACCATAATCATAATGAGGATGTAGCTGTTGGCGATGCCGTAGGCGCCCACTGCCATATCGCCGCCGTAACGGATAAGTTGTTTGTTCAAAATCGCAACCACACCGGCAGCCGCCACGTTCATCAGGAACGGACTCATTCCTATCATGAAGATATTCTTGAAGATATAGCCCTTGGGCTGGAAGCCGTGTCGGCGGAAGCGGATAAACGAGTCGCGCCGCAGGAAATGAAGTCCCGCAAGGAAGGTGGCGAAGGCCATAGAGATGGTGGTAGCCCAAGCCGCTCCTGCTATTCCCCATTTGAAGACGAAGATGAAAATCGCGTCGAGGGCGATGTTCAGAAGTGCACCGCTGCCGAGGATAAGCATCGATTTTGTCGGGTATCCCGAGGCCCGTATCAACGAGGTGAGATTAAACGCCATGGTAGTGAGGAACATTCCGGGCAGCACGATGACCATATATTCGTGAGCATAAGCCACGGTGTTGTCGGTGGCGCCGAATTCCATCAGGATGTCGTCGAGGAAGATATAAGAGAAAATCATCACCAGGCCACTCAAAACGATGGTGAAAATGAATGAGTTACCGAGGATATTCTCCGCCCAGTTGACGTCTTTCTTGCCCAAAACTATCGACATCCTCGCCCCTGCTCCCACTCCTATCAAAGCACCGAAGGCATGAATGATGTTCATCACCGGCATGGTGATGGCAAGTCCGGCAATTGCTAATGCTCCCACGCCCTGACCGATGAAGATACGGTCACAAATATTATAAATCGACGATATTATCTGAGTCACCACTGAAGGCAAGGCGTACATAAGTAACAGAGCGCCAATGCCTTTCGTTTCCAATTCTCGTGTCCTGTCAATCTGCATTTTGCTTTTCAATATTTTTCGCTATGCTAATCCCATATTCATATAAGCCGTAGAACGGCACAAAAATCAATAGTTGACTGATGACGTCGGGCGGCGTGATGAGTGCCGAAGTCGCTAAGATGACCACGATGGCGATTTTTCTGTTTTTCTTGAGCCAATCCGACGAAATGATACCTATTGAGGCCAATAATCTTATCAGCAGCGGCAGCTGAAACACCAGTCCGGCCGCCAGACAGACGCCGAGCACCGTGCTCACGTACGAACTCACGTCGATGATGTTGTTGATGGTTTCGCTCGCTTCGTAATTTGCGAGGAAGTTGATTCCGATAGGCGCGATTACGAAGTAGCTGAATGCCACGCCGAGGAAAAACCAAAACACTATCTTCCACACTATCAAGCGAGTACGACGTTTCGTAGCTTGCGAAAGTGCAGGTTTGATGAAGCCCCAAAGTTGTCCGATGATATATGGGAAAGCAATCACCAGCGCGCCGACAGCCGATGCTTTGATGTGAAGCATAAACTGTCCGGCTATCTTGGTGTTATAAAGGTCTAAAGGATTGACATTCAATGAGAAAAGCCGGTTTGTGATAAAACCGTTTTCGGAAGGATAAAATACAATGTTGATTATATCGCCTTTGAAAAAGATGAAGAGAACAAGGAAGAGCAAAACAAAAGCTATCCCGATGTGCATCAACACTTTACGAAGCTCATCGAGATGCTCGCCGAAGGTCATCTGCACGTCTTCGGATTCATCTTCATTCTTTCGGAATGCCATTTTTGGCTACTTTTCCTCTGGTTTTTCTTCTTTCTTTTCGTCGCTTGGCTCGTTCATGGCATCTTTGAATTCCTTGACGCCCTTGCCCATTCCGCGCATCAGCTCAGGGAGTTTCTTGCCACCAAACAACAACAGAATGGCGAGCACTATGAGAAGCAATTCGCCCCAACCGATTCCACCTAAAAACAATGTCATCATATTTTGAATAATTAATCTTGCAAAGATACGAATTATTTTTGAATTATCCTAATTTTTCTTCAAAATCGACTATCCGGTAATCTCTCGCAACAAATCCAAAGCGTCTTTTACCCTATCTATCACTTTGAAAATCAATATGTTTTTGCCATTTTGTTCCTTAAACTGACAACGTTTGATATGCTCCGATGCGTAATGGATGATTTTATTAAAAGTCTCGGTTTTGAAGTATTCCGACTCCTGATCTTGAAGGAAATAGCAGGTCATGTCGCCTTTTTTCAAGACTATCTTTTCGAAGCCCAAATCGCGGCCCAGCCAACGCAGTCTGACGCTGTTCAAGAGGTCGTTGGCCTGCGGCGGAATCTCGCCGAAACGGTCGATGAGGTTGTCGGTGAAGCGCATCAAACCCTCTTCATTTTCAATATGATCGAGCTCGTTGTACAAGCTGATACGCTCAGCCGATGAGTCGACGTATTCGTTCGGCAGAAGTATCTCCAGATCCGACTCGATGGCGCATTCGCGGACGTATTTCTTCTCTTCCTCTGGCTTCTCGAACAGGTCTTTGAACTCGTTTTCCTTGAGTTCCATGATTGCCTCGTCGAGGATTTTATGATAAGTCTCGAAGCCGATATCGTTGATGAAACCGCTCTGTTCGGCGCCAAGTAGGTTGCCTGCTCCACGGATGTCGAGGTCGCGCATTGCGATGTTGAAACCGCTGCCCAAATCGGAGAATTCTTCTAATGCACGTAATCTCTTCTGTGCCTCGTCGCTGAGCATAGCAAGCGGAGGTGTGAGAAGGTAGCAGAACGCTTTTTTATTGGAACGTCCCACCCTGCCGCGCAGCTGGTGCAGGTCGCTCAGACCATATTTGTGCGCGTCGTTGATAATGATGGTGTTAGCGTTCGGAATGTCCAGTCCCGCCTCGATAATCGTGGTGCACAGAAGCACGTCGTACTTGCCGTCGATAAAGTCGAGCATTATCTGTTCGAGCTTGTCGCCCTCCATCTGTCCGTGACCTACAGCCACCTTCGCGCCAGGCACACAGCTGATAATCATGTCGTAGACCTCCATGATGTTTTGGATGCGGTTGTGCACGAAAAACACCTGTCCGTCGCGCGCGAGCTCATATTGGATGGCGTCGCGGATGACGTCGGGAGCGAATGAACGCAGCTCCGTCTCGACAGGATATCTGTTGGGCGGCGGCGTGGTGATGATGCTCATGTCGCGGGCACCCATCATCGAAAACTGCAGCGTTCGCGGGATAGGCGTGGCGGTCAAGGTGAGGGTGTCGACGTTGGTCTTCATCTGTTTCAGCTTCTCCTTGGCGGAAACGCCGAACTTCTGCTCCTCGTCGATGATAAGAAGTCCTAAGTCTTTGAACTCCACGTCTTTACTGATGATGCGGTGGGTGCCGATAAGTATGTCGATGCGACCGTTTTTCACGTCTTCGAGAGTCTTTTTCTGCTCTTTGGCACTCTTGAAACGGTTCATGTAGTCGATGGTGACCGGAAAGCCTTTCAAACGGCTCGAGAACGTGTGGAAATGCTGGAGTGCAAGCACTGTTGTCGGCACCAACACCGCCACCTGTTTCGAGTCGCTGACCGCCTTGAACGCCGCGCGGATGGCGACTTCCGTCTTGCCGAATCCCACGTCGCCGCACACCAGACGGTCCATAGGCGATTCCTTCTCCATATCGCGTTTCACGTCGATGGTCGCTTTGAGCTGGTCGGGAGTGTCCTCATACATGAACGACGCCTCTAGCTCGGTCTGCAGGTAGGTGTCGGGCATGAACTGGAACCCCTGCGAGTTCTTACGCTCAGCGTAGAGTTTTATGAGCTCGCGCGCGATGTCTTTCACTTTGCTCTTGGTACGCGCTTTCAGCTTGTTCCAAGCGTTCGAACCGAGTTTACTCAGCGATGGCTCTGCCCCGTCTTTACTCGAATATTTAGATATTCTATGCAGCGAGTGGATGCTCACGTAAAGCAAATCTCCATTTTGATAAATCAAACGCAGCGCTTCCTGCTGTTTTCCGTTGTGGTCGATGATTTCCAGACCGTCGAAACGTCCGATACCATGGTCGATATGAGTGACGTAATCGCCAGGTTTTAAATCATATAACTCTTTGATTGTCAATGCCTGACTGCTTGCAAAACCTTCACGGAGATGGAAGCGGTGGTAACGTTCAAAGATCTGATGGTCGGTGAAACAACAGAGTTTCTGGTCGTTGTCGACAAATCCCGCCTGAATCGAATACAAAATAGGTGTGAAGTCGTGGTTCGACTCGTCCTTCTGCTGTAAATCGTTCAAAATGCTCTGAATTCGCTCGAGCTGACGCTTGCTTTCGGAGAAGAAAAGTATGCGGTATCCTCTATCTTTCAACGAGTTAATGGTGCTTTGCAACATCTCGAAGTTCTTGTTGAACACAGGCTGACTGGTGATGTTGAACTCCACAATCTCCTTCCCCACCGAATCGGAATATGTCTCGAATGTAACCGATTTAAAATCATCGAGTTGCGTAAGGAGTTCATCGCTTTGCGCGAATAAAGTCTCAGGCGATTTCAGATTCTCGTTTTCTTCGGAAGATTCGTAGGCATCGACAGCTTTTTTGTATTCGGCATCGATTCTTTCTTTCAAAAAATCGGTCTCATCAAGCCACATAACCGTCTGATTCTGAAGATATTGGAATATCGTCTCACGTTCTTCCGAAAGGTTGTGATCCTGAAGATTCGGCAACAAAACTATGCGTTGCAGCTTCTCAATCGAGAGCTGGTCGACAGGATTGAACGAGCGAATCGACTCCACTTCGTCAAAATCAAAAACGATACGATACGGGTAGTCGTTAGCGAAAGAAAACACATCGACGATGCCGCCGCGGATGGCGAATTGACCAGGCTCAACCACGAAATCGACATGCTCGAAGTTATATTCCAGCAAGGTGTCGGTGATGAAATCCATATCGACCTTCTCGCCTACTGCAAGCTTTAATGTATTCTTACTCAATATCTTACGAGTTACAATCTTCTCGCTCAGTGCTTCAGGGTAAGAAACGATTATAGTCTTTCGCTCAGATGTCGAAACCCTTTGCAAAACCTCGGTTCTCGACAAAATATATGTGTTATCGGGCTTCTCGGGCTCATACGGACGTTTGTACGAGGTCGGATAGAACAGAATCATCTTCTTGGCGTAGTCCTGTTGGCGCTCGCCGAAGATATTCTCAAGGTCGTTGTAGAAATACGCTGCACTCTCCTTGTCGGCACACACCACAAAATGCTGTCCGCCAAGCTTCTCAAAAGCGCTTGCAACAGCAAAAGCCTTTGCCGAGCCCACTATCCCCTTGCAAAACACGCTTTTCTTATCATTAAGATAATCAACGAGTTGCGAGATTCGAACGTCGTCTTTATAATATGAAATCGGGTTTTCTTTCACGATGGCAAAAGTACGGATTTTTTTGTATATTTGCAGCATGAAAATCGCGAATCTTTGTTTTGAGCATTATCCGCTGCTGCTGGCACCGATGGAGGGCGTCACCGACCCGCCGTTCCGGCATGTTTGCAAGATGTACGGCGCCGACATCGTCTATTCAGAGTTCATCTCGTCGGACGGACTGATTCGCGATGCAGTGAAGAGTATCAATAAGTTACGATATACCGAAAGCGAGCAACCGTTTGGAGTGCAAATCTTCGGAAATGCCGTTCAGCCCATGGTTGAGGCAGCGCAATATGCCGAAAGATATAATCCCGACATAATCGACATCAACTTCGGATGCCCTGTGAAAAAAGTGGCATCGAAAGGCGCAGGTTCTGGCATCATGAACGACATCCCGAAGATGGTTGCTATTACTGAAGCGGTGGTGAAAGCAGTGAAAACGCCAGTTACGGTGAAAACCAGATTGGGTTACGACAGCGAACATAAAGACATAGTAGAAATTGCCGAACGACTTCAAGATGTTGGTATTCAAGCGCTTACCATCCACGGACGACTTCGTACCACAAAATGGGGCGAGCCTGTCGACTGGACGCTCATCGGGGCAGTGAAAAACAACCCTCGCATGACGATTCCTATCATCGGCAACGGCGACGTGGTCGACGGCAAGTCGGCGAAACATTTCAAGGATACCTTTGGCGTAGACGGCCTCATGATTGGTCGCGCAACCTACGGAAACCCTTGGATTTTCAAGGAAATTCACGATTATCTTGAAAAAGGAATAGAGGACGAAAGGCCTTCGGTTGAGGAACGTGTGAAAGTGGCGAAAATGCATCTCAACGACTCCCTAAATTATAAAGACGAGCACTACGCCGTTATCGAGATGCGGAAACATTGGGGTTTGTATTTCAAGGGGTTCCCTAACTTCAAGCAATTCAAAATGAAACTGATGGAAGTGATGTCGGTGGCCGAAGTTCTTGAAATTCTTGATAGTATTCAAGATTATTACAGATAACTCCTATTTTTCTTGCTTTTTTCAAAAAAATGCGTATATTTGCACTTTCAAACGAAAGGTCACATAAAAATACGCTTATGAAACTCAGATATTTACTTTTAGCAATACTATTTGCATTTTTGCAGATTAGTCTTTATGCTGAACACGTTACCGTGGAAACAGCTAGTAAGGTCGGCAAGAACTTCATGACTCAGAAACACACATACCTCACCACGAGAGGCGAATCACTGATGATGTATAAGTCGATTGAGTTAACTCAGGCAAGCAACAGAACCGTTGACAATCAACGCTTTTATATTTTTAACCTCAACGATGATTTGGGGTGGGTGATAGTGGCAGACGATGACAGATGTACTCCTATCTTAGGATATTCAAAATCAGGTGAATTTGTGACCGAAAATTTACCTGAGAATATTAAAGATTGGCTAATCGGAATTAATTCCGAAATCCAGTATGTCGTTGATAATAATGTAGTTGTTGATACAAACACGTTATTACAATGGAAAGAATTAAATTCTGGCACATCAACAGAGTTCATAAATAGAGGCGAAGATGGAGTAAATCCGCTAATTCAGACAAAATGGAATCAGGCACCATATTACAATAATCTTTGTCCGTATGATAATTATTATCACGATCGTACCGTGACTGGTTGTGTAGCAACCGCCATGGCTCAGGTTATGAAATACTGGAATCATCCTTCACTAGGTGCTGGAAGCCATTCTTACTCAACGAGTTCATACGGCACATTATATGCCAACTTCGGCGGCACGAATTATGATTGGAACAACATGCCAACACGTCTCACGAGCTCAAGCAGCACTACACAGAAAAACGCTATCGCCACTTTGATGTATCACTGTGGCGTAAGTGTCGAGATGAGTTACGGTGTGGCAAGCACAGGCGGCAGCGGTGCTTATGTAATATCGAGCTACACCAATGGCGAGCATTGCGCAGAATATGCTTTCAAGCATTATTTCGGTTACAAGAACAGTGCAAGCGGCAAAATGAAAGATAATTTCACTGATAGTCAGTGGAAAAGCATGTTACGTGCTGAGTTAAACTCATCGAGACCGCTAGTTTATGCAGGTTTCGGTAATGGTGGACATTGTTTTGTGTGCGACGGCTACGACAACAACGACAAGTTTCACTTCAACTGGGGATGGGATGGTCAAAACGATGGTTATTTTTCACTATCAGCATTGAATCCTGGTAGCGGCGGTGCTGGTGGAGGTTCATATAGTTTCACTAATAACCAACAGGCCATCTTTGGATTAGAGCCTAACAATGGAGGCGGTGGTGGTGGTACTAACAGCCCAGATATCCGCTTATATTCATCTGTATCAGTTGATAATGAGATATGGTTTGGTGGCGAAATCTCAGTGTCAGCTAGCATTGGTAATTGGGGTACTTCAACCATGAACGGCTATATTAGTGCTGCAGCTTTTGACGCTAATGGAAATTTCCTAACATTCATCGATACTAAAAATGTAAGTATTCAAGGAGGTTATTATAACACTTACAGCTTCGCAACTTCTGAAAACATGATCTTTGTACCGGGTCATTATCAATTAGCCATATTCTATAAAACAGGCAATGGCGAATGGACAATCGTTGATAATGGAGACTATTATAACTATGCTTCTTTTGACATCATATATTCTGCCACTTTAGAGACCCGTTCTGTATTTACAATCAAAACCAATAACGCACGTTTAATACAAGGACTATCAGCAACGGTAAACGTAGATGTTAAAAATACGGGTAACAGCACATTCTATGGACAATTAAGAGTAAGTCTTTCAAATTTGGATGGCAGTTTTGTACAAACTATTGGAACAAAGGATCTTTCCAGTGGTTTACAACCGAATTATCACTATACCAATGGTGCGGATTTTACTGGAGTAATCACAGCAGATCCAGGAACATACCACATGGAGCTCGCTTTTAAATCTAATGGTTCCAATTCATGGTATTATGCTGGAGCATCAAATTATGCCAACCCCATAATTGTTGTGGTTGAGGCTCAATCAACAAATGCCGACAATTATGAGAACAACAACACACAGTCCACTGCTAGACTTTTACCATTATATAATTGGACAAACCACCAGATAACAGTAAGAACTACGGGTTCAAACATCCATGTAGGAAACGATATAGACTATTACAAAATTGAATTACCTAATGGATACCATTACACAATCAAGCCAAGGCTACACGACTCATATAATAGTGGCAACGGTCAAAATTATACAGTTGATGCCATGTTCGCTTACTCCACAGATGGGCAGAACTATTCTTCATCAATCGACGATGTAATGACAGGCAACATAGCATTTAATGGTGGAACAATATATTTCGTTGTTTCACCATATTTCAGCGGCATGACAGGCACTTATCTCCTTGAGATTCAGATTGAAGGCGACGGCGATATCGGTGTTGACGAGGAATACGCAGCGGATGTGTTTTTGTATCCGAATCCTGTCAACGATGTGCTGCATCTAGAATGCGAAAACATGACAGGATACGACATGTATTCTTACGACGGAAGACTGATAAAATCGTCACAAACAACTGATAATGAAGCAGTTATTGATTTTAGCGATTTTGATAGCGGAGCTTATCTCTTGAAGATAAAAACTATCGACGGCACCTTCACAAGGCGAGTCATTAAAAAATAAAGTTTTTGTTGGCTGTATTACAATTTTTTGTAATTTTGCAGCCGGAAATTTTTCCAGCTCCTATAGCTCAGTCGGTTAGAGTAGCTGACTCATAATCAGTTGGTCCTAGGTTCAAGTCCTAGTGGGAGCACAAAATCAAGCTCCAGCTAAAAAGTTGGGGCTTTTATTTTAATAATATGGCACAGGAAACTATCACTAATCTCTCTGAACTTGGCGAATTCGCGCTCATCAACAAGCTCGTCAAGAATGTCAAGATTTACAACGAATCAACGATGAAAGCCGTCGGCGACGACGCAGCCGTTATCGACCATAAAGACGAGCAAACGCTTGTATCCGTTGACATTCTCTGCGAAGGCGTGCACTTCGACATGACGTATTGCCCGCTGAAACATCTCGGCTACAAAGCCGCTGTCGTCAACTTCTCAGATATCTACGCCATGAACGGCACCCCGACACAAATTGTGGTGGGACTCGGCATCAGCAGCAAATATTCCGTCGAGGCAATTGAAGAGATTTACCGCGGCATCCGTCTGGCCTGCGACCGCTATCACGTGGACCTCGTCGGTGGCGACACAACTGCTTCAAAATCAGGACTTTTCATCTCGGTAACGGTGATTGGTAAAGCGAAAAAAGAAGATATCGTGTATCGAAGCGGCGCCAAACCGAATGACCTTCTGTGTGTGAGTGGCAATCTTGGCGCCGCCTATACGGGACTTCTGATTCTCGAAAGAGAAAAAGCAGCATTCATGGCCGACCCGAACATGCAGCCCGAGTTTGCCGGATACGATTATATCTTGGAACGCCAGCTGAAACCTGAAGCTCGTCGCGACATCATCGAAAAACTCAAGGAAATCAAGGTGAAACCGACATCGATGATCGACATCTCCGACGGTCTGGCTTCAGAAGTTTTGCATCTCTGCAAGGAGTCGAAGGTGGGATGCATGGTTTACGAAGACCGTATCCCGATGAACCAGAAGACGATACAGACAGCGAAGGATTTCAACATCGTGCCAAGCATCGCGGCGCTCAACGGCGGTGAAGACTACGAACTGCTGTTCACCATCGCGCAAAGCGACTACGAGAAAGTGAAAGATTTGGACGACGTCCGCATCATCGGCTACATGACCGCCGACGAAGGACAAGCCAACCTCATAACGCCTGATAATCATCAGGTTCCGATCGAAGCTCAAGGGTTTAAGCATTTTTAAATGGCTTCCGACAGAATAACCTCGATATTAAAGACCATCCCGACATCACCGGGGGTCTACCAGTACTTCGACGAGTCTGGCGAGATTATCTATGTCGGCAAGGCAAAGAACCTAAAACGCAGAGTATCAAGCTATTTCAATAAGGAACAGGCCGGAAAGACGCGACTTTTAGTCAGCAAAATCGCCGACATCAGATTTACTGTCGTTGGCAGCGAGGCCGAGGCGTTTCTGCTCGAAAACAACTTCATCAAGCAGTACAAGCCGCGCTACAACATCATGCTCAAGGACGACAAGACATATCCTTGGATCTGCATTAAAAACGAGCGTTTCCCGCGAATCTTCCTGACGAGAAAAAAGGTCAACGACGGCTCGGTTTACTACGGCCCCTACCCTTCGGTGATGACAGCACGAACTCTGCTCGACATACTGAAACAGGTCTATCCGCTGCGTACCTGCAAGCATATGCTTAACCGTCCGTGTCTCGAATATCATATCGGTAACTGCAAGGCTCCATGTGCCAATCTCATCTCCGAAGAGGATTATAACTCTATGATTTTCAATGTTAAAGAAGTTATAAAAGGCAATATCTCCGGAGTTTTGAAAGACTTGAAAGCACAGATGATGGACCATGCCTCACGCCTCGAATTCGAGCAGGCTCAGCTCATCAAACAGAAATACGATCTTCTTGAAAACTACCACGCGCGCAGCATAGTGAGCAGCAACACGCTTCACGACATGGAGGTTTATTCCTTCGACGACGCCGATAACTCGTTCTATGTCAACTACATGCGTATCATCCAAGGAGCGATAATACAGTCGTTCTCCATTGAGATGAAACGTAAGCTGGAAGAAACGCCAGAAGAACTTTTGTCGTTGGCAATCATTGAGTTACGTCAGCGTTTTGAGAGTTCCGTCCGCGAGATCATCGTTCCGATGAAACTCGACATGGAGCTCGAAAACGTGAAGTTCACAATACCTAAAAAAGGCGAGAAATTCGAGATTTTGGCACTTTCGACGCGCAACGCCAAGCAATATCGTTTCGAGACCGAAAAACTACGCTCGCTGGTCGACCCGGAGCGTCATTCAAAGCGTATCTTGGCGGAATTACAGAAAGACTTACACCTCACCGAACTGCCAGTAATCATTGAGTGTTTCGACAACTCCAACTTCCAAGGTGACTACGCGGTGGCGGGCATGGTACAGTTCGTCAACGGCAAGCCGAACAAGTCGGGATACCGTCATTTCAACATCAAGACGGTGGAAGGTCCCGACGACTACGCCTCGATGCGCGAGGTGGTGCGGCGCCGGTATTCGCGTCTCATCGAGGAAGGCAAAGAACTGCCAAATCTCATCATCACCGACGGCGGCAAAGGTCAGATGGAAGTCGTGCGCCAAGTCGTTGAGGATGAATTACATATCGAAATCCCCATCGCGGGACTGGCCAAGAACGACCGGCACCGCACCAACGAGCTTCTGTTCGGGTTCCCGCCACGCACAGTGCAGCTGAAGCCCAACTCCAGCGCGTTCCACCTGCTTTCGCAGATTCAGGAAGAGGTGCACCGCTTCGCAATAAGCTTCCATCGCAAAAAGTTTGAAAAAGGCTTCGTACATTCCGAACTTAGCGAAATAAAAGGCATAGGAAAGACCACGGCCGAGAAACTGCTTCTCGAACTGAAATCTGTAAAAAATATTAAATCTGCTGATTTACAACGACTTAGCGAGATAATCGGACCTGCTAAAGCTAGGATAGTTTACGAACACTTCCACTAATTTTTCATCCTCGCCAGTCGCGACTCCACCGAGTCGTAAATCCTGATAAGTGTTAGAGGTTCAACGTCATAGTAATACACCATATTCACCTTGAAAATCGAATCGGTGATGCCATAATGCGCGAAAATGGTGTCGTAGCCTCTGGTTTTGAGGTATTCCGTAGGCTGATTAATGTTTTTCTTGTATGCTATCGCCGCCTCCATGACCTGCACGTCGGTGAGGACGTCGACCATCTCGGTCTCACTCAACAGCACAGTAGGAGCTTGTTTTTTCTTCTCGCTGCTGCAGCTGAAGAAAAGACAAATGACAAATAATAAAAACAATAATTTTTTCATTAGTTTCCAACTTCAGACAGGAATTGAATCCTCATCAGTCGCACTTCTTCCTCTTCGTATTCGTTTTCACCGAGGGTCTTCATCGCCGTCTCAAGGTCATCGGACTCCGCCTCTTTGAAATACTGAATAATATCCTCCTGATGATATTGGTCGATGTTGTCGCGGGTATAATAACTGATGTCGAGATGCGTTCCGCTTGCTACAATGCTCTCAATTTCGGTCAAAAGCTCATCAAATTCGAGGTTCTTCGAATATGCGATATCTTCAAGCGGAATTTCCTTATCAATATTCTGAATGATACTGATTTTCAAAGCCGATTTGTTGACCACCGACTTCACCACCATATCGTTCGGACGAGTAATCTCGTTCTCTTCGACGTAATCTTTGATGAGGTCGATAAACGGCTGACCGAACTTTTGCGCCTTTCCTGCGCCCACGCCAGCAATCTGCGTCAGCTCTTCCATCGTGATAGGATACTGGATAGCCATATCCTCCAACGAAGGATCCTGGAAGATGACAAACGGCGGAAGGTTTTTCTTCTTGGCGATGGTCTTACGAAGATCTTTCAGCATCGAGAACAATGTCTTGTCGGTACCTGAGTCCTTCGAAAGCGCCACTCTTTCCTCATCGAATTCGTCTTCATCACCCTTGTCGTAGTCGTGGTCCATGGCCACCATCACGGTGTAAGGTTTCTTCACGAAATCCTTGCCTTCTTTCGGCACCTTAAGAATTCCGTAGTTGTCTATATCCTTGACCAACAATTTGTTAACCAAAGCCTGACGAATTATCGAAGTCCAATATTTCTCATCATGATCGTCGCCTGCACCGAAGTATTCGTTGGTGTCGTGCTTCGCTGTCTTGATGTCGCCAGTCTCTTTACCTGCAAGGAGTTCGGAGATATGCTTGGTCTTAAACAGCTGCTTAGTCGCCAAAACCGCTTCAATCACAAGCTTAATATCTTCCTGTCCGTCAAAACGAACCTTAGGATTCAAGCAGTTGTCGCAAGCACCGCAGTTTTCCTTGTCGTATTCCTCGCCAAAGTAATGCAGCAGCAGCTTATGACGGCACACCGGCGATTCGGCGTAAGTCACGGTCTCGTTGAGCAGTTCGCGTGCAATCTCCTGCTCCGCAACGTTCTTTCCTTTGTTAAACTTCTCGAGTTTGTGTATGTCTTCGTAGTCGTAGAAAGCGATGCAGTTGCCTTCGCCGCCGTCACGACCCGCACGACCAGTCTCCTGATAGTAACCTTCGAGGCTCTTCGGGATGTCGTGGTGAATCACGAAACGGATGTCGGGCTTGTCGATGCCCATTCCGAAGGCGATGGTAGCCACTATGACGTCCACCTCTTCCATCAGGAATTTATCCTGGTTCTCGCGACGTGTCTGGCTGTCCAAACCGGCATGGTATGGCAACGCCTTGATGCCGTTAACTTGCAGAGTCTCAGCGAGTTCCTCCACTTTCTTACGGCTCAAAGTGTAGACGATACCCGATTTTCCCGGGTTGGCTTTGATATATTTTATGATATCCTTGACCACATCTTTCGTCTTCGGCCTTACTTCGTAATAAAGATTCGGGCGGTCGAACGACGATTTGAAGATCTTGGCATCTTGAATCTCGAGGTTTTTCATGATATCCTGCTGAACCTTCACCGTCGCCGTGGCTGTCAGAGCGATTATCGGCAGCTTCGGGTTGATTGCGTTGATGATAGGGCGCAGACGGCGGTATTCCGGACGGAAGTCGTGGCCCCATTCGGATATACAATGTGCCTCATCAATGGCAAAGAAAGCGATATCGAGGCCGCGCAAAAATTCAAGCGTCTCTTCTTTCGTCAGCGACTCAGGAGCCACGTAAAGAAGCTTGGTCTTCTTGCTTACAAGGTCTTCCCTCACCTGCATCAGCTCGGCTTTCGACAACGAAGAATTCATCACATGGGCGATGCCAGTGTCGGCGCCGAAGTTACGGATCATGTCGACCTGGTTCTTCATCAAGGCAATAAGAGGTGAAACCACAATCGTCGTGCCTTCGCTCATCAAGGCCGGCAGTTGGTAGCACAATGACTTACCGCCACCCGTCGGCATCAGCACGAAAGTGTTGTTTCCCGCGAGGATGCTTTTGATGATGGCCTTCTGATTGCCTTTGAACTGGTCAAATCCGAAGACATTCTTCAGTAAATCATGCAAACTTTTTTCATCAATTTTTGCCATAGTTAATGCATTTAAAAAATATCCTTATCTTTGCATCGTTATTTTTACAAAGTTATAACTTTTCATTTTAATAAAGCAAGAAAAAAATAAAAAATTTTTCAAAGATGGAAAAAATACGCGAAATTGCACTGCAAGTCATTGATAATGAAGCGAGTTCGATATTAGGATTGAAGTCACTTCTTACCGATGATTTCGAAAAAGTGGTCGAATTAATCTATAATTCGAAAGGCAACGTTATCGTTTCCGGCATAGGAAAAAGTGCAAATATAGCGCAAAAAATCGTCGCCACGCTCAACTCTACGGGCACTACAGCGGTGTTTATGCATGCTGCCGACGCCATCCACGGCGACCTGGGCATCATCCGCGACGACGACGTGGTGATCATCGTGTCGAAAAGCGGTGAGACCCCTGAAATCAAGGTATTGATACCGTTAATCAAAATCAGGAAAAACAAACTCGTTGCCATCGTAGGCAACCGCAAATCATATCTGGCGAGCCAGGCCGACTTCGTGCTCGACACCACCGTGCCGCGCGAGGCCTGTCCTAACAACCTCGCCCCTACCAGCAGCACCACTGCACAGCTCGTGATGGGCGACGCCATAGCAGTAGCCTTGCTTAAGATGCGCGGCTTCACGGCCGAAGACTTCGCGAAGTTCCATCCGGGTGGCGCTCTCGGCAAACGTCTCTACCTCACCGTCGGCGACGTGTGCTTCAAGAACGGACTGCCTATGGTGAAACCCGACGACATCATGACGCAGGCCATCATTGAGATCTCGCAGAAGATGCTCGGTGCCGCCGCCGTGATCGACAACGACAAGCTCGTGGGCATCGTCACCGACGGCGACCTCCGCCGCATGCTGATGAAACACCCTAACATCGAGGCGGTGCATGTCAAAGAAATCATGACGAAAAGCCCTACCACCATTGAGAAATCGGCACACGTCGCCGACGCGCTCAACGTGATGCAGAGCAAGGAGATATCTGTGCTTCCGGTGATGGAAGACGGCAGATACGTCGGTATGATTCATATTCACGATATTATCAAGGAAGGAATTATATAATGTTACTCAGAACCGATACTTTAGTCAAGAAATACAAGCAACGCACCGTTGTAAAAGGCGTCAGCATCGAGGTCAACCAAGGTGAGATCGTCGGTCTGCTCGGCCCTAACGGCGCCGGCAAGACCACCACTTTCTACATGATTGTGGGACTCATCAAGCCTTTCTCGGGTCACGTTTACCTTGATAATGACGAGATTACGAAGTTCCCGATGTACAAACGCGCTCAGCTCGGCATCGGCTACCTCGCCCAGGAAGCATCGGTGTTCCGCCAGATGTCGGTCGAAGACAACATCTACTCGGTGATGCAGTTTAAGAAAGACATGACCAACGAGCAACGTAAGGCGAAGCTCGAGTCGCTGCTCGATGAGTTCGGTTTGCAACATATCCGTAAAAGCAAGGGCATTCAGCTGTCGGGCGGCGAGCGCCGTCGTTGCGAGATAGCACGTGCACTGGCAATAGACCCTAAGTTCATCCTCCTCGACGAGCCTTTCGCGGGCGTCGACCCTATCGCCGTGGAAGACATCCAGCGCGTGGTGGCAAAGCTCAAGACGAAAAACATTGGAGTGCTCATCACCGACCACAACGCCAACGAGACGCTGTCGATTACCGACCGCGCTTACCTGGTGTTTGAAGGTCAGCTGCTGAAATCGGGCACGCCAGAAGAGCTGGCGAGCGACCCTGTGGTGCGCAGCCATTACCTCGGCTCTAACTTCGAACTCCGCAAGAAGGAGTTTTAGTCGTCCTGATTCTTGAAAATCAAAAGGTTAACTTTATTTTTATCGTAGATGTCGTTGGCGATTTCAAGCAAGTCGCTCGACGTAATCTTTTCCAACTTGGCGATAGTCTCGGGCAAAGTCTCGATATGCTCCTCGAAAAATCCAGCCCTCACCATGCTCAGCAGGTCGTTCATCCCCGACTCGTTGCTCAGCGCCACCTGCCCGATGAGCTGTTTCTTCGCATTGGATAGCTGCAAAGTGCCCAAGCGTTGCGTCATCAGCTTATTTAACTCCTTGAACACCAATTCGATAGAACGATTTTGTGAGTGCGGATCGACACCCATGTAGATGGTATAGTTACCAGTGTCGGAATAGGCATTGTATTGCGACTCGATGGTATAGGCGAAGCCGTATTTTTCACGGATATTAAGGTTAAGACGCGTGTTCATACCCGGTCCGCCAAGGATGTTATTCAAAAAGATAAGCTTAAGCTTACGCTCGTCGGTATATTTATATGCCAAACCGCCCATGATGATATGTGTAAGGTGGTTTTGACGCACTTCGACACGCTTGGCAGGCTTGTTTTCGATAAACGGGACACGTTCTAATGGCAACGCATTGCCTTGATAATCAGCGAAATACTTATTTGCAAGCTTCAAAAACGCTTCAAAAGAGATGTTACCGATACATGCCAGCACCATCCTGTCGGGAGCATAATGCTGATTGCGGAACTTCACTATGTCGGCACGGGTATAATTCTCAACTAAGTCGGTTGTACCCAATATGTTACGTCCGAGCTGATGCCCGCGGTAAAGCAGGTTTTCAAACTCATCAAAAATCTCGTCGGCCGGAGTGTCGCGGTAGGAATTAATCTCATCCAAAATCACCTCTTTCTCCTTCTCCATCTCGTTTTCCGGGAAGGTGCTGTTGAAGATGACATCGGCAAAGAGATCCATTGCCTTGTCGATATGCTCTTTCAGGAACGAGGCGTGGATGCACGTCTCTTCCTTGGTCGTGAAGGCGTTGAGCTCGCCTCCGACATTCTCGAGACAGCTCAAAATATGATAGGCCTTGCGTCGCTTTGTGCCTTTAAACACTAGGTGTTCGATAAAATGCGCCAGACCGTTCTCGTCTTCCTTCTCATCGCGCATCCCCGCATTCACCATCAAGGCTAAATGCGACAATTCACCAGCGCGGTGCCGGTGAATTATCTTTATTCCATTCTTTAAAACTGCTTGTGAAATCAGCTGCTCGTCGGACATTTTATCTCACTCTAAACATACGGAATGCGTCTTCATCGGACACTTTGACAGTGCCAAAAGAGGCATCTTTACCTGAGAACCATGTAGTATCACGTGCCAGTCCTTCGCCATCGCCCAACACGCGGAATGAGCCCGCCGGTGCGAGGTTAGGGTTGCCACTGGTCTCCAACAAGATCACTGCCACCTGGAAATCTTTCAATCCGCCGTATGCCGCGTTCCATTTTCCGCTGAAGACGGTCGACTGCTTGGCATACATACCATTCGGATAACCATCTGTGTAGTAATATGTGCAGAAACCCTCGCCAGTACCGATGACATACAGATTTCTGTAAGCCTCCTCGTAATATGCATTTTCTTCGTCGTCCCACTGTTTCCCGTAGAAATCGACCCTATCGCCGTTCACAAAGAAAGCAATGTAACGGTCGTTAAACACAGTGATGGTGTCATCTTCAAAAGTAGAATGAAGCAGCATATGCGGATGCGACACAAACTGACCATCAAATGAAGGAGGTGTAAGTCCTTCATACACTGTGAAATAATCTTCAATAGGACCTACCAACGAGTCAGGAATAATCACTGACGGCAATGTACCACCTTCTCCTGGCGGGACAATATGGATAGGATTGGGAGTCGGCTCCGGATCCGGTTCCGGATCACGTTTGCATGACATATTTAAGAACAATAACCCACTGAGAATCAATGTGATTGTAAATAAATTCTTTTTCATAACATCAATTTTTAACTGTTATTAAAATGCAAAGATACTACTTATTTTTAAATCAATAAACATTTTTCTTAAAATAATAAACGCAATTCCAAAACGTTTAGTATATTTGCAAAGCGATAATAATTTTAACCATGAGGTGTAAAACCTTGATACTCATTTTGTTAGCCTTTACACCTTTTGTAATAAAGGCTCAATACGACATCAAACGCGAGAAAATCTCAACTTGGATGTTCCAAGCGACCTACGCATATCAGTTTCCCGGACAAGACACTAAAGTTTTATATAAAAACAACAATTCCATCGGCGGAAGCGTGTGTTATAAGACCGACAACAACTGGATGTTCAGCTTCAACGGCAATTTCATTTCAGGAAATAGGGTAAACATCACTCGCGAGGAGCTTTTCGGCGATATTTTGGATAACAACGGCGAGATCATCACTGGCGACGGCATCTACGGAAGCTACGCCTTGTTTGAGAGAGGCGCGCATTTCCAGCTGAAGGCAGGTAAGATTTTCCCAGTGTTGTCGCCGAATCCCAACTGCGGTTTCTTCGTGAGCGGCGGCATAGGCTACCTTTTCAACAGGATCAGGACAGAATTCGGCTCGTATGCATCACCACCACCGGCGTTAGCTGACGACTACCTTTACGGCTACGACAGGATGCGCGGCGGCTTCGCATGGTCGGGCGAGATAGGATACCTGTTTTTAAGCAACTCGAGAATCTTCAACTTCTCGCTTTCGCTTGAATTTACTCAAGCTTACACCAAATCGCTGCGTAAGTGGGACTTCAACCTTATGAAGAAAGACACCAACCACTACATCGACCAGTATATCGGCATCAGAGCCGCCATCTACATCCCGACTTACAAGCGTAAACCTGCGGAGTATTATTACAATTGATTATGAGATTACTTTATACTTTTTTCATCTGCTGCTATAGCGTTCTTATTCATTTAGCGGCATTTTTCGGTAATAAAAAAGCTAAATTATGGTGCGAAGGCCGCAAAAACCAATGGGACCGGTTCAAATCGCCTAACCCCAATGACCAATGGATCTGGGTGCATGTGTCGTCACTCGGCGAGTTTGAGCAGGGTTTGCCGATCATCGAGGCCTTGAAAAAAGAATATCCTCAGTATAAGCTCCTTCTCACCTTCTTCTCCCCTTCGGGATATGAGATTAAAAAGGACTTCCCGCTTGCCGACATGGTGGCTTACATGCCTATCGACACCGTCCGCAACGCGAAACGACTGACCGCCAATTTCAAGCTTAAAGCAGCCATTTTTGTGAAATATGAGTTCTGGTTTAACCATATTAAAGTGTTGAAAGACAGGCACATACCTCTGTTTTACATCTCCACGGTGCTGCGCCCGAAACAGTATTTCTTCAAGCCTTGGGGCAGATGGTTCAGAAATCATTTTTATAAGGTAAAATATTTCTTTACTCAGAATAAAGAAACCCTCGACCTGCTTCATCAGATGGGTATGGAAAACCTCACAGTGGCCGGCGACACACGTTTCGACCGCGTATACGAGATTGCCCAGCAGGCACAGCGTTTCCCGGATATCGAAGAGTTTATAGGCGAAAGAAAATGCATCATAGCAGGCAGCAGCTGGCCGTCGGACGAACGACTGCTTTACAACTTCATCGAGACCATGCCTGCCGATTACTGCTTCATCATGGTGCCGCACGACATCTCCGACTCGCACATCAAGCAGATCGAATCGCATCTTCACGATTATCAGTTGTATACAAATTTTGATCCTAAAAATCAAACTAAAACATTGGTAATCAACAAGATAGGAATTTTATCGAAGATTTACAGATACGCCCGCTTCGCGTATATCGGCGCAGGTTTCTACGACGGCATCCACAACATTCAGGAAGCTATCGTCTACGACGTCCCGGTGATATTCGGTCCGAAATACCATTCGTTTGAAGAGGCCGTCGACCTCGTGAAACTGAAAGGCGCCTTCGTCATCAACAACCAACATGAGCTGGAGAATATGTTCTACAGGTTCATCAATGACGATGCTTTTTACGAGAAAGCATCGAAGATTTGCCACGATTACGTCGCAGGTAAAATCGGTGCAACAGAAAAAACAATGCGGGTACTGGAGGGATTTTTATCATGACAACATTAAAATTCAGAAACGACGACAAAGTCTCTGCGAAGGTCTTCATTTTGGAGTCGGCAGAGCAGATCGAGAAGATCGGACTTCGCAAGGAGGAAGCCGATTATGTTAGAAAACGTTACGATGACGACAAGGATAAAACCGTCGTAATCAACAGATACACAGAGTGTTACCATATTTTCTTCGTCGACACCACCGAAGAGGAATACAAATTTATGGAGAAGTGCCGCAAGAAAGGCGCCGCCATTTGTAAATGGTTGAATGCCAATATGTTTGAGGATGTTTTGATCCAAAACTTCGGTGAGAAACGTTGCGTGAAGATGGGTTGCGCCGAGGGTATGATGCTCGCCAACTACGAGTTTAAGAAATACAAGACCGACGCCAAGGCTAACACCTTGAAAACCATCTATTTCCTTGAAGGAACGGCATGCGACGACTGCGTCGAGAAGCTCAATATCACAGTTGAGGCTACCTTGATGGCGCGCGACCTCGTGAACGAGCCTGAGAATCACCTCAACGCCGAGAAGCTTGCGGAGTTTATAAGCGAAAAGGTACGCTCGGTAGGCGGCGAGGCTGAGATTTTCAATAAGAAGAAGATTGAGGCGTTGAAGATGGGCGGACTTCTTGCCGTCAACGCGGGAAGCATCGACGAGCCTACGTTTACCATCCTCGAATGGAAGCCCGAGAAGCCTGTCAACGAGAAACCTATCGTGCTCGTGGGCAAAGGCATAGTGTTCGACACCGGCGGCTACAACCTCAAGCCTTCGGCTGTGATGAACGACATGAAAGACGACATGTCGGGCGCGGCTACCGTGGCATGCACAGTATACGCCGTGGCTAAGGCCAAGCTCCCGGTTCATGTGATAGCTCTCGTGCCGGCGACAGATAACCGTATCGACGGCAACGCACGTGTCACTGGTGACATCATCACCATGTACGACGGCACCACGGTGGAGGTGCTCAACACCGACGCCGAAGGTCGCTTAATCCTCGCCGACGCGCTCGCCTATGCAAAGAAGTACGACCCTATGATGGTGTTCGACTTCGCGACGCTGACGGGTGCTGCTTCTTATGCAATCGGACCGGTGGCTACGGTGGCGATGGAGCACGACGCCGAAGAGATATACAAACAGCTCGAGACAACGGGCGAGCGCGTCTATGAACGCCTCGTGAAGTTCCCGATGTTTGAGGAATACGGCGAGCTAATCAAGTCGGACCTTGCCGACATCAAGAATATAGGCGGAAAATACGGCGGCGCCATCACCGCAGGCAAGTTCCTGGAGCATTTCACCGACTACCCGTGGGTGCATTTCGACATCGCAGGCACAGCCTATCTCGAGGCGGCCGACGGATACAAGACCGCAGGCGGCGTCGGCATCCACGTGAGGCTGCTGATGCGTTATTTCAGAGATATGGTGAAGTGAGAAACTACCGTTTCTTCTTGAAGAAATCAGTCAACAACTGCAGGCATTCTTCTTCGAGGATGCCTGTTTTTATTTCGGTTTTCGGGTGAAGCAGGTTGCCGAAACGCTGGAAGCCGTTTTTCGGGTCGGCGCACGCCCAGACCACCTTCTTCATGCGGCAATGCTCCAATGCGCCCGCACACATCACACAAGGCTCCAAGGTGACGTAGAGCGTACAGTCGTCCAAGTACTTGGTACCCAAAGCGTTACATGCAGCAGTGATCGCCAAAATCTCGGCGTGCGCCGTCACGTCGTTGAGCAGCTCCACCTGGTTATGCGCTCGGGCGATGATTTTATCATTGACAACCACGACGGCACCCACCGGCACCTCGTCGGCGTCGGCAGCGGCCTGCGCTTCGACCAAAGCCTGCCGCATGTAGTTCTCGTCAGAAAAGACCGATAACATCATTTATACTCTTTCACATCGACAAAGTTGCCTTCTTCGTCGTAATAAGTCCAGATTCCATAAGGCTTTCCATCGCGGTACTCGTTCTCGATGTTGACCACGCCGTTCTCAAAGTAAATCTTGCCCTTGCCTTCGCGTTTTCCCTTCACAAAGCTGCCGACGCTCATCAACTCACCAGTAGGATAATAGCCCCTATACTCGCCCTCACGCTGATTATCAACGATTTTACCCTCCAGACTGAGCACTCCGTTCTCATGAAACCACTTCTCCTCTACCCATGTCGAGTCATTTCCGACTACATCATAATAATAAATCACCCAAGGCAGATCAGTCTCGGCATAATAATAAGCCACCTTCTGCACATGACGCACCTGCTTGTCCTGACAAGCGACAAAAACAAGCGCTAACATTATGACTATCAATAGTTTTTTCATATTCTAACGTTCAAATTCCAAAGGCTTTCCAAAAATATTGTCTTCAACTTTCCCGTCATGATAAACGAGCTTTCCGTTCACGAAAGTATGCGTCACCTGCGATTTCACCTTCATCCCGTCGTAAGGCGTCCAGCCACATTTGTACAGCATATCGCCGTTTTTAATCGTCTTTTCCTTGCTTAAATCTATCAAAGCCAAATCGGCATAATAGCCTTCGCGAATGAAACCCCTGCCCTTAATCTGATAAAGAATGGCAGGATTATGGCACATCAATTCTACTATCTTCTCCAGCGAAATCAAGCCTTGATGATAAAGGTTCAGCATCACATCGAGGCTGTTTTGCACAGACGGGAAACCCGATTTTGCCGTGAAATAGTCGTCGGTCATCTTCTCATGCCACAGATGCGGTGCGTGGTCGGTGCCGATGGTGTCGATATGTCCGTCGACGATGGCTTTACGCAATATCTCTCGATCTGAAGCCATCTTTATAGCCGGATTGCACTTGATGGCGAAACCTTTCTCGTCGTAATCCTTATCGCAAAACGTAAGGTAATGCGGACAAGTCTCAGCCGTTATCTTCTTGTCTTTCAACGGGATATCGTTTCTAAACAGCGTAAGCTCCGACTTCGTCGAGATATGAAGGATATGCAACCTGGCCCCGAATCTCGTCGCCATATCGACAGCTTTCGATGTCGATTTATAGCAAGCCTCAGTTGTCCTGATAAAAGGATGTAATCCGGCATCAGCCACCACCTCGCCTTTCGATGCCAAGTCTTTGGCGCACACCGTGTTTTCATGAATTATCTGCTCATCCTCGCAATGTGCCGCGATGAGGCATGGTGACTCATTGAAGAGGCGCACTAAGGCATCGTCCTCGTTAACAAGCATGTTTCCGGTACTCGACCCCATAAACAGCTTGATGCCGCATACCTTCTTCGGATCGACCTTCTTGATCTCCTCAATATTGTCGTTTGTCGCGCCGAGATAGAAGGAATAATTAGCCGCCGATTTCTGCGCCGCGGTGGCGAATTTCTGCTCCAAAAGCTCGATTGTCGTGGTCTGCGGGTTAGTGTTCGGCATATCCATAAACGACGTCACACCTCCCGCCACCGCGGCTCGACTTTCGGTAAAAATGTCGGCCTTCTGCGTCAATCCTGGCTCACGGAAATGCACGTGCTCATCGATGATTCCTGGAATTAAATACAAACCCTCGGCATCAATGACACAATCATTTGTAGAGACGCGATTGATCGCGTCTTTACCAGACACGATTTGTGCGATCTTGTCGCCATTTATGACAACACTTGCCAGCGTGGTCTTTCCCTCGTTGACAAGTGTCGCGTTTTTGATGATATATCCCATCACTTCTTTCTTGGTTTTATCTTGCCCCACATTCCTCTCCATCTCAGGTTAATAACGCCAAACACAGCCTCTCTGAAGATTCCGCCCGACATCTTCGAAGTACCTTCGCGCCTGTCGGTGAAGATAATCGACACCTCTTCAATCTTGAATCCGAGCTTCCAAGCGGTGTATTTCATCTCTATCTGGAAAGCATATCCGATAAATTTGATTCTATCGAAGTCGATGGTTTCCAACACCTTACGTGTGTAACACACAAAACCGGCGGTGGTGTCGCGCACCTTCATCCTCGTCACGAAACGGACGTAGGCGGAGGCATAATACGACATCAGCACTCGTCCCATCGGCCAGTTCACGACGTTCACGCCGCATTTGTAACGCGAACCAACCGCTAAGTCAGCTCCGTTGGCGCAAGCGTCGTGCAGACGGATGAGATCGTCAGGATTATGCGAAAAGTCAGCATCCATCTCCGTAACATACTGATAATCACGCTCCAACGCCCATTTAAAACCATGGATGTAAGCCGTGCCGAGACCGAGCTTGCCTTTCCTCTCCTCGATGAAAAGCCTGTCGGGAAACTCCTTCATCAGACCTTTCACAATATCTGCCGTGCCGTCGGGACTGTTATCCTCTACGACCAAAATATCAAATGCCATCGGGAGGTTGAAGACATATCGGATTATCTTCTCGATATTCTCTTTCTCGTTATATGTAGGGATGATTACTAAGTTTTCAGCCATAATGCCTTAAAAATCAATTAGTTTAATGTGTATTCGTTGGTATCTTTCATTCCTGATTTACCCAAGAAAGCCTTCAGGTTACCGTGCACCTTCAAGATCTTACCCAGATTCTCCGGATGATCTTTCAGGTTGATTTCACGGATGCCTGACGCGGCATTACTCGGCAGATAAACGACGACGCAGTTGTTGATGTCGCGCTCTTCGGCTTTATCAGCCAGAATGATGTTAGTCATATTCTCGTTATAGGTAAACTCAGGCCCCCATGAGATCTGCGAATCGGTTGTGATTGAGCCACTTGCAATATTGGCTGAACCCACAATATAACCTCTGATCCACTGACCATCAGTGCCTTGATTTTCAATACCTGCGACGATGTTGTACGGATCGTTTTCGGTGCCTGTTCCAGTAGGCTGGACTGGCGGCTCAGGTGTTGCTTCACAAGGGTCATTCTCCATCTGAACCTCAGAGATGGTGCGGATGGTAAACTGCCATGCATCGCCGGTGCTGTAATATGTAAGAATACCGATGATAGAGCCATTGCCCTGAGGCAGCTGTCTCTTGGCGAAACTGGCATAGTTACTGGTTCTCACGATGACTTTTGAATCTTGAAGGATGCAGTTTTCATCGTATTGGTTCAATGTGTACTGGCCATAAGCATCTTCCAAAGCATATGTATTGACGCGGTCAGCGGCTGCAAACTCCACATGGTTGAACTTCACCAGACGGCATCTGAAGCTTGTGTTGATCTGCAAAGTGTTAATCTCGACGGGATCGATGAACTTTCCGTTGGCAAGGATGGTCACGTTCTTAGGCTCGAGGTCCTGAATCTGAGGCGTGCCGCTATATTCCGACAATGTAGCGCCTTTCAGGTAAACACGCACCGAGTCGCCGATACGCAGACCGCTGGTGCTCTTCATATAGAGCTCGATGGCTTTGTCGCCGTCCTGGATAAACGAGGCTTTATAAAGGTTTCCCGATGTCTCGTCATCAGTGACGATACCATAGACAGAGGCGTCCTCAGTAAACTGATGTGTGCCTTCAACCTGCTGCATGTAAAGCAAGGTGTCGATGGTGTAGACATGACCGACAGGAAGTTCAAAATTGACATTAGGCGTCGGATAGTTATTCTTCCTCTTGTTCTTATCGATGCACGATGTCATCACGATCATCGCGATAAGAACTAATACGCCGTATTTTTTTATTGACTTAAACATATCTCTAATATTTTGATTATCAATAATTTATTCACTAATAATAACATTTCTCACTTCCCAAGTAGCCGATGCGCCGTCGATGCTCAGATATTTGAAAGCTATGCGGCATGTAGCGGTCTTGAAAGCCTCCGGAATGGTAATCCTGCCCGAGCTAACCCAAGCCCAGCCTGTTGTTGCGTGAACCACACCCGTCAGTTCCATCCACTGCACATCGTTAGGATTCTGACCTTCAGCGTAATTGTTGGTCACCCAAACAGTGTAATATCCTTCATTAACACCAACGTTGATGCTGCCCGCCGGACCTCTTGTGTGTTCGAATGTCAAGGCAGGACTGCTACTTGCGCTCAAATCGATTTCAGGACTGATGAACCAGTCTTCGTTGGCGTATGAAGTGTTGTTTTCAAAGCCCGACATCTGTGCACCGTAGTTTGCATGGGCTGAATCGAAATGCCAAACCTGCGTGCCTGCAACGCTGTAAGCTGTAAAGGTGTTAAAGCTAGCCTGCGATGTCAATGTTTGATTGAAATACTCAGTTCCGCCACCGCCCGGCTCGATACCATAGCTGTTACCGTTGATCTCTGCATAAGTCACGTTCTTGACAGCAGCGACCTGGAAATATTTCTCCAAGGTACCATAAATGAGCACCTCCTGTTTGTAATTGCCTGGATTGTCGGCCAGATTAAGTCCATCACGCACGGCGCCTGCAGGCAACTGGATCGGGATGCACTCGTCAGCAGTTGTTGGGTCGACGTTCGACGACAGGATGATATTTGTTTTGACATCTCCGGCCGCACTTGTAAACACATATACATAATCTGCATCAACAAAGCCTACAATATAGTCTTTCACCCAGTATTTGTTACCGTCAGATGTCTGTGTGTTCATCGTGATGACATCCTGCGCGGTGTAAGGATTTTCGCGTGTTCCGTCGCCTGTCAGAGTGCCACCTCCGCCACCACCGGCTTCGCCTTCCATGACAGCGATGCTCTTGATTTCTATGGTACGCGACTGCGTTGTCGACGACACGAACTTAATGGCGAATGTCACCGTCTGTCCGATGTATTCGTCAAGACTAATCTCTTTATCCAAGAAATCATTCCAACCTGCTGAGTTTTCAAATGTAACATTCAGATCTGTCCAGTTGGCGTTGGTTGGATCATCGCCATATTCATAATCAGCTGAGATTTGAGCTGTCACGTCTTTATCAGGACCGGTATATTGTGCGACATAATTCACTACAGCCTTGGCATGCTCCACATCAGCGATATGCACCGGTGATGAAATCAGCCAGTCTTCATTCTCATAGAAAGTATTGCCGACTTTACCTTTCATCACAGCTGTCGAATAGTCGATAGTCCAAACCTGATCGCCGACCACGCTGAAGGTTGTATAAGTGCCAAATGACGATGTAAACACCTGATTATAAGGCATTTCCATAATATCGCCGCCACCACCGCATCTGACATCATTCATCTTCACATCCGATGTGTTACGGATGAGCATCTGCCATGTGGTGTTGTAAACCGATGCAATAGCCGTCAGTGTTCCTCTTCCTTCTGGAAGCGGTTCGGCTGCAAAGCTGGCGTATCCACTGGTTCTCACGATGATACCCTCGCCAGAGCAAGTCACGAGATTTCTGTTTGTGTTGTTCTGACCCTCGGCGTATGTCAAGCCTTCATATGGCTCAAATTGCGCGTCGCTGATCTTCACGAGGTCGCAAAGATGCTTGCCGGCATTGATATCTTCGATAGTGGTGCTGATAGGACGAACCTTATCGTCGCAGCCTCTTTCGTAGATCACGATAAGCTTGTTGACATCGTGCTCCTGAACCTGAATCTGCGGAAGTTTGCTGTATTCCGATATGATTGATCCATAGAGTTTATAACCGATATGGTCGCCGGTTTTGACGTTGAAGTCGTCGCTGCCGCCTTCGCTCGAGCCTTTTCTGTAAACAGCGATACATTTGCCGTCTTCACCTCTGAGATAGAAGGTACGATAGATGTTGCCACCTGTCTCGTCAGCGATAACATAACCTTTCACTATGGCGTTCTTCTGAGAATCCTGGTTGAATGTGAAGGCTCCGTTGGCCAACGAGTCGAGAATCTGACCTACCGACCACACGTTATCCTCAGGAAATGAAGTAATATCCGGCTGGTCTAAGTTCTTCTTACATGAGACGAACACCAGCATTACACCTATTAATAATATAGCGAGTTTTTTCATGATATTTTCTCCTTTCAAATTAGTATCTTACTGTTAAACTTAAGAAAAAGTTAGTTCCATAAAGGTATGAATATTTCTCAGGGAAACGCTCAGGATCGTCGTAGTCGGAACGGAGCTGTTCGTAACCGTAGAGAACGATGTTCTTGTTGTTCAACACATTGTTGACGCTGAGGTTGAGAAGGATGTAATATCCTTTGTAGTTCCACGACTTACCGGCGTAGAGGTCGAGTGTGAACGCGTTGTCGAGCTTCTTCTGCTTGAGAAGCAGGTCGGTACGGTAGTCTTGCTCATACAGACCTGTGAAAGCGTCGGCGACGTGGTTTGTCGGGTTCACTGCGAGATAGTAATCGGCGAAGTAGTTGGCGTTCATGCTGATCCACCAGTATTTCGGTGAGTTGTATTTCAAACCCACGGAGCCGACGGTCTGCGGCATCTCACCGGCGTAGTAGTTCTTGAGGTAAACGGTCTCGCCTTCGTAGATTGGACTTGCGTCGTTATCCTCGTAGACATACACCTTCGGACGGTTCGAGTAGCGGTGCTCGCCCACTGTGGCTGCGGCCTGTGCGCTGATTGTCGGCGTGATGTTGATGTCGGCGCCGAACTCTATACCTTGAGCGTACTGCTCGATATCGTTCATGATGTAGTTGACGTATTTACCTGTCGACTCGTAGTAGAACGAGCGGTTCCAGGTGAGGTCGTAGAACTGTGTTCTGTAGGCGCTCAAACGTGCTTTCATGAATGGTGAGCGGTATTCATAGCCGAGGTCGAAAGCGAAGATCTTCTCGTTGTCGACGTCGCTCACGATGGTGTTACGTACACGCGGTGCCACGAAGACACTTCTGAACTCAGGTGCTTCGCTCTTCAGCATGGCGTTGGCCACGATGTAGTTACGTCCGTTGATGGCGTAGCTGCCGCCGGCCTTGAAGCTGCCGTTGAGCTGGTTGAGTTTCTTGGAGTCGCCGTACGACTCGTCGCCGCGGAAGCGGCCGTTCTCGAAGTTACCTGTACGGTACATCTGAGTGTAGGCGGCTTCAAGGCCGGCGTATGTCGACCAGCGGTTCTTGACGTATGTCAGCTGGCTCCAAAGGATGAATTTGTTGACATTAGCGACGTAGTCGTAACCGATGATGTCGCCCACTTTTGCAACGTGGTTCTTGTTGCGGATGTTGTTCTGCTGCTCATCGGAGATGTCGAAGGCCTCACCGTCAGCGTATTTGTCGATGTCAAGATAATAATCACCGCCAAGGAGGTCGGCGACTTTCTTGTAATAATGAGTCTTCGAGATTCCAGCCTTCAAACCTCCGTATAGATGGAGATTAGGGTTGAATTCATATTTGAAATTGCTCGTCAGACCGTATTGTTGCTTGTCTTGACGGCGTTCTTCAATAATATATTTCGAGAAATAACCTTGAATCGTCTCGGTGCCGTTGTTGGCATTATTGACAGTCTTGAGGTTTCTCAAGTTTGCCGCATACAGCTCGTCCCAATTGAGCTGATGCATATTTTCGTCGTTAATCCACTGTTGTGTATATTCCTGATAGCCTTCCCATGTGTAGCCTTCCTTGCCGAGGTCGAGCATATACTTGTAGTAGCTCGGCAGGTTACGGTAGTAGTCAGGACGCGGGTCGGCCGCCTCGCCCCACTCGAGCGATGTCGAACCACCTTTACCAAACCAGTAGTAAGCCGTGGTGTTGACCTGCAGCTTGTCGCTCGGCGTCCAGTAATGCTGAAGCTGGAACATCGGCTGGTGGTACGAGCTCACGCGGGCGTTACGCATGAAACGGTTGCCGTTCTCGTCGGTCTGCCAGCCCCAGTTCGGGTTGTAGTAGTTGGTGCCAAGGAGGTCGAACACCTCTTGCACTGCAGGCGACGAGCTGGCGCGCTCCGATGGTGAGCCAAACACCAGGAAGCCCAGCGAATGCTGCTTGTTGAGCTTCTTTTCAGCTGAGAAGAAATAGCTTGTTCCGGCGTACCATGTACCTTCCTGGAAGTTGATCTTGCTTCCCATCGGGGTGTAACGGCCCGAGATGGATGCCGCGAAGGCCCAGCCGTTCTTCATCAAGCCGGTGCTGTATGTCGCCATGATACGGTGGTTATACGAACGGTTTGAGAACGAGTAGCTCGCCGATATCTGCTTGCGGTAGTTGCTGGCACGTGTCGAGATCGCCGTCACGCCGGCCGGACCGCCAAAGCTCTCGTAGGTGACGCCGCAGTTCATGGTGATGACCGAGTTACGCATCACGTCGTTCAGACCACCCCAGTTGGAGTAGTACGGACGACCGCCGTCAGGGTCGTTCATCATCACACCGTTGATCATCACGTCGGTGTATTTCGAGTCGTAAGCACGGATGCGGAACCTTCTTGAACTGAAGTTATATGCCGCGATGTTGTTGAAGGCATCGCGCGACGACTGAAGGAAGCTCGAGATGTCAGTCGAGCTGTTTGTCTCGTCGTAATCCGTGTCAATCATAATGATTGTAGGCAATGTGGTATTCTCACCGACGGTATCGGTGACTGCCTCCTGCGCTATCAGATGGTAACTGAACGCGACAGCTAGAATTAACAGTAGATACTTTTTCATTTAACAAAATTTAATCGCACAAATTTATGAAATTTTTCCTTATAAAAATAAAAAAGGTGAAAATTAATTTTTGATATTTTTTTCGTTTCTATGAAAATTTTTCAGTATATTTGTACCCAAATTCATTCTTTTAAAATTATGTTGAGAAAATTGAACATTTTGGCTGTCGTGATGTTGTTTTTCATCACCTCATTGAGCGCCCAACAGCAGTACAAGATGGGTATCGTGGGTTTTTATAACCTTGAAAACCTTTACGACACGATTAACGACCCGCATAAGAACGACGAGGAATTTCTGCCTATGGGCAAAAATGCTTGGAACACCGAGAAATACACCACAAAACTGCACAACATGGCCTACGCCATCTCGACCATCGGCGCCGACAAGAGCGACAAATACTATTCGCCCGACGGAGTGATGGTGCTCGGCGTCTCGGAGATTGAGAACCGCCAAGTGCTCGAGGACCTGGTGAAACAGCCGGAGATCGCCGACCGCAACTACCAGATTGTCCATTACGACTCGCCCGACCGTCGTGGTGTCGACGTGGCATTGCTCTACAACCCGAAATATTTCAAGGTTATCAACCATAAATCATACCGCCTCAATGTGCCCGGACAGCCTAACTTCATCTCGCGTGATCAGCTAGTTGTTACTGGCATTCTCGACGATGAAGAGTTCAGCTTTATCGTGATGCACTGGCCTTCACGTTACGGCGGCGAGAAACGCTCACTCCCCGGACGTATGGCAGCAGCAGGCCTATGCCGTCATATCGCCGACTCGATTCTGGCTGCAAAACCTAATGCGAAGATCGTGATGATGGGCGACTACAACGACTACCCGACCAACAAGAGTATCATCGAGGGACTGCGTGCCAAGGGACGCGTCGAAGATATGAAAGGCGACGATTTCTTCAACCCGATGTGGAAGATGCATAAAAACGGCGAAGGCACCAACTACTACCGCGATGTGAAAGGCGTGCTCGACCAATGCATCATCACACCGGCATTGCTCAAAGATGAAAACGATCCATTTGCGACATACCAGCTGTTCAAGCCGATGGTGCATTCGAAAGAATATCTCAAACAGCACGACGGCCGCTACAACGGCTATCCGTGGCGTTCGTTCGCCGGTGGAGTGTGGCTGGCTGGTTATTCCGACCACTTCCCGGTGTACCTGATTTTATTGAAGAAAATGTAATATAAAGTTAAAAGTTAAAAGAGTATAGTTAAAAGAATTAAAATCAAAATTATTGAAAGGAACCTTTTATGATTTATTCATTTGAAAAATTATTGGCTTGGCAAGAGTCCAGGTCATTAGTTAAGGATATTTATATTTTGATAAACAAATATCCGAAATGTGAACGATATGCCTTATGCGATCAATTGAGAAGAGCATCTATCTCAATACCATCAAATATTGCCGAAGGCAACACAAGAACTTCATCAAAAGAAAGAATACATTTTATAGATATTGCATACGGATCTTTGATGGAAATATATTGCCAATTAATACTATCTAAAGACTTGGATTATATTGATGAAAATGAATTTTCTAATATCAAAATCAAAATTGATAAAGTCAGTAAACTTTTGTCAGGATTAAAAACATCATTACAGAAATAACTATATTTCTCTTTTAACTTTTAACTTTAATCTTTTAACCATCATTCCTTAACGTAAATTCGTTTTACACGTTGTGAGATGCGGGTCATGATTTCGTATGGAATCGTGTGGCAGGCGTTTGCTATGATTTCAATCGGATGATTGTCGTCGAACAGCACCGCTGTGTCATCTTCCTGACAATCGATGCCAGTGACGTCGATCATGGTGAGGTCCATGCACACGTTACCGACGATAGGCGCCGCCTTGCCGTTGACCCAGAAACAGGCGTTGCCGTTGCCCAGCTCACGACGCAACCCATCGGCATAACCTATCGGAATCACAGCTATTCTTGATAGTTTGGTTATCTTTCCGTGGCGACCGTAGCCTATGGTCTCGCCAGGTCCGTATTCTTTAATCTGCTTGATGGTCGACTTCAGCGACATCACGTTGTGCAGCTTGCCGCGGTCTTCGTCGCAGACCGGCACGCCGTAGACGCCTATGCCCAAACGCACCATATCGTATTGATACTCAGTGAATCGCGTAATGCCGGCGGTGTTCAGCATGTGACGAATGATCTTGTACGGGAACGCTTTGATGATCTTCTGGCTCATCAGCTCGAACTGCTCCACCTGATGCATCACGAAGGCGTCTTCCTCAGGCATGTCGCTCGTGGCGAAATGCGAGAAAACACTCATGATCTTGATCTTCGGATTGGCTTTTATGCGTTCTATCAAAGCGTCGATATCGTCAGGCAGGAAGCCGAGACGGTGCATTCCGGTGTCGACTTTGATATGAATGCCGACAGGTTCTTTCAACTCCGTATCCAATTGATTTATAGCGTCTTCGAGTTGCGAAAGACAACGGAAACTGTAGATATCAGGCTCCAATCCGTGTTTGATGATGATATCGAAGGTGTTTGTTTCGGGCGTCATCACCATGATTGGCAGTTTTATGCCTTTATGACGCAGCTCCACTCCCTCGTCGGCATACGCAACCGTAAGATAATCAACATGATGGAAGGCCAGGACGTTTGAAACCTCGTAGTTGCCGCTGCCATAGGCGAAGGCCTTCACCATCACCATCATCTTGGTGTCTTTTTTCAGCTTTCCGCGATAATAGTTGAGGTTTTTGACTAGGTTGTCGAGGTTGATTTCGAGTATCGTCTCGTGCGACTTCTGCTGCAGCACCTTCATGATGCGCTCAAACTCGAAGCTACGTGCGCCTTTCAGCAAAACTATCTGATTCTCAAACATTTTCATCGGATGATTTGCAAGAAAATCAGAGGTTGATTCGTAAAAATATGATTGTATTTTCCTATTCAAATGAATTTTTGGTAAAGAGGATTTCTCGGCTCCACGTTGTTTCGCTCGAAATGACGAACACAATGATTCTCCGATGCCGATGAAAGTGTCAACACCTTTGTTTTCAATGAGTTGCGCAACGTTTTTGTAAAGGTCTTCTTCTTTTAATTCACTCTGAAGAATATCTGAAAGAATCAGTACCTTATTGTCATGATGCTGTGCGTTCATGAAGTCAAGGGCGATGGCGAGAGCGTTTCTGTCGTTGTTATAAGAGTCGTTGATAATCAGACAGTTACGGACACCAGCCTTGAGTTCCATTCGCATCTCCACAGCCTCAAGATGTGCCATACGCTCAGCGATGACGTCGTTCGGGAGACCCAACAACAGTGCCACACACCAGCAATTGATGGCGTTTTCTATCGAGGCGTCGTCAATAAACGGGATGGTGATGGATATGGTTGTGCCGTGGTAAACCGCGGTGATCTCTGATTTTTCCGAAATTTTTATTGATGAAATGAATAAATCCGCGTCCTTATCGGTTTTGCTCCATGTGAACGAATTTTTCACATTTTTTGCAACTATATCCGCAATTTCTACGATATCCATGCAAAAAATCAGGTTTTTGACCCCATCAAACAATTTGATTTTTTCTTCAATTTTCTGCTGAATATCCTTGAAATTCTTGCCGTGAGCGGGTCCGATATTGGTGAAAACGCCTATCGTCGGCTTGATGATGTCGCGCAGCTTCTCCATCTCGCCCGGACGTGAAATGCCAGCCTCGAAAACCGCTACCTCATTCGACGAATTCATCTGCCAAACCGACAGTGGCACACCTATCTGCGAGTTGTAACTCTTCGGACTGCGGCACACCGACATCGAAGGCGATAAAATCTGATAAAGCCACTCCTTGACCACTGTCTTGCCATTGCTTCCGGTGATTCCAACCACAGGAATATCGAACAGCGAACGATGATAGGCGGCCAACTTTTGCAAAGCCGAAAGGGTGTCGTCAACGGCGATAAAAACCGCGTCATCGCATCCGTTTTTCACGTAATTCTCGTTGACAACGAACGCTTTCACGCCTTTTTCATATAAATCGTTGATATATTTATGCCCGTCGTTTCTGCCGCCACTTAACGCGAAAAACAGCGTATTTTCTGCATCTACGAGCAATCGGCTGTCGAACAGAATATCTTTTACAATAATCGTATCCGATTGATTACCAATCAGTTGACCTCCGACAACCGAGACTATCCGTTTTATCGTGTATCCTTCGTTTTGCATATCGCAAATTTACTAAAATTTTAACGTAAATCACTGATAATTATTTTTTTGAAAAAATATTTGTTTTTTTGAAACCTATTTTGTAATTTTGAAGGTTCAATTCTAGCGCCACATTATGACTCCACAGTTTAAGACATTAAATCTTCCGAAAATTGGTATCACCCAAGGTGACATCAACGGAATTGGTTACGAGGTGATTCTCAAAGTTTTAGCCGACACACGCATTCTTGAATCGTTTATCCCGATAGTCTACGGGCAGTCGAAAGTTTTTTCCTACTACAAGAAAAATTTCGGCATGGAAGAGATGTCGTACACCGTGATTCGCGACGCTTCGCAGGCTCAGCCGAGGCGCATCAATATCATCAACCACACCGATGAGGAGCTGAAGGTGGAGCCGGGATTCTCCACTGCTATCGCAGGAAAAGCGTCGTTCGCGGCACTGAAACTGGCCACAAACGACCTCCGCAACGGTCTCATTGACGCCATGGTGACGGCTCCGGTCAACAAAGCCAATATGCAGTCGGAACAGTTTAAATTCAAGGGCCAGACCGACTATATCAAATCGTTTTTCCCTGATAATGAATACATTACACTTCTTGTCAACCATCAGATGCGCATAGGCTTCGTCACAAATCACATTCCATTGAAAGATGTGCCGGGCGCAATCAACAAAGAATTGATTATCAAGAAGTTATTACTTATAAACAAATCTTTGATCAACGACTTCAAAATCGTGGCACCGAAGATTGCCGTGTTGGGTCTCAACCCGCATGCCAGCGACGGCAACATCATGGGAACTGAGGAAAAAGACATCATCCAACCTGCCATCGAAGTCGCTAAGGAACAAGGAGTTATGGCATTCGGACCATTCCCGGCCGACGGATTCTTCGGTTCCGACGCATGGCGCAAATACGACGGCATACTGAGCATGTATCACGACCAAGGACTCACTCCTTTCCGCGTGCTCTCTGTCGACGGCGGCGTCAGCTTCACGGGAGGCTTGCCGGTGGTGCGCACTTCAACGACCCACGGAACCGGCTACGACATAGCAAATAAAAATATCGCGGACCCCGAAGCAATGAGGCACGCGATATATCTTGCAATTGATATTCTGAATAACCGCCGCGGCGAGTAATTATTGACGTTCGTACGTCTGAACCTCGTCGTAGACGTATTCCAGTTTGATTCCCGCCTGGCGGAACATCTCCTCCGATTCAGCACCGTCGTGATATTTGCGCTGGCACACCACGCGCACGATACCGCAGTTTATTATCAACATTGCGCATGTGCGGCATGGCGTCATTCTGCAGTACAATGTGCTGCCTTCGAGGGCGATACCTCTTCTCGCCGCCTGTGCGATGGCGTTCTGCTCGGCGTGCACGGTTCTCACGCAGTGTTCGGTGATACGGCCGTCGGCATGAATCATTTTTCTGAAAAGATGCCCCACTTCGTCGCAGTGCGGGAGTCCGCGCGGCGAGCCCACGTAGCCCGTCACGAGGATCTGACGGTCCTTGACGATGACGCATCCGCTGCGGCCACGGTCGCAGGTGGCACGCTCAGCCACGGTGTCGGCCATATTCATAAAGTATTCGTCCCACGACGGACGTTTATACTTCTGATTTTCAATATCTTGCAGCACCTCCTCCACACGTTTGTGAAGGTCTTCGATGGTGCCGTTGTTTTGGAACACATAGTCGGCCTGGTGGATGCACTCGCCGAGGTTCTGTTTGTTGGGGTCGGCGTTGGTCATCTCACGTTCCTCGTTGGCCACGAAAGTCTCGTAACTCACTGAGTCTGTTTCCGATTTGCGCTCGGTGATGCGCTCGTAACGCACTTTACGGTCGGCGTCGACGGCGAAGAGATGGAAGTTACCCTTCGAACGCAGTGCCGCGATCTCGCCAGGGGTGCGGATGCTCTCGATGACGGCGTCCTTACCGTTGTTGTAGGCGCGGTCGTAGAGCTGCTCAGCGATGTAGCTCGGGCTGTTGTTGGCCCTTAGGTCGTTAGCCACCGACGTCAGGGTGTCGCGATTGACCTCGAGACCGCGCCGCTTCACCTCTTCCGACAAAAACGCACGCACCGAATAGTGGACGTAGCCTTTTTTCTGCACCAGATAATCAACGATAGTGCCCTTTCCAGCACCCAAAGTTCCTGTGATTCCTATAATATTCATATCTTGAGATTTATTCCACTTAAAACTCTAAACTACAAACTTTAAAACTGACTTTAAACTTTAAACTCTACACTTTTTTTCATCAACAATATCGTGAATCCATTTCTCGATCTTCACCGCCTGATAATTATTCATTTTCTCAAACAATTCCTTCGGGTCGTCGGTGACAATCACATTTTTATAATGATCTCCGCGGATGAAGCCGTCCTTCACTCCCCTGTCGATCCACCGCACGAGGTCGTCGTAATAGCCGAGGGTGTTGTACAGCGCGATAGGTTTCTCTATAAGCCTGAGTTGGTCGGCGACTACCACTTCCGAGAACTCGTCGAGTGTGCCGAATCCGCCTGGCATCGCGATAAACGCGTCGGCCTCATGAATCAGTATCTCCTTGCGTTCAGCCATGGTCTGGGTCGGGATCATCTTGGTGATGCCGCTGTGCCCGATCTCGTGAGCAAGCAGAAAGTCGGGCATCACGCCTACCACCTCGCAGCCTCGCGACAGCATACGGTTCGCTATCACATTCATGAGGCCGACGCTTCCGCCGCCGTAGTAGAGAGTGCAGCCATTGTCGGCGAGGACATCGCCCAGACGTGCCGCAGCCTCCTCGTAACGCTTGTCCAAGCCCATGCTGCTACCGCAGAAAACACAGATTTTTTTCATGTCAAATTTTTGCAAAGGTACAAATTTTTTCAAAAATGTCAATACCAGTATTCAAAATTTCATCTTCAAACACATATTCCGGGTTATGAAGCGGCAGATGATCCTCACCGCAACCCAGTCCGAAAAGACAAACCGGACACACATCGGCAAAGCGACCGAAATCCTCAGACCAACGGAACGGCTCGTCAAGATATTGATAGTCAAGGTTTAACGATTTTGCAGCTTCTTCTACTGCGAGCACCGCCTCGTTGTTGTTCATCGTGGCCGAAAACGCCTCGTGGATGCTGCTCCCGAAGTCAAAATTCTGCTTCTCGGCAACCATGGCGCAGAGCTGAACCACATCGGCCGTGAGATGCTGCAGTTTCTCGTTGTCGTACGACCTCAACGTCAGCCAAATCTCGGCATGAGCAGGCGCCACACCGAATGTCTCCTCGCCCAATACGGCATGCGTCATAGTCATCATGGTGAGCGGCTTCTCATCACGGAGCATCTCGGCTTTCTTTCCGAAAATGTCAATCAGTGCTGACAAAACGTGTTGCGGACTATGACCTGTCTCAGGCTGCGAGGCATGAGCCGTGACACCGTCAAAAATCAGTTTCAAGCCCAGCGAGCCAGCCGCAAAACAACCTTTTCGCAGCAAAATCTTGTTTTTCGCATAGCCTGGGATGTTATGCAAGGCAAACGCCATGTCGGGTTTTATCTGCTCAAACTGCGGATCGGCGATGACGGCCTTGGCACCCTGTCCAGTCTCCTCAGCAGGCTGGAAAAGCAGCACAACTTCGCCATTTTCAGGACGTTTCTCGCTCAAACGTTGTGCCAATCCTGCCAAAATCGAGGCATGTCCGTCGTGACCGCAGCGGTGAGAGCAGTGACGGTCGCCTTCTGGGATATTCAAGGCATCGATATCGCCTCGAATCAATATTCGTTTTCCCGGTTTCTTCCCTTTGAAAACCACAGCAATACCGTTGCCTCCGATGTTTCTGACATGCACATCTGGATTCAGCTTTTCAAGAAACTCATTTAAGATGGCATTCGTCATCACCTCCTTGCCCGAAAGCTCGGCATTTTCATGCAACAACTGCCTTAATTCTTTGATGTTTTGCATTTTCAAAAATTTATTCCGCAAAATTAAGAATAATTTTGTATCTTTGCAAGTTTGAATGCTAATAAAATGAACGTACTATATCCTTTGAAATTTAAGCCTATTTTCCTCGAGAAAATCTGGGGCGGTCAGAACGTTAAGTCGTTGCTGCACAAAGACTTCGGCAAGCTCATGAACTGCGGCGAGATGTGGCTGCTGTCGGGCGTCGACGGTCAGAACAGCGTGGTGGCGAACGGCAATTTCGAGGGTGACGAGCTCAACGACCTCGTCGAGACCTTCATGGGCGACCTCGTGGGCGACAACGTTTTCGACAAATACGGAGAGACGTTTCCGCTTCTGATCAAGATCATCGACCCGCTGACATGGCTGTCGGTGCAGGTGCATCCCGACGATGAGATTGCGAAGATGATCGGCCTCGAGAACGGCAAGACAGAGATGTGGTATGTGATGCACGCCGAGAGAGACGCCGAGCTCGTCAGCGGCTTCAACCGCGAGGTGACAAAAGCCGAAGTCGAGAAGCTCATCTACGAGAAAAAGATCTCGCAAGTGCTTAACTATGAGAAAGTTAACGACGGCGACGTGTTTTTTATCCCGGCAAGAAGAATCCACGCTTTAGGTCCGGGCTGCATGGTGGCTGAGATCCAGCAAACCAGCGACACGACCTACCGTGTTTACGACTGGGACCGTCTCGACCAGCACGGCATGTACCGCGAGCTGCATATTCCGCAGTCGCTGTTCACGCTCAACTACAAGCATGAGGACAGCTACCGCACCGAGTATCAGAAAGACAAGAAAGACGCCACTGTACCAATGGTGGAATGCCCATATTTCACTACAAATTACATCGATCTGGATGCCATCTTGGCAAAAGATTATTCCGAACTCGACTCCTTCGTCATCCTGACTTGCGTCGAAGGCGGCTTCACGCTGAAATACGAAAACGGCGAGGAAATCGTTAATATCGGTGAATGCATCTTGATTCCAAATGTCATTAACAAAGTGGAAATCAAGGCATTAGGTCATTGTAAAATATTAGAAACTTATATCGTAGAATCATAAAAAAGCTTATACCATGAAAAAATTCTTAGCATTTTTACTCTTCGGCTTCATGTTTTTCGGTCTTAACGCCCAAAACAAATCAGATTTGCCGAACATCACACTGAAAAACCTTGATGGTCAATCGGTTAACATCAGCGAGATCAACAACGGCGGCAAGCCTTTCGTGATGACGTTCTGGGCTACCTGGTGCGGTCCGTGCGTGAAGGAACACAACGCTCTCACTGAGGTTTACGACGACTGGGTAGAGGAAACCGGCGTGAAGATTTATTCTGTCTCTATCGACGATGCCCGCTCAACGGCAAAAATCAAGCCTTTTGTCGACGGCAAAGGCTGGCCTTTCGAGATTTTATTGGATGTGAATAAAGATATGGCACGCGCCATGAACGTCAGCAATCCGCCTCACACCTTCCTATTCGACGGTAACGGCAAGATCGTGTGGCAGCACACCGGTTATCTCGATGGTGGTGAGGAGGATTTGTATGAGGAGATTATTAAAATCGCCAAATAAAGGTTATTGGTTATTGGTTATTGGTTATTGAAATTATGATGAAGAAATCATTATTAATATTGGCTGTGATTCTTTGTACCACAACGCTGTATGGCCAGGATTTCCTAAATAAGTCGAAGGTCAGCGGAAGTTTCCAGCTCGACGGCAACTACTATTGGGAAGACAATGGCATCGGCATCACCGAGGACAAGATCAACGGCGAGAAATTCGGCGCTTACGGCTTCGGCAAGCTTCAGTATCAGCTGGGCAACTTCAGCGCTGGCATGCGTTTCGAAGCATATCAGACCACCCCGATGTCGGGCTTCGACGCCAGAGTGAAAGGCATGGGCGTGGCTAACTTTTTCGCCACCTATGACAACGGCACCATCGGCGTTACCGTAGGTGACATCTACGATCAGTTCGGTAACGGTTTGATTTTCAGGACATACGAGGAGTGGACGCTCGGTTTCGACAACTCGTTGCGAGGCATCCGTGCCGTGTTCCGTCCGTGTAACGGCGTCACCCTGAAGGGAATCTACGGAAAACAGCGTTATTACTGGGTTTCGTACGAAGAAGAACGCGGTCTGGTGCGCGGTGTCGACGGCGAATGGGACATCAACAACAGCATAGAGGCGTTGAACGACGCCAAGCTGAAAGCCACTCTCGGTGCCAGTTTCGTGAGCAAATACGAGAGCGAGCCTACGATGGAATACAACGGCAACATATACCAGCTGCCACAGAACGTCGGCGCTTACGCCGGTAGGATGAACCTCGGATACGGCCGTTTCGGCTTATCGGCAGAGTATGCGCGTAAGATCAACGACCCGTCGTTCTTCAACAACTGGATTTATCGCGACGGTCAGGAATTGCTGGCATCTTTGTCGTATTCACAGAAAGGTCTCGGCGTAGTTTTGCAAGCAAAACGTGTCGATAACATGAGTTTCAAGTCGATGAGAACCGCTCGTCAGAACGACCTCGACATCGGCTTCATCCCTCCTATCAACTACACGCACACCCACAGTCTGCCATCGATGTTCGCCTATGCGACACAGCCTCTCGGCGAGATGGGCGTCCAGTTCCAGGTAAACTACACCATCCCGAAGAAGACCGCTCTCGGCGGAAAATACGGCACAAAGCTGGCATTCAACTACAGTCAGGTGAACGATATCAAACGCGACTCCATCATGGTCGACGGCGTCAACACGCTTAACATGATGGGCACCAAGGGTTACACCTCGCCGTTCTTCGCCATTGGCGATAAGATGTTCTACCGTGACTTCAACTTCGAAATCGAGAAGAAAATAAGTTCAAAATGGCATCTTACCTTGATGTACATCAACCTCTATTACGATATGGAGACCATCGAGGGGCACCCGGGTGCTGAGGCGGTGAAGGCACATTTCGCATTCGGCGAGGCGATATACAAAATCAACAGAAAACACAGTGTTCGCTTGGAGTTGCAGCACATGTGGGACAACGTGGGTAAAAACCAGGAGGTTGACCCTCTTTACGAGGAATACTACGTGAAACGCGGCAACTGGATGGCATTTCTGCTTGAATACACTATCGCTCCGAAATGGTTTGTGAGCGTTGCCGACAAATACAACTACGGCAACCCGATAGCCGACAACCGCGACCATTATTTCACCGGATCGGTAGGATACATTAAGGATCAGACACGTATCGCATTGAGCGGAGGCCGTCAAAGCCAAGGTCTCGTATGCGTGGGTGGCGTATGTAGAGAAGTGCCGGCATCGAGCGGAGTTTCAATAACAATTACAACATCATTCTAACATGAAAAAACTATCATTATTTGCATTAACGGCAATCATTTTAGGAATGATGTCGTGCGATAAATTAAAAGAGCCTTATTTCACCGAACCTATTGTGCAGCAGAGCGATACGATAGCTTTGACAGCTGCCGACACCTTGAATTTCGACGGTAAGATCGTTGTTCTTCTCGAGGATTACACCGGCGTGCGCTGCGTCAACTGTCCGGCTGCAGCTGAGCTTGCGGCAAGTCTGCAGACTCAGTACGGTAAGCATCTAGTGGTGCTTGGCGTGCATCCTAAGACTTCTTATCAGAACCCTGCGGGCGGTTTCCCTGACTTCAGAACCGACGACGGCAACGAGTGGAACAGCTTCTTTAATGTCTCGGCATATCCGACAGGCATGGTAAACCGTCAATCCGCAATCGGAACGGCAACATGGGCGACCGAAGTGGACAATTTGATTGGAAATGACGCTCCGGTGCGTCTCATCATCAAGTCGGAATATGACGATGCCACAAGAGAGCTGAAGCTCAGCATTCACTCAAAGTTCCTGCAGAACGTGGCCAGCGACGACGTGCGTCTTACCGTCTGCATGATGGAAAACAACATCGTCGGACTACAGTTAACGCCCAACGGCGCTGACGAAAATTACGTGCACCGTCATGTTTTCAGAGGCACTGCCGACGGCTTGACCTGGGGCAGAACGCTTGATACAGAGGCTGAATCGATAGCGGCCGGAAGGAATTTCATCACAAATATGAAGTTCACGGTGAACGAGGATTACAATGCCGATGAATTTTATATCGTGGCTATGATCAGCGACAACAACACCAAGCAGGTGCTGATGACCGCTGAGAAAAAGATAAAATAAAAAAGGAGGCCTGTTGACCTCCTTAAGTAGCGGGGGGCGGATTTGAACCACCGACCTTTGGGTTATGAGCCCAACGAGCTACCGGACTGCTCCACCCCGCATCGTGAATTGGGCTGCAAAGATACAACATTTTTCGGCTCGTGTCAAGTGTTTTTTGAAAATTTTTGAAATATTTATAAAAATATGGATCATAAAGCAGGCTACGTCAACATAATAGGCAAGCCAAACGTAGGAAAATCAACGCTGATGAACGACCTGGTGGGCGAACGCATAAGCATCATCACGTCGAAGGCGCAGACCACAAGACACCGCATCTTGGGCATAGTGAACGGCGACGACTTCCAGATTGTGTTCTCCGACACCCCTGGAATCATCAAAAATCCGGCCTACAAGATGCACGAAATCATGAATCAGTACATAAATGTGGCGTTTATCGACGCAGACCTGATTCTTTATGTGGTCGACATCACCGATAAGAAAGTCGACGAGGAAACGGTAGAACGCATCAAGAAGATGGAGGTCCCTGTGTTCGTTTTACTCAATAAAATCGACCTTTCTAACCAAGACGACGTGGCGAAAGCCGTCGAATTTTGGAAAAACACGTTACCTGCAGCGACGGTATTCCCTATCTCGGCCATGCATCACGCCAACGTGCAGTATGTGTTTGAGAGCATAGTCGAGAAACTGCCGGTTTGTCCGCCATACTTCCCGAAAGACGAGCTCACCGACCGCTCAATGCGCTTTTTCGTAACGGAAATCATAAGAGAAAAAATATTGTTGAATTATCAGCAGGAAATCCCTTATAGCGTTGAGGTTGTGGTGGATGCATACGAGGAAAGTGCGAAGATGATCAACATCAAGGCGACGATTTTCGCTTCGCGCGAATCGCAGAAAGCCATCCTGATTGGTAAGGGCGGTGCCGCGATAAAGAAAGTCGGCATACAGTCGCGCGCCGACATCGAAGAGTTCACCGGAAAGAAGATTTTCTTGGATCTCCGCGTGAAAGTCGATAAAGACTGGCGTGATAATGAAGAAGAATTAAAACATTTTGGATACGAGGCATAATTATGAGTAATATTGTTGCAATAGTAGGACGTCCAAACGTCGGAAAGTCGACGTTGTTTAACCGTTTGGTGCAGAAACGCCAAGCCATCGTTGAGGAAAGCAGCGGCGTGACCCGCGACCGCCATTACGGTCACAGCGACTGGAACGGCAAGTCGTTTACCGTCATCGACACCGGCGGTTATGTGGTCGGATCGGACGACATCTTTGAGGAAGAGATAAGAAAACAAGTCGATTTGGCCATCGACGAGGCCGATGTCATCATCTTTGTGGTCGACGGACAAGCCGGAGTGCATGTTTTGGACGAAGACGTCGCCTTGATTCTGCGTAAATGCAAGAAAAAAGTGCTGCTCGGCGTAAATAAGACCGATATACCGAGCAAATTCGGCGAGGCGGCAGAGTTTTATGCCCTCGGTTTGGGTGAGATTTATCCTTTCTCAGCCATGACAGGCACTGGCACAGGCGAACTTCTCGACGAAGTGGTGAAATATCTGCCGAATGACACGACAGAAGATTATTCCAACCTGCCGAAATTCGCCGTTGTAGGCCGTCCGAACGTCGGAAAATCGTCGATGATCAACGCATTTTTGGGTCAGGAGAGAAATATCGTGACTGACATCGCGGGAACGACGCGTGACAGCAACAACACGCGTTTCAACGCCTTCGGAATGGACTTCATGCTGGTCGACACAGCTGGTCTGCGTAAGAAGAGCAAAGTGTACGAAAACATCGAATTTTACTCGGTGATGCGTTCAATCAGAGCCATCGAGGAATGCGACGTGGCGATACTCATCATCGATGCCACACAGGGCTTCGACGCTCAGGATATGAACATCTTGCGACTCATCGAGAGAAACAAAAAAGGCATGGTTTTGGTGGTGAACAAATGGGATTTGGTGGAGAAAGACAGCAACACTCACCTCGCTTTTGAGCAGATGATCCGCGAAAAGACAGCGCCTTTTGTGGATTATCCGATTATCTTCACTTCGGCCATCAACAGGCAGCGTACTTTCAAGGTCCTTGAGATGGCGCAAAAGGTGTATGAAAACAGAGAGAGAAAGGTCTCGGTGCGCGAGTTGAACGACACCATGCTGGAGATCATCAACAGTCAGCCGCCACAGATTGCTTCAAGAGGCAGATACTTGAAAATCAAGTACATAACACAACTGAAGAGCCCTACTCCGCAGTTCATTTTCTTCTGCAACCTGCCGAAAGACGTGAAGGACAACTATGTGAGGTTCTTGGAGAACAAAATCAGGAGCATCTGGGACTTCCACGGAGTGCCGATACAATTATTTTTCCGAGAAAAATAAACTTTGGCTTTTGGCTTTTAGCTATTGGCTTTTTTATTCTTGCCAATGGCCAACGGCCAATAGCCAATAGCCGATAAAATGGAAAACGAAGAGTTAAGAATAGATAAATGGCTTTGGTGCGCGAGGCTTTTCAAGACCAGGACGCTCGCTGCTGACGCTTGCAAGGGCGGCAAGGTGAAGGTCAACGAGGTCTCGATGAAGCCGTCGCACGACGTGAAGGTCGGCGAGGTTATCAGCGTGCAGCTCGGACAGCTCCATAAAGTCGTGGAGGTGCTGAGCATCCCGAAGAGTCGCGTGTCGCCGAAAGACGTGGTGAACATCTACGTCGACCGTACTCCTACTGAGGAATACGAGCGCATCGAGTTCATGCATGCATATAAGGCGGAATACCGTGACCGTGGCGCCGGCCGTCCGACGAAGAAAGACCGCCGAATTTTGGATAAACTGAAGAGTGACGAATGATTTCGAACGTTCAAAATATTAATATTGCCGAATATGACTACCCGCTGCCTGACGAGAGGATCGCGAAATATCCTTTGGCAGAGAGAGACGCGTCTAAATTATTGATTCTCAAGGATAATCAGATATCTGAAAATCATTTTAGGAATATCGGTGATTACCTCCCGGAAAAATCTGTTTTGGTGTTCAACGAGACCAAGGTGGTTCGCGCACGTTTGCAGTTTGTGAAGGACTCTGGTGCCGCCATCGAGGTGTTTTGTCTGGAGCCCATCACGGGCAACGGCGACTACCAATTGGCGTTCTCGGCAGGCTCCCCTGTCGAGTGGCACTGCCTGGTTGGTAACTCCAGAAGATGGAAGGATGGGTTTTTGTCTATGCCGTTGACTATCAAAGGCAAGGATGTCATCTTGCAGGCCGAACGCCTTGAAAAAACCGACGCCTATTCGGTGATCCGTTTCTCATGGGAGCCTGCCGAGATAAGCTTCGCGGAGGTGTTGGAGCATGCGGGCGAGATACCGTTGCCTCCGTATCTGCATCGCGAGGCGGAGCCGAGCGATAGGGACCGCTATCAGACCGTGTTCGCGAAATACGAAGGGTCCGTCGCGGCGCCGACTGCCTCGTTACATCTCACCAAGCCATTGATAGCCAAGCTGAAAGAGCAGGGACACACCATAGAAGAGGTGACCTTGCACGTCGGCGCCGGCACGTTCCGTCCAGTAGCAACAGATACCATCGGAGAACACGAGATGCATTCCGAATCGATAATCGTGAAACGCCCAACCATCGAGCATCTGCACAAAAATATCGATCGGACCATCATCCCTGTGGGCACCACAAGCATGCGCACCATCGAATCGGTGTATTGGATTGGAGTGATGCTCCTCGAACAAGGTTTTGACGAACAGAATCTCCATGTAAATCAATGGTTTCCGTACCAAGACAGAGAAAAATTGCCTTCCGCCAAGGAAAGTCTCGAAGCCATCTTGAAATATCTTGAGATGCATCATTTAGACGCCTTGCATGCCACCACGGCCTTGATGATTGCGCCATCCTGCCCTATCATGCTGACAAAGGCGCTCATCACCAACTTCCACCAGCCAAAAAGCACGCTTTTGCTGCTAGTTTCAGCATTAATAGGAAATAAATGGAAAGAGGCATACCGCTTCGCACTGGAACATGGGTTCAGATTCCTCAGTTACGGGGATTCTTGTTTGTTTATTCCGTAATTACTTTATGCGATTGTAAAGATAATCAGCGTAATTTCTTAAAACTGTTTTCTTATCTTCCGGAACACTAATCTCATCAAGGTGTTTCAGAGAATTGTTGTAATAATCAGTCATCACGTCATTGACGATTTCGCGGACGTTGTATTTGGCAAAAATATCCAAAACTGCCTGCTGTTTCTTCTCGTCGCGACCTTTTGGCATTGAAAAATAGCCTTCGAGACGTTTTTTATCATCGGCTGAAGCCATTTCTAAAGCTTTCAGATAAAGATAAGTCTTCTTGTTATCGGCGATATCGCCGCCAGGCATTTTTCCGAAAACCTTAACATCGCCATAGCAATCGAAGAGATCGTCCTGCAGCTGGAAAGCAATGCCGAGGTCGATACCGAAATCGTAGACAGCCTTCATATTCTTTTCATCAGCACCAGCCACGATAGCGCCAATCTTAAGTACAGAACCGAGCAAAACGGCTGTTTTCAGCCTAATCATCTCGATATATTCATCCAAGGTAACATCGTCGCGGGTCTCGAAATTCAGGTCGTACTGCTGTCCTTCACACACCTCAAGCGCTACCTTGCAAAGCTCAGCTAAGACCTTTTGCGAATATATCTTATTGGTACTCAACGCATATTGAAAAGCCTTGATAAGCATGGTGTCGCCCGAAAGCAGAGCGATATTTGAGTTCCATTTATGGTAAACGGTCTCCAGACCACGGCGCAGAGGAGCCTCGTCCATGATATCGTCGTGGATAAGGGTGAAGTTGTGGAAAATCTCAGCAGCCACAGCAGGAGTCAAGCATTCGTCGATGTCGCCGCCAAACATCTCGCACGACAAAAGTGCCAGCGTCGGACGCATACGTTTGCCTTTCTGGCTCATGGTATAGTCGATAGGAGCGTACAACTCGCTCGGAGTACCCATAAAATCTTGAGACTCAATGAATTGAGTTATCTTTTCCTGAATTTTTTCAACCGATGTCATATCTTTTTTCTATTAAAGGTCAAAACCAGTGCAGGAAGCACCAAGATATTGGTTATCAATGCGATAAGCAGTGTAAACGGCACCAAAAGTCCCACTATCTTTGTTCCACCAAACGACGAGAAGGCGAAGATCAAGAAGCCGCAGATGAGGATGGTAGCCGAATAAATCATGCTCGGACCTGTCTCAGTGATAGCTGCCATCACCGACTTCTTGATGTCGTTGTTGTTGTTCTTCATCTGAAGTCTATAACGTGCCAGGTAATGTATGGTGTTGTCGACGCTGATGCCGAGTGCGATGCTAAACACGAGTATGGTCGACATCTTGAGCGGCACGCCGCTGTAACCCATCAAACCAGCAGTAAAGAGAAGCGGTATCAGGTTGGGTATCAACGAGATAACTACCATCTTGAACTTATGGAATGTTATCAGCATCAGTATGGCGATAACGACAAATGCCAGCAGCAACGAATGTGCCAGGTTGACGATGAGGTAGTTGGTACCTTGCAGCGTGACCATGGCGCTGCCGGTCATCACCACGTCGTATTTGTCTTTCGGGAATATCTGGTCGATTTTCGGCCTCAACGAACGGCTTATGCTGTCGATCTTAGGTGTTGTGATATTGGCCATCTGCACCGAGATACGTGTGCTCTGCATGGTGCTGTCGACGTATTGCGTCACTATCGCAGGCAGCTTGCCGTCTTTCGTCTCGGGCATATATTTCATGATGAAGGCGAACTCGTTGTTTGTCGGCACCTTAAACTGGTCGCGACTGCCATTATAAAAGCCTTGGCGGGCAAATTTCACCACCTCGGCAATGCTCAATGGCTCGCTGAACTCCGGATACATCGCCAGAGAGTCTTCCATCTGCTGCACCTTACGGATGAAAGCTGCATTCATGATGCCTTTTGGCTTGCGAGTGTCAATGGAAATCTCAAAAGGCATCACTCCGCCAACGTTTTCCTCGAAATACATGATGTCTTTGTAGAGCTTGTCGCCCTTTGAAATATCGTCTACCACGCGTCCCGATGTCGACATACGCATTGCACCGATGCCGCAAATCACCAGAAGCGCCACCACCACAGCGTAGATGTAGCGTTTACGGCTTAAAACAAAGGCCGACACCTTATCCATTATGTAGTTGATGCTCGGGTTGTTCATGTAGTTTACCAGCTTGCCTTCAGGACGTTTCTGGTAGCTGAAGAATGTCGGCAGAAGCACCATCGTCATCACGTAAGTGAGCATGATACAGATACTTGCGAGTACGCCGAACGGCACCAACAGCATGTTACGTGTGATGATAAACGAAGCGAAGCTCACCGCAGTAGTTGTATTTGTCAGGAAGTTGGCCGGTCCGATGCGCACTATAACGTTACTCAGGGCGCGGATCCTGTCGTGACACACGTCGTACTCGCGGTGGTATTTGTTAAGCATGAAGATGGAGTTCTCCACGCCGATGATTATCAACAATGGAGGCAGCACACCTGTGAGAATCGTCACCTCGTAGCCAAGCAGCGCCATGATTCCGAACATATAAATCACTGATAGTAAAACGATTGCGACTACCGACACAAGCGGGCGCCATGAGCGGAAGAAGAGATACAGTATCAGTCCTGCCACGAGGATCGACAGAGCCGTGAAGCCTACGATCTCCTTCACCATGGTCTGAGTGGTAATCTCACGGATGTAAGGCATTCCCGAGATGTGCGTCTCAATGCCATGTGCCTTGCTGTAATCGTCTAAAATGGCCGACAATTCATCGGTGAGCTCCCTACGGATAGTGGTGTTAGCGTGTGCTTCGTCGAGGGTGACAAGCATCATGGTGGAGTTCGTCTCGGTGTTAAATAGCAGCTTGTCGTAGATGGCGAGGCTCAAAATCACCTCTTTTATCGAGTCGACTTCCGCCTGTGTCTCGGGACGGCGTTGCACCACCTGCACTAGCTCGAATTTCTTGATGCTGTCGTTTTTAACAATATTGTAAACCCTTGATACTGAGAGGCATTCGGTTACGCCAGATATCTCTCTTATCTTGGTATTAAGGTCGTAATAATCTTGAAAATGATTTAAGGTGAAAAGACTGTCGTCGCACATTCCGATGAAGATGCTGTTGCCGTCTTTGCCATATTTTTCTAAGAATTGATGATAAACCACCATGGTGGTGTCGGTGTCGGGCAAGGTGGCGGCGATGCTATGCCCCATTTTAACTTTAAAAGCCTCTAATCCTAAGAATATCAACAAGATAGAAGCGATAACAAGGTTTAAAACACGGTGCCTTAAAATATATATCGCAATTTTATTCCACATATTTTGCAATCAATACAAACTGCAAAGATATGGATTTTTGTTTAATGTTTACAGTTTACTGTTTAAAAAATTGTTATCAAGCCCACAACTGTTTACCATATGTTCGTTTGTAGACCAAATACGATATTCCAAGATAAACAAAAGTCTGAATCCACAATGCGTTCAGTTCATGCTGCACATCTTCGAGTGTGGCGCCCATTTCGGTGATTCTGACAAAGCCATTGACGCCAAAGGTCGACGGGAATAGCCACGAGAAACCTTTCCAGAAAATCGGGATGTTGCTGGCAGGCCATGAGATGCCGCTGGCGAACAAGAGCGGGATGGAGAGGAACACAAACATGATGATGAACGACTCACGGTCGTGCGCTATCGACGAGAGCGAGATGCTGAAGAACACGCAAGCCGCGATATAAGGCACCATGAATGCCAGCAGGGTCTGCCATCGCCAGATATGAATAAGGTCGAACAGCGACGGTACTACGCACGCCAGATACACTGCCACGAAGACGTAGATGGTGAAGATCACCGTCGATTTTCCAAGCAGCACCTCGATAGGATTTTTACCGATGATATGCGGCTCGGCGATGTGTTTTCTAACTTTTTCACGCTCCTCGCCTGCCATCATGCCAACGCCAAGAACCATGGTCTGCTGGATAATCATTATCAACACTGCCGGAATCAGGAATGTGGCGAATCCGCTCTGGGTGTTAAACATTGGAACATATTGATATTCAATAGGATACTGAAATGCCGAAATCTGTTCGTCGGTAGCACCAGGGATAAGTTGCGCTTTTATTTCTTTATTCATATCAAGAGAGACCTCGGTACAGCTACTCAAAACGGCTTTGTAATAAAGCAGTCCGCTCATGTCGGAATACAGCTCCACCACGGTCTGACGGTGCTCGGCTATGTCTTTGGCGAAGTCTTTCGGGATGTAGATGAGGCAGTAGGCGTCGCGATGATGTATCATCTCCTGAGCCTCCTCCATATCCTGACAATGCGAGATAATCTGCACGTCGGCAGTGGCATCGACGCGACGGGTAAACTCGCGGCTCAGCGTGGAATGGCTGTTGTCGACCACCACCGTAGGCACCTCGCGAACGCTCTCGTGGTTATACAGATATGCGTAAAGAAGCGGGTATAAGAGCGGCACTATGATGAAGAACACCACCACGCCTTCGTCGAGCAACGCGCACTTCATCTCATACGCCCAGACTTCAATTGTATTTCTTAACCATTTCATAATCAACATCTTAATGAGTATAATGATATTCCAGCAAGAACGTCTTCAAACGACTTAAAACCATTATCGGCAGAGCCAAAAACGCTATCTGGATGGCGATGTTAAGCCACGAATAGTAAAGCGGCAGTCCGTTGAGTGCCTGGTCGACGTAGATCAGGAAGTAATGACGCAGCGGGAACAGCCACGAGAGACCTTTCAGCGTGTCGGGGAACGCCATCTGCGGGAACGAGAATCCCGAGATCGGGAACGACAGCACACCCCACAATGTCGCAAGACTCAGAGCCCAACGCAGCGACGGCACAGCTCCGCAGAAGAACACGCCGAGCGCCAGCGAGGCGTTGATGAGCAAGAACATGTTGAGGATCATCGGCCAGATGCCGCTGTTCAACGGGAAATGCCACACTCCGTAGAGCAGGAACAGACAGAACAAGCCCATCAGCGACCAGGTCACGATCTGAGGCAGGAGCTTACCTGCCAAGGCTTTCACGATGTCGTTGTCGGCCATGGCGAGCCATTCTTTTGACGTCTCTTCCTTTAACTCCACATAAATCGAGTATATTGACACCTGCATGATAAGCAGCATTATTATTCCCGGAAGAAGAGTGTTGCAAAGATATACCGAGTAGTTGAGGCATGGGTTGTTGACGGCATGCATCTCCATCTTTATGGGCTGCAGCACCGCCATCGCCTGGTCTTCGGTGTATCCACGGGCATATAGCGACGCTCTTCCGACGGCTCCCGAGGCATATTCCGACATCATCTTCATGTCGCGGTACTCCAACGAGCCCGGGATGAGGTATGACGCAGCGGTGTAGAACGACACCGTCGGCTGTTTGCCGGCGATGGCGAGCTCCGTGGTACCTTTCGGGATATAGTAGAAAGCGTAGATCTTGCCTTGCTGCATAGCCTTGCGGGCGTCGGCGACGTCGGCATAGTGCTCGATGATGTTGGTCTGCTGAAACGCGTCGAGGTTACGTATCACCTCGCGGGTGGTGGCGGTGTTATCCTCGTCGACGACGCCCGCAGGCAGCTCCGACGGAAGTCCTTCGCCCATCAGCGTGGTGAAGAACAGGAACGCGATGACAGGCGCCAACACCATACAGAAGGTGTAGATGCCGCGCTGGAGCATGCGTTTCTGCTCACGTTTAGCGATAGCCCATATCTGATTCAGCGCCTTCATTTCTTGTCCTCGCCCACTCTGTAGATGACGGTCATGCCCGGACGTAAGCCTTCGACTTTTGCCGTCGGCACCGCGCGCACCTCAAAGGTCTTGAGGTCGTATTGTCCAGTCTGCTTGGTGGCCTTCCATGCCGCGTAGTCACCACGGTCTTTCATGTAGGTGACTTCCATCACGACGCTTGCTCCGAGTGCCGGGAACTCAGCGGTGAACTGGTTTCCAAGAGGCATGTTTTTGAGATGATCCTCGCGCACGTTGAACGTAGCCCACATGTCGTCCATCATCGCGATGTTCATGATAGGTGCGCCGGTGCCGACGAGCTCGCCGATATGCGGGAAGATATCTGTCACCTCGCCGTCGGCGTAGGCCAGAAGTATCGTCTCGCTGATGTAAGAGTCGACTTCCTCGACGACGCCTTTAGCCTGTTCTACCTTAGCCGCCGCCATCGCCTTGTCTTCTTTCTGAGCGCCCTTCACTGCCATGTCGTACTGTGACTTCGCCGCTTTCTCGGTGGCGATGGCGGCGTCGTACTGCGCCTTGGTCTCGTCGTATTTCTGTTCGCTCACGACACCTTCTTTGAAGAGGTTCGACACGCGTTTGAACGACTTCTCCCAGATGTCGCGGTTCACCTTGGCTTTCTGCCACAGCTCGTAGGCGCCCTGGATCTGTTCTTCGCGTGCGCCGGCCTCGGCCTTGTCGTTCAAGGCCACCGCCGCGGTCTTCACGGCCTCGGCCTGCGCCTTCTTAGCCTTCACCTCAGGAGCCTCGATGATTGCCAGAGTGTCGCCGGCTTTCACGATGTCGCCTTCCTTTACCCTGAACTCCATGATACGGCCCGGTATCTTACTCGAGACTCGGTATTCCGAAACCTCCATCTGGCCCTGCATTATCTCGTTTGTCTTGCCGTAAGTGATTGAGCCAATGACACATACGGTTGCTATAACCAATCCTAACACCGCCAACGCGATGAAAGTGTTAATTCTTTGTGTTCTCTCTGTAGCCATATTTTTTTAAATTTTAATTCAATAACCTATAACCTATAACCAATAACCTATAGAATTCCTATTGATTTCTTAAGATAAGTATTAGCCATTATCACATCGATTTTCGCATCGATATATTCCGAATGCGCCTGCATCCAGGCTGTCTGCGCCGCTTCGAGTGTAGCCGACGGTATCATGCCCTCGTTGAAGCCGACCGTCGCCATCCTCAGGTTTTCCTCGGCATCCGACATCTTCTCGGTGGTCATCTGCAGTCTCGACTCAGCCTCTTTGATCTGTTTCTCATACTGGTTGACCTGCAGCATCACGAGTTCTTTGGTGTCTTCGAGCTTCAGCTGTGTTATCATTGCCTCGGCCTTGGCCTTGCGTACCTTGTTGTAGCCTTCGCCGAAGTGGAACAGCGGCACCTTGGCGACGACGCCGAAGTTATAGAATCCGTGGAACTCGGTCTCGAATCCGTTGAATACCGAAGGGTTGGTGACTATGTAGTTGCCGAACACCGCCACGGTTGGCAGGAACTCGGAACGCGCTATGTCCACCTTTTTATCGTATATCTTCGTAGCCAGCTCGAGGCTCTGCAGCTCGGGACGGTTGTTCATGATGTCGTCTTCGGTGTATTCGGTAGTATATACTGGCACTGCCACGTCTTCGAGGTTCTCGTCTTCGAGCACCAGTTCAGTATCCAATGGCAGTCCGCAGCTCTGGCATAGCAACATTTTCGACAGCGCCACGCCGTTTTGCACTCTTATCAGCGACAGCTCGGCATCGTTGAGTTTCACCTTCACCGAGAGCTTGTCGGCGTTGGTCGCCATACCTTCAGCCACGAGTTTGTCGACGTTGTCGCTCATGGTGCGGAGCAGCTCGACGTAGTTTTCGGTGAGTTTCTGTTTGTTGGCCAGCGACACAATCTGCCAATAGGCCTTGTCGGTTGCGACAATCACCTCCTGTTGTTCGGTCGTCAGCTGCATCTCGGCGAGGTCCTGGGCGTATCGTGCCATCTTGTTGTAGGCACGGATCTTACCGCCAGCGTACACTGGCTCCATCACGGTGATCATGCCGGCGTAGACGTTACGCGTGTCGAGGGTGAAGTTCTTAGCCACCTCCTCGCCTATCGCGTCGAGCGTCTCGAAGGCTCCGATGTTATGCAGATCCTGTATAAGTGCCTGAAGCTCAGGATTATTCATGATGATTTGATACATCATCGGGTTCTGCATCAGCTCTTGAATTATCGGGTCGATGAAGCCGTTCACGTCGCCTTGCAAAGTGCTGCCCACAGTGCTCATGGCGTTGATTTTATCATCGCTCAGCAGCTGAATCTGCTTCTCGTTGTGCATGTAGGTGCCCTGTGCCGATATCGAAGGAAGGTAATTCGCGAAAGCAATCTTCCTATCGTAGTTTGCCATGTTGACTTTCTCCTGCGAAATCTTGAGGTTTTTGTTGTTCTCAAGAGCCATGTCGCGACAGTCCTGAAGCGTCACAACTCGTTGAGCTGCAATAGGATATATCGCGAGCAGAAGCACGGCAAGAAGCGTTAATCTAATGTTGGTTTTGTATTGCATTTTTTAATTATTTGTTATCGTAATTTCGAGCTGCAAAATAACAACACATTTCTTTTCCTGTAAAGGTCAAAAATTGACTAAAAAGTATCTAAAGGTCGAATTTTTGAAAATTTTTTAACAATATATCAATAAAATAGTGTACTTTTGTCGAAAATTTATTCCAATGGACAATAAGCTATATAACAAATTCACCCTTTCGAAAGTGAAAGAGTTATTTCTGAAGGACAACATCGTGAGCATTGGCGACGATTTCATCCTTGCGCGGCAGACGAATAACGTCGACATCGCGTTGCTCCGATTCCCCAGTCGTATCGAGGGTTTCGTGGCGGCATATTGCCGAAAAGGACATTTCAAATGCACCATCAACCTGACGGAATATGATGTTCACGACGGCATGCTGGTGGTCAACATACCTAATAATATTATACAGCTCGAGCCTTTCGACCAGGAAGAGCATATCGAGATTACGATTCTCGCAGTGTCGCCGCAGTATATGAACACTTTGAGTTCCGATTTGGATAAGATTTTCATCGACGCCATCAGCATGTTGAAGAGTCCGATAATGGAGATGGCTCCCGAGGAGGTCGAGCTCTCGATGCAGTATTTCCATCTCTTTGATAATGTGATAAATAGCGATTCAGAATACCGCAACGACAGCATCCGTTATCTGCTCACTTCTATCTTTTATCTCATTGGAGGAATGCTAAAAAAACGCTTGGATGCTGAGGAGGAGAGCGACGACAAGACCTCGACTCGTCACAAAAAGGTGTTTGAGATGTTTGTCGAACTGGTCGAGAAATACCACAGCAAGGAGCGTTCGGTGGGCTTTTATGCCGACAAGCTGTGCATCTCATCGAAATATCTCTCGCAGATAATCAAAAACGTGAGCGGATTCTCGGCGCCGGATATCATTAATAAATATGTGATTCTCGAGGCGCAGCATCTTTTGCGCCATAGCGACTTGAGTGTCAAGGAGATAGCCGACCAGCTGAACTTCCCTAACCAGTCGTTTTTCTACAAATATTTCAAGTCGCACACAGGCTGCACTCCAAATTCTTATCGTCAGAAATAAAAAAGATTATTAACTTTGCAAAAATTTGAGTTATGAAAATCACCAAACACATTCCCAATGCCATCACATGCTGCAACCTTATAAGCGGTTGTGTATCAATACTTTTCTTATGCCACAACCGTCTTCTTTGGGCCGCGGCAATGATTTTTATCGCCGCTATCTTCGATTTCCTCGATGGCTTCGCCGCCCGTTTGCTTGACGCGAAATCGCCTATCGGCGCTGAACTCGACTCGTTGTCGGATGTGGTGTCGTTCGGCGTGGCGCCTTCGTTTATCGTGGCATGGTTTTTGAGCCGCACAGGCGTCACATGGTGGATTCACAACTTCAACGTGTTTCCTGTCTTTGCCTTTATCTTAGCGGCTTTTGCGGCAGTACGTCTCGCAAAGTTCAACCTCGACACACGTCAGACTTCGTCGTTTATCGGACTTCCGGTGCCGGCGGTGGGACTGTTCATCGCGTCCTTGCCGTTTATGCTTTTCCACATCGGCAGCAGCAGTGCGTTATATCAGTTTGTCGTCAACCCTTATTTCCTGTTGGCGATGGTGGCAGTTTTCAGCTGGCTGATGGTGAGCGAGGTACCGTTCTTCTCGTTTAAAATCAAGACATTACGATTCAAGGAGAACATCCTTCGTTACTTTGTAGTGATATTCACCATAGTAGCGGTCATCATCCTTCACTGGGTAGCATTGCCGTTTATTTTCCTGTTCTATATGCTGTTATCGGTGGTTTGCTACCGGGGATAATAATATTTTACAAATAAAAAAATAGGGACAGACTCGGTCTGTCCCTACATTTTTTGTAACGTTTAGCGTTAGCGTTTTATCACCTTAGTGGTTTCCGTACCTATTTTTACGAAATACAACCCTGGCTTCAGGTCTGCAACGTTGATTTGCATGTCGCCTGACATGTTTTCATAGCGTCTCACCACCTGTCCGAGGCTGTTGAATATCACCACATCCGACTGGCTGTCACCGAGTTCGATGTTCAGCACTTCGCTCATCGGGTTAGGATACATCGCTACGGTCTGTTCGACAACCGATTCAACGCTTGTGATGATTGTCGAAGGCGGAAACACCACGTTGTCGATCCATGCGCAGTCGTCGCCAGTCGACATTGACACATCTTTGCGGTATTCCCATCTAAGTTCATGATCACCAGGTGTCAAGGTGTATGTTGCCTTTTGCCAGCTTATCTCACCCGACCAGTTATTCTTCTCCATACCGTCGATCTTGAAAAACAGCTTATCAAAGTTGTTTTCCGACGACACCTTATAGTAGAAACTCATCTCGCTCTCGGTTCCAACGTGTATATTGATGTAAATCGACGATGTCTCGCCATCTGAAATCGAAGTGGATTTTGCGCAATACTGACCTTCGTAAGGATTCTGTGTAGTGACTTCCCATGCGTAGATGATGCTTGGATATTGCCATGGGAACGCGCTCAAGTCGCCTGTCTCGAAGCCATCGAACGACTGTCCGACAGTGATATAGAAAGTGCCATTGGCGACGTAGTGGCCATAATATGCAGCATAAAACAGCTGATACAAAGCGCCATATTCCGCATCAGCACCCAGAGTAAAATTCATGTCGGCTGTAAATTCGCTACCTGCTGCGATTTCGTCATATGTCCATTCTGTGGTAGGTAAACTGATAACCTCATGTGAGTTATATATTCTGAACATAGCTGCCGGTGCTGCTGCGCCGCCTTTGTTTTGCAGGGTGAAATGAACCACTCCGCTGTCGCCAGGATTGAGGATGTCTCCAGGGACGTCAACCACAAAGCTCACCATATCAAACAAAGGAGCATATATCCTTGTGTTGAAGTGGCTCTCCCATGTATCGGTGCCGTCGGTGCAGGTGATATCGAAACGCACGACGGTGTTGTCAGGCACGTTGTCGCTCACTGTGAAAGCGAAGGCGTTGTCGAGTGTAACACTCTGACTGCCAGCCACATCACCCAGAGTAACTGTAGTCTCGTTGAATGTCACATATTCGCTGTCGCATGCTATCGTAGCAGTGACGTTGTTGGCGTTGACGCTGCCGACGTTCTTAAGAACCATGTTGAAGCTGTATTCGCCGTTGAATTCCATCTGTGCGCCGCCGTTGAGGCTGTAGCTATCGTAGACGACGTATGGTGTGTCGCTAGGCACTGCCATCATCTCGACATCAATCGGGTAAGAGTTCACTCCTTGAACCTTCATTATCATCGTGCCGACGTTCTGCAGTCCGCCTTCGAACTCCAGCTCTGCCACGCCGTTTTCGTCGGTGGCGCCCATCGCTATGACTTCACCATCCATGAAGATGAGGCAGCGGTAGTTCATCAGTCCGTTACCGTCTTCGTCGGTGACTGTGACATCTATCGACTGTGTGCCGACCACCACCTGTGCAGGTGCTTCGACAAGTGCTGTCATCGGCTCGTCGAGCCAGACGTTGACCACGCCGTCGCCAAGCACGTTCATATCGTAGAAATTCCAGCGCAGAGCGCCTTCTTCCCACTGTCCCGGGGCTGTCACCCATGGTGCTGTCGCACATTTACCTATGGCGTGAGCCATGCTGAGCCATCCCACGCGGTCGCCCCACTGTGCGTCGGTCATCTCACGTTCGAGGTGAGTGCCCGGACCTTCGGTCTGACCTTCGTTAAACCAGCCGTAGCGCGAGTTTCCGATGACTGCGACGGCGAAGTTCTCTATCTTCACCATCTTCTCGAGGATACAGCTCTCGTCGAAAGCGCCGCAGTCGCAGCCTTGCGAATGGAAGAAGGTGTAGTTATGTGTTGTGCCATTGGCATCCGAGAAGTCGTCGTTAGATATTCCGTACCATCCGGCCACATAGCTTGAGTTGGCGTGACCATTGTGATGCACGTAGCTTGTGCCTGCGTTGATGGCCTGTTTCAGTGCCGAACCGCTCCAAGTGCCAAGTTCTTCATAGAGCTTGGTGAAATTGTAAGTTGTTGGATATCCGACGGTTGTGTAGCCGTTATCATCGTGTGTCCCGATGAGGAGCTCGAGATAGTCGGAGCCGTTGGATAATGGGTTATCGTAGAGATGTTCACCAGCGAGAATCACCTTGTGGAACTCTCCCATGACAGGATTCTGCTGATACATCAAGGTTTTATGGATCATGTTTGCAAGATCGGTATTATTCTGGAATGACATACGGCTGACACCGATTTCAGGCATGAGGTCGTCCTCGCCCGGCTCACCCCAATGTCCGTCATTATTATCATTCCAAGTGCCATCGAGACCATTGTAATAAAGGTCGGCAGGGATATTGCTGCTTTCGTAGAGACTGCTTGACTGAACCTGGCAGAAGAAGCCGCGGTAAGGGATGATGTTGACATCGCCGCCCAAAACCACCATCATAATACCGTTGTTCTGGTATTCCTGGATGATGTAGTTACGGATCTTATCCTGGTTGTCGACACCTGTCATTGTGGCGTAGATGTCGGCTGTTGTGGCGATTCTGTTACGCATGCCGATGCTGTTGTAATAGTCGCAGTATTCGGCATAGCTGTCGACATATTGTGCATCGGTGATGATCAAGACGTCGTAGTTTGTCACCTCGCGGCCTTGTGTGTTGTAGGTGTCGACCATCTCAGGGTTCTGGGCGAGACGGCGGACGGTGTTTTTAATCTCCTCTGTGCCCCAAAGCATGTCGCTGTGGTCGGCCTTCGAAGTCTTAGTGTTGACTCGCACATTGGCAGTGCGGGCGTACATCACCTTGCCTTCTGAAGGGATGTATTGCACTGGGGTGAAGGCAGCATTGGCGAAGCCGTAGCCGTTTTTGTACTGAGTGGTCACAACGCCGTGATTCTCAGCAGGATAGACGCCTTTTGAAGCGTAGATGGCTTTGTTGACAATCAAATCTCTCTTCTCGTTGTCGCCAACGGTACGTGAAGGCTGATAAGGGAAGAGACTGATATTACCTTCAACTTCTTGAAAATCAGAGAGTTCTACTTCTATTGATTCGGCTTCAGTGCCTTGTGGCAGGACGAGGCTCACCATCTGGTATGGCAGCGTAGGGTTGCCGGCGAGAGCTGTCTGCATGCAGCCCTCAAAGCTGATCTGCTGATAGCCACGAAGTGTTGTAACTTTCGGATTATCAAAATGATAGGTCATCTCTACTGTCTGAGCGAAGACGAAGACGCTCATCAACGACAGGAGCACAAAAAAAGTAAGTTTCTTCATTGTATGAGTTTTTAATGATTAAGCTATAAAGTCTGCAAAGATACACTTTTTTTGAAACCGCGCAGCTTTTTTTTGTCATTTCGAATGATTTTCTTTGTAATTTTGTAGTATGAAAATGAGATTCTTCGCCATAATAACGCTTTTCTTCATGGTGTCGTGTTCGGCGCCGAAGAGGGACGACATCGACGTGAAAGTCGATAACTTATTGAGTCAGATGACTTTAGACGAGAAGATCGGGCAGCTGTGTTGTCCGATTGGCTTCAACCTCGACGACGAGGCGTATCAACAGCTTATGGACACCCTGCCTGTAGGCGGATTGTGGGCCGTGCAGAGGGCTGATCCGTGGTCGCAGAAGACGCTTGAGACGGGGTTGGATGCTCGTGAGGCGGTGGAGATTTACAACGCGATGCAACGTTATGCGGTGGAGAATACGAGGCTTGGCATCCCGATTTATCTTGCTGAAGAATGTCCGCACGGCCTGATGGCGGTGGGGGCGGCAGTATACCCCACGGGCTTGGGGCTGGCGGCGACTTGGGACGAGGAGTTGTTGTTTAGGGTTGGCGACGCCATCGGCGCCGAGGCCGCAGGCCGAGGCGCACAATTCGCCTTCGGACCTGTGATAGATATCGCCCGTGACCCGAGATGGTCACGTGTGGAAGAGACGATGGGCGAAGACCCTTATCTCTCGGGGATGTGCGGCAGCGCCGTCATCAGAGGCATGCAGCAGCATCTGGCGGCGACGGTGAAACATTTTGCGGCATATGGCATCCCTGAAGGCGGCCACAACGGCGCTGCCGCACAAACCGGACCCAACATGCTGGCATCGGATTACATCTCAAACTTCGAGATGGCAGTGAAAAACGGTGCCAAAAGCATCATGACATCATATAATGCCATAGATGGAATACCTTGCACGTCAAACAGTTACCTATTGAAAAACGTTTTGCGCGAGCAGTGGGGATTCAAAGGCGTGGTTTTCTCCGACCTCGGCAGCATCTGGGCATTACACAGCACACACAGGACGGCAGCTAGCCAGCTGGAAGCAACAGCTCAGGCAATAAATGCTGGTGTCGATATAGATCTCGGTGGTTCGAATTACGGAGTTTATCTGAAGGAGGCAGTAGGGACGCGGCGCGCCGCGTCCGTACAACCGTTGGTTTCAATGGAAACGATCGACGACGCGGTTCGCAGGGTGTTGAGATTCAAATATGAAATAGGATTATTCGACAATCCGTATATTGAGATCCCGGACGATGACAATGTAGGGACGTGGCGCGCCGCGTCCGTACAATTGGCGTTGGAATCGGCACAAAAATCAATTGTTTTATTGAAAAACGACGGTATTTTGCCATTAAATCATGACGTGAAATCCATTGCCGTCATCGGACCGAATGCCGACAACATGTACAATCAATTAGGCGATTATACCGCGCCACAAGACCCTGACAAGATTGTCACAGTGTTGGAAGGCATTCGCGATCGCGCTGACACCAATACAAAAATCGTTTACGCCAAAGGCTGCTCCATCCGCGACACCAATGACGCCGATTTCGAATCAGCGATAAAGGCAGCAAAATCAGCGGATGTCACCATTTTGGTAGTCGGAGGTTCAAGCGCACGCGACTTCAAGACATCATACGAATCAACCGGAGCCGCTGTCGTCAACGACCACATCTCCGACATGGACTGCGGCGAAGGTTACGACCGAGTGTCTCTGGAATTGTCAGGATTGCAAGAGGATTTAATCAAAGAGATAGCAAATCTTCACAAACCATTGATTATCATTTACATAGAAGGTCGCCCGTTGCTTAAAAACACCGCCAATGAGGTCGCCAACGCACTTTTGACAGCATTCTATCCTGGCGCACGAGGTGGCGGCGCCATCGCTGACATAATCTTCGGGAACCAAAACCCTGCCGGACGTTTGCCGATATCGCAGCCTCGCAACACAGGCCAGATTCCGATATACTATTCGCAACCGAAACCTCACGACTACGTCGAATGTGAGAGCACGCCACTATTCTGCTTCGGCCATGGTTTGAGTTACACAAAATTCGAATATAGTAATCTGATTATCAATAAATTAAACGGCACAATAGAAGTCTCCGTCGATGTCAAAAACATTGGCGATTACCACGGCGATGAGGTCGTTCAACTATATCTTCGCGATGAATATGCCACCATCACCCCAGCCGAGAAACTTCTCAAAGGATTTAAACGTATCTTCATCCTAAAGGGTGAGACTCAACACATTACGTTTACCATCCCAACGGAAAATCTCGAGCCTGGAGAGTTCACCATCATGGTGGGAGCCTCATCTGACGACATCCGTCTGAAAGAAAAAATTGAAATTTAATTTGCATTTTTAAATAAAACTACGTTATTTTGCATTATGGATATGCTCATTTTAGTACCGAAAACGACCAATCGTCTTCACTATATCTTTGACTTGATTATCAAAGACTTACTTGGTATTTCTTTTAAATTTACGACTGATAACGAGACGTTTACGTCGCATAACGGTCCGAAATTCCACTACGGCAACAACCAGTTTTGGAACGAGCCATTCCAGAAGGCGACAAACCTGCTTTTCGAGCACGACATCACCGAAAAAGAACTGAAAATCGTTGATTATAAAGATGTTAAGGCCTTCTTCCCCGTCTACAACGAGAAGTCGGTGCTTCCGTTCGACATCTTCGCGGCCTCGTTCTACCTCGTTTCGCGTTACGAAGAATACCTGCCGCATATCAACGACAAATACAACCGTTTCCAGGCCAAAGACTCTATCTTATTCAAAATGAATATGTTAGAGAAGCCATTGATCAACATCTGGGCGCTTGAACTTGGCAATATTTTGAAGGCAATCTACCCCGACCTGCAACTAAAAAAGCGTTCTTTCACCTTCATCCCGACATACGACGTCGACGCGGCATGGGCTTACAGACATAAAGGCATCTTCCGTACTACTGCAGCTCTCGCCCGCGACATCGTCAACTTCGATTTCAAGGAGGCAAAAAGAAGATGGAGAGTGATAATCGGCAAGGAGACCGACCCGTTCGACACCTTCGACTACCAGCTACAGCTGCAGAAAGAACTCAACCTGCATCCGCTCTACTTTATCCTCTGCGGCGAATACGACCTCAACGACAAGAACATCTCGCTGCGTAACACCAGCTTCCAGAATCTGATAAAACGTCTGGGCGACTACGCCAAAGTGGGTATCCACCCTTCGTTTTCGTCGTATCTCAATAAGGAAAAAGTCAAAAATGAGATTAAGAAACTCTCGAAGGTGTTGAATCGCGAGATCACCATCAGTCGCCAGCATTTCCTGAGACTCCGACTGCCTCTGAGCTACCAGATTCTCATCGACCTCGACATCACAGATGACTACACCATGGGTTACGCCACCCTGCCGGGATTCCGCGCAGGCATAGCCGACACCTTCCGTTTCTTCGACCTCGAGCATGATAACGTGACGAACCTCAACATCCATCCTTTCGCCTTGATGGACGGCACCATGCGCGACTACCTCGAGCTGAATACCGACGAGTCGTATGAGACCGCCACCCGACTCATCCAAGAGGTTAAAAACGTGAACGGAACATTCATACTTTTGTGGCATAACGAGACGCTCAGCGACGAGAAACGCTGGACCGGCTGGAAAGCGCTTTACCGTCAAATCCTCGATTACGCACTCAACTCATGATACGCTATATCGCTCATAATCAGATAGATAAGCAACGTTGGGACGAATGCATATCACAGAGTCCCGACGGCTTGGTGTATGCCTGGTCGTGGTACCTCGACGTGGTACACCAGGGTTGGGAGGCGCTCGTAGAAGATGATTATGAGGCCGTGATGCCCTTAACAGGAGGCAGAAAATTCGGAATAAATTACCTTTTTCAGCCGTTTTTCACTCAAAAATTCGGTGTTTTTGGCAAAAAAGAAGTATCAAAAGAAAAAATTGAAGAGTTTTTAGCGGCGATTCCGAAAAAGTTCAAATTTGCTGAGTTTCGGATGAATATATCGTGCACGACATATTTTAAACATAGAAATATCGTGCGCGACATAAATTGCGAATATGCAGTAATAACTGATAGTTACAGTTCCAACACCAAACGCGATCTCGCGAAAGCGAAAAAAGAAAAACTTCAGATTATTGAAAATGCAGAACCATCATCGATTATCGATCTTTTCAGAAAAAACAGAGGCAAAGAAATCGAAAAATGGGGTGACAAGGAGTATAATCGACTTCTGAATCTGGTCGAGACGGCGAAGAAGCATGATTCTTGTCTCGTTTTAGGCGTACAAAACGCTGATAATCAGCTTGTTGCAGGAGCATTTTTCATGATAAGCCATAAAAAGATAGTATTCCTCTTCTCTGGCGCTGACAAGTCGAACAAAGAGCTTCACGGACTGACATTTTTGCTCGATTATGTCATCGAAAAATACAGCGGAACGGATTACACATTAGATTTCGAGGGATCGGACAACGAGGGATTAGCCAGATTTTACAAGGGTTTTGGAGGAAAAGAAATTTTTTATAGCGAATTGAAGTTCAACAAACTGAATAAAATTTCTAACTTTGCATTGAAAATTTTAAAACGACATAAAAACTAACAAACCATGGTTAAAGTCATAGAACTCGGTGCTTCGAACACCATTATCAACAACTACATCGCGGAGTTGAGAGACGTTAAAGTGCAGGGCGACCGCATGCGCTTCCGCAAAAACCTTGAGCGCATCGGCGAGCTGGCGGCTTACGAGATCAGCAAAACCCTTGAATATAAGAAGGTTTGCGTGAGGACGCCGCTTGGCGAGAAGGACATGAACATCCTCGTCGACCAGCCAGTGCTGGCCACCATCATGCGCGCGGGACTGCCTCTGCATCAGGGCTTTTTGAACGTTTTCGACAAAGCCGACAACGCTTTCATCGCGGCGTACAGAAAATATGACAAAAACGAGGACTTCGAGATCCGCATCGAGTATTATTCGGCCGCCAACATCGACGGTCGCGTGCTGATGCTCGTCGACCCGATGCTTGCCACCGGCTCGTCGCTGGTGCAGTGCCTCGAAGGACTGCTCCACGAAGAGATGATGCCTAAGAAGCTGCATCTCGTGGCAGTCATCGCGAGTGCCGAAGGTGTCGACTACGTGAAGAAGAAACTCAGAAAATACGACGCCACGCTCTGGGTCGGCAACATCGACGATGAGCTCACGGCAAAGGCATATATCGTGCCGGGATTGGGCGACGCAGGTGACCTTGCGTATGGTGAGAAGGAATGATCATAATTGATAATTGATAATTGACAATTGATAATTGATAATTTTTAATGGCAAACAAAGAGAATTTCGGTTCAAAATTCGGGATTATCGCCGCCGCCGCTGGCTCGGCGATAGGTCTCGGCAACATCTACCGTTTCCCGTGTGAGGCCGGTGCCAACGGCGGCGGCGCGTTTTTCATCGTCTACCTTGCCATCGTGCTCCTGATGGGCTTACCGCTGATGGTGTCGGAGTTCGTTATAGGACGACGCTCAGGTAAGAACCCTGTGGGCGCATTTAAGACATTGGCACCCGAACAAAAAGGCTGGGCTGGAATAGGTTACATGGGCGTGATTTGCGCCTTCCTCATCCTCGCCTTCTACTGCACAGTGGCCGGCTGGACCATCGACGCGGTGGGCAAATCCATCATCAACTATTACCATGGCTTGGATAACGCCACCATACAGAAAGACTTCGACAACCTGATGAATGAGACGTGGCAGCCGATCCTCAGCGAAGGAATATTCCTCTTCCTCACGGCGTTTATCATCATCAAAGGTGTGACGAAAGGCATAGAAAAATATTCAAAAATCCTCATGCCGATATTGCTTGTCATCCTCATCGTGCTCGGCATCAAATCGCTGACTTTACCAGGCGCCGCTAGGGGTGTGGAGTTTTTCCTGAAACCCGATTTCTCGAAGATAACAGGCACGGTACTCATCAACGCACTCGGACAGGCCTTCTTCTCTTTGAGTCTGGGCATGGGCGCTTTGATTACCTACGGTTCGTACATCGCGAAGAAAGACAACCTCACATCCACTGCTTTCATGGTGTGTATCAGCGATACCCTCATCGCGGTTTTGGCAGGCATAGTGATCTTCCCGGCGGCATTCTCGTTCGGTATCCGTCCTGAAGCCGGCGACTCGCTGGCATTTGTGACACTTCCGATGCTATTTAACCAGATGGCAGGCGGCTATTTCTTCTGCCTGATATTCTTCCTCTTGCTGACGATAGCGGCGTTGACATCATCAATCTCACTGCTCGAAGTGGCGGTTTTGTATATCACCGAGGAGTTGAAGATAAGTCGCAAGAAAGCCACTGTTTACTCGGCACTCGGAGCTTTCGTGCTTTGCGTCATTGCGAGTCAGAGCTTGCATTCCGACACCTCGCTGACGATCTTCGGATACCGTGTGTTCGACGCCCTCGACGAGTTAACATCGACCTTCCTGATGACCATCGGCGGCTTGCTGACAGTGGTATTCCTCGGCTGGAAGATGAAAAAAGCCGACTTCATGGATGAGTTCACCAACGGCGGCACCGTCAGCATGGGATTGAGAAAGATTATGTATTTTATCATTAAATTCTTGGCACCATTAGCAATTACAGTCATTTTGGTAACACAATTCATTAAATAAACCTGTCAGGGGCAAGGCATGCCTTGCCCCTACTGGCCAAAAACCTTTTTTATGGACAATTTTAAGAAGTTTTTATCTTTTTCCCGTGGTGAGCGCATTGCTATCATTACCATCATTTCATTGATAGTTATAATATTGATTATCAAATACTTATTGGTTTTAAATCCTCCAAAAAGGGATTATTTCAAGCATGATTTGGATTCGATAATCGCGAGAAGGGAGATGGTTTTGGATTCGGTGAGGATTGCCGATTCAGTGGAGAAGGCGCGTCATGTTGTAGGGACGCGGCACGCCACGTCCGAAAAGAGCGAAACAACATATAGGAAAGATAACCCAAGCCATAAGGAGGTTCCTCACCCCTCTGGGGTTCGGAATGACAATCTTACACACAGCGTGTCCGCGCCCATCGTTCGCGAAGTTATCGACCTCAACGTTGCTGACACCACGATTTTACAGCAACTTCCAGGCATCGGGGCCGCCTATGCGAAATGGATTGTCGATTATCGCGATAAACTCGGTGGTTATTGCGAGACTGAGCAATTGCTGGAGGTTTATCGCATGGACACCAATAGGTTCAATGATATTGAACGTTTTGTAAAAATCGATTCCGTTTTCATTCCTAACAGATTGAGAATCAATAGAGATGCATTTAAGATTATGTTAAAACATCCTTATTTGGAATACGAAGATGTGAAGAAAATCGTGAACTATCGCGAACAAAAAGGATTAATCACATCGTGGGGACAACTCACAAAAATTGTCGGGGATGATATAAATCCAAGATTAAGGTACTACATTGATTATCAATAGTTGCGTCGGTAACCTTTGAAATATCGAGGCTGCGTCAATTCTTCTTTTGGCGGTTCGGGGACGTCCCAGTAAGGGTCTTCGTCGTCGAAATCATCGTCATCATCTTCAGTTTCATCTGGTTTTTCACGCTGAGGGCCTTCATGGCGGTAGACGATGGCAAGGGCTATTCCCATGATGAAGCCGGCCAGATGACCTTCCCACGAGATGTTGTTTTCGATGGCATATTTCGGATAAATGCCCCAGATGAGACTTCCATAAAGGAAAATCACCAGAAACGAAACGATTACCAGGCTTCTGTTTCGCCTCAGGAAGCCGCTGAGCATCAGGAAAAACGCCAAGCCGTAGATGAGGGCGCTGGCCCCGATGTGGACACCGCCTCGAGCACCGCACCACGTCAGCAGGCCAGTTGAAAACATCAGAAGAAGCCATATTTTTGTGGCAATCGGCTTGTAAAAATAATACAAACAAGCACCTAACACAATGATAGGCAATGTGTTAGCATAGAGATGACTCCAGCTTCCGTGGAGAAAATGGAAAAGAAAGATGCCTGGGATGCCGTCGGCTTGCAACGGCTTGATGCCAAGGAACGAGAAGTCGAGTTGGAACAGCTCCTCAACGCATTTCACCACCCAGATTATGGCCACAAAAGCCAGCGGGACTACGAAACTGCGCAGGAGACGTTGCCTTTCGTCCCTGACATCGCTGTTCATCAGTTAGTCTTGAATTTGTAGTGAATCTCCTTCAGCTCGTCGTTGGCCTTGGCGATTTTTTTCTTCAGGTTTTCCTTGTATTTCACCACTTGCTTGGCTATCGTCGGATCACCGACCGCGAGAATCTGAGCCGCCAAGATAGCAGCGTTGAGCGAGTTGTTGATACCAACCGTCGCCACAGGGATTCCTGGAGGCATCTGCACTATCGAGAAGAGGGCGTCCATGCCATCGTTGCCCGATTTTACTGGGATTCCGATGACAGGTATCGGTGTCATTGCAGCTATCACACCAGGCAGATGTGCTGCCATTCCGGCTGCCGCGATTATGACTTTTATGCCACGTTTTTGGGCATTTTTTGCGAATTCCTCGACCAATTCGGGGGTGCGGTGTGCGCTGAGGGCGTTCATCTCGAACGGGATCTCCATCTCATCGAAAAACGCCAGAGCCTTCTCCAAAACCGGCAGGTCAGAGGTGCTTCCCATTATTACACTAACTAACGGATTCATATTAAAAAAATATTTTTGCAAAGTTACTAAATTAATTTTTATATTTGCAAAAGTTAACGATTTTTGACAAAATTTTCTAACTAATTGATTATGAGCATCATAAAAGTTTCCGACAAAGAGTTCGCTCCTTTCATCCCTCAGGAAAAAATTGAAAACGAAATTCATCGTATCGCCAGTGAAATCAAGCGCGACATGATAGATAAGGAGCCGCTGTTCCTCGTCATGCTCAACGGCGCGTTTATGTTTGCCGCCGAGCTGTTCAAGACCCTCGACATGCCTTGCGAGATGGCGTTTGTGAAGTATAAATCATACGTCGGGACGCAGAGCTCGGGACAGATGAACGAGATGTTAGGCATTGATCCTGAGACAGTTAACGGTCGTAACATCGTCATCGTGGAAGATATCGTCGACTCGGGCCGCACCATGAACGAGCTTCTTAAAGACCTTAATAAAAAAGGTGCGAAGAGCATAAGAATCGCTTCGATGATGTTCAAACCCAACGCCTTCCAGTACGATTACAAGATCGACTACATCGGAATGAACATCGGCAACGACTTCATCGTCGGATATGGTCTCGACTACAACGAATACGGACGAAATTTGAAAGAAATCTATAAAATTGTTGAATAATGAATATCATACTTTTTGGACCTCCAGGTGCTGGCAAAGGCACTCAGTCACAACAACTTAAGAAAAAATACGGTCTCACATACCTCTCAACCGGCGACATCCTTCGCGAGGAGATGGCAGCGGAGACTGAGATCGGCAAGAAGGTGAAGGACATCATCAGCAAAGGCGGCTTGGTGTCGGACGAGATCGTGGTTTCGATCATCAAAGGCAGAGTGGGCGCCAACCTGAAGTCGGCAGGATTTTTGTTCGACGGCTTCCCGCGCACAGTGAAACAAGCCGAGATGCTCGACGAGATAATGAAAGGTTTCTCATTGAAAATCAATGGCGTTTTGAGTCTCGAGGTGCCAGAAGACATCCTCATCGAACGTATGCTTGAACGCGGTAAGACCAGCGGCAGAGCCGACGACAACATCGACTCGATCAAACACCGTTTCGTGGAATACAAAGAGAAGACCGCTCCGGTGCTCGATTACTACAAGAAACAAGGTAACCTCATCGGAATCAACGGCGTAGGAGAAATCAGCGAGATTTTCAATAATCTTTGCAAGGAGATTGACAAATTATAAATATAACGCTGGCGTCGCCGTTCCTTTGTTCTCGCTGCGAAGTGAGGACAGTTGCGGCATCGGCGAGTTTCTCGACCTGAAGAAGCTCGCTGATTGGTGTGTTGCGACGGGACTGAAGATGATTCAGATTCTCCCTATCAACGACACTACGACCGACGGCGGCTGGGGCGATTCATATCCTTATAAGTCGATCAGTACCAAGGCGTTACATCCTATTTATCTGGATCTGGAACGTGTCGGGAAACTGAAAGACAAGAAAGACCAAAAACATTTCGAAGAGCTGAAAAAAGAGCTCAACGCGAAGGAATACGTCGACTACCCTGAGGTTTTCAAGGTTAAGATGTGGTATTTGCAGAAGGTTTACGAGCAGAAACGCGGCCGAAAGCCCGATTTTGAAGGATTTTTGCAGATGCATTGCGATGGTCAGCTCTCGGATGCTGTGAGATATCTTCACGACAAGGGCATCATGCTGAAGGGCGACTTACCGATTGGGGTGAACCGTGAGAGCGGCGACGTGAAACAAAATCCGCATCTTTTCAACTTGGACATGGAAACCGGCGCTCCGCCTGACGGCTTCGCGCCTCAAGGCCAGAACTGGGGCTTCCCCACCTACAACTGGGCCGCGATGGAGGCAGATGGCTTCCAATGGTGGAAAGACCGCGTGAAATGGTTTAAACAATATTTTGACGCCCTACGCATCGACCATATCCTCGGATTTTTCCGCATCTGGGAGATCCCGAAAGGCAGTCCGGACGCCAGCTACGGACATTATTCGCCCGAAGACCCGAAACTGTGGGAAATTGAGGGGCGGAAACGGTTGCAAACGATATTCTATTTGCCACGTGTAGAGACGTTTCCTGAAACGTCTCAAACGGACCGACCGTTGTTGATTTGCGGCGAAGACCTCGGCATGGTGGCGCAGTGTGTGCCAGGCGTGATGCGCGAACTGGGCATTTTGAGCTTAGAGGTGCAACGTATGCCGAAGCAAAGCGGACGGCCGTTCAGCGACCCGCGCACAAACCCTTATCTGAGCGTCGACACCACGGGAACGCACGACATGCCTACGATTCGCGGATGGTGGGAACAAGACAGAGAGCTCTCGGCACATTTCTACCATGAGATGCTACATCATACCGACAACCCGCCGTATTTCTGCGAGCCGTGGGTGTGTGAGGAGATAGTGGAGCAACACCTCAACTCGAGTTCGCAGTGGGTCATACTGCCGATACAGGATTATATCGCGATGGACGGCGACTTCCGGTGGGACAACACCCACGGCGAGCAGATCAACGACCCGGCTGATCCACACTGGAAGTGGAAATACCGCATGCATCAGAGTGTTGAGTCATTGCTCGCAAACGAAAAACTGAATAAGAAATTAAAGGAATTAGTAATAAAATATAATCGATAATTATGCAATTCCCATTGATAAAAAACGCCTCCCAAGGTACTAAACTGCTGATTTTCATACTATTGCTGGTCTTCGGATTGGTTTTCAGCAGCGTTCTCGCAGCGTTTTTCATGCTGTCGGGTGATGGCATGAACGACATCACAAACGTTCAAATCGGACAGGTCATCAGTCAGGTTTTCGGCTTCATGCTGCCTCCGATACTTTATGTGATGGCAGTTAAAAAAGAGCCATTCAAATATCTGGGATTCAAGAAGTTGCAGCCATGGTCGCTACTCGGAATAGTGGCGATTTTCACCATAATCCCATTCCTTGCCATGGTGACGGAATGGAACGACAATGTCAGTCTGCCTGAGTCGATGGCATCTCTCGAGCAGAAGCTGCGTTACATCCAGGAAGTCGCCAACGATACCACTGAAAGGTTCATGACCGAAGGCTCGCTCTTCTCGGGATTGCTTATCGTAGCTGCATTGGCGGCCATCAGCGAGGAGTTGCTGTTCCGCTCGGTGATACAGAAAGCATTCGTCAAATTATGCAAGAACGCGCACGTCGGAATCATCCTGACGGCCATAGTTTTCTCGGCTTTCCACGGCGATTTCTTCGGATTTGTGCCAAGATTCATCCTCGGACTGATGCTCGGCTACATGTTCTACCTCAGCGGCTCAATCTTCCCGTCGATGCTGATGCATTTTGTGAACAACGGCACCATCGTGATGCTTTATTACCTCAATAAAAAAGAGGTCATCAACGTCGACATTGAGACTTTCGGACTGACCGACAACGTGCTGGTGATAATTCTCAGTCTGGTGACAACTGTCGCAATATTTATTGCTTGTAATCGTTTTAGAAACAAAGAAGCGGACGCACGCGGTGCATCCTTACTGAATAATGGTGATTGATAGACTGTTCATATTAAAATTCCTGAAATTCGGGGTCGTCGGATTCTCTGGCGTTTTCGTTGATTTCGGCGTAACTTATCTCTTCAAGGAGATAATCAAAATCAACAAATACGTGAGCAATGCCATCGGCTTCATCTGCGCCGCCACCTCGAACTACATCTTGAACCGCATTTGGACGTTTCAAAGCGAGAACGCCGACGTGGCGACGGAATACGGAAAATTTATGCTTGTCTCGGCTATCGGACTGGGAATCAATTCGTTAACGCTTTATATCCTCACCGACAAACTCAAATGGAATTTCTACCTCAGCAAGATTTTCGCCATCGGCATGGCGACGCTGTGGAATTTCTTCGCGAACCTGTTGTTTACGTTTAGATAGTGTCCGTGTATTTCTTCAGGAAATCCTCGGCGAAGATCAACGGCATCAGGTTATCCATTTTTTCGGATACGATGATTGGACCTTCCTCGCCTTGCATGATGACGCGCAAAGGCTGGTTGTGACGGCTCTCCGCCTCGATCATGGCCTGACGGCAGCTGCCACATGGCGGGACAGGTTGTGAGATTGTGCCGTCACTGCCGATAGCGGTCACTGCGAGGGCTACGATGGGCTGGTCGGGGTGTTGCGCCTGGGCACTGAACAACGCCACACGCTCAGCACAGAGTCCCACCGGATAGACGGCGTTTTCCTGGTTGCTGCCAATGATTACCGTACCGTCGGCAAGTCGCACCGCCGCTCCTACTCTGAACTTCGAATAAGGTGCGTAAGCGTTTTTCGCCGCCTCCTTGGCCTTCAGTAAAAGGGTGCGGTCGTCGTCGTTCAGCTCGTCGATGGAGTTGAACTCAAGAAAAGAAAGTGTGAGTTTATGTTTTTTCATGTTTAATTAATTTGTTCCTTTTAAGATTTTATTGTATTCTTCCTGATTCAGGATGACTTCAAAGGCCTTCGCCAGTTCAGGGTCGTCGGCTAAAGTGGCGATAATCTTGCCTTTCTGGTAGTAATAACGGCCTGCAATCTCGATTCTCAGCAGATCCTCGATCTCCTTGCGGTTGTTGAGCATATCTTTGGCCTTCTCCTCCTCTATCTTCGCCTTGGCTTGATCAAGAATTGGTTGAATCTCATCTAGATAACCTTCGGCTTTAGCTATATTTTCAAGCGTTTTTATCTCATTTTCGCTTTGCGAAGTAAATGTAAATCCTTCATCCTTAACGAATTGCATGAAATCGTTGTAGATGGCGTCGGTAATCTTGAAATCTTTGGCCGACTTTATCGATTTATGTTCTCTGTAGAACTTATTAGCATATTTGAAAAAGAGATTTTTCGCGTAGAGATAAGTGGTGATTGTCGATGCCACAGTCGGCTCGACCTTCACGTCGGGCTGGATGCCGTGACCTTCGTACACCACGCGGCCGTTGGCAGTATGGAACGCCTTGCCGAGAGTGTCAGCTTTTGCTAATGTATCGGCGGTTTTCTTATTTTTTTTCGAATAGTCGATTTCCTGGATGCAGCGGTTGCTTGGCAGGTAGTAATGTGCCACCGTCACCTTGATTTGGGTGTTGTAGCTCATAGGTAAGATATTCTGTACCAAGCCTTTACCGAATGTACGCTGTCCCACGATGACGCCTCTGTCGAGGTCTTGAATCGAGCCCGCCACGATCTCCGCTGCCGACGCGCTGCCTTCGTTGACGAGGACCACCAGCGGGATGTCGAGGTCAAGAGGTTCATACTGGGTGTAGTGGTTGTAGTTCTGCTCGGCAACTTTAGCCTTCTGATACACAATGAGTTTGTTCTTCGGGACGAACATATTCACGATGTCGACGGCTTCGTTGAGCAAGCCTCCGCCGTTGCCTCGCAGGTCGAGGATGAAGCCTTTGAGCTCGTGTTTTTTCTTCATCTCGACGACGACATCTTTCAGTTCGCGGGCGCAGTCTTTGGTAAACTGCGACAGTATAGCGTATCCGATGCCGTTGTCAAACACAGTGTAATAAGGGATATTGTCTATTTTTATCTTCTCGCGCTTGAGTTCCTTCACTATCGGCTCCTTCTCGCCGAGGCGCTGCATCTTCAGCTTGACAGTAGTGCCCGGAGTGCCCTTCAGAAGGTCGCTGATCTCGCTCGAATTCTTGCTGGTGACGTCTATATCGTTGATTTCCAAGAAGATATCGCCAGGGATGAGGCCCGCTTTAGCGGCAGGGAAGCCTTCGTAAGGCTCCGAAATCATCGTCTTGCCGTCGAAATACTGTATCAGCGAGCCGATGCCGCCGTATTCGCCTGTCGTCATCAGCTTCACGTCTTCGATCTGCTCTTCAGTGATGAGCACGGTGTAAGGGTCGAGGCCTTCGAGCATGGCGTTGATGGCGCTCTCGTTGAGCTCGGCCGGATTGATCTCGTCGACGTAGTACAGGTTGAGCTGACGGAGCACATTATTATATATGTCGAGACTCTTCGAGATCTCGAAGTTGTTCTTCTGTGTCTGTCCCATCGCGTTCATCGCGGTGAGAAGCAATAAAATCAATGCTAATCTAAAATATCTCATAATCTTATAACTTCAAAACTACTCTAAACTTTAAGCTCTACACTCTAAACTTCTAGGGAACGGGATCATATCCTGATCCGCCCCAGGGGTTGCACGATGCCACTCGTTTTATCGTCAACCATCCGCCTTTGATGGCGCCGTATTTTCGTATCGCCTCGATGCCGTAGTTGGAGCATGTCGGGGTGTAGCGGCAGTTGCGGCCGATGAAAGGAGAAAGTGTGTACTGATATATCTTTATCAGCAGAATCAGGAAGTTTGCCGGCAGTTTCACTATGAAGTTCAATACCTTTTTCATAATTTCTCGACCAAACGTTCAACCACTTTTTTCATTTTCTCTTCTATCTCATCGTATTTTAAGATGACTGTAGCGTTATATACTAACGCAACATCGAGCGTTTTGTTGTTTGCTTGGCATAAATTCATCAGTTCCGCCTTGTTTTTTCTCCAGCTTTCGCGGATGAGACGCTTGACGCGATTGCGTTTTATGGCGTGATGAAATCGTTTTTTGGATACGGACACGAGTATTCTTGGAATCGCAACTTCTTGATTCTCAGCATCGTAGAGATGCACAACAACACGAAAAGGATACAACGAAAATCCTTTTCCTTTTTCAAATAAAGTCTGGACAGCTTTTTTCAGGTATATGCGCTGCGATTTCGGTAGTCCTTGTTTAGGTTCCAATTATCTCTTCTTTGCTTTTTTGATTTCAGCGTCGAGATACTCCTCTATCGCCATCGTGATCGACGGGGCGGTCTTAGTAGGAGCGCTGAGGCTGAGGTTGAAGCCGGCGTCGGTGACGGCCTTGGCGGTCGAGGCGCCCAAAGTGCCTATTGCCACTTCGCCTTGCACGAAATCAGGGAAGTTGATCTTCAGAGAATCGATACCTGCAGGGCTGAAAAACACCAGCATGTCATATTTTGTGATGTCGACATGGCGCAGATCGGACGGCACTGTGCGGAACAGCATGGCTTTCTTGTAGTTAAGCTTAGCTGCGTCCATCATCTCAGGATGATCCTCGTTGGTGACGATGTTAGAAGTAGGCAGGAAATACATCTCCTCGCGGTGTTTTTTCATGATCTCGATGAGGTCGGCAAATGTCTGGTTTCCGTAGAAAATCTTACGTTTGCGGAACTGGATGTAATGCTGGAGATATAATGCTGTCGACTCGTTGACGCAGAAATATTTCAGGTCATCCGGCACAGTGTAGCGCATCTCTTTTGCGATACGGAAGAAATGATCCACTGCGTTGCGGCTTGTCAGGATGATAGCGGTATAATCGGTGAGTTTCACATGCTCTTGCCTCAATTCCGACGCTTCGACGCCCTCAATGCGGATAAATTTCTCAAAATCTATCTTCACATTGTACTTTTTAATGATACTATCCCAATGAGTTTTAGAAATATCAGCTGGTTTCGGCTGTGAAACGAGTATGTTTTTAACTTTCATTTTTCTTGAAAAACAATTTATAAACCTATAATACACAATTAGTTACAACCAAACGACAGAGCATTGTGATGGCAACTGACAGTGGTATGATTTCGAGGGTGCAAAAATACAAAAAAATATTGAATAAATTCATCTTTGATAAAATTTGGAACTCAAAAAATGTCTTAAAAATTCGTATTCCGCTGATTATCAATACGATAGAACTTATAGTTATTAAAATAAATTTTGTCGGATAAAAAATCATGATCAGTCCCAAAACGATGAGTCCGATGTTGAGGATGGCCATTGTCGAGAGGTGCGTCACCACATGGTGCGTGGTGGCCGATTCCATGCCGAAAAGCCAGCCGTAGAGGGTGATGAAGAGGTATTGTATGATGCACAGTGCGGCGATGAAGGTGCAGACGTCGAGGTAGAAGCTGAAACCGCCGTAAAAATCGGTGTTACCTGAGAAAACGAGGATTATCTTCTGAACCACGAGAGCCAGCAGGGCGATGTACGACACGAATACCGTCAAGCCGTTGATACTCAAGATGGGATTCCACTCACGCGACATGCGGTCACTGTCGGAAGACTGCGAGAGAGCCGACAGCATCATGCGGAAACGCAGGCTGTAGAGCTGCTTGTTGACGACCATCAGGAGCATGGCTGCGAAAACGATGATGAAATTCCACGAGGGCGAAATCGCCTTCACCACGCGGAGGCTCGGCTCGAGCGTTGAAGCGATGTTTTCTGTAACTATTTGAATATCAAGGATTTCGCTCATCAAATATCATCAAAATTTTCTTCTGCAAAAATATAGAAAAAATTTGGATTTTTATGATAAATATTGTATTTTTGCGGAATAATTTTTTGAGCATACTTTTTTTGAGCATACATATCAAATTTTTATACAAATGGGACTTATTGAAGAAATTATTGCGAATGCGCAGGCTAACAAACAGCGCATCGTGCTCCCCGAGGGAGATGAACCAAGAACATTAAAAGCAGCCGACCGCATCGTGGCTGACGGCATCGCCGACGTCATTTTGATCGGACCGGCACAGAAAATCGCCGACATGGTGAAGGAATTCGGCCTTAAGAACATCGGCAAGGCCCGTGTCATCGACCCACAAACCAATCCTGAACGTCAGAAATACGCCGACTTGCTTTTCGAACTCCGTAAGGCAAAAGGCATGACCCCCGAGCAGGCTTACGACCTCGCAGGTAACTTCATGTACCTTGGCATCTTGATGGTGAAGGCAGGCGAAGCCGACGGTCTCGTCAGCGGCGCACGCTCAACCACAGGCGACATGCTCCGTCCGGCCTTGCAGATCATCAAGACTGTGCCTGGTGTGACATGTGTCTCGGGCGCTTTCACGATGTTCCTGCCTGAAGGTTGTCCTTACGGCACCAACGGACGTATGGTGTTTGCCGACTGCGCCGTGACGCCGATGCCGACAGCCGAGCAGCTCGCGGAGATAGCCATCTGCACTGCCGACACCGCCAAGGCCATCGCGAAGATTGACCCTATCACAGCCATCTTGAGCTTCTCGACCAAGGGCTCAGCCAAGCATGAGGTCGTCGACAAAGTCATCGAGGCTACCCGCATCGCGCAGGAGCGCCGGCCAGACCTGGTGCTCGACGGTGAGCTCCAAGCTGACGCAGCCATCGTACCGTCGGTGGGCGCAAGCAAAGCCCCGGGCAGCGCTGTCGCAGGAAAAGCCAACACATTGGTGTTCCCTTGCCTCGAGGTAGGAAACATCGCATATAAACTCGTCCAGCGTCTGGCCGGCGCCGAAGCGGTCGGCCCAGTGCTGCAAGGTCTCGCAAAACCATGTAACGACCTCAGCCGCGGATGCTCGATTGATGACGTTTATAAACTCGTTGCTATCACTTGCAACCAGGCAATTGCACAGAAACAATAAACACACGCTACCATGAAGATATTAGTATTAAATTGCGGTTCGTCATCAATCAAATATCAGCTGATTGAGATGGACGAGAAGAATCACTCAGTATTAGCCAAGGGTCTCTTGGAGCGCATCGGCCTCAAGATGGGCGAGTTCACCCACAAATGGAACGGACAGAAGCACTACGAGCAGCTTCCTATCCCGAACCACACCGAGGGCATCAAGATTGTGCTTCAAGCACTTACAAATAAAGAATACGGTGTCATCAGCGACCTGAAAGAAATCAAAGCTGTCGGTCACCGCGTGGCTCACGGCGGAGAGAAGTTCAAACAGAGTGTCCGCATCGACGACAAAGTCATCAGCATGATTAAAGACCTCTGCGACCTCGCTCCATTGCACAACCCGGGCGCCCTGCAGGGCATCGCAGCAATGCAGGCAGTCCTCCCAGGCATCCCGATGGCAGCAGTGTTCGACACCTCATTCCACGCCGCCATGCCACCAGAGGCATATCTCTATGCCATCCCTTACGAGTACTACGAGAAATATCGTGTACGTCGCTACGGATTCCACGGCACCAGCCACAAATACGTCGCTGAGAAAGCCGCTGAATATGTTGGCCGTGACTGGAAAAACACCAAGATCGTCACATGCCACCTCGGCTCAGGCGCATCTATCGCAGCAGTCGAAAACGGCAAGTCGGTGGAGACATCAATGGGCTTCACACCTGTCGAAGGCCTCGTGATGGGCAGCCGCACTGGCGACCTCGACCTCGGCGCTTTCATGTACATCATGGACAAGGAAGGCTACAACACCAAGGAGATGAACACCCTCGTAAACAAAAAATCAGGTCTCATCGGTATTACCGGCAACTCGCAGGATATGCGTGACGTGCGCGCAGGCCGTGACGCCGGCGACGAGCGTTGCACTTACGCATTCAACATGTTCGCACACCGCGTGAAGAAATACATCGGTGCTTACGCAGCCATCATGAACGGCATGGACGTCCTCGTGATGACAGGCGGCATCGGCGAAAACGCTTGGTTCATGCGTGAGGCTATACTCGAGAATATGGAGTTCTTCGGCATCAAGATCGACAAGAAGCTGAACGAGACCATCATGGGCGACGCAGCCGTCATCTCGACACCTGACTCAAAGGTGAAAGTGGTTGTATATCCTACCGATGAGGAATATATGATCGCTAAGGACACCTTCGACCTGGTGAAATAAAGCATTGGCTTTTGGCTATTGGCCGTTGGCTATTAGCAGACATGCTAACGGCTGATGGCCAATATTTTTATCGATTTCATAATATGGCGTCTCCAATGGCGTTTATATAACAAACATAATAACATGAAAAGAATCAATTATTTAAGCCTGATTGTCGGCATCATGTTGCTGGCATTCTTGTCGGGATGCGACAAAACCAACCAATCGAACAACAGAATCATCGAGCAGATCCGTCCCGTCAGCGAGACTTTGTTACCTCTCCTCGACAGCTACACCTCAGGTGTCATCACCGAAGGCGAGCCTATCGTTGTACGTTTCAAATACCCGAACACACTGAAAGTCAAGCAAGGCGATGCATTGCCAGCAAAATTATTCACCTTCACACCCGAATTGAAAGGCAAAGCCGTGTGGCTCGACGAGAACACAGTGGCATTTAAATATGACAAAATCGATAACTCGAAGCAATACATCTGTCGCTTCAAAGTAGCGGAAATGCTGGATGTTACAGCAACCGAGACGCTCGAATTCGGCTTCGGAGTGCGCCGTCAGTCGTTCAACCTCATCGACGCGTATCCGCTTTGCCAAAACGCCGACGAGATGAGCTATATGCTGTATGTGCAGTTCGCCGCGCCAGTGAAGCTCGAGGACGCCGACAAGATCTTTGACGAGTCGTTTGCTAAGCAATATCAGGTGGAAACGAACTTCATCAACGACTGTTATTATTCGTTTACCATAAAATCGCTGCAGCGAAAAGATACCGATTATGACATTGAAGTTAATCTTAACGGCAAAAATATTGATTCGGATACGAAAATCGATAAAACTTTGACCATTTATGCAAAGGACAAGTTCTTCCCTATTGATTTTAATGTTGAAAAAGCGTCAGGACAAGGCATTTTGTTCTTCTCGCAGCCGCTGAAACAGGATCAGAACCTCAACGGACTGATCACATTCAGTCAGCAGAAACTGGCAGCAAAATATGATATTCAGGACAATCATATCACTTTCTATTTCGACAAGTCGAGTCTTTACAGCTATCAGCTGGAAAACATCACCATGACGGTGAGCGGCATCCGCAGCGAAGCCAACAACATCATGCAGGAAGACAAAGAGTTCACCTTCTCGCTCAACGAATACGAGCCAAAGGTGCGCTGGACCAACGACGGCATAATCATTCCCGACATAAAGGAGACAACGGTTTTCTTCGATGCCACTTGTCTTAACTCAGTGACACTCAGGATTATACGTATTTACGACGATAATATTTTATCCTTCATTCAGGATAATGACATGAGCAACACCTACGGCATCCGTAAGGTCGGAAGGCTGGAAAAGAAGGTGCGTCTGCAGCTCGACAACCCACATCTCACGCAGTGGAAAACCTACCCTATCGTGCTCTCCGACTACGTCGACGTGGAGCCGGGTGCGATGTATCAGCTGAGTCTGAACTTCGGTCCGGCCGACTATATGCTGGCCACCGACGAGATGAAACGCGAGGTGACGGAGAACGCTCAGCGTGAAGCCGATTACTGGGATGGCGAAGTTTATGATTATAAGGTATACCGCTACGACGGCAAATGGGGCGATCCTAACGGCTACACATATTACAATTATGTGGAACAGCTGAAAAATATTGTGGTCAGTGACCTCGCAGTGACCGCTAAGATGGGTCGCAACGACCTGGTTGACGTGTTTGTGTATCAGATCTCCGATGCAAAACCCGCTGCAGGTGCTGAGGTAGCTGCTTATAACTACCAGAAACAACTTATCGCCGAGGGCAAGACTGACGGCATAGGCCATGTGCAGCTGCAATGCGTCAACCGACCGGCATTTATCATCGCCACCGACCGCAAAGGAAGCAAGTCGGTGATAAAACTCAACGACGGAAATGCCTTGTCGTACAGTCGTTTCAATGTCGACGGCGAGCCTGTGGAGAAAGGCGTCGTGGGCTTTGCCTACTCCAACCGCGGAGTATGGCGCCCAGGCGATGAGCTTCAGCTCAACCTCATGCTCAGCGACATCGACGGACAGCTGCCTGAGAATTATCCAGTGGTGCTTGAGGTTACCGACGCTTCAGGCCGTCTCTATGCCAAGCAGGTCAACACCAAGCCGGTGAACGGCATCTATTGCTTCAACGTGCCGACCAACCCGAGCGATGAGACAGGTCTCTGGACAGCACGTTTCAAGGTCGGGACGACGACAATAACAAAGAATCTGCGTGTTGAGACGGTCAAGCCGAACCGTTTGGAGATAAAATTTGAGTTGCCAGAGGTGGTTTATCTGACAAATCCGCAGCGTGTAACATTATCATCAAAATGGCTTAACGGTTTGAAAGCCAATGGCTTAAAAGCCGAAGTCGATGTTAAGGTCCGCAATGGTGTGACTAAATTCAAAGGTTTTGAAAACTATTGTTTCGACAACGATACTGAGCATTTCGAAGCCACCGAGCTCGCGCTGTTCAGCGGCTCGCTCGGTGATGAGGGCTCGGCCAACATCAGCTTCAACCCATTGAAAAACCTCAGCTCACAGCAGATGATGAACGCCGTGTTCACAACAAAAGTGTTTGAGCAAGGCGGCGACTTCAGCATTGCGTCGTTCAAGGCCATATTATCGCCATTTGCCAGATACGTCGGCGTGGAGCTTCCTGAGACGACATCGAAATACGGAAGTTACTACGACACCAATAAAGACTGGAACTTCAACGTGGTTGTGGTCAACGACAACGGCAAGATCTGCAACGCCACCGTCAACATCGACTACGCACTTTATAAACTCGACTCTTATTGGTGGTGGTCGAGCGAAGACGATTACACATTAAAACGTTATGCCTCAGGCACTTACAAGCGTCCAGTGAAGAGTGGAACGATAACTTACACCGGCAATAACGCCTTGAGTTTCAACATCCCTGACTCAGAATGGGGCTACTATCTGCTCGTGGTCAGCGACAAACAAGGCGGACATAGTTTCGCCAAGGTCATCAGCTTCGACTGGGGCTACGGACATTCTTCGTCAGAGTCGGGTGCTCCGACACAGCTCTCGATGAAGGCGACGGCCGACAGCTATCAGGTGGGTAAGAACATCGTAGTGACCTTCCCTGCCAACGACAAGGCCAAGGCCCTTGTGACAGTGGAGGCCAATGATAAGGTTTTACAGACCTTCGCGCTCGACAACCTCGGCGAGGAAGGCAAGGTGGAGTTCACCGCCACCGCCGACATGATACCGAATGTGTACGTCTACGTGTCGCTGATTCAGCCGCACGACAGCGGCAACGGCATGCCGATACGTCTGTATGGCGTGATTCCTGTCAAGGTGGAAGACCAGAAGCTGCAGCTGCAGCCGAATATCGAGGTTCCTGAGACCACCAACACCAAGAAGACCATCGAGGTGAAGGTCGGCGAGGCCAACAAACAAGCCATGACGTACACCCTTGCCGTGGTCGACGAGGGCATCCTCGGACTCACTAACTTCCGCACGCCAAACCCTTACGGCTACTTCAACAGCAAGCAGTCGCTGCTGGTGCGCACCTGGGACAACTACGCCTCGGTCATCGACGCCTTCAGCGGCGAGTTCGGCTCGATCTACGCCATCGGCGGTGACGGCGTGATCAGTCAAGAGCTGACGTTAGACAAACGCTTCAAGGCGTATGCCGTGACCCTCGGCCCATTCGAGCTGAAGGCCGGCGACACCAACACCCATGAGTTCGAGGTGCCGGAATGCTCAGGCGCGCTGCGTTTCATGGTGGTGGCTCACGGCGATGGCAAGACTTTCGGCAGCGCCGAGAAGAAGATGACCGTCATCGATCCTATCACGCTCTACGCCTCGGCGCCGCGTGTGGTGTCGCCGGACGATGAGCTGACGCTGAAGATTCAGGTGCTGGCGCCTTCAATGAAAGGCAAGAGTCTGGAGGTGGCCTTCAAGAACAAGAATCTCACAGCTATCGGAGAGCTGCCAGCATCAGTAAATATTGATAAAAACGGCGAAGGCATGATAGTGGTGAAAGCGCGAGTGCCGGAGGCGACCGGCGATGCCGTGTTGAAGGCTTCGGTGACAGGCGCCGGCTACACCGCTGAGTCGTCGACGGCCATGCCGATAAGGATGCCTTACGCCGAACGTCGCAACACCATCACGAAGGAAGTGGAAGGCGGACAGACACTGGAGATTCCGTTCACTCTCGACGGCATCGCCGGTACGCAGCAAGGTCAGATCACGGTGTCGTCATTGCTGCCGGTAGACCTGTTCAGTCGCCTCGACTACCTCACTTCGTATCCTCACGGATGCCTCGAGCAGGTCACATCGAAGGCCTTCCCGCAGCTGTATCTCAACTATTTCATCCAGCAGAATGATGACGACAAAGCCACTTCGAAATATAACATCGAAAGTGCCATCACAAATCTGAGATCATATCAGAAATCCGACTTCTCGATGACCAACTGGGTTGGCGGTAACTACAGCGACCCGTGGACGGAGATTTATGCTTTGCATTTTCTCGTAGAGGCCCAGAAACAAGGATATAACGTGCCACAATATTTCATCGACGGACTCGTGAAATATCAGGCAAACAAGGCAAAACAATGGCGTAACAACATCGACTTCAAGCCAGGTGAGACCATCCAAGCCTACCGTCTGTTTGTGTTGGCACTTGCCGACGCTCCTGAGATGGGTGCCATGAACCGTTTCAAGGATATCGAGATGAACTATTCGTTGACGAAAGTCCTTGCCGCCGCTGCATTTGCGCAGACCGGCAAGACCAAGATAGCGCAAGGCCTGATGCCTGTCGTGGGCGAAAACGAGAGGATGTCGGACTACTACAGCTCGTTCGGCTCGACCATCCGCGACCTCGCCTTCCTGACATACGCCCAGATGCTGTGCGGCAGCGATGAACAGACCGTGAAAGACAATATCAACGCTATCTGCGGCATCTTGAACACTGGCAAATGGCTCGACACACAGTCGACAGCATTTGCGCTCTTCGTTTTGGGCAAATATGCTGAGCAACAAGGTGTTACAAGCGAAAATCTCTCAGCCGTGGTGAATGCCAACGGTAAGGAATACACCATGAACACCAACATGAGCTCGGCAGGATATAGCTTCGTGCCGAAACTCGGCGAAAACACTATTGAAGTCAGGAACAACGGCAGTCAGAAACTAGTTGTCAACGTGTTCACTAAAACCAACGTAGCCGAGTACCCGACAGAAGAGAGCGGTTACTTCATCAATATGACTGTCAACTACACCGACAAAAACGGCAAGCCGGTGAATTTCAATAATTTACGTGTTGGCACCGACATCCGTATTGAGATGACGGTTCAGAACCCGAGCGAATACAGAGTCACTGAGTTGGCGTTGTCATATTACCTGCCTTCGGGCTGGGAGCTCGTCAACGAGCGTATGAGCGGCGACGACAGCAACAGCGGAGCCAAGCACATCGACTATCGTGACGACCGTGCCTACATTTACTTCGACCTCACTCCGAAGTCGGAGAAGACCTTCGTGTTGAAGGCCAACGCCACCTACGAAGGCAATTACATGATTCCGGCAGTGCGCTGCGAAGACATGTACAACGACAAGATTTACTATCAGATGCCAGCTATAAAGTGCATTGTGAAATAACATGAAATGGCTCGTAAGACATAGGAAACTAAAGATCACCCTACTCGTTCTTACGAGCCTTTTCATTGCGTTTTTATGCATTCCTGTTCCTAAATTTGAAAAGCCTTATTCCACCGTCTTGACGGCTCGGAACGGCGAGTTGCTTGGCGCGAAGATCGCCGACGACGGACAATGGCGTTTCCCCGCCACCAACAGCTATTCGCAGAAATATGTCGACTGTCTGTTGGAATACGAAGACCGCTGGTTTTACTGCCATCCGGGCTTTAACCCCGTGTCATTTGTCAAGGCGTTGATTGACAACATCAAGGCCGGAGAGGTCGTAAGAGGAGGCAGCACCCTCTCGATGCAGGTGGTACGCCTCTCGCGCGACAACCCACCGAGGACATATGGCGAGAAGCTGCTCGAGGTCGTGCTGGCCATGCGGCTGGAGCTCCGTTATTCCAAGAAAGAGATCCTCGACCTCTATGCCGCCAACGCCCCCTTCGGAGGCAACGTGGTGGGCATCGACGCAGCCGCATGGCGATATTTTCACACCACTCCCGACAATCTCTCGTGGGCCGAGGCAGCTACCTTGGCGGTGCTGCCCAACGCCCCGTCGCTGATACATCCGGGGCGGTCGCGCGAGAGGCTCAAGGAGAAACGCGACGACCTGCTACAACGCCTGATGCCGAAGATCTCTGAAGAAGACGTCGAGCTCGCCATGATGGAGGACATCCCCGAACGACCGTTCGAGATACCGATGCTAGCATACCATTACCTCGCCGAGAAGGACAGGCACCATCATGGCGAGCACATCGGAAGCACTATCGACGCCAGCTTACAGCAGTCGGTGATCGACATCATGAGACGTCATCACGAGCTCAACGTGCAGAACAGCATCGACAACGCGGCGGTGTATGTCGTTGATTATCTTAACGATGAGGTCATCGCCTACGTCGGCAACAACTGGGACGCCGACGACGCCCGCATGGTCGACATGATACAAGCACAACGCTCCACAGGCAGCATACTTAAGCCGTTTCTCTTCGCCGCCATGCTCGACGAAGGCACTCTCCTGCCTCAGATGGTGATTCCCGACGTACCGATGAGTCTCTCGGGCTTCACGCCGAAGAACTACAGCGGCGAATACTGGGGCGCGGTGACGGCCGACAAGGCCCTTCAGAACTCGCTCAACGCACCTTTTGTGCACCTCTTGAAAGAATACGGACAGCAACGGTTCCACACACTCCTGAAACAACTCGGCTTGCGAGGCATCGTCTTCGATGCCGAGCATTACGGACTCTCACTGATAGTGGGCGGTGCCGAGTCGTCGTTGTACGACATCACCAACGCCTACGCCAAGATGGGGCGTAAGCTCGCTTCGCATGTCAACGAGCACTACGACGTGATTGTCGACGACGACACCTCGCCGTTTTCGGCGGAGGCCATCGCCGAGACCTTCCATGTGATGCTGGGCCTCACGCGTCCGGTGAGTCAGGCGGGCTGGGGCGGCTTCGCCTCGTCGCATAAGGTGGCGTGGAAGACAGGCACGAGCTACGGTTTCAAGGACGCGTGGGCCATCGGACTCACCGACCGCTACGTGGTGGGCGTGTGGGTCGGCAACGCCGACGGCGAGGGGCGCCCAGGCCTGACGGGCGTGGGCGCCGCGGCACCGCTGATGTTCGACGTCATCGGGAAACTCAACGACGACTACACCTACCCTGCCAACACCTCCGGAAGCGTCATGATCGAGGTGTGCGCCGAGTCGGGATATCCGAAGTCGGAATACTGCCAGCATACAAAGACGATACGCGCTGTCGACGTGGAGAATCAGACAGGCGTCTGTCCTTACCACAAGAAGGTGTTTTTGGACGAGTCGCATCAATATCGCGTCAAGCCCGACTGCTATGATGTCGATCAGAAGAATTACGAGGTTTTCTATGTCTTGCCGCCTGTCATGGAGTGGTTCTACAAGAAACACTCGCCTTTGTTCAGGCCTTTGCCGGCGCTCTATCCGGGCTGTGGCGCAGCGCATCCCGACGATGTGATGGCGTTCGTTTACCCTAAAGACGACGCGAGAATCACCATCCCTATCGGCATACGTGGCGACCGCCAGCAGGTGGTGTTTGAGATAGCCCATCGCAACCCGCAAAAGACCATCTTCTGGACCTTAAACGACAAGTTTTTAGGCCAGACACGCCTCAACCATCAGATGCCCATCGACGTGGAACGCGGCACCTACACCCTCCGCTGTGTCGACGAGGACGGCGTGGAACTGATCCGCAAAATTTTAGTGCAATAAAAAAATCAATCAATTTTATAAATAATTGAAAGATATATCATAGGGACAAAAACCCATTTCATTATTTGCAAACATCTGTTTATCAACATTTTACAATCGGACATTTCAAAATAATAGGGACAATCTATCGAGTAAGCACTTCAATCTCTTGACAGATTGTTTATTTTTGACTAATTTTGCGATGATGAAAAATTGTTCGACATATTTGGTGTTGATAATCATTATCTTGACGCTTGCCGCATGCAATAATCAGGCAAATAATCAAGAAAAGGCACTATCTTTGTATGAGGAAGGCGTGCGCCTGCGTGAGGAAAAGCGTTCGGAAGAGGCAGCGGAATGTTTCTTGAAGGCTTTGGAATTTTTGCAAAATAACAATACAGAGACGTTTCAGGAAACGTCTCTACGGGCACAAATCAACGATAACCTCGGTGCGTTGTATTTAAAACACGGTATTTTCGACGGTGCATTCGACGCTCACAACGATGCATTGCAATGTTTCAAGCAGCTTGGCGATTCAACAGGCATGATGAATGCCTATCGCAACTGCGGTCGTGCGATGCGCTCACAGGAACAATATGCTTTTGCCAAACAATATTACGATTCGGCATTCTTCATCGCCACCTTAATTAATGATAAGGCAATGTTAGGAGATCTTTATCTGGAAATCGGGCGCGACTATTACATGGAAACGGGTGATTTCGGCAAAGGCATTGAATATGTGAACCATGCATTGGAAGGCGAATTGAACGATAACGACACCGACATCGCCAACATGACCTTGGGCATCCTATATTATTATTCCAACGATTTCAACCTTGCAAAAACCTATTTGAACAAGGCCTTGCGAAGCGAACGTCCGGGACTGAAAATGTCAGTGTATCAGACGCTTTACGCCATCGCTTACTATGAGGGCGACTATAAAACGGCGGTGTATTACCAGCAACTTTCCTCCGAAAACATGCTTGAATCGGAGCAGAAACAATCGGGAGAGACTATGCAGCGATTGAAGTCGGAATATGAGCTGAAAGCCCAGAAAAACGCCATGGAGAGCCTGCACAGAAATCATAGTCTAAAATTGTATCTTATTATCGCGCTATCAATAATAGCTTTTTTAGTTATTCTATTGATAATAAAGAGAAAAATAAATGAAAACAAGATAAAGGCACTTGAAAAAGAGCTGGAGATGCGCAATAAAATCATGCTTAGCAACAAGGTGTTTGTGACGGCGAAAAACCTTGGCGAACATCTCACCTCCGATACCTTAGGCTTTGTGTTGGACGACAGCGACTGGGACGATTTCATCAGTCTCACCGACATGATTTTCAACGATTTCTCGAAGCGGCTGCTTGCCACTTATCCTAAGCTTGGCAAGTGGGACGTTCGCATATGCTGTCTTTGCAAAAACGGTTTTTCCAACCAAGTGATTTCAATCTTATTGGATACGCAAACCGACTCGTTTTATAAAAGAAAGACTCGAATCAGGCAACAAAAAATGGAGTTGCCGAACGACAAACGGACATTTGAAGAAATTATTAATGCGATATAATCCCTCGTCATTTCGACCGAAACGAAGCGGAGTGGAGAAATCTCAAACAAAAAAATAAACAACAAATGAATATACTATGAAAAAGCTATTATCAATTTTAGCAATTTGCTTCAGCATCTGCACCTCGCTGACGGCACAAAACATCTGGAAACCTATTGACATGAATGGTGTCTTTATAGGGACTACTTCAGACGGAAGCATTATCACCGGACGTCATATTTACGGCGGTCCTGAAATTTTTATCGTTGAACGTTCGCAAGACGACGGCGCTACATGGCAACAAATTCTGAGTTTTTCAGATATTCAAGGTGTTGGAAATGGTTTTACAATCAACGATGAAGGCAGAATTATTATTCTCGGGAATGAAGTGACTCCATATGGAAGTGGAACAAGTACTTATCACGTGTTCTACTCCGACGACGACGGAGACACCTGGCAGGAAACAGAAGAAACGGTTGGTATTATACTGGCAGGTGGTGAAATAGGAGGTGTTTGCGCTCCTAATGATGATATTGTTGTTATTTGGTTAACCAATGGAATGATGGAATGCACCATTGACGGTGGTCAAACATGGGAAAACTGTTGGCTTTATTCTGGTTTGATTTACGACCTTGAAGTAAGCGATGTGATTGTCAACGCATCAGGCAATATTTATTTCAGTATTTACCATCCTTTCCTGACCTATGGCGTTGGTGTTTATTATTCTTATTTATTTGACATATATAATTTATATCAAAACCCTGAATTGGTGGCTTTTGAAGGAATTGCTGTACAAAATCTGGAGTTTGACCCCGAAGGCAACGTGGTGGCTGGCGGTGGCGGAGAATTCCAGCAGCAACCGGGTTTCTATCTCGTGCCTGACAAAAGATTTGTCATAGCTGACAACGGCATCATCTACGACCTTCACGATGTAGGCGAAAATAACAACCATTACACGGTTTTGCGTTATTCTGGCAACCATGGTGAGACTTTCTATGAATACGGCGAGGCACTGCAACTCTATTCACCTGCACCTGGCGGCATGGGTGACGGGTATTTATGGAAAGGTTGTGATGGGCATCTGTATTTCCGCGGTAATAACGTTTACAAGAAAAGCGTCTTCAACACCAACGATATCCATTACATCGAGGGCGAAGTCGTTGTTTCACCTTTTGCTTTTGCCTTTGGAAATTATCCGTATGGTGCAGGACAGGCCATCCGAGTGGATGACGACCACATCTATCCCGTGACGGTGGATGGCTTCCGTCCCGAGCCCACCGATTTGAGCCGACTCATCGTGCGTTATGATACCATCCCCATGGGTGCCACCATCGGCGCGTTTGGAACTATCAAAGAGATGCATGATTATACTGGACATTCGGAAAACGTGCTTGATATTATTCAGACCACGGCGCATTATTACGATGCCATCACCGCAACGCTTGAAGCAAATTGGGAGGATAATAAAGTGATTATTACAACCCCAAATCCTCCTTACCAAACATATTACATCACCATCAACGGCGAGCAGCAAGAATTCCCGCTTACCTTAAATGGCATAACATTAAATGCGGGATGTCTGCCTCGTACCTTCATCGGACATTGCGGCATCCAGACGAACCAATACGCAAATCAGTATTATGGAATGGAATTGGTTGATATTCAACCATTTCTGAATTATAACTACCAATTAGAAGACGGTACGTTGACCACAAATTATTGGGATCCGCCCTGCCTTTCCTGCCCTTGTGAAGAAGACGAGAACCAGCATTTCTTGACTTTCCTCGTTGGCGATTTCACGTTCCCCAGTCCTTTTTATCTGATGCGCAATGGCCGACTTTACAAAAACACGTTTATTAACAACGATGTTTTCAGAGAAGGCATGCACGTGGATATCAAAGGAATACATCATCTTCGCTATGATATGCCTGGCAATGAGGTAAATGTTGTAGAATTGGTGGAGATGGACACCGACGAGGAAGCCATCTTGACTGGAACCGTTATTGATGCTCCCATGCCACACACCGGATACATTGCTGTACCGGGAATGGAGCTAGCTTTTATGGCGAATGGCAAGAGATATTATCTCGAAAACGAACAAGACTATGATGGCGGTCAATGGATCCTCGTGGGTAACGATACCATTTATACCGGTCAGGAAATCACGGCAACGTTTACAACCAAAATGATGTTGGATTTCAACCAGCATTTCTATTACCGTATTAACATCACCGCAGCGGAACCTGTTAAAAACAACTTTCCTATCGGAACTGAATGGTATTATGAAATTACAAATGACAATGGCAGTGTAACCTACCAATATCTCGAATGTGCTGCCGACACCACCATTAACGACAAGCCGATTCATATTCTTGTAAGAATCAACACTTTATACGACAAACAAGAGGTTATCACCCATGAATACATCTATGAGGGAAATAACAAAGTGTATTGGTGGAACAAGACTTTAGGCGAGTTTACAACGCTTTACGACTTTGGTGCTGAAGTCGGTGACGAATGGGAAATAAAAGTGGGCACGCAGACTATTCCGGTGCACGTGGATGCGGCACAAACCGTCACCTACAAGAGTCAGGAATACAAAATGCTCAGCATCAGCGACCCCGACGACATCTTTACAGGCGACATCATCTGCGGAATAGGCCATCTCACCAGTTTCTTCCCTGAAAAACTGATGACAAAAGGCTATCGTGTAGAAGGCATCCGTTGCTTCTGGCAAGACGGAAACTTGGTGTATCAAAACGGCGATTTGGATTGCGACGAAATCTACGAACAACATCATTTCGGCATCGATGAATTTGATAACGAAAGCGGATTAATTATTTATCCAAATCCATCCCATGACGTCCTATATGTCCTATCAAAAAATATCAATTTAGAATACCGCATCATCAACCTGATGGGTCAAACCCTTATAGTTGGCGAAATCATATCTGAAAACCAACAAATTAATGTTTCATCATTGCCAAAAGGTATTTATTTCATCACGGTCAATAATGCATCTCAGAAATTTGTCATCAAATAAATGTCATGAAACGAATACTGCTCTCGCTGGTTCTCGTCTGGATATTCGGATGTGCTGAAGCCCAATCCGACCTTGAGGCTATGATGGCCGCACGTGGGGAATATTATTTCTCCATCGGGATTCAACAACCCGAAGAGGCCGCTCAGCTTACACACCTCTGCTCCATCGACAGGCTGGATGGCCTAAACCTGATTTGCTACGCAAACGCTGAGCAATATCAACGGCTTTTGGCAGAAGGTTATCATCCTACGTTGCTCACTCCTCCATCAATGAAACAGGATTATGCCATGTGGGACGGCTCCAACCGCGAAGCCTACGACTGGGACGCTTATCCGACCTACAATGCTTATCAGGAAATGATGCAGCATTATGCCAATGATTATCCCGAAAGATGCTCTTATTTGGAACTGGGCACTCTTGCAAGCGGACGCAAGCTGATGTTTTGCCGCATCAACAACGGCGAGCCGGACGGCAAACCGAAGTTTCTTTACACCTCCACCATGCACGGCGACGAGCTGACTGGCATGATGCTGATGCTTCGCCTTATCGATGAGTTTTGCACCAGCGACGACCCGCGGATTTTGAATCTGATAGAGAATCTCGACATCTTCATTTCACCTTGTACCAATCCCGATGGAACTTATTATGGCGGAAACAACACCGTGAGTGGCGCCAGACGCCGCAACGCCAACGATGTCGACCTGAACCGCAACTATCCGGATTTCGACAACGGTCCGCATCCCGATGGCTACGAATACCAGCCTGAAACACTTTGGATGATGGAGCTGGCTGAGCAATATCCTTTTACGATGGCTGCCAACTATCATGGCGGTGCCGAGGTAATGAACTATCCTTGGGACACTTACCAGCCTCTTCATCCCGACGATGCATGGTGGCAGCTTGTGTGTCACGAATATGCCGACTTGACCCATCAACATGACCCGGTATATATGAGCGACTACAACAACGGGATCGTCAACGGCTATGTGTGGTTCCCTATCTATGGCAGCAGACAGGATTACATGAACTATTACGCCCAGTGCCGCGAGGTGACTATCGAGTGTTCGTTCTCACACACGCCCGACCCGTCGCAGATGCCGATGTATTGGACTTTTAACCACGAGAGTATGCTGTGTTACATGGAGCAGAGCCTTTACGGAATTCACGGCACCGTCACCGACTCGATTACAGGCGAACCTTTGGAAGCGACAGTATTCATTAAAGGTCACGACCATCACGGCTCGGAGGTCAGCAGCCACATGCCCGTAGGCGACTACCATCGACCCATCAAAGGCGGCACCTACGATGTGACATTCTCTTGCGAGGGATATCGCCCCAAAACCTTCACGCTGACAGTGGCCGACCGCGAAACTTTGGTTCATGATGTGCAACTGGTTACAAAAACCTATGGATTGGACGAAAACTTTGTTTTTGGTTATTGTCAATATCCAGCCGAATATCAAATCATCGACATAATGGGGCATATCCTGATGACAGGCAGAATTGATTCCGAATCGCAACAAATTGATTTTTCAAACCTGCCCAAGGGCATTTATTTCATCAAAATTGGCGGTTCGACAACGAAATTATTGAAATATTAACATTCGTCCCTATCCTCTGTCGTAATGCGGCATCTCCTCAGGAATTATTATCGATAATTCCACCAAACCCTTGATTTCACCGTTTTCGTACCAAGGAGTCTGGTAGATAAGTTTCTTCTTACCTTTTTTTGAGATGGTATAGACATTGGTTGCAGCGTGCTCCAGCATGTGACGAATAATCTGCTGTGAGCGCTCGTTGTGGCAACCCATCATGTTCTTTCCGCGCACATCACCGTTGACATCACATGAACTGTCGTTCTGGTAAACGACATTTCCTTCAGCGTCGCTAACCGTCACCGCGACGTTTATTTCTTTGAAAAAATCGAGATTCATAGCCATATTTTTTAAATTTTTTGCAAATTTACATATTTTTATATAAAAATTGAGAATTAATCGTTATATTTGCAGATTATTTCGTTTGATTTGAAGAAACTGAACATCTATATCATCAAGCAGTACATTGGCACGTTTATCTTTACGTTTTTCGTCGCCATTTTCATCCTTTTGATGCAGTTTTTATGGACTTGGGTCGATGAGTTCATCGGCAAGGGTGTGGAGTTTGCGGTGATGTTCAAGCTCTTGTTCTACACCTCCGTCACCTTCGTCCCTATGGCATTGCCTCTGGCTATCCTGCTTTCTTCGCTGATGTGCTTCGGTAACCTCGGCGAGTATTACGAACTCGTGGCTATGAAGGCCAGCGGCATCTCGACATGGAAAGTGATGCGTCCGTTGCTTTATTTCTCATTGACAATGAGCATCTTAGGCTTTTTCTTCTCGAATAACGTGATGCCTGTGGCGAATCTGCGGATGCAGTCGACGCTTTACGACGTGAGTCATAAAAAGATGACTTTGGAGATTCCGGAAGGCGTGTTTTACCGCGGCATCGACAAATATGTCATCAAGGTTGCGAAGAAAAGCAAGGACGGCAACTGGATGTACGACGTGATGATTTACGACCACACCGACAACAAGGGCAACGTGAAGGTGACAGTGGCCGACTCGGGCTATATGGCGATGACGCCGAGCCAGCGCGACATGATTTTCACGCTTTACGACGGCTACAACTACAATGAGATGGTCGACGACAAAGACTACCGCACGCGCAGGCCGTTCCAGAAGATGTCGTTCAAACGTCAGCTGGTGAGTTTCGACATGTCGCAGTTCGACATGAAACATATGAACGAAGACGCCTTCAAAAAGCATCAGACAATGTTGAACATCAAGCAGTTGAATGTCGCCATCGACTCATTAAATATCGCCTACGCGGAGAAAATCGAGTCGAACAATATGAGTCTGATCGGGCGTTTCCAATATCTCAACCTCGGCGTGAATGATTATGTGAAAGCCGACGAAAAAATCAGACGAAGACTCGGTACCGACATAAAAACCGATACCATTGAACAGTTCCAGTGGCCTTTGATAAGTTGTATGCCGGAGAAGGAACAGCAGCCGATCGTGAGCATGGCGTTGGTGAGCACCAACAACATGAAGGAAAACATCACCGTCATCAGCAACAACATGCAACGTGACCGCATCAACATTCGGAAACACGAGCAGGTGCTGAACCAGAAGTTCACGCTCAGCGTGGCGTGCATCCTCTTCTTCTTCATCGGGGCACCGCTGGGAGCCATCATCCGTAAGGGCGGACTGGGCATGCCGGTGGTTGTCAGCGTGGTATTTTTCGTGATTTACTACGTCATCACCATCATCGGCGAACGAGTGGCGGTGAACGGCGACATGTCGGTATTCCTCGGCGCCTGGATCTCGTCGATAGTGCTCTTCCCTATCGGCATCTTCCTCACTTTTAAAGCCACCACCGACGCAGCCTTGCTCGACGCCGAGTCGTGGAAGAAATTTTTCACAAAACGTAAAAAAAGCAACACGATATGAATATCCTTCTGTTATGCAACAAATCGCCGTATCCGCCGAGTGAAGGCGGTCCGATGGCCATGAACAGCGTCATCACGGGTCTGCTCGAGGCCGGTCACACAGTGAAAGTGATGGCTTTCAACAGCGAAAAGTATCATGTCGACATTGACAGCATTCCGGAGGATTATCGTAAGAAGACAAGAATAGAGTTTGTCGATATCGACCTAAAAATCAGGCCGAAAGAGGCGTTTAAGAACCTGTTTTCCGATGAGTCGTACCATGTGAAGAGATTCATTTCGGAAGAATTTAATGAAAGACTGATAAAAGTCCTGAAAAAAGAGCGTTTCGACGTGGTGCAGCTCGAGATGATCTACATGACGCCTTACATCGACACCATCCGCGAGCATTCAAAGGCTACGATAGTGTTGCGCGCGCATAACGTGGAGCATAAGATTTGGGAGCGCATGGCGAAGAAGACGTTTTTCTTTGCTAAACGCTGGTATATCAATCACTTAGTGCGTACTTTACGCAACTACGAGATGAGTGTTTTGGATAAGGTCGACGGCATCGCAGCCATCACCCTGACCGACGCGGCTTACTTCCGTCGCGTAACCGCGACACCGGTCATCGACCTGCCTTTCGGCGTCGACATCGACAAGTTCCAGCCGGTGTTTGAGGTCGGCGACACCCCTACGTTCTACCATATCGGCTCCATGAACTGGATGCCTAACGAGGAAGCCATCAAATGGTTCCTGAAAAACGTATGGGACGCAGTGCAGAAGCGCGTGCCCGAGGCGCAGCTCTATCTCGCAGGGCGTAACATGCCGCGCTGGCTTCGCAAGACGAAGAAGAAAAACGTGATAGTGGTGGGCGAAGTGCCTGACGCTCATGAGTTTGTGAACGAACACAACATCGCTATCGTGCCTCTCCTCTCGGGAAGCGGCATGCGTATCAAGATCATCGAGTCGATGGCGCTGGGCAAGACCGTCATCACCACGCTGGTGGGCGCCGAGGGCATTCAATACTCAGAGTTTGAGGATATCATCATCGCCGACAACGTGCCGAAGATGGTGGAGAACATCTGCAGGCTGTATCAGCACCCTGAGGAAGCCGAGGCGATAGGATTGAACGCCAGACGACTTGTCGAAGAATTATATGATAACAAGAAGATTATCAATAGGTTGGAGATTTTCTACAACGAATTGAAATCTAAAAGAGAGATAACGGTTTTGAACTAATGAAGATATTTGTCCTTTTACCGAGAATCCCGTGGCCGCTTGAGAAAGGCGACAAGCTGAGGGCTTACAACCAGATCAAGCAGCTCGCGAAGAACAACGAGATCATCCTTTGCGCCTTGAACGACGACAAGAAGGTCGACAAGCAAGCCGCTTTTCAAGCCATGCAGCCTTATTGCTCATCGGTGAACTTCATCGACCTGCCTAAGATCGGCATCCTGTTCAACGTTTTCAGGTCGTATCTGATTGGTTTGCCTATACAATGCGGCTATTTCTACAGCTCGAAGGCAAAACACAAGGTGCATGAGCTCATCAGGCACCACAAGCCCGACATGCTCTTCGGTCAGCTTCTGCGCGTAGCGCCATATCTTCATAAGGTAAAAATACCGAAAACCATTGACTATCAAGATGTTTTCTCGATGGGAATGAAACGTCGCGCCGAGATAGCAGGCATCTTCACACGTCCGTTATTCGAGATGGAATATAACCGCTTGAAGAAATATGAGCGCCGTGTCTTCGACGAGTTCGATGTCAAGACCATCATCAGTGAGCCCGACAGGGCCAATATCGACCATCCGCAGAGAAATAAGATACTCATCGTGCCTAACGGCGTCGATCATGAGTATTACAAACCTCAGGAAAGAGAGAAGAAATACGACATCGTGTTTACCGGTAACATGGGCTATGCGCCTAACGTCAACGCGGTGGAGTTTCTGGCATATGAGATCATGCCAAAGGTGTGGGAGACCCTCCCCGATGCCAAGCTCTACATCGCCGGCGCCCAACCCGACCCGCGCGTCAAGAAGGTGGCTGATGAGAATATCATAGTTAGCGGCTGGATCGACGACATGCGCGACGCATACGCCCAGAGCCGCATCTTCATCGCCCCGATGCGCATCGGAACGGGTCTGCAGAACAAGCTCCTGGAGGCAATGTCGATGAAGATCCCTTGCATCACGACATCCCTTGCCAACGGCTCGCTCCACGCCGTCAACGGAAAGGAAATACTTGTCGACAACAGCTCTTCGGAACTCGCAGCCGATATCGTGTACCTCCTGCGTCGTCCCGACAAGGCCGCGGAGCTCGCCGAGGAAGGCTATAACTTCGTGAACCGTGTCTACGACTGGGGAGCAGCGACAAAGATCATGGAAGACGCGATGAATCAGGTTTTGGATAAAAATAAGTGATTATGGCACAGACTGACGATAAAAAGATAATCTTCTCGATGGTCGGAGTGAGCAAAATCATCCCGCCGTCACGACAGATTCTGAAAGATATTTACCTCTCGTTTTTCTACGGAGCGAAGATAGGCATCATCGGCCTGAACGGCGCCGGAAAATCGACGCTTCTGCGCATCATCGCCGGCAAAGAGAAGTCATATAACGGCGAAGTTGTGTTCTCTCCAGGATATTCCGTGGGCATGCTCGACCAGGAGCCGGCACTCGACGACAGCAAGACAGTGCGCCAGGTGGTGGAAGAAGGTGCGCAGGAAGTCGTGGATATGCTCAAGGAATACGAAGAGATAAGCAACAAGTTCGCTGAACCTGACGCCGATTTCGACAAACTCATCGAGCGACAGGGCGAACTCACCGAGCTCATTGAACAGCACGACGGATGGAACCTCGACAGCAAGCTCGAGCGCGCCATGGACGCACTCAACTGCCCCGACGGCGACACTCCTGTGAAGAACCTCTCAGGAGGTGAGCGTCGTCGCGTAGCTTTGGTTCGTCTGCTTCTGCAGGAACCTGATATTTTGCTCCTCGACGAGCCAACCAACCACCTCGATGCGGAGGCCATCGAATGGCTCGAGAAACATCTGCAGCAATACAAAGGCACAGTCATCGCTGTGACTCACGACCGTTACTTCCTTGACCACGTCGCTGGTTGGATCCTCGAACTCGACCGCGGCGAAGGCATCCCGTGGAAAGGCAACTACTCGTCGTGGCTCGACCAGAAGACACAGCGCATGGCGATGGAGGAAAAGACCGAGAGCAAACGCCGTAAAACCCTCGAACGCGAGTTGGAGTGGGTACGTATGGCGCCGAAGGCAAGGCACGCCAAGGGCAAGGCACGTCTGGAGTCGTACGAGAAGATGCTCAACGAAGACGTGAAAGAGAAAGAAGAGAAACTTGAGATATACATCCCCAACGGCGACCGTCTCGGCAACAAAGTCATTGAGGCTAAGAACGTTACGAAGGCGTTTGGCGACAAGGTTCTGTTCGAAAACCTCAGCTTCAGCCTGCCTCCGGCTGGCATCGTGGGCGTCATCGGACCTAACGGTGCAGGAAAAACAACCCTCTTCCGCATGATCATGGGTCTCGAGAAGCCTGATTCGGGCACCTTCGAGGTCGGTGAGACCGTGAAGATAGGCTATGTCGACCAGCAACATGCCGAGATCGACCCTGAAAAGACCGTCTGGGAGGTGATTTCCGGCGGAAATGAGCTCATCCAGCTCGGCAAGCGCACCATGCCATCAAGAGCCTACGTCTCGAGGTTCAACTTCGGTGGCGACGCTCAGCAAAAGAAAGCTGGCGTGCTCTCTGGCGGAGAAAGAAACCGCATGCATCTCGCCTTGACGTTGAAGCAGGAAGCCAACGTGCTTCTCCTCGACGAGCCGACTAACGACATCGACGTCAACACCTTACGTGCTTTGGAAGAAGGTTTGGAGAACTTCGCAGGCTGCGCCGTCATCATCTCGCACGACCGCTGGTTCCTCGACCGTATCGCAACTCACATCTTGGCATTCGAAGGCGACTCGCAGGTTTATTTCTTCGAAGGAAGCTATTCGGAATATGAGGAAAATAAGATAAAACGTCTTGGTAATCAACAACCTAAGAGGTTCAGATATAAAAAACTGATGTAACATGAGCGACGAGAAACCGACAAAATTGCAAGTCTACAGCTGGTATCTACGCGGCAAGAAAGCCTTCCGCGGCAATTTCAAAAACCATTATGAAGTTGCTGCGCAATGGTACGAAAAAGCTGCCAAAGCCGGTAACAAAGACGCTATGTACGAGTTGGGGATGTGCTATCTGCGTGGCGAGGGTGTGCCGAAGGACGACTACACGGCCTACACCTGGTTCCGCGAAGCCGGTCACAACGGTCATCCCGACGGCCAATATCTCGCCGACGACATGCTTCGAGTACATGAAATGATGCTGTGATTTAAGATTTAAAATTCAAAATTTAAAATTTAAGATATGAAGAAAATTATTACCACATTTATTGCTATCTTACTGACAATCAACGCTTTCGCGTTAGATGTCTGGGACGGCACCGCCTCACCTTGGACGCATGGCACAGGTGTGAGCAGCGACCCATATCTCATCGAAACGGCCGAAAATCTGGCTTATCTTGCCCAGAAAGTCAACGAAGGCTATCAGGCACAAGGCATGGAGGTCTTCAGATACACATATTTTCTGTTGACTGACGACTTGGACCTCAACAACATCAACTGGACGCCTATCGGAAACGTCAATATGAACATGAATGGCTATTATTTTGCCGGTATCTTCGATGGCTGGTATCATAACATCGACCACTTGAAGATTCAGACGAGCGCTGATGTCTGCGGCCTGTTTTGCGGATTGGGCGGAGAACAGGGACCTCCACCAGGAGACAGGACTGGTGTGATTAAGCATCTATCTGTGACCAATGGCAATATCATATCCACTGGTACGGGAGTGGGCGGCATCGTTGGAGCTATCGCCGGCGAAGCATTTGTTTATCAATGCAGTTTCTCAGGCACCATCAGCGTGAGCAACAGCGGTTCTTACTGCGGTGCGGGTGGCATTGCAGCAGCCGCAGCCGAAAATGCAGGCATCGATGAATGTTCATTCCACGGAAGCATCAGCGCGACCAACAACGGAAGTTTCACTGGCGCTGCAGGAGCCGGCGGCATAGTTGGAATAGCGATGGACAATGCATCGATAAGCCAATGCTATAACACCGCCACCATCACAGGCAACGCATTCATGTTAAGTGTGGCAGCAGGCATAGTAGGCGCCACTTTGCAGGAAAATAACGTTAGCGTTCAAAGCTGCTACAACGTCGGAACAGTAAACGCCGGCACCAAAGGCGGCATCTTCGGTATGGTGAGCCCCATCAACCCGACAAAAGACGAAACATCTATCAACGTAAACAACTGTTTCTACCTCAACACCTGCGGTGGAACCACCAACTACGGCACCAGCATGACATCAGCCGAGATGCAGACCGAGCAGTTTAAGAACCAGATCGACATGAGCTCGCACGCTTTCGTGATGGACAACGGCACCAATAACGGCTACCCCATCCACGCACTCACCGGCTTCATGCTTTTTGAAGCAAAAGACGTGACATCGCATACAGCCACATTGTCGGCCAATTTACATCCCGGAAACGCTTCATTCTCAAGGGCTTACTTTTTCTACGACAACGAAGTAGGCACCGATTATCATGAGGTCGAGATTGGCACTGAAGGATATGTAGAAGCCATCATCGAAAATCTCGAGCCAAATACAGCCTACATGTTTTCCATGAGCGCAGAGTATTCCGATGGCGGTTTTGTCGGGTTCAGTCCACATTGGTTCATGACCTCCGACAACACTGGAATTGCCGAAATTTCTAATTCCGATATTTGCATCTATCCTAACCCGACATCAGATTTTATTTTCATAGAAAATATTGAGCCTCAATTGGTTACAATTTATTCCCTTGAAGGAAAAATGATAAAAACTATTGAAAACACCAATATTATTGATGTTAGGGATTTGAATAAGGGGATTTACCTTATTAATATAGATGGAATAATGAAACGAATTATCGTTATTTAGTCAGTTCCTCCATCACCTTGCCGGCTAAACGGCTGGTTCCGACGCGGAAATAGTTCTTGTTGAGCCATTTCTCGCCGAGGACGTCTTTCACGATATAATAATAGGTGAGCGCGTCTTCGATCGTCGACATGCCGCCCGCTGGTTTGAAGCCAACCATCTGACCTGTCGCTTCGTAGTATTCCTTAATGGTGTCGCACATGATGAGAGCCGCCATAGGCGTTGCATTTACAGCGATTTTTCCTGTCGAAGTCTTGATGAAATCAGCACCCGCCAAGATAGCTAACTCGCTGGCTTTACGGATGTTTTCGACAGTTTTCAGTTCGCCTGTCTCCAAAATAACCTTCAGTTGAACTGGAGCCTTGCAGATTTCACGAATTGCCTGGATTTCATTATAAACTTCATCGTAATTTCCTTCGAGGAAAGTGCCGCGTGAAATCACCATATCGACCTCGTCGGCGCCCTGCTCAACGCAATATGCGACCTCTTTTTTCTTCAAATCGAACGGCATCTGTCCCGAAGGGAAGCAGCAAGCCACCGTAGCGACCTTTATTCCGCTGCCTTTCAACAAACCCTTGGCCTGCTTCACAAACGGACTGTAGATGCAGATTGCTGGAACCGAGATTCCCATGCTATTCTTCTGAAAATCAATGGCTTTGGCGCAAAATTCTTCAATCTTCTTGGCATTGTCGAACGCCTCAAGAGTGGTGAAGTCGATGCTCTGGAAAATGGTCTTCAACGCCTCGCGTCGGTCGCTGCTTTTGCCTTGTTTTTCAATGATTTGCGCAATTCTTGCCTGAAGTTCCTCTTCGGTATGATTGTAAGATTTGAAGTTCATAATTTTATTATTTTTAACAACATGCAAAGATAGGAAAAAATTTCTTAATTTTGCAGCGAATTTCGATAATTTTTCTCATGAGAAAATATATTTTTACAATCATTTTATTCCTTCTCGCGACAGCGGCCTCGGCTCAGCTCACGAAAGAAAACGACTACGGTATCAACAAGTTACGTCTTGAAGTCCGTACCGATTTCGACTGTTTTTCGGATGAAGGCCAGCTCAAATCGGGTTTCACCGGAAAGTATCTCAACTTCATACTTTTTGGCGACATAACCGATAATGTTTACTACGCTTATCGTCAGAGAATCAACAATATACAGAATCAGGCCCAGTTTTTCGATGCCACCGACTACCTCTATCTCGGATGGCGTATCACGAAAAACCTCTCGCTGACGGCAGGTAAAGAGATTGTGGCCATCGGCGGTCTGGAATACGATCTCGCCCCTATCGATATCTATTTTAACTCGCGTTTCTGGGATAACATCAACTGTTTCCGCTTCGGAACGAACCTCGAATACACCACCAACAACGGTAAAAACACCTTCGTACTGCAGTTCAGCAACTCGCCTTTCGACAACAGCATCGTCTACGGCAGTCTCTACAACTACAGCTTCCTCTGGCGCGCCAACTTCAAATACTTCACCCCTGTTTGCTCGGTCAACATGTTTGAGGTGAAGAAAGGCGATTTCCTCAACCTCATAGCACTCGGAACAGCCTTTGACTTCGGCGCCATCGAGGGTTATATCGACGCCCAAAACCGCGCTCATGGCAACCAGAAAGACTATTTTGGCAAGGACATCACAGTCATCGGACGTATCGGAGTGAAATTCTGGGGTGAGAGGATGCATATCTTCGTCAAAGGCGGCACCGACATCAACGACTCGCAGGACTACACCTTGGAAGCCATTCAGGTTCTCGACCCGCTCGTGATGCCGGGCACCAACGTGCTTTTCTACGGCGGCGGCATCGAATATTGGCCTCTGCAAGGTAAAAACGACGTCCGCGTACATGCCTTCTTCGCAGTGAGCGACGTGCGTCAGGATGCGAATGTGAACCAAGGAATGCTCACCGTCTCAAAGGAAGGCGAGATATCGTATCAGGCCAACATCGGCTTGACATGGCGACTGAAATTCATCGACAAATAACATTTCATTATGAAGATAAGAAACTGGCAGTTTTTAAGTAAGAGACGTCTTGAGGCAGGTATCTTTCTCCTCATCTTCGCTCTCTTTTTCGGATTCCTCGGCACCAGGATGGGCACGGCTAACATGCTCAACACCATCATGCAGACCTCGTACCACCTCCTTCTGGAGACCGTATTCTTCCTGATGGCGGTGTGCGTCGTGTCGGGCGCCCTCGGCAAGCTTCTGGTGGAGTTCGGCGTGGTGCGACTCATCGAGTACATCCTTCGCCCTCTGATGAAGCCAATATACAACCTCCCAGGCGTGGCTGCTCTCGGCGGAATCCTCACATTCCTCTCGGATAACCCGGCTATCATCACCCTCTCGAAAGACAAGCATTTCTCGCATTATTTCAAGAAATACCAGCTCGCCTCACTGACCAACTTCGGCACGGCATTCGGCATGGGACTGGTGGTGATATTCTATATGCTCGGTCTCGGCTTCCTCAAAGGAGCCCTGGTCGGACTGCTTGGCGCCATCATTGGCAGCGTCGTCTCGACACGGCTGATGCAGCGTTTCACCCTCAAAGCATATCCTGAGCTGAACGTCGAAGAAGAGCCTGAAGGCGGCGACGAGCAACAGATCTCGTTCAAGTCGAAAGGCAACGCTTTCATGCGATTCCTCGACGCCATCCTCGACGGCGGCAAGGAAGGCGTGGCAATCGGACTGGCTATCATCCCGGGCGTGCTCATCATCTCGACCTTGGTGATGATGCTCACCTTCGGTCCGGCAGTCGGCGGCCAGTACAGTGGCGTGGCCTACGAAGGCGTGCCGGTGCTGCCTTACCTCGCAGGAAAGATCGACTTCATCTTCGACTGGCTCTTCGGCTTCAAGAACCCTGAACTCGTGGCGTTCCCCATCACCTCTCTGGGTGCCGTGGGCGCTGCTCTCGGTCTGCTGCCAAAGTTCATCGCCGAAGGCATCGTCAACAACAACGCCATCGCGGTATGCACGGCTATAGGCATGTGCTGGAGCGGATTCCTCAGCACTCACACCGCCATGCTCGACTCACTCGGTCACCGCGAGCTCATCCCTAAGGCCATCGGCGCCCACACCATAGGCGGACTGGTGGCAGGAGTGTCGGCACACTGGATTTATGTTTTGTTAGCATTCATTTTCTAAAAAATGGATAAGGTTGTCCTTGGCAAGACGGGCTTCACCGTAAACAAAAACGGCTTCGGGGCGCTGCCGATACAGCGTATCACGAGGGACGAGGCGGCGCATCTGCTAAGGAAGGCCTACGACAACGGCATCACCTACTTCGACACCGCACGATTCTACACCGACAGCGAAGAGAAGATGGGATACGCCTTCCAAGGCATGCGCGACAAGATCATCATTGCCACGAAAACAGGCGCCACGACAACCGAAAACTTCTGGAAAGACATCGAAACGAGCCTCGGACTGCTCAAAACCGACTATATCGACCTTTATCAGTTCCATAACCTCGCTTTTTGTCCGAAACCCGGCGACGGCACCGGACTTTACGAGGCGATGCTCGAAGCGAAAAAACAAGGCAAGATTCGTCATATCGGCATCACAAACCACAGACTGAAAATCGCGAAAGAGGCAATAGAATCAGGACTTTACGAGACGATGCAGTTTCCGTTTTCTTATCTGGCATCGGATAAGGATTTGGAAATCGTGGATATGTGCAAAAAAGCCGACATGGGATTTATCTGCATGAAGGCACTCTCAGGCGGCTTGATCACCGATTCGGCCACGGCGTATGCATTTTTGAACCAATATGAGCATGTTTTGCCGATCTGGGGCATCCAAAAAGAGAGCGAGCTCGACGAGTTTATCTCATATCAAGACAATCCGCCGAAAATGACCGCTGAACGCTGGGCTAAAGTCAACAAAGACAAGGAAGAGCTGTCGGGCGACTTCTGCCGTGGCTGCGGATATTGTTTGCCATGCCCTGCCGGCATCTACATCCCCGACTGCGCCCGAATGAGCCTATATCTGCGCCGCGCGCCGCTTAGCGTTTACCTTGGCGACGAATACAAAGCTAAAATGGAGAAGGTGAAGGGCTGCCTCCACTGCGGCCAATGCAAGAAGAAATGCCCTTACGGCCTTGACACTCCAACGCTTCTTCAAAAGAATTACGAAGATTTCTTGACGTTTTTGTAGAACAAATTGTCATTTCGACCATAGCGAAGCGAAGTGGAGAAATCTCATTTTTCATGTTTTTTTTCCAAAAATAATTATTATATTTGCATCGTTATTTTAGAAAAGTGCCGTCATGATTAAAAGAGTTTTTAAGTTCGGTGGTGCCTCGGTGAAGGACGCCGACGCCGTGAGAAATCTCAAGCAAATCCTTGAGAATGAAGACCGTAGCGACCTGATGCTTGTCATCAGCGCCATGGGAAAGACCACCAACGGCATCGAGAAAGTCCTCAAGGAATTCCGCGACGCCGACGGCCACCTCTCGATCGATGCCCTCAAAGACCTCATGAGCTACCATGAGAAAATCATGATCGACCTCTTCAACGGAAACGCCGAACATCCTGTGTTTGAGGCAGTTACAAATCTGTTTTTGGATTTGTATCTCAACCTACAGGAGACCGGTTACGACTACGATTATCAATACGACCAGACTATCAGCTTCGGCGAGATGCTGTCGACGACGATAATCTCGGCTTATCTCAACGACTGCGGCATTAAAAACAAACTCCTCGACGCAAGACAATATATCATCACCGACCATACCTTCCGTACAGCGAATGTGGACTTCGACGAGAGCCGCCTGAGGATTCAGAAACTGCAGGAGGAACACGATGGCACAATGTATATCACTCAAGGTTTCATCGGCTCTTCGACGAAGCCGGTGGTGACAACGACGCTCGGCCGCGAGGGCTCCGACTACACAGGCGCTATCTTCGCCAACCTTTTGAATGCCAGCGAGTTATCGGTTTGGAAAGACGTTGACGGAGTGCGCAACGCCGACCCGAAACGCTTCGAACACACCGAGAAGATCCCGCATCTCTCCTACTCCGAAGCCACCGAGTTGACGTTTTACGGTGCCACGGTCTTGCACCCGAAGACCACAAAACCTCTGCAAAACAAGAACATCCCGTTGAAAGTGCGCTGTTTCCTTGATGCCTCGCTTGAGCCAACCATCGTCGATGGCAGCGACGAATATATCAAATACATCCCGTCGTTCATAGTTAAAGACAATCAAACGCTTGTGACAATAAGGCCGCGCGACTATTCCTTCATGAACGAGCAGAACCTTGGAATCCTTTTCGCGATGCTCAACGAGCTCAACATCCATGCCAACATGATTCAGACCTCGGCCTTGAACCTCTCCATCTGCTTCGACGAGAACGAGCGCAAACTACAGCAGCTCATAGCCTCACTCGAGCAGTCGTTCATCATCCGCTACAACAACGGTCTGCAATTATTTACGATCCGCCATTACAAAAACGGCATCGAGAAAGAATTCATCAAAGGGAAACAGGTCTTCGTGGAACAGCGCAGCCGAAGCACCTTACAATTGGTGATATCATAAAAAAATGGGGCGAAAAATGTTTCGCCCCTACTCTAAACTACTCTGCCCAGTTTAGGATTTTGCGGAAATCGTATTCCGCTGGGTTTTCAACGAATTTCTTCGCTCCTTCGTAGTCGGCTGGGGTGATGTACTGCATGCAGTGGTTGAACACCAGTTTCGCCTTCTCGCCCTGCATGTTCACGAGGCGCGGTTTCACCTTGCCGTTCTCGTCCTCGACATCCTTCAGATACAGCGGACTGACCTGGCCTTTCGGGTCGGCAGTGACCATGGCGCCAGTGATGCCCTGGTCGAACAATTTCTTCACGCCGTAGCCAAGGATTGAGCAATATTGCAAATCGAAAGCGCAAGGATCTACACAACGTATCTCATAACCGACTTCCACCGGACGGCTCTTGATGTTCAAGCCGAGAAGCTTCAAACGCTGTTGCAGCAACATATTGAAAATGTGAGCCTTACTGACGTTGCCAAGCTCCGGATGTCCGTGCTCGTCATAGGTGAAGTTTACACCTGAATTCTGAATTTCTTCATCAGTCATGAAATGGAAAACACCCTCTGAAACACTTGCAACACCGTAGTTGATACCCAGCATCTTACGCTTAATCATCGAGCTGATGATGAGTCGCAAAATCTTATCGAATGTGACCTCCGTCTTGTAGAACATCTCCGGGATGATGATCATCGGGTAATGGCAGGCATAGCCCATGCCGAATGCCAGGTGACCAGCCTCACGACCCATTGCCGACACCACAAACCAGTTGCCGCTAGTACGCGCGTCTTCGTAAACGGTCTGCAAAATCTTCACGCCAGCTTCTTTTGCCGAATAATAGCCGAAAGTAGGGCTGCCTTCAGGTAACGGGAGGTCGTTGTCGATGGTCTTAGGCACATGGATGTTCTGAACATGTACATTATTCTTCATCAAGAACTTAGAGATGCGGTTTGCTGTCGAAGCGGTATCGTCGCCACCGATGGTCACGAGCAAATTTACATCGTTTTTCACAAAGAAATCAATGTTAAACTCCTCGTCTTTCGGTTTGTAGCGGCTCATCTGCAGTGCCGAGCCTCCCATCTTCATGATCTGGTCGGCATAGAGGAAGTCGATGTCGACAGTCCTCGGGTTCGGTTTGAACAGATTTTTATATCCTTCGTGGAGACCGATCACGCGGAAACCGTCGCTTAAAAATGTCTTTGCCACAGTGCTCACCACCGTGTTGATGCCTGGTGCCGGGCCGCCGCCGGCGAGAATGACGATTGATTTCATATTTCTTTTAATTTAACTTTAATTCATCCAAACCGTCATTTCGAGCGAAACGAAGTGTAGTCGAGAAATCCTCATTTCCCATATGCTTTTGCTATGGAGGATTTCTCCATTTCGTTTCATTTCATTTCACTTCAGTCGAAATGACGAAAATCACCTTGCAAATTTATTAAAAAAATCCTTAATTCCCATATCAAAATTTTTATTATTTTTGCAAGTTTAAAGGTAACACACATTTTTTGATATGTATAGCTTCATTTCGGGAACCGTCGTTGAGAAGAATCCTACTTACGTAGTGCTTGATAATCAAGGGATTGGGTATTTGATAAACATCTCGTTGAACACTTTCACGGCCATTGGCGAGCAGCAGCACGTGAAGCTGTTTGTACATCTCGCGATACGCGAAGACGCGCATACCTTGTACGGATTTTACACCGAAGCCGAACGCGAGCTCTTCCTTCAGCTCATCACAGTGTCGGGAGTGGGATGCAACACCGCCCGCCTCATATTGTCGTCGATGACAGTAGAAGAAGCGGTTGATGCCATCGCCAACAACAACATCCGTATGATTCAAGGAGTCAAGGGCATAGGTGCGAAGACAGCCCAACGTATCGTAGTCGACCTTCACGACAAAGTCGGTAAACTCGAGGCGGGCGGTGATGAAAAATCTCCTACAGGATACAATACATTGAAAGATGAGGCGTTATCAGCATTAATGGTCTTAGGCTTCAACAAATCGAGTATCGAGAAGACCCTCGACAAGCTCCTCAAGCAGATGGAAAACCCGTCGGTGGAGGATCTTATCAAGGAGTCGCTAAGGCTTTTGTAAATGTAAAATAATGATTATCAGGAGGTTAATATATATTTTAACAATATCGCTTGTCTGCCTCAGCTTCACCGCTAAGGCGCAGACTGGCGACGACCCGTTCGGGATGGGCGACCAGTCGGGCATCCAGCTCAAGGATCCTGATAACATCACCCGTACCATCGAGTACGACCCGCTCACCGGACAGTACGTCTTCGTCAGCAAAATCGGCGACTTCACCTACCGCGAGCCTTACATCATGACACAGGATCAGTTTTCCGACTACGTCCAGAAGCAGGCCGTGAAGGACTACTGGAAGGAACGCCGCGAGTCGTCGATGGGCAACAACAACGGCAACAGCCTGATACCTCCTATCTACGTCGGCGGTAAGGTGTTCGACAAGATCTTCGGCAGCAACACCATCGACATCAAGCTACAAGGTTCGGCCGACGTGACGTTCGGCATCAAATACCAGCGCCGCCGCGACCCTTCGCTCACCGTGGCGCAGCAACGAACCACCAACTTCGACTTCAACGAGAACATACAAATCAGCGCATCGGCCAAGATCGGCGAGAAGATCCAGTTTAAGATGAGCTACAACACCAAGACACAGTTCTCGTTCGAAAATAAATTCACCCTGAAATACGAAGGCGACGAAGACGACATCCTGCAACTCATCGAGGCAGGTAACGTGAGCATGCCTCTGCAGAGCACCTTAATCACTGGTACTCAATCACTTTTCGGTTTTAAAACCAAATTAAAATTCGGAAAGACCACGGTGACAGCCATCGCCTCCTACCAGGAGAGTGAGACGCAGAACATAGCCGTGAGCGGCGGCGCCCTTACGCAGGAGTTCGAGCTCGAAGCCATCGACTACGAAGAAAACCGCCACTTCTTCCTGAGCCAATATTTCCGCGACAACTACGAGGCGGCCCTCGCCACCCTGCCGACGGTGACATCCGACATCAACATCACCAAGGTCGAGGTGTGGGTGACAAACACCAACTCGAACTACGAAAACTGTCGTAACATAGTGGCATTCACCGACTTAGGTGAAGGAAAAGACGAGTGGATATACAACCACGAGAAGGTGCATTCCAACATCTACGCCGGCCAAAAAGCCTTCCCCGACAACGCAGCCAACACCCTCGTCCAAAACATGGACACCACGCAGATACGTAACCTCAACACGGTGACATCATACCTCACCGGACAGGGTTACATCTCGGGTCGCGACTTCGAAAAGATCCAGAAGGCACGTAAGCTTACCTCCAACGAATACACGCTCAACCGTAAGCTCGGCTTCATCACCTTGAACGTCAACCTCAACTCCAACCAGACGCTGGCGGTGGCCTACCAATACACCGTCATCGGACAGGAAGGCGTGTTCCAGGTCGGTGAGTTCTCCGACCAAGGCATCCAGGAGCCTAACCTTTTGGTAACCAAGATGTTGAAGAGTACCACCATCAACACCAAGATGCCGATGTGGAACCTCATGATGAAGAACGTCTACAACATCCGTGCCTATCAGGTGTCGGCCAACAACTTCACGATGAACATCCTCTATCTCGGTAACGACAACGGCGTGGCCACAGGCTACTTCGCCGACGCGCCGGATGCCATCCGAGAGAACTCGTTGCTCAACCTCATGGGCATGGACCGTTTGAACAGCCAAAACAACCCTATCGAGGGCGGTGATGGCATGTTCGACTTCGTGAATGGCGCTTCGACCAACGGTGGTACCATCAACGCGGCGACGGGACGTATCTACTTCACCGTGCTGGAGCCTTTCGGAAGCCAGATCAGGGATAAGATCTTCGCCGACTACCCGAATCTTGCCGATAAATACGCTTACGACTCCTTGTACACCATGACGAAAGTTATGGCGCAGCAATATACCGACAAGAACAAATATCGTCTGGAAGGACGCTACACCTCATCGTCGGGCAGCGAGATCAACCTCAACGCGCTCAACGTGCAGCCGGGCTCTGTCCGCGTCACTGCTGGCGGTATCCCTCTTGTGGAAAATGTCGACTATACCGTCGACTACACCCTCGGTCGCGTGACGATTCTCAACGAGGCCTTGCTTAACTCGGGAACAACCATCAACGTGTCGCTCGAGAACAACACCGCCTTATCGACAATACGCAAGACCTTCCTCGGTGCACGCGTGGAACACGAGATCAACCCGACGTTCCGCATCGGTGGAACGATACTCCACCTCAGCGAGCGTGCCTACACCACCAAGGTGAACTACAGCGACGAGCCTATCTCCAACACCATCTACGGCGCCGACCTCAACTATCAGACTGAGTCACAATGGCTTACCGACATGCTCGACAAGCTGCCGCTGTACCAGACCAACGCTGTCTCGCGTATCATGGTGTCGGCTGAGGTGGCACGTTTCATCCAGGGCATCAACAAAAACTCCGACCAGACGGGCACCTCATACATCGACGACTTCGAAGGAGCCAAGTCGACCATCGACATGCATCAGTGGAACTTCTGGCATCTCGCCAGCACGCCGCAAAACCAGAGCAACCTCTTCCCTGAAGGCGCTGCTGTGGGCTTGGAAAACGGCAAGAACCGCGCCAAGTTGGCATGGTATACCATCGACCAGTCGGTGTTCTACGACCGTTACGGTAACCTCCTTCCGCCTAACATCAACAACAACGAACTGTCGGACAACCGCGTGCGTCAGGTGCTTCTCACCGAGATATACCCTAACCGCGACATCCAGGCAGGAACGTCGACCAACATGTCAGTGCTCAACCTCGCATACTACCCGAAAGATCGTGGTCCTTACAACTACGACACGCAGAACGTCAACGAAGACGGTTCCTTCAGCAACCCTGAAGATCGCTGGGGCGGCGTGATGCGCGCCATCGAGTCGTCGGACTTCAACTCCACCAACGTGGAATATATCGAGTTCTGGATGATGGACCCGTTCTGCGATGAACAAGACCCTACCAACGTCGGTCAGCTGTATTTCAACCTCGGTGACGTGTCGGAAGACATCCTCCGCGACGGTCGTAAGGCCTACGAGCACGGCTTGCCCACCACCGCAGTGGTCGAGAACGTCGACACCACGGTATGGGGCCGCGTGCCATCGCTGCAGGCTCTTGTCAACGCCTTCAACACCGATCCCAACTCACGTCAGTATCAGGATATCGGCTACGACGGCTTGAACGACGCTGACGAGCAGTCGTTCCACTCCGACTTCCTCAACGTCATGAGGACTAAGCTCAACGCCACGGCATACGAAAAACTCAGCGCCGATCCGTCGTCAGACAACTATCATTATTTCCGCGGCAGCGACCTTGACAACGACCCGCTTTATTCAAGCATCCTTGAAAGATATAAACGTTACAACGGCAACGAAGGCAACTCGCCTTCCGAGACCGAATACACCGAAGACTATACCACCAACAACAGCTCACTCCCCGATCAGGAAGACATCAATAACGACAACACCTTGAGCGAGTCGGAGAACTACTATCAGTACGTCATCGAGCTCGACCCAATGAAGATGCAGGCCTCTGGTCAGAACTTCATCGCCGACATCCGCGAGGCCGTGGTGCAGGTCGCCAACGGCACGACGAAGCGAGTGAAATGGTATCAGTTCCGCATCCCTGTGCGCGAGCCTAATCGCGTGGTGGGTAACATCGAAGGCTACAGCTCCATCCGCTTCATGAGGATGTTCCTCAAAGGCTTTAAGAACGACATCGTGTTGCGTTTCGCCACCCTCGACCTCGTGAGAGGCGAATGGCGCACATATACCAACGCCATCCAGGCTCCAGGCGAATACCAGCCTGGCGACCAGACCAACCACACAGTGTTTGAGATGTCGGCTGTCAACGTGGAGGAGAACAGCGGCCGTTATCCGGTGCCTTACTGCATCCCGCCTGGCATCGAACAGGAGGTGTACACCGGTGCCACATCGACGGTGCGCCAGAACGAGCAGGCACTGCAGCTCTCGGTGAAGAACCTCGTCGACGGCGACGCCCGCGGCGTGTATAAGACCACCGAGTTCGACTTCCGTTTCTATAAGAAACTCAAGATGTTTGTCCACGCCGAGAGCATGTACGACAGCAACCCGGTGCTCGACAACGAGGTGACGGCATTCGTCCGCTTCGGCTCCGACCTCACCGACAACTACTACGAATACGAGGTGCCGCTGAAGATCACGCCATGGGGCACGTCGATAACCGACGAATACGGCATCTGGCCTGAGTCGAACAACTTCGACATCGACTTCGACAGAGTCGTGGAGGTGAAGTCAAACCGTAACACCGCCATGGCCAATGGCAACACCGAGATACGTCCTAACAGACTCTACACCGAAGCCGACGGCAAGAACACCATCAAGGTGCTCGGTAACCCTACCATCAGCGAGGTACGCTCGATGATGATAGGCGTCAGAAACCCGAAGAAAGACGGTGAGGTGCCGCAAGACAAGAGCGTCATACTGTGGGTCAACGAGCTGCGTATGACCGACCTCACCAGCAATGGCGGCTACGCCGCGACAGGACGTGTGGAGGCATATCTCGCCGACCTCGGCCGCGTGTCGGTGGCCGGATCATATAAATCGGCAGGCTATGGCTCACTCGAGACCAAGATCACCGACAACGACATGAATGCACAGCGTTACTACAGCGTGTCGGCCGACCTCGACCTCGGTAAGTTTATGGTACCCGAGAAGAGCGGCATGACGGTGCCGGTACACTTCGACCATAACAACACCACCATCACGCCGGAATACAACCCTCTCGACCCTGACGTGAAGCTCAAACGCTCGCTGCAGGACCTCGACAAGCACGGCAGAGACTCGCTCAACGCCTTGTCACGCGACGTGACGCGACAGACCAACTTCAACGTCACCAACCTGCGTAAAAACCGCGTCGGCGCTAAGAAGCCGCACTTCTGGGATGTGGAGAACCTCAACGCCTCGTACGCCTACACCAACCAGGAGCAGTCGACGCCCGACATGGAATACAACCGCCAGAAGACACACCGCGGCGGCATAGGATACACCTACACCACAGGCGCTAAGCCTTGGACACCATTCGCACAAAAGAAATGGGCGTCGTCGCCACTAATGCAGATATTCAAAGACTTCAACCTCTATTATCTGCCAAAGAGCTTCTCGTTCAACACCGAGATGTACCGCCAGATTCACACGCAGAAGATGCGTAACAAATCGTCGGGACTCATTTTGCTGAAGGAGACTGTGGCGAAGAGCTGGGACTGGTCGCGTAACTACGACTTCCGTTACGACATCACCAAGAACCTCAGCCTCACCTACACTGCACAGGCGCAGGCATACATCTACGAACCGGCCGGAAACCCGGAGCGTAACAGTGACGAGTGGAAAGCAAATAGAGACACGGTGCGTAACGAGATCATGAACTTCGGCTCGATATCGCGTTTCAACCAGTCGGTGAAGCTGAACTACACCATACCTATCAACAAGCTTCCGTATTGCGACTGGCTCGGATCGACCGTCGTCTACACCGGCAACTACCGCTGGTTAGCCAACTCGCGTTACACCCAGGCACGACTGGGTAACTCCATCGAGAACGACAAGAGCTTGCAGTTTACGGCCACCGCCGATCTGACAAAGCTTTACAGCAGGTCGGCATACCTCAAGAAGGTGCTGTCGCCTCGTCGTAACAACAACGGTAGAAACAGAGGCGGTGAGAAGGAAAAGGAGAAGACCAACGACACCATCGCCAAGAAAGAAAAGAAGAGAGACTCCGAGTCGACACTCGGAAAAGCCATATTGGACAACACCTTACGCATACTTTGCAGTGTCAAGAAGGTGACGTTCACCTATTCGAAGACGACAGGCGTGGGCTTGCCAGGATTCATGAACAAACCTAATATGTTCGGCATGGACAACGCATGGTCGCCGGGCTTGGGCTTCGTCATCGGACAAAACAACAACGTGCTCAACAACGCCATCAACAAGGGATGGCTCACCACCGACTCGACCTTCAACCAGCCGTACACCGAACGACTCAGCGAGACGTATAATTATAAGGTATCTGTCGAGCCGTTCACCGACCTCAAGATCGAGGTCTCGGGCACACGCACCTACGCCGAGAACTTCTCGGAATACTTCCGCTACGACATGATGGGAATGTTCCAGTTCTACACCCCTACCACAGGCGGCAACTACAGCATCTCATATCTGATGACGGGAACATCATTCGTCAATGGCGACAAGCTCTTCAACAACCTCTGCGACTACCGTCAGGAGATCGCCGACAGGTTGGCTCACCAGAACAAGGCATGGATCGGCATGGGCTCGCCTTATGTCGAAGACGAGGTGGCGCACGAGATATATCCTTACGGGTACACATCTTCGCAGCAGGAGGTGCTCACCTACTCCTTCCTTGCAGCCTACAGCGGCAAGAGCCCCGGCAAGGTGTCGCTCGGCCTCTTCCGGACAGTGGCATTGCCTAACTGGACCGTCAACTTCACGGGATTGTCGAAGATTCCTGCATTGAAGAAATATTTCAAGACCATCACGCTCACCCACGGATATAAGTCGACCTTCAGCGTCTCGGCTTGGGCCAACAACGTCAACTACAACGCCAACGAGCAGATGGCAGTGTTTACAGGCACTAACATGAGAATCCCGCAGTACGACGTGTCGCAGCTGATGCTCAGCGAGCAGTATGCGCCGCTTATCGGTGTCACGCTGGGCTTCAACAACTCGCTCACCCCTTCCATCGAATACAAGAAGTCGAGGACGATAACGCTGGGATTCAGCAACAACCAGATCACCGAGGTCAACGGTCGCGAGATCGTCATCGGATGCGGATACACCTTCAAAGACTTAGGTTTCAGCCTGTCGTTGTTCGACGGCAGCGGCTCAAAGAAGGTGAGTAACGACCTCAAGTTAAAGCTCGACCTCGGATTCAGAAGAGATGTCACGACATTGCGCAGCATCGACGAGCGCCACAGCCAGATCTCGGCCGGCCAGAACAAGATAAACGTCTATCTCACAGGCGATTACAACTTCAGCCAACGTCTCGGCATGCAGGTGTTCTTCAAGTACGACATGACGAACCCGTTCATCGCCAATGCCTACAAGACAACCAACATCTTTGCGGGTATCACGGCACGCTTCAGCTTGACGCAATAAAAAAATATTTTTTGAATAATTAATTTTGATGCAAATAAAATTGTATTTTTGCGGTGTAAATTATTGCGATACAATTTTGAATTTTTGAATTTTAAATTTTAAATAAAAAATATGAATATTCCTACAAACTTAAAGTACACTAAGGATCACGAGTGGATCCGTTTAGAAGGCGACAATGCTTACATCGGTATCACCGACTATGCACAACACGAACTTGGCGACATCGTTTTCGTCGACGTCGACACATTGGATGAGACTCTCGAGGCTGAAGAGACATTCGGCACCATCGAGGCAGTGAAGACATCATCAGAGATGTTCATGCCAGTGGGCGGCAAAGTCATCGAATTCAACGAAGAACTCGCCGACGCTCCAGAGAAAGTCAACAGCGACCCATACGGCGAAGGCTGGATCATCAAAGTCGAAGTGACCAACGCAGCCGAGATGGACAACCTCCTCGACGCAGAAGGTTACAAAGCCCTCATCGGATAATTGGAACGTCTGACAAGACATATCTACCCCGGCTTGATATGCGGTATCATCATCATGATACTATGCGGTCTGCCGGGGTCTTATTTTCCTAAAGTCAGGACCTTTTGGGAATGGCTCGGACCTGACAAAATCATGCATTGCGTCATGTTCGCCTGCTTCGCATTCTCGGTGATAGTCGGCTACAGGAAAGAATTCTGCGAAAGCGGGAAATCATATCGCATTAAGCTTCAATGGGTTACATTGCTCATCGCGATATCGTACGGCGCCCTTACGGAAGTGCTTCAGGCGTATGTCTTTAAAGGACGATGCGGCAGCATCTACGATTTTTTCGCCGACGTAATCGGTTGTGTATTAGGCATTTTCGTCTTTAAAATCATTTTTCGAAAAAAAATGATAAAAAATTAATACATAATTCAATAATTTTTGCTAACTTCGCAGCGTTATTTGAATAAGAATAAAATTTAGAATCATGGAAATAAAAAAATCACCAAAAGCGGATCTTGACAGCAAGAAATTGACTTTCACTCTCGTCGGATTGGTCATCGCATTGTTTGTTGTTTGGCGTGTGTTTGAATACAGAAGCTACGACAAGCAGAACCTCGACACCTTCGCCCGTCAGGTTGAAGTGATGGAAGAGGAGATGGTTGAAATCACCAAGCAGGAACAGCCAAAGCCTGAGATTCAGACTCCAAAGCCACAGGTGACACAGATCCAGGTGGTGGAAGACGACGTCGAAGTTGAAGATATCGATATCAACGCTGAAGTCGACCAGGACGAAATCATCGAAGAATACGTCTACGAAGCTCCTGAAATCGAAGAAGAAGATATCCAGGAAGAGGAAGTGTTCCTCTCTGTGGAAGAGAACCCTGAGTTCCCTGGCGGTCCGGCCAAGCTTCTTGAATACGTTCAGAAGAACCTCAAATACCCTATGATGGCTCGTGAAAGCGACATCCAGGGTAAGGTGTTCGTGGGATTCGTCGTTGAGAAAGACGGCTCAATCTCCAACGTGAAAGTGCTCCGTGGTATCGGCGGCGGCTGCGACGAAGAAGCAGTGCGCGTAGTGCAAAGCCTGCCTAAATTCAAACCTGGCAAGCAGCGCGGTAACCCGGTGCGTGTGGCTTACACTCTGCCTATCGTATTCAAACTTCAGTAGTGGATACCCGGAAGTATAAACTTAAGATTTTTGGCAACAAGGAGCTACCAAGCTACCTGTTGGAAACTAATAACGTGGTGAGGATGATACTCTTCACCACTGTTTATTCTCTGGTGTTCATCAACATCTTCAGGCCTTTCAACTCGGAGACCTGGATTCACAACAACAACAGCGCCAACTATTTCCTGTACTCGTCTCTCATGGTGCTCATCGGCATGGTGCTGGTATCGCTGAGCCGCGTCATCATGAACCTCGTGGTGAAAAAAGTACAGATCACCTTCCCCGACTACATCATCTGGATGGTCAGCGACGCCGTGATATTGTCGATATTCTACACTTTCATCGCTTATAAGGTAGGATTCATCGACAACTTCCTCAACGACAACCCCGAGATGACACTCTGGGAAGCCATCTTCGCCATCTTTAAAAAATCGACGGCCAACACAGTGTGGATGCTGCTTATTCCCTACACTATCTCTCTTCTTTTCCTTGATAATCAATATCTTAAGAATAGAATTAAAGAACTTGGCGAGAGAAACGGCGAAAGTAATATCCTGCATCTTAAAGATGAAAAAGGCGAGATCCGTCTCTCAATCAACGTGGAAAACATACTCTACGCCGAAGCGGCCGATAACTACGTGATTATCAAATACATAAGCAACGACCGCATCGTCGATTTCTTCCTGCGAACCAACCTCAAGAAGCTGTCCGATGACCTGCGCGAGACGCCTATCCAGCGCTGCCACCGCTCGTTTATGATCAACCTGCTCCACGTCACTTCACTGAAGAAAGACCAGACGGAGTTTATCATTCAGTTCGACACCACCAGCATCAAGGACATCACCGTGTCGAAGACCTATCAGGAAGCCATCATGGAGGCTTTCATGAAATACCAGAAATAGTTGAAAAAGCTTATCGTCATATTGTTTTTCCTCATCGTTCCCCCTGCGGAGATGAGCGCGCAGATCAACCACAGGCATTACGTGCTGATGGGTAAGATCGAGTTGTCGAAGGAAAACTACACCGAGGCGATAAAGAATTTCAACATTGCCATCATCGCAAAACCCAACGACTTTGAGGCATATTTCCTTCGCGGAATAGCAAAATACAGCTTGAGCGACTACAGCGGAGCCGTCGACGATTTTACGCGCACCTTGGAGATACATCCGCTGTACGTGAGGGCATACCATTACCGTGGCGTGGCCAACGACAGGCTCTCCAACTACGCCGATGCCATGTCCGACTTCCGGCATGCCATCAGTCTCGACCCGTTCAGCGAGGACCTGCACATAGCGTCGGGCTCGACGCTCATGCACTTGAACAACTACCCCGATGCCGTGGCAGAGTTCGACACCGCGCTGATCATCAACCCCGACAACGCCAATGCCTACATCTCGCGCGGCATAGCGAAGCGTTACCTCAACGACCTCGACGGCTCGCTCAGCGATATGAACAGCGCGGTGTATAACGACTTCTTCAACGTTGAAGCGATTGTGAGACGTGGCATGATCGAACTCGAACGCGAGGAATACCAGGCGGCGATGGACGACTTCAACGCCGCGTTGCGCATGGACAAAGACAACCCGCTCATCTATTTCAACAGAGCCGTGGCATACCTTAACCTCGGTGACACCACCGCGGCGTTGAAGGACTACGAAAAGGTGAACCAGCTCGACCAACGTAACGCCCTCACCTACTTCAACCGCGCCATCATCTATTCGATGCTCGAGGAATACGACTTCGCCCTCGCATTATATAATAAGGTAATCGAAATCAACCCGCAAAACATCTACGGATACTTCAACAGAGGCATTCTCTTCTACAGAATGAAAGACTGGGACGCTGCCGAAGCCGATTTCACCAAGGTCATCGAGCTGTTCCCCGACTTCATCGACGCGTGGATAAACCGGGCGGTGGTGAAATACGAGAAAGACGATATACGCGGAGCGGAGCAAGACCAGTGGCACGCCAAGCAGATCATGGCCTACGTGAACGAAGACAAAGCCAACATCGACTCGCTCTACGCCCAGTATTCGAAGATGGATTACAACAAAATCATCAGCTTCGAGTCGGACTTCGTCGACGGCAACCGCCAGAAGAGCCTGATACAGTTCTCCGACATCAACATCAAGCCGCGAGGCTCGTTTATCGTCAACATCAGCGACAGCGAAAACTATTACATCGACGCCACACTCAGCCAGCTGTCGCAAAACACCAATCTAGGCGGCAAAATAATTTATATCGTGAACGATATATTTAACGAAAACCATAAGTCGTTCCTCAACGATTCGATCATTGAAGGTATTGATAATCCATCGCTTAAAAAATTCTTGAATGGCGTTTACAACTTCGAGATTTTCAACTATCAGCGAAGCGAAAATCTGTTTACCGAGCTGCTCGACGACCCGGTTTTCGGTGTTTATGCAGGAATAAATCTTTCGGTGGTTCAGAATGCCAAAGCTGAACTCGTGGTGACCGACAAAAACTACGAAAATACCATATATATCACGCAAAAGCGCACCAACGAGAGATTCACTCCCACCCAGGAGAAGCCCGATTATCAGCAGTCGCTGACGACGATAACGACAGTCTGGGCTAAAAACAAACGCAATCCTTATGTGTGGTATAACATGGGCAACATCCACCTGCAGATGCAGGAGTTCCAGAAGGCCATCGACGACTACACCATGGCCATAAAATACGAGCCGAGCCTCGGCGAGGCATATTACAACCGCGCCTTGACAGAGCTTTATCTCAACAAGAAGTCACAGGCTATCAAAGACTTAAGTAAGGCCGGAGAGCTTGGCATCCCCGAGGCTTACGTCGTGATGAAGAGGTTTACTGAATAAGCTGAAGTTCTTGAACCTTCGTGAAGGTGTGATTCACACCGTAATCGTCGTTATATTCCATCAAATCCAACTCTAAAACCTTCATGTTGAAGACTTTAGGGATGATTCCGCCGATTTCCATCTGGTAATAATGAGTAAAAATTGTGCCCTCGAGCGTCCATGTCAGTTGTGTACCTTCGTCTTCCATCACGTCTTCGGAAAGGTCCCATGTTACTGCGGTTCCGTCTTCGTTGTAACGATAATACACTTCGTCTTCTTTCCAAACCCCAATCAGGAGGTCTTCATCGAATTCCACATCGTGAAACACCTCTGGCTCAAGCATTTCCGGCTCGACGTAGTCGTGGTGGAACCAAATGAAATATGACGCCACGGCGGCACCCGCCACCAATGCAATTATCAAAATCGTTATCCAAAATTTCTTATTCATAGCTTTTTTTGTTATCAGTTGTTCAGTTATTCAGTTATTCAGTTGATTCATAACCTCTTGAACTTTTTAAACCTCTTGAACTACTTGAACCGAAAATAATTATCAATTTTCAATTGTCAATTATCAATTTATTTTTTCAATTTTATAACTTTCGGAGTCTTTCCTTTGTACTGCGGCATCGTCATTCCGATCGACGCGTTGATGTATGTCGGGTCGCAAACGTAATATTTCTTGCCGCCGTACATAAATCCGTCGCCTTTCACGTCGGCATTGTCGCCGAAGTACACTGCCGTGGCGACGTGGCCTTCGTACTGCAATCCGATCACCTTCGCGTTGGTGTAGCGCTCCACCAGCCAGGCGAACAACGCCGACCGGTCTTCGCAGTCGCAGTAAGGGTATCCTATCACCTCCTCGGGATAGAAATATTTCTCATATCCGAACTGCTCCTCGTCGGTCTTGTATTCGAAGCCCGTCTGCACGAAATGCAGCAGCATCCCGATAAACTGCGTCGGGGTGTAGTCTTTCTTCATCTGGTCGAAGGTGTTGAGCAGCACCTTCTGCGATTCGATAGGTAGCGCCGTGGTGAAATAAATCGGGAACACCGTCATCGGGACGTCGTCGAGGTAGGCTATGTGCGACTTGTTGTAAGGCAGCGTTATCTTCTTATCCTTAGTCAGCTTCAGCTCGCGGTTCACGTTACACTCTCCCATATTGAGGTTCTTTGTGAAGTCCAGTGTCATCTGGCGTTTCGCCGCATCTTGCTCGCTGAAGCTGTACGAATAAACCGCCTCGTTGGCCTTGCCGCCACCATACACGCAGTAATATTTCACTTTGTTGCCTTTCGAGTCGTCGTCGAAGCGGAAGAAAGTGTAGGAATACACCTGTTTGCTGTTGTCGAGAGCTATCAGAAGCGTGAGGTTTCCCGAGTCTTTACCGCGACCGATACGCGTCTTGAAGCCGCCTTCGTTACGCAGCATGTAAAAACAGAACATCACACGGTCGTTGACATTCGAAAACACCTTCTCCGACAGGGTGCGAAGCAGACAGAAATAGCCCCATTCGTTGAGTCCGAACTGGTCGACAACGCCCTTGATTTCGCCCCACAAAGCCTGCGTCTCTTTCTGGCAATTAGCAATTTTTTTGAAGTATTCCGACACGTTTTTTTCATCGATTCCGGCGCTTTTTATCCTCAGTTTCGGGTCAAAATGCACATTCACCTGACGACCGTAGAAATTCAGCAAAAGGTTGTTGCTGTTGTCGATTGCAAGTTTTTTCGACCTCTCCATGTCGCTCATCGGCACGTTTTTCACGCCTTTCTCGTCGACGCTCACACGCTGCTCGTATTTGTTATCCTCCTCCTTCTCTATCGTCACCGCCGTGGCATGCGTCACCTTCGGCAGTTCAACCTCTTTCGTATATTGAATTTCTTTCGAAGAAAACTGTTTCTCTTCGTTATTCACAGTAGCGACAGGCACTTGCGTCGGCTTCGGCTTGTTCATCTCGACCTGATCTTTGGCAAAATCGTTGAAAAGCTCCCATTGTTTGGCCATAAAATCGGCAAATTCGGCATTCTGCTTATCGATAAAGTCCTGCATTTCCTGACTTCTCTGCTGCATGTCCTTTTGATACGCATTGATGCTTTGCTGATATTGCTTTTTTTGCGATTCGAGATATTTTTGATACTCATCGTCTTGCGAATATAATGCAAGGCCGACAGACGTCAAAATCAAAGCAAAAATTAGTCTTTTCATGATAATTTTCTTATTTTTCGCAAAAATAACAAAAAAATCTTATATCTTCAAATCTTACGAGAAAAATTTGTATCTTTGCAAAAATTTAGACAATGAGTTTTAAGGACGTTATAAAGAAGTTTTCGAACAAATATGTCATTGCGACGTTGATATTCGCCGCACTCATTGTCTTTATTGACCAATACAACATTTTCGAGCAAGGGAAAAGCTATCGCAAGCTGCGCAAAATGAAGAAGGAAGTGGAGTATTACGACCGTGAAATCGAGAAGCAGGAGCAGACGCTCAACGCCTTGAAGAGCGACACTGCCCTACTCGAGAAGGTCGCCCGCGAGCAGCACCTGATGAAGCGCGACGACGAGGTGGTTTATATTTTGGATATAAAGGAATAAATTGTTTAACATTAAAAAAATACTAAAATGAAAAAGTTATTTTTAACATTAGGTCTTGCAGCATTTTTGATGACATCATGCTGCGACAAACAAGAAAACAAAGAGAATTGCGAACAGAAAGAGTGCTGCAAAGATAAGAAAGAGCAGTGCGAAAAACACCATGAATGCGAACACCAATGCATGGATAAGATGGTTGAAGCCCTCGCCAACTGGGAAAACCTCGACGAGAACCAGAGAGCTGAAATGATCGACATGGCAAAGAAAATGCAGGAAATGAAGGCCAACATGCCAAAACCTGAGTGCAAACACGAAGGAAAATGCGAGAAACATGAAGGCGAATGCAAGCATCATGAAGGTTGCAAGCACGAAGAAGGCCACAAATGCGAAGGAAACCACGAAGGTTGCCAGCATCAACATGAAGGCTGCGAGCATCAGCATGAAGGTTGCCAACACGAAGAGAAATAATCTTAAACTATAAGAAAGAAATATGGCAGAAAAAAAGTTTATGACATGCGACGGTAACCAGGCTGCGGCCCATGTTGCCTACATGTTCAGCGAAGTTGCCGCCATTTATCCTATCACCCCGTCATCACCGATGGCAGAGTATATCGACGAATGGGCAGCAAAAGGTCAGAAAAATATTTTCGGCGACACAGTGAAAGTCGTTGAGATGCAGTCAGAAGCTGGTGCTGCAGGCGCAGTGCACGGCTCATTGCAGGCTGGTGCTTTGACCACCACCTACACAGCATCACAGGGCTTGTTGCTGATGATCCCTAACATGTACAAAATCGCCGGTGAGTTGCTCCCAGGCGTATTCCACGTCTCAGCACGTGCTCTCGCAGCACAGGCATTGTCAATCTTCGGCGACCACGCCGACGTGATGAGCGCCCGCCAGACAGGTTTCGCAATGTTGGCAACAAGCTCAGTGCAGGAAATCATGGACCTCGCCCCTGTTGCACACCTCGCAGCAATCGAAGGCCGCGTGCCGTTCCTCCACTTCTTCGACGGATTCCGCACATCACACGAGATCCAGAAGGTTGAAGCAGCCGACATGGAGAAACTCCGCAAGCTCGTCAACTACAAGGCTTTGAAGGCTTATCGCGACAGAGCTCTTAACCCAGAGCACCCTGTGACACGCGGCACAGCACAGAACCCTGACATCTACTTCCAGACAAGAGAGTTGCAGAACAAATACTACGACGCTCTTCCTGACATCGTGGCAAAATATATGAAACAGCTGAGCAAGATCACCGGTCGTGAATATGCTCCATTCGTTTACTACGGCGCTAAAGACGCAACCGACGTCATCATCGCCATGGGTTCAGTCAACGACGTCATCAAGACCGTCATCGACAAGGAGAACAAAGCTGGCAAGAAAATCGGCCTCGTGACAGTTCACCTCTATCGTCCATTCAGCGTGAAGTACCTCGGCGCTGTCCTTCCTGAGACAGTGAAACGCATCTGCGTCCTCGACAGAACAAAAGAACCGGGCGCAAATGGTGATCCTCTGTACCTCGACGTCGTCGAAGCATTCGCAAATTGCAAAGATATCCCGGCAGAATGCAAGCCTCTCATCATCGGCGGCCGCTACGGTTTGTCATCAAAAGACACCACACCGGCTCAGATTTTGGCAGTTTACAAGAACCTCGCTGCAGCAAAACCAATGAACCAGTTCACCGTCGGTATCAAAGACGACGTGACACACCGTTCACTCAAGGTCGGTAAGGAAATCTCTATCCTTCCAAAGGGCACATTCGAAGCCAAGTTCTACGGCCTCGGCGCTGACGGTACT